>Ga0181529_10007778_pt1 | contig 10602 bp, 5 predicted proteins | sample PEATcosm2014_Bin_36_FD_119763 | JGI IMG/M metagenome (GOLD analysis project Ga0181529, IMG submission 119763) | Peatland microbial communities from MTU Mesocosm Facility, Houghton, MI, USA - PEATcosm2014_Bin10_30_metaG | ecosystem: Environmental > Terrestrial > Soil > Wetlands > Peat | place... | reverse complement strand
GCACTTCATCTGCCTCTTCTCCGACGGCAACGTGCACTCGCACATCGACCACCTCGAGGCCATGGTAGAGCGCTGCGCGGCGGATGGCGTCCGGAAGGTTCGCGTCCACGTCCTCCTCGACGGCCGGGACGTCGGCGAGCAGAGCGCCCTCGAGTATGTGGAGCCCTTCGAGGCCTTCCTGGCCTCGCTCAACGCCAAAGGCTTCGACTACCGGATCGCCTCGGGAGGCGGCCGCCAGTACATCACCATGGACCGGTACAACGCCGACTGGGACCAGGTCAAGCGCGGCTGGGACTGCCACGTCCTGGGCAGGGGACGGCAGTTCCCCAGCGCCACGGCGGCCATCGAGGCCTACCGGGCGGAGCGGCCCAACGTCATCGACCAGGACCTCCACGAGTTCGTCGTCGTGGATGGGGCCCCGGGCTCGCCCTCGGCAAGGCCCGTCGGCGCGATCGAGGACGGCGACTCGGTCGTCTACTTCAACTTCCGCGGAGACCGCGCCCTCGAGATCACGGCCGCCTTCGAGCAGGACGGCTTCGACAAGTTCGACCGCGTCAGGCGCCCCGAGGTCGAGTACGCGGGCATGATGCAGTACGACGGCGACGCCCAGGTGCCCAAGCAGTACATCGTCGAGCCGCCTTCGATCGACCGCACCATGGGCGAGTACCTCGTCGCGTCGAAGGTCAAGCTCCTGGCCATCTCCGAGACGCAGAAATACGGCCACGTCACCTATTTCTTCAATGGCAATCGCCAGGGGAAATTCTCCGAGGCCTTCGAGGACTATGTCGAGGTCCCCTCTGACCGCGTCCCCTTCGAGCAGAGGCCCTGGATGAAGTGCGCCGAGATCACCGACAAGGTGCTCGAGGCGATCGAGTCCGGGAAGTACTCCTTCATTCGCCTCAACTACCCCAACGGCGACATGGTGGGCCACACCGGCGTGTACCAGGCGGTGGTGGCCGGCATGGAAGGCATGGACCTCCAGCTCGGCCGCCTGAAGGCCGCCGTCGAGGAGGCCGGCGGCATCATGGTCCTCACCGCCGACCACGGCAACTCCGACGACATGTTCGAGCACGACAAGAAGACGGGGGCCGTCTCCCGCAAGGGCGACGGGAGCCCCCGCGTCAAGACGAGCCACTCCCTCAACCCCGTCCCCTGCGTCGTCTTCGACCCGGAGTGCCGGGGCGAGTACCGCAGCGGGCTGCGCGAGGGCCTGGGCATTTCGAGCCTGGCCGCGACCTGCGTCGAGCTCCTCGGCTTCCTCGCGCCCGAGGGCTACGACCCCTCGGTGCTCGAGCCCGCGCGCTAGGGCCTCGCAGCCGCGCCGTGATCGAGGTCGAGCTCAAGGCCCACCTGCGCGATCGGGCGGCCACGCAGGCCGCCGTGGCGGCCTTCGCCCGCCCGATCGGCGGCGTGGACAAGCGCGACTCCTACTGGCACGGCCCCGACTGGCGGCGCAACGGGGATACCCGGGGCTTCCGCATCCGCTCGGAGCTCGGGTCAACGACCGTCACCTTCAAGGACAAGCGCCCGGAGGGCGGGATCGAGATCAACCGCGAGCGGGAGTTCGAGGTCTTGGACGCCGAGGCCTTCGTCGAGTTCGCGCAACGTCTGGGCTGCGAGCCCTTCTTCGAGAAGCGGAAGAGAGGCCTCGCCTACAAGGCAAGCGCCTCGCCCGGCGCCGAGGACGAGGCCACGATCGAGATCGTCGAAGTGGCGGGCCTGGGCGACTTCATCGAGATCGAGGTCCTCCTCGATGACGAGGATCCCCGACGCCTAGCCCTCGCCCAGGGGGAGATACGCGCCCTCTTGGCTCGCGCCCTCGTGGCCGAGGGGGACATCGAGCCCCGCTTCTACTCCGAGCTCCTCATGGATGCGGGCCTCGTGGCCCGGCCATAGGGCGAGGCGCCCTAGGCGCTCCTCGACCCGACGGCCTCAGCCCAGGACTTGTACAGGTAGCGCTTGATCTTCCTCGAGGAGGTCTTCTCGAATTCCTCGGCCCGCAGGCAGAAGGTGGAGATCTTCTTATAAGGCGGCAGGGAGCGGTTGACGCGCTCCACCTCGGCCTTGGCGAGCTCTCGCAGGACGAGCCCGTTCGAGGCCGCGGCCTCGCCCCGGTCGGCCTTGATGGCCTCTAGGTCGGGCACGATGACGGCGGCCACTTCCTCAGCGACGGCCTCCGGCGCGACCTTCGGTTCGGCCACCGGCTTGCCGAGCACGAGGACCTCCCGCACCACGCGGGAACCCTCGAACAGGGCCTCGATCTCCTCGGGGTAGATGTTCTTGCCCCCAGCCGTGACGATGAGGCTCTTGATGCGACCGGTGATGTATATAAAGCCGCGATCGTCGACCCAGCCGAGGTCGCCCGTGCGGAGCCATCCGTCCTCGGTGAAGATCGCGGCCGTCGCCTCGGGGTCCTTCCAGTAGCCTTTCATGAGCGACGGCGAGCGTACTTGGATCTCGCCCGGCGAGCGTACTTGGATCTCGCCCGGCGAGCGTACTTGGATCTCGCCCGGCGAGCGCGCCTGATTTAGGGCGCGCCTTCCTTTGCTTTCCTGCACGGGCGCCGCAAGGCCCTCCTGCGGCGCAATGCGCACTTCCGTCCTCTTGACGACGAGGCCCGCCGAGCGATGGTCGTGATGGCGCGGAGTATTGGTCGCGATGAGAGGGCCGTTCTCGCTCATGCCGTAGCCCTGGACTATGGTAAAGCCGAATTCGTCGAAGACCCTGGCGGTGGACGCACTCAACGGACCGCCGCCCGCGACGAGGAGCCTGAGGGAGCCGAGTCCCGAGGCGGAGCGCAGGGACTTGAAGAGGGCCCGGCCGAAGCCCGGGAGGCCGAGGGCGCAGCCCGACCGGGAGAGGGCCCTGAGGAAGTGGACTAAGGCGCGCAGCGGCGCGGGCTTGGCCTTGACCCCCTGGTGCAAGGCCTGGGCGAGCTTGTCGTAGAGGATGGGCACGGCGATCATGACCGTGCCGCGGGAGTCCCGGACGTCGTCGACGATGACTTTGCCGACCACCTTCTCGACCATGGTGATCGAGGCTCCGACCGCCAGGGGCGATACCAGGCTGCAGGTGGTGGGATAGGTATGGTGGAGGGGGAGGACGCACATGAAGACGTCCTCCTTGGTGATGGGAAGGGAATGGATCGAGGCGTCGAAGTTGGCGATGATGCCCGAGTGGCTGAGCACGACGCCCTTGGGCCTGCCGGTGGTCCCCGAGGTGAAGATGATCGAGGCATCGGCGTCCGGGGCTATCGATTCGGGCGGCGGCAGGCCCAGCCGCCCCTCGAACGCCATGGCCTCGGTCCAGGCGATGCAAGGCCCGCCGGGGCCGGCGTCGAAGTCGATACCCAAGGCGGCGCCGGAGGCGGCGCCGGAGGCGGTGTCTCGGAGACCGGGCAGGATCTGCGCGAGGGCCGGCGAGAAGCGCCCGCTCGCGATGACCGCGCTCACCTCGGCGGCGCGCAGGACCCGAAGAGCCTCATCCTCGGAGAGGAGGGCGTCGACGGGCACGGCGACCATGCCCGAGGCGAGGAGGGCCATATAGGCGGCGCCCCATTCCGGGCGGTTCTCGGACCATATGGCGACGCGGGAGCCCATGCCCAGGCCCCTGGACGCGAGGAAGGACGAGAGGGCGGCGCAGCTCGAGCCGAGACGAGCGTAACTCCACTCCTCGAAAACCGCCGCTCCCCTCGCGCGGAACCTGAAGGCGACCCGATCGGCGAAACGGGCGCAGACATCCCTGAGCATATAATTGAAGTTGGGCCAGTCGAAGGTGGGGATATCCCCGGCCAGGTAGTTTTCTATCATACCATTCTCCGCGCCCTCGGATAGTAGACCCGTCGGAGCGTCCGGGGCAAGGGCGTCCATCGTCCCGAGAGGGCGGCCCTCAAGGGCCGGGCGGAGACGCGAGATTGCGGGAGAACCATCCGAAGAGGGCGATGGCCCGGTTGGAGAAGGACTCCCCGAGTCGAGACCTGAAGGGGCCTGCCGAGGCCGAATCGCTCTCGATGTAGAAGACTATGCCCTCCGCCGCCGGGATGACGAGCAGACGCGTCCTTAAGCCCTCGGGCGCGAGCATGGGGACGATGCCGTAGCTCATGCGAGTGAGATTCCTCATCTCCACGAGGAAGGCGTCGGGAAAGGACGAGTAGTCGTAGCGGTAGACATTGGCGCCGAAGCTCAGGTCCCGCTGGAAGACGAAAAGCGACTCGGAGCGCGGGATATCGGCGTAGGCCGGCGCGGGTGGATCGGGCAGCCGCTTCCTGGTCTCGGGCCCGTCGATGCGATAGGACTCGGCGTAGAGGACGCGCATCGCGTTGTGCGACACCGAGAAGTACTCGATGCCCTCGAGGGCCGAGATCGAGCGCAGGAGGCCGTAGACGCGCGCCATCTCGGCCTTCCCTCCGACGGGATCCTGCGGCGCTGGCCTGGGCATGAGAAAGGCCGACTCGACGAGGATGCCCGGCCTGTCCGCCGCGATCGCTTCGCGGAGAGCCTGGGCCTCCTGGACCGCTGGAAGGAGCTCCGGCGAGGAGCCGTCGCTCGTCTTCAGGACCTTGCCCTGCGAGGAGAGCTCGGCATAGAAGGGCGCGCAGATCGCGGCGGCGCTCGGAAGATTGGGCGCCGCATACCCGGCCCATGAGGCCAGGGCGCAGTAGGCGAAGGCAGCGATGGCCCTGAACGACAGCTCTCTCGATGCGTGGGGATGTGCTCTCATGATTGCGGCCATGATAGCTCGAATTGGCGGGGCAGATGCAAGGCCCTGCGACTACCGGCGGGCATGACTCTCTTGTCCAAAAACCAAGATGGATATAGAGTTTCGTCCGAGCCCATAATCTGGTTGATTAGGACGGAACAAATGCCAGCATCCCTTTCCCGGCTAATGATTGTGGCCGCGTGCGCAGGCTTGGGCCTTTCGGCTTGTCAACAAGCCACGAACGGAGGTTCTGGAGGATCGATTTCGGGTCCGGTCCAAGGCAAGATCAATGGTCAGAGTTTTACTGCCGTTCAAGCGGTGGCCACCGCATCCACGACTGTCGCCAACGGATACGACATCGAGCTGACCGGTTCTGCCGCGACACCGTCCATTACCTTCAGTGTCGGGTCCCAACCGAAAAGCTATACTGTTACAAGCTTCGGATTGAACGGGGGGCTTGCAGTTTATGCTTATATAGGGGGGGAGAGTTTTGTCGGATTCGACAGCGGCACCGTGGTAATCGCCAAGATCGACACGGCCGCCGAACAGATAACGGGTCAATTTAATGCCTTGGCGACTACCGACAATTTGAGTTCCTTGTCCGGAAATTTCACGGCGACAATTCAATAAGGGGCCCGACAGCCTTGGGAACCATGATCGACTGCGCGTCGCCGTGGTATTATGGCAGGGGCCTCGGCTTCATGCCTAAGGGCCCAGGAGCCCCTGGGGTGAAGTGTAGGCTTGGCCGAGAGATTTCTCTTGTCGTCTATTTTGGGCTCCTCGCTGCCCCGCTTTCGGCGCTATCGCTGTCGGCTTCGATCGCCGCTCCTCTCGAGACGGATGGCTTCTCGGCGCTGCTCGCCGAGGAGGGCGCGGCCATCGGGGACTTGGGCCGGGTCCAGAACCTCGACCTATGGTTCCCGGAAGAGGGGCCGGGCCCATTCTCCCTCAGCTTCTTCCAAAGCGCCTCGAGCCCGCTGTGGATCGGCGGCGCCGTGCTCGGGGTTCCCAGTTTCGATGTCGGCCTTTCCATACCCGGCTTCTCCCTTCCCATGCTGGCCGCAGGAGCGCGGTTCGCGGGCTACCCTTGGTCGGCCTCGATCGCCCTCGCCAATGTCTTCGCGCCGCAGCTCGAGACGGAGGTCCAGCCGGTAGTCTTGAGTCTCCAGGCCGAGCCAGCGATCTGCGTGGCGGGACAGCTCGGATATGCGGACCTGTCCCTTCGGGCCCTTTGGGCGGAGGGCGAAGGCTCCTTCCGATTGGATTACGGCACGAGCGAAGCCACGGTCGGCGCCTACTCGGGGATGATCGCCTTCCTCTCCCTCGGATGGAGGGATTTGGGTGCCATGTGCGGCTTTTCCACTGGCGATGCGAGCCTGGACGTAAGGAACGTCCTCGGCACGATTCTCGACATCCCCTGGTTCGAGGGCGAAGGAAGCTTCGACCTCCGCTTCGCTCTCGCTTGGGGGAGGCTCCATTTCGAATGGCCGCGCCTTACCCTCGGCCTGGAAGGGGGGGGAGGCCTGCTGTGGAATCTCGGCTCGAGCCTCAGCGCGACGATGGGCAGCGGCGCTACCGTTTCGAGCGTGCAGGCGTGGAGCCTCGACTCGCCCAGTTCGGGCATAGTCATCGCCCATCCATACCTGGTATGGGAGGCGACGAGGGAGATCCGACTGAGGGTCGGCAAATGGTTGCCATTCTATTGGGGGTGGAATGTCACGGGCCCGTCATCTGCGACAAGCGGAAATCAGGTCTCTGCCAGTTCGCTGGGGACCATGAGCGTCCGGACATTGCTGCTTTCTGGACTGGAACTCGTTTGCATATATGGTGATAACTGAGCGCGATAAACCGGTGGATATATTTATAGCCTATCAGCAGGGAACGATTCTCCCCCCGCGATCGGACGAAATTTCTGTCATTCAGCGCTATAATCAAGAATTATCTCCAATATCGCCAATCGCTTTTCCATACATATCCGTACTTGATAGAAAAAGCCTCAGTCAATAAATTATTATCATATGGAAATGCCCCATAACATGGACTATATTCTTATGGACGATTTTGGAAGTCAATCTTTTTGGAGAGCCTATGGATAAACACAAATTGCGCGTTGTGGGCCTCGTATTGATGATTGCCGCTCTGTTTTACGGCTGTCAACAATCGAGCAGTCCCGGCCCCAACCGGAGCGACGCCGCCCTCTCCTCGCTCGCGGCGAGCGGAACGACGTTGAAGCCCGCCTTCGCGTCGGCGACCACGACCTATGCCGCGAGCATCGCGAACACGGTGACGAGCACTACGGTTACAGCATCTGCCAATTCCGCTTTGGCGACGATCGCGGCGACGAAGGACGGCGCGGCATACACCCTCGGGACGCAGGCGAGCCTGAACGTCGGCGACAATGTCTTCTCGGTCGTCGTGACCGCAGGCGACAAGACTACGACAAAGACCTATACCTTGACCGTCACGCGAGGGCAGTCCAGCGCCACGAACGACGCTGACCTGGGAGCGCTCGCGGCGAGCGGAGCCACGTTGACGCCCGCCTTCTCGTCGGCTACCACGGCTTATACCGCGAGCCTCGCGAATTCCGTGACGAGCACGACGGTCTCCGCCACGACCGATGCCAGCGGGGCCTCGATCGCGGCGACGTTTACGGCGGCCGGAGCCGCGGCCACGGCCTATGACCTCGGCGCTTCGGCGACCCTGAACGTCGGCGATAACGTCTTCTCGCTCGTCGTGACCTCGGGGGATGGGAGCGTCACGGAGACCTATACACTGACGCTCACCCGCAACGAACCTCCAGGGCTGACGGTCATCCTCTCTAATTCGGGCGATCTCAGCTTTACCGGAGCTGACGGCACTACCCTCGCTCCGGGGCAATCCTGGACCATCGTCCCCTCCTTTTCCGGAGCCACGATGACCCTATGGTACCTCGATGGCGTCCAGGTCTCCTCGGCCTCCTCGTATGTGCTTTCGGCCTCCCAATTGGCGGCCGGGGACCATACGCTTGGCTTGTTGGCCACCGTGAACGGACTGAATTACTATGGCACCTTCGCCTTCACCGTAGCGGCTCCGGGGAATCTTGCGGTGGGGATAAGCCTGGCCAACCAGGATCTCGTCTTTTCCCCCGCGACAGACAGCCTAATTCAGGGACAGTCTTACACCTTCACGGCGAACATCGCCGGGGCTACGAGCTACGCCTGGTACATGGACGCGGCGCCGATCTCCAGCGCGAGCTCTTCCAGCTACACCGTGAGCGGGAGCTCTCTCGGAATCGGCCCCCATGTCCTCACCGCCGCCGCCACCGTGGGCTCGGCTACCTACTCGGGCAGCTTCGATTTCAATGTCCTGGCGATGGGCTCGGGCGACCTGAACATCTTCATCGCTCAAGGCAGCGCCAGCGACCTCAGCTTCTCGGGCTTCGGGCCCCAGAGCGGCACTCCGAACCTCTCGGCGGGTCAAGTCTGGAACCTCGTGCCCAGCTTCGGCTCGGCATCGAGCTACGCGTGGTACCTGGACGGCAATCCGAATCCGGTGGCGAGCACCTCGACCCTGAGCCTCGAAGCGGGGCAGGGGGCCTTGATCGACCAGCCCGGCCCGCATTCGCTCACTCTGTTCGTGACTCTGAACCATTTAATCTATTCCAGCTCGCTCAATTTCACGGTCAGCAATTAAGAGGAGGGACTATGAGAACTCGTACTATTTATCTGGCCATGCTCGCGGGAGCCCTGGCTCTCTTGATCGCTTCTTGCTCCAACCCCTTCCAGGCCAAGACAACGCCGGCGCCCTCGGCCAGCGTCAGTGGCGGGAGCGCGAAATTGGTGCTCACCGTCAACGGTCTTCTGCCAAAGGGCAGCTCAACGGCCAGCCAGGCGAAGAGCATCATGCCCGATCCTTCGGGCCAAATAGCGAGCTATTCGGCGCTGATACACAACGAGGCCGACGGGACGAGCACGAAAAACGACCAGACCGTGGCCCTCACCGCGAGCATCACGACCATTTCGCTCACGGCCGCGACCTACGATGTAACCGTCAACGCCATGAACGCCAGCAGCCAGGTCATCGCCACGGGCACGAGCACGGGCAATGTGCTCAGCGCCGGCGGCGCAACCACGGCCACGGTGACGATCGCCCCGGTAGTCGCCGGGTCGGGCACGGGCTCCTTCGATATCACCCTCTCCTTCCCGGCCAGCGTCGGGGTAGACGGCGTAACGGCTACCTTCAATACCGCCGCGGTCACTCCGACGCTGACCAAGGGCAGCGGGAGCACGAACACCACGGTCGAATACAGCGCTAGCAGCTTCTCCATCGGCACCTACATCCTAAGCATCCAGCTGACCAAGGGCGGGACCGTTCTCGCGACCTACATGGACAGCGTATGGGTTGCTGCCAACCTTCAGACCAAGGCGACCGTGACCCTCGCCGCCGGCGTCTTCGGGGCCGCCCCCGCCGCGCCGGGCGATTTGGAGCTGGCGCCCCAGCTGCCCGCGGCCACGGCGCCCAACAATACGCCCGGCATGCTCCTCGATTGGTCCGACGTCTCCAATGTCGAGGAAAACTACCTGGTCTATCGCGCGACGAGCTCCAGCGGTCCCTGGACGACGGCCATCGCCACCCTGCCCGCCGGGACCACCAGCTATACCGACAGAGGCCTCACCGATGGGACGACCTACTACTATAGAGTGATCGCGTCGAACCGCTTCGGCCAATCGGATCCGGCCACCGGCAGCTGCCAGGCCTATACGACCGCGGATTCCCCTGCCGCCGCCTATGTCACCGCGGGCATAGCGGCCCTCAAGGCCAAGAACTTCGACAGCGCCTACACCAATTTCACCCAGGCCGCCAAGATCGATCCCGCCAACGAGGCCGCCCTCGTCTATGCCGCCCTCATCGGCGTGACCTCGGTCTCGGTCGACTCCGCCGTGGTGAATCTCATGCAGAACCGCATCGGCCTCTCGAGCTATCCCTCGACCATGAACGCCCTGTTCAGCAACACATGGTTCAATCAGGCTTGGTACGGGACCAAGAGCGGCATGGTGCCGGTGACGGCGGCCCAACTGCAACAATATAATTCTTACTATATCAAAGGGGACTTCACGCCCGAAAGTACGACTCAGAATACCAGCGACGGCTGGTTCTACTACTATGATGCTTCGGGGAACGGCTACTACGCTCAAGGGGAATTTACTCCCGATGCGGGCGGTTCTTTCTATTCGAGTTTCTATTACTCGAGCACACAGGGTTATATATCGGTGTCGCCGAGCAATTTGTCATACTATGGCATTTCGGTGGCGACCTATTACCAGATGGGCACCCTGCTCGACACGACGGACATCCAGATGCTCCCGACCCTCACCGTGCCGAGCTGGGCGGCCTCGGCCATCGGCACCGCCGGCGTTTCGGGAGAGACCAGCTCCCAGCTGGCCGCCCAGAATTACGGCGAATACCTCGCCCTCAACATCATCGATCGCAACCCCAACGGCCTCAACAGCCTCATGGACGGAATCCTCGGCGGCGTGTTCGGCTCCCGCCTCGCGACATCCATCGCCTTCATCGACGCCCTGCCCGACGACGCCCTGGTCGCGGTGGACCCGAGCCTCATCACGAGCTTCGGCGCGGTCGCGCCCTCGGCGTCGCAGACCATCGTCATCGACAAGGCCGAGCTCGAGGTCTTCGCGGCCGCGCTCCAAGCGATCAAGTCCTACGTCCAGATTCTCGACTCCTACAACCTGAACTACCCCTTGAGCTCCCTCAACCTGAGTTTCTGGAATAATACCTCCACCAATAATTCCGGCATCCCCGATTGGGCGGATACACTGCTCAAGACCGCTCCCAATCCCATCGGCGTGGGCTTCATGGGGGACAGGAGCCAGGCGACCCGTGACTCGGCCAGGGCCACGATGCTCG
>Ga0181529_10007777_pt1 | contig 10604 bp, 10 predicted proteins | sample PEATcosm2014_Bin_36_FD_119763 | JGI IMG/M metagenome (GOLD analysis project Ga0181529, IMG submission 119763) | Peatland microbial communities from MTU Mesocosm Facility, Houghton, MI, USA - PEATcosm2014_Bin10_30_metaG | ecosystem: Environmental > Terrestrial > Soil > Wetlands > Peat | place... | reverse complement strand
TCGAGGCAGCATTTCTTGTATTTCTTGCCCGAGCCGCAGGGGCACGGATCGTTGCGCCCGATTTTCATGCGCGGACTCCGTCGTTGACCGGGGCTTGGATTTCGTTCGTCATCGGCAAAACACCACTGGCGACGTTGGGCCGGCGGTTGGCATCGATCGAATCGGCCGCCTACAGAATCTCCGTCAGTTTCAACTCGCGTTTGATCTCGGTGAAATCGAACTCCAGCGCGCCCGGGGCCGGGCGTTCGTTTTCCATGTTTTTGACGATCTCGATCAGAATCGGGCGCCGGACGGGGTCGGCGGCCGCCTGGCGCGGCGTTCGGCGGTCCAGTTCCGGCAGGGCCAGATCCAGCCATTTGCGAAAGTAGTCGTGCATTGTCGCGGCAATTTCGTCGCCGTCCTGTTCGACGGAAGAGATTTGCCCGCGCTTGGATTCGCGGTTCGCGAATGAATCCCGCAGATGTCGGACGTGCGGGCCGACGGCGCGATTCAGCATGGCCTTGCCGCGCGCCAGGAGTTGCGGCGAATCCGCCTCCAAATACAACATTCCCTCGCAAATCGCAATTTGGCCGAGAAACCTCGGCTGCCGCAGCCTCTCTCGTCGTCGGCGCCGCTGGCGAGCGTACCAATGATAAAGATCGAAGCTGATTTGCTCGAATCGGCGGTGTGCGTCCAGCGCGTTGCGCGTCACGTGCGCGTTGAGCAGCCGGTAGCTTGCCCCGCAGACGAAATCGGACCATTCGAGGTCGCGGTTGGTCAGCCGATGCGCCGCCGAAACGTACGTCTCCGTGCGGCTCTCCAACGCGATTTCGATAATTTCGGGGAGGCGCTCCCGCAGGACATCCGCATGCCCAGCCCGCGGGTTCTGTGTTGCATTTCGAACAAAATGTCGTCGAGGCGACTCAGCGCGATATCGCTCGTCGGGCGAAACACGACAAGCGCCGCGTCGAAAGTCGCGTAGTCGCCATGGGGTCCGAGATGGGCCAGCACGTAATCCCACCGGCGCATTTTCTTGCCGGGCGCGGGCTCGCGAACCACGAATTCCTTGTGCGAGAACAGGTCCCGCACGGTCAACTGGTCGCCCGGCCCGATGCGCGTGACTTCCAACATCCGGAACGGCTCGGCCATGCGGATCATCAGAAATTCCCGGTCCGCCGCGGACAACCTGTTGGCGAAGCGCGCGAGGTACATATCCGCGAGCGTGCGGCCGCGGATGGTCCGATAGCCGAACGCCGTCCAGGCCGCGACGATTCCCTGCGCCCCTTCGGGCACGGGCGATTTTCCCGTCAGATACGGCTCGGAGAAATATTCTTGCGCGCGTCGGATATGGGCGCGATTCTCGCCGAAGAAAACCCATTCGTAGAGTTTATTCAGTTGATCTGGAGTCGGGTTGTAGTCCGGCCCCGGCGCGGCTGTCGCCGGCGATTGGCCGGGCGGTTCCGCGTCGGCTGGCGGCGCTTGCGCTGCGGCGCGCTGCTCGCGCGCGGCAGCCTCGTCCTTGTCGAGGCAGCATTTCTTGTATTTCTTGCCCGAGCCGCAGGGGCACGGATCGTTGCGGCCGACTTTCGTGGATGAGCTCATCTCGCAAGCTCCCTGTTCAACCGCGATGCAGCGCTAGCCAGGCCCGGGCCTGCAGGATGTAAGGCCGGGCGGCGCGCAGGTTGTGGCGCGGCAGGCCGCGGCTCTCGCGAATCGCCGTTTCGAATTGGACGCGCGCGCCGGCGAGGTCGCCGGTTTCGGCGAGCAGCAAGCCGTAACGGACGCGCGCCTCGGGCAGCGTCGATTGCGCGTTCACCTGCTCGAACGCGGCCTTCGCCTCGGCGGCCCGCCCGGCGGCCGCCAGGTCGCGGGCGTAGGCCAGCAGCGCCTCGCCGAATTTGTACCGCGGGTCTTTTTGGACGATCGGCGCCAACAGCGCGGCGGCCTCTTGCGGTTTTTGGCGTTTCTCCAGCGTCAACGCCAGATAAAACGTCGGCTGCGGTTCGTAGTCGAGTTTCTCGGCGGCGCGGCGCAGCAGCGGCTCGGCGCGTTCGTACTCGCCGCGCCGATAGAAAATCTCGCCGAGTTCCGCGCAATGGATCGGCAGATTGTTCTCCTCGATCTTGATCTCCAGCTCGCGGATGCGCCGCCGCTCGGCGAAGATCGACGTCGCCCGGCCTTCGATGCCCGCCCCGCCGGCCCCGGCGAGCGGCATGACGACGTTCACGACCAAATAGGCGATCGCGCCCAGCGGCCCGAGAAAAATGATGACGAAGAACCAGTACCCGTCGGGCCGCGTGCGGAAATAGTGGACGATCGCGACGATCATCAGCACGAGCGTCAAGCCGTAGGGAAAGCTCGAAAAAAGTTGGCCCATCGTCGTGAAACCCGCCCGGCGCTCGTGGACGTTGGAAAATCGGCGGCTAGTGTAAAGCCTGCTTCAAACGGACGCAAACCTCGGCCACGTCGTCCGCGTGCATGTGCGAGTAAAACGGCAACGCCAAGGCGGTCGCAGCGGTCCGCTCGGTGACAGTCAGCGGCGGCGACGGCGGCGGCAGGTGGCGGTACACCGTCTGCCGGTGCAGCGCCGGATAAAAATAGCGCTTGGTGTAAACGTGCGCCGCGGCCATGCGCCGCCAGATCGCGTCGCGATCGTAACGCGCCGGATCGAAAAAGACGACGAAGTAGTTCCAACTCGACTTCCAGCCCTCGGGAATCGTTTGGAACGCCAGCCCTTCGATGTCCGCCAGGCCGCGGCGGTAGGCCGCCGCGAGTTCGGCGCGGGCGGCGATCAGCGCGTCGACCCGCCGCAGATTCGCCAGACCCACGATCGCGTGAAACTCGCTGATCCGCGCCGACAGCCCGAGGTGTTCGATGTCGCTGGCGTCGACCGACTTGCCGTAGTCGCGCATCTGCCGCACGCGGCGCGCCAGCGGCTCGTCGTCGGTGGCCACGAGGCCCGCCTCGATCGCCGTGACCACCTTCGTCGGCGAGAACGAAAAAATCTCGGCCCGGCACAGGCCGCCGCCGCGCCGGCCGTTGCACACGGCTCCGATCGCTTGCGCGCTGTCGCACAGCAGGATCGCGCCCGCCTCGTCGGCCACGGCCTGCAAAGCGTCCATGTCCGGGTAAATGCCGAAGGCGTTGACCGCGATGATCGCGCGCGTCGCGGGCGTCAGGCGGCGGCGCACGTCGGCCGGATCGAGCGTGCACACGCCCGGGGCGATGTCCGCGAAGACCGGCGTCAGGCCGTTCCAGGCGAGGGCGAGGCCGGTGCTGGTCCACGTGAAGCTGGGGATAATGACCTCGCCGGCGTCGAGCCCCAGCGCGCGCAGCGCGAGCATCAGGCCGCTGGTGCAGCTATTGACCGCGACGGCGTAGCGCACGCCGAGAAACTCGGCCATGGCGCGCTCGAACTTTTCCGTGTGCGGGCCGATCGTCAGCCGGCCGCTGCGCCAGACTTCGGCGAAGAGCGGCTCGACTTCTACCCACGGGACCAGCGTCGGCTGCACCAGGTCGATTTGTTTCTTGTCCACGGTCATTCCTTTCGCAGCGCGTAGAACGTTTCGCCGTGCACCGACGGCTCGGGCGGCGGCGGCTCGGTTTCCCAGCGGCGGGCCGTCGCGATCACCCGCCAGCCGCAGGCGGCGGCGTCGCGGCGGAAATCGACGGCGCGATACCAATGAAAAACCGGGCGCGCCTCGCCCGCGGCCGGCTTGCCGCCGACGCGGCGCACGAAGGCGTCGAACGGCTCCAGTCCGTGCGGATTGCGCAGCCGCCGGCCGAGGTTCACCGCGAAAAAATACGCGGCGTAACGCCACCGGCGCTCGACGGCGTTGGTCGAGACGAGCGCGACGCCGGGCTTCATCACGCGGCGGATTTCGGCCAGCGCCTGCAGCCGCCGCGCGCGCGGGCGCAGGTGGCCGAGAAGCTGGCCGATCATCACCACGTGCTCGAACGACGCGTCGGCGAAGGGCAGCGCCGCCGCGTCGGCCTGCTGCACGTCGATCGCCAGGCCGCGCGCCGCCGCGCCGGCGCGGCAGGCCGCGACGAAGGCCGGCGTGTAATCGACCGCGGTCACCGCGAAGCCGCGCGCCGCCAGCGCGAAGGCCTCGCGGCCGCCGCCGCAGCCGACGTCGAGCACGCGCGCGCCGGGCGCAAAATGGGCGGCGACGAGCCGCTCCTCGATCGGGCTCAGGCCGGCCGCGACGAGGTCGGCGCCCCATTTCCGCTGCTCGTCCGGATCGTCATAAAAGCCGCGCATGTCGTGCGTCATCGCCGGCTCCGGTAGGGCGGGAAAAAATTCGGATCGGCCGGCGCCTGTCCCGCGGCCGCGGCGAGTTCGGTCAGCCGGGCGACCGCGTCCGCGTCGTGCACCGCGCGGCCGACATAAAACGTCGCGCGCTCCGGCGAAAAGCGCGCTTTGAATTCGTGCAGCGAATCGCGCCCGCGATAGCCGCCGCCCAGATGAAATTTCCGCACGCCATCGCTTTGCGCGATGCGCGCCGTCTCCACGAGGAGCGAATCGACCGGTTTGATTTTCGCCATCGCGTCGTCCGAGCAGCTCAAATGATAATGGAGCAGGTCGCGATGCCGCACGCAGATCGAATACGCCGCGTCGCGGCCGTCGGCGTGCGCGCGCATCAGCCAGCAATCGTCGCCGAAGCCGTCGCGGAAACGCTCGAAATACGGCAGGTCGAAAAAGTAGTAATCCTCCGCGCCCTTGCGCCGCATCGTCGCGCTGTACATTTCCCAGAACTGCGGCAAACGGCCGAAATCCGCGCGTTCGACGACCAGGCCGCGCCGCGCCGCGAGCCGCACGTTGCGGCGGCACGAGGCGGAAAGGCCGGCTTCGAAATCGCCGGCGAGATCGAGCCAGATCGTCTCGCCGGCTTCGCGCACGTCGAGGCAGGCCGCGAACGGCTCGTGGTTGCGCAGCAGCGGATGAAAGCGCACGAACTCGGCGACAATGCCGCGCGCCTGCGCCGCTTCGCGCCACGCGGCCCAAAATTCCGCCGCGCGATCCGCGTGCGAAATCACGGGCCCCGCGTAGCCGTAGGGCGAAACCGCGTCAAAGGCCGCCGCGTACGGGTGCGCGAACGGCAGCGCCGCCAGCGGGCGCAGCAGCACGGCGTGAAAACCTGCGCAATCGCCCTGCGCATAATGGAAAAACAACGGCTCGCCTTCGCCGCGGGCCGCCAGCGCCGCGAGATAAGCGGGGTCGTGATAGAAATCGCCGAGCCGCGTCGCCGCGAGCCGCGCGCGCCAGCGATCGGCGTCATTTAGCGTCAGGAGTTCCGCGGTCGCCATCGTCAAACTTGTTGAAGGGGTCGGCCTTGCCGGCGTCGGGCTCGTACAGCCCTTCGCGCCGCAGCACGACCGCCACGGTTTTGCACACGATTTTCACGTCGCCCCAGAGCGACCAACTCGTCGCGTAATCGGCGTCGTAGGCGAGTTTTTGGTCCCACGTCAGTTGATTGCGGCCGTTGATCTGCGCCCAGCCCGTGAGGCCGGGCCGCACGCGCAGCCGCGCTTTTTGCGCGTCGGTGTAGAGCGCCGCGTGCTCGGCCAGCGCCGGCCGCGGGCCGACCACCGACATGTCGCCGGCGAGGATATTGAACACCTGCGGCAATTCGTCGAGCGACCAGTCGCGCAGGAAGCGGCCGACGCGCGTGATGCGCGCGTCGTCCGCGCCGACGTTGAGCCCGTCGCCTTGCCGATCGGCGCCGGCCGTCATCGTGCGGAATTTCCACATGCCGAACGGCCGGCCGTTTCTGCCCACGCGCGGGCTGCGATAAAAAACGCCGCCCGGCGAATCGAGCGCCACCGCCGCCGCCAGCGCCGCCAGAAACGGCGCGAACAGCGCCAGCGTCAGGCACGCGCCGACGATGTCGGTCAGCCGCTTCGCCGCGCGTTCGACGCCGCACGTTTCGCACGCCGCGGCTTCGGTCAGCACGCCGGTCAGTTCGGCGGCCAGCTTGTCGCGATCGAACCGCACCGCGAGCGCCCGCGCCCGCTCGCCCATGGCGCGCCGCCGCGCCGGGTCGTCCGCGAGTTCGGCCGTCAGCCGCGCCGCCTCGCTCGTGTCGCGCGGCAACGCCAGGCCGGCGCCCGTTTCGGCGAGCAACTCCGCCGTCCAACCGGCGGTGTTGACCAGCGCCGGCCGGCCGGCGGCGAGATAGTCGAAAAACTTGTTTGGGCTGTTCGTGCCGAGCACCGGCTTGTCGGCGAACGAGACGACGCCGGCATCGGCCGCGGCGATCCAGTTCGCCGTTTCGCGCCGCGTCACCGGCCCGGCGAAAAGCACGCGGTCGAGCCCCTCCGCCCGCGCGCGGCGTTCGAGGCGCGGCCGTTCGCCGCCTTCGCCCAGCAGCAGCAGCCAGAGGTCCGTGCGGCCGAGGGCGCGCCACTGCGCCGCCCAATCGAGCAGCCAATCGCCGTCGTTGGAAACGCCCAGCGCGCCGGCGTGGATGATCAGCGTCGCGTCGCCGGGCACGCCGAGCCCGGCGCGCACGCCCGCCGGGTCGGCCGCGGCGAACAGGTCGCTGTCGCAGGCGTTGGGGATCACGACGACTTTCCCGCGCGGCTCGCCGGCCGCGACGACGCCGTCGGCCATGCCCGGGCTGAGCGCGACGATTTTCGCCGCGCCGCGGTAAAACAGCCGCTCGGCGAAACGGGCGAGGCGCTGCGCCCACGGGTTCGGCAAATATCCCAATTCGATGGGCGCCCGCGGCCACAGGTCGCGCACCTCGAAAACGTAGGGAATGCCGCGCAGACGGCTGATGAACAGCGCGGGCGCCCCCACGGTCAGCGGCGTCGACGAGGCGAAGATCACGTCGCAGCGGCCGGCCCACGCGCCGACGAGCGCCGCCCAGACCATGAACGAAAAGAACGAGCGCAAGCGGTCGACGACGCTCATCTGCTGCGCGTACGGCGTGCGGATCGAGATCACATCGATGCCGTCGATCGTCACCCGGCGAACCAGCCCGCGCTGGCCTTCGGCGCCGAGAATGCTGTAGCGGCTGGCGCAAGCGAGCAGCGTCACCCGGTGGCCCTGCGCCACCAGCCGGCGGGCGAACTCGTAGCCGCGCGCGCCCGTGATGCCCTCGCGGTTCGTGAAATACTGGTCGACATACAAAATCTTCATCGCGCCAACAACTCGCCGGCCGCCGCGGCCACGCGGTCGACTGACACGTACGTCAGACAATGATGATAAGGGAACGGGCAGCCCGCATACGGCCCGAGGCCGAAGCACGGCACGCACGTGCGGCCGGCGACCACGGCGCGCCCGCGCGGGCCGTACGGCCGCGTGCGCCACACCTGGCTGGGCCCGAACACCGCGACCGTCGGCACGCCGGACGCGGCGGCGAGGTTCATCAGGCCCGAGTCGTTGGCGACGAACAAGTCGCACAACGCCATCAGGCCCCAGGCGTCGGCCAGGTCGCCGTAGCCGTCCATCGCCAGCACCGGCGATTTGGCGAGCCGCGCCACCTGCCGGCCGCTGCCGGCCTCCGCCGGGCCGTCGAGCACGAGCGCCGGCAGGCCGTATTGCGCGTAAATTTTCTCGGCCAGCGCCGCAAAATGCTCGGCCGGCCAGCGCTTCTCGGCCCACTGGCCGTCGCAGCCGGTGTGCAGGCCGAGATAGCGCGCGTGCGGATCCCAGCATTTTTTCGTCAGCCACGCCTGCGCGCGATCGATCGCGTCGGGCGGAATCGTCAAGATCGGCCAGAGGTCGGCCGCGTTGTGCGGCAGGCCGAGCGCCGCGGCCAATTGCAGGTTCTGGTCGAGATCATGGCCTTGACGCAGCGGGACGACGGCGTGCGTCAGATGCCCGGCAGCGCGGCCGACCTCCGGATACGCATGGCCGTAGCGCGCGGGAATGCCGGTCAGCCGCACAAAACGGTAGGCGTTCGCGCCCGACGGAAACGAAAAGACCGCGCGGTCGAAGCGGCGGCAGCGCAGTTCGCGCAGCAGCCGCCAGCGGCCGGCCGCGCCGCGCCAGGCCGGGTCGCCGGCGGCGAGCGCGTCGTCGAGAAACGGGGCGCGCGCCAGCGCCGGCAGGCCGCGCGGCGACAGCGTCAGCAGCGTCACCGCGTCGCCCGCGGCGGCGAGCGCCTTGGCCAGCGGCAGCGTCAGGAAGGCGTTGCCGAGGCCTTGCAGCGAGACGGCCAGCGTGCGCTCAGCCATCGGTCATCTCGCAAAACAGGCGGTGCATCTCGGCCGCCATGCGCTCGAAGGTGAACAGCTTCGCCCGCTCGCCGGCCCGCTCGGCCAGCCGCGCGCGGAGCGCCGCGTCGCCAGCCAGGCGCGCCAGGGCCGCGGCCAATTCGGCGGCGCGGCCGGCGGGGACGATCAGGCCGGCGTCGCCCGCGACCTCCGGCAAACTCGTGGCGTCGCTGACGATCGACGGCGCGCCGCAAGCCATCGCCTCGACGACCGGCAGACCGAAGCCTTCGTGAAAACTGGGCAGCGTCACGGCGATCGCCCCGCGATAAAGCTGCAAGAGGTCGGCATCCGCGACGCGCCCGAGCAGCGTGACGCCGCGCCGGCCGGCTTCGCCCTGCAACTGCCGGCGCGTGCCGAAGCGCATCGCCGCCGCGTCGCCGACCAGCGCGAGGCGCACGTCGTCGGCGAGGCCGTTGTCCCGTTGCGCCGCAAGGAACGCCTCGATCAGCCCGTCCTCATTTTTCTGGCGACCCAATTGGCCGACGAAGAGAAAATATTTGCCGGCCGTCAGCTCGAACCGGGCGAGGACCGCCGCCTCCGGTTCGCCGGCTGTGAACAGCGGATCGGCGCCCGGATAAATGACGCGGATCTTCCCGCGGTCGATGCCCAGACGCGCGGCGATTTCCTCGGCGCTAAAATTACTGATCGTGTGCAGCAGGTCCGCCCGCCGGGCCAGCCGATAGCGCAGCGTCGTGCGCAGCCGGTCGCGCAGACCCGGCGCGGCGCCGTGGTGATGTTCCGGCGTCAGGCGCGCCAGATCGTGCAGCGAATAGAGCACGCGCGTGCGTTCGTCGTACAGCGGCGTCATATCGAGCGGGCACCAGAGCAGATCGGTTTTCCAGCGCGCAACGCGCCAGGCGACAAACGCCCGGCGCGACGCCTCCATCGCCAGCGGCCCGAGCGCCGTCCAGGGTTTGATTCGCCGGTAGACCGCGTGCGGCGGCAGCCGCGCCGGCGGCCAGATCTCGCGCGCGAAGCCGAACGCCAGGTAATCGTTCTCGCTGTCGCGATCGAACAGGCGGCCGGCGACTTGCTGCACGAGCCGGCCGACGCCGGTCGGGTTTTGCGGCGCGCAGGCCGTGGCGTCGATCAAGAAGTGCTTCAAAACCGCAATACCTCGCGCGCCGCGGCGAACGCCCGTTCGGGCGCGATCCCGCGCAGGCAGGGATGGCCGCCGACCGGGCAGCGATGCAAATGGCACGGCGCGCAAGCGACCGGCTCGGTCAGCGCCCACGCCGGATCGGGCGCCCAGCGCAGCGTTTCGTTCGTGCCGCTCATCAGCGAAACGACCGGCACGCCCAGCGCGCGCGCCAGGTGGCCGAGCCCGGAATCGACGCCGATCAGCAAGTCGGCCGCGGCGACCGCCGCCGCCGTTTCCGCGACCGAAAAGCGGCCCGACCAGTCGACGACCGGCGCGTTGTCCTGTGCGATCTGCGCCCCGAGCGCGCGGTCGCCCGCCGCGCCCAGCAGCGCCAGGCGGCGGACGCCCGCGCCGGCCAACATTCTAGTCAGGCCCCGCCATTGGGCAACGGGCCACGTTTTCGCCGGCGTGCGCGCGGCGGCGTGCAGCGCGACGCGCGGGCCTGCGCCGCGCAGTTCGTCCCACGCCGCGGCGGCGGCCTGCGCCGCGGGCGGCGGGGTCAGCGACGGCGCCGGCGCCGGGTCGAGGCCCAGCGTCTCCGTGAGCAGCGCCGTGTGGTTGGCGCTTTCCGGCCGGTCGTTCCGCGGCGGCGCGCCGGGGAACGTCGCGAAGACCGCGGCCCCGCGATGGTCGTAGCTCGCGAGCCAGCGACCGCCGAACGCGGTGCAGAGCAGGATATCGCGCACGTCGTGCCGCAGGTTGACGACCAGATCGGGCGCCCAACGGCGCGCGCGGCGCAAATATGATATGATGCGGTCGTCCCCGCCGAGGAAGCGGCTGTCCCACGCGACGATCTCGGCGCCGTGGAAGTCGCCGGCGAGCAGCGGCGCCGCCAGCGGACTGCACGCGAAAACGATTTCGGCGTCGGGGAAACCGGCGCGGAGCATCGCCAGCGCCGGCCGCGCCAGCAGGGCGTCGCCCAGGTGATCGGGTTTGTGCACCCAAATCCGGCGGACGGCGTCGCGCCGGAATTCCGCCGCCCGGCGGCGCCGCTCCGCGGCGCCCGGCGCGCCCGCCAGCGCGATGAGCCGATAGGCGCCGTTCACGTTTTCTTCTCGGCGGCGGCCGTCGCGTTCTGGGCGGCGAATTCGGCCATTTCCGGATCTTGCACGAGACCCAGGCGCAAGCGGCGAATGGCCGACGTCATCGCCCACGTCGCCGCGATCAAATAGGAAGTGTGATGCAGCTTGAAGATGAACGAATCGAACATACTGGCGCCCAGGAAAAAAATATATGAAAGGTAGAGCCCGCGCGACAG
>Ga0181529_10007775_pt1 | contig 10610 bp, 9 predicted proteins | sample PEATcosm2014_Bin_36_FD_119763 | JGI IMG/M metagenome (GOLD analysis project Ga0181529, IMG submission 119763) | Peatland microbial communities from MTU Mesocosm Facility, Houghton, MI, USA - PEATcosm2014_Bin10_30_metaG | ecosystem: Environmental > Terrestrial > Soil > Wetlands > Peat | place... | reverse complement strand
GAGCGTCTCGCGCGGGAAAACCCCGAGGCGATCGTCAGCCAGCTACAGCAGATTGTGTCCGGATACCGTCAAGGAAAGGGCCGGCGCGCGCCCGTACGGCGCAGCGCGGCCGCCTGAGTCCAACCGTGGAACGGCAGCGTATCGTGACGAGGCAAGCGACGGCTTGATCGTCACCTGAGAGAGAACGATTCGGCGGGGGGCAATCGTCACCCATGGGAACGGAGTGCGCCTCGACCTAACCACGCTCTCTTTTTTGTTAGGAGCCAGATCGATGCCTCAAGACTATGATTATTCGTGGAGCCAGCCTTATCCGCTGCCGCTCGTCAACCAGCCGCTAGATCCTCCCGCCGCGGTCGAAGGGGTTGTCCCCCTGGCGCCCGCGCATCCTTCCGAACAACCGTTGTTGTCCGAAGCGCAGAAGCGTCCTGCGAAGCGTGGCGCAGAGGACCGCGGGAAGCGCCCGTCGGAAGGAGCCGCTTCCCCCCCGGAAAACGAGTGGATGTTGTTGCTCTAACGGGCGCGGATACGAGCCGGGATTCCCTGTCGTCATGGCCAAGCGGTTTGCCGCCATCCTCTCCTGCTGCTTTCCCAGCGATCTCGCCTTTGCCAATCGTGATTGGGATTACTGGTACGAATTCACCCTGATTTCGCCGGATCGTCGATGACGCAGGTTCTCACTGTCGCGATCGGCCCATCCATGGGGATTCGCGCGCGCCTGGTTTCCGGCGTTTTCTGGACCATGGTGGTGGCCGTCGCCGCCCAGGGCAGCAGCCTGTTAAGTTCCATCATCTCTGCCCGCGTGCTAGGACGCGAGGACTACGGCCGATTGGCCATGTTGCTGAGTCTCGTGGTTACGCTCACCAATTTCGCCGGACTGGGCCTCGGCCTGACGGTAACCAAGTTCATTTCGGAGTTTCGTGGGCAATCGCCGGATCGGGCCGGACGGATGCTCGGGATGTGTTCGCTAGTGACGGCCGCGACTGGTTTGGTCTATGCCGCGACCTTGGTAGCACTGGCGCCCTGGATTGCCACGGTCTTCCTGAAGTCTCCGGAGTTGGTCAACGAAATTCGCCTGTGCAGCATAGCCGTGCTGTTCATGACCATGAACGGCTACCAGGCGGGGGCCTTGCAGGGAATGGAGACCTTCTCCGCGCTCGCCCGCATCGCCGTCATCATGGGACCGATCACCATCGCGCTGACGTTGGCGCTGAGTTGGTCTTTTCATCTGCCTGGCGGGGCGATGGCCACGGGGATCGTGGCCATGCTGTCCTGGGGCCTGCACCAGATCATGCTCCGCAGAGAGACCCGGCGCCGCAACATTCGCATTCGCTACGATCATCTGCGCCGGGAGTTGCCCCTTTTGCGCGGATTCGCCCTGCCGGCGGCTATTTCCGCTATAGTCGGCGGCATCGCCATTACCGGCGCCAGCGCCGCGGTAGCACGGCAGCCGGGTGGTTTCGCGGAACTGGCCGTGTTCAGCGCGGCCAACACCCTGCGCACGATCGCCTTGTTTATGCCCAGCCTCGTGTCCCGGGTCTCCATGCCTGTGTTGTGCAACCTTCAGGCCACCAGGGACGCCCGGTACCAGCGAACCCTTTGGACATGCCTGGTTTTCAACGCGGGACTGACGGCCGTGTCGGCCGTGGTCCTGTACTCCCTCGCGCCGCTTGCCTTGTGGATGTTCGGCCGCGGCTTCGTGGCAAGCCGTACGATGCCGGCATTGCTGCTGGCCTCGGCCGTGGCGGAGACGATTGCCGTCGGTTGGTATCAGGTTATCTGTAGTCACGGGAAAATGTGGACGCAGTTGGCCATTTGCTGCCTTTGGTCTTGCGTCCTGCTAGGCGGGACGATGTGGAGTGTCGAGACCGGTGGCGCCGCCGCGCTGGCGGGCGCGTACCTCGCCGCCTGGACTTTGGCCGCCGCCCTCTATGCGGCAGCTTCCCGGCGATTGTTGCAGAACGGTAGCTTCAGTTCGCCAACATGCCGAAACTAGAACAAGATCGCAACCAAATGCCAACCTTGCCCAAAGCCAAGGCCCTGCCGGGATTGCATGAAGCCGTGGCCCTGGAAGTGCAGCAGCACACGCCCAAGCCGGCCTGTATTCTCGACATCGCGGCCGGCAACGGCGCGCTGAGCAAACGGTTGCTCGACCTGGGCTATGCGGTGGTCGCCAACGACCTCGACCGCTCGGGATGGGCCCTGCCGGACTTGCCGCTGGCCCAAATTGACTTGAACAGACCATTTGCCCCGTCCTTTGCCGACCAGGGAATCAGAACGATTGCCGCCGTGGAAATCATCGAGCATCTGGAGAACCCGCGGGCATTCCTGCGCGAATGTCGGGAAATTGTCCCCCCCGGCGGTCACTTGCTGGTAACGACTCCCAACGTCACGTCCGCTTTCTCCCGGGCCATGTTCTTCCGCTTGGGAACCATGCCTTTCTTTCATCCCCGCGAATACCATCTTTCGGGGCACATAACCCTTCTGCCCCACTGGCTGCTGGCGGAGCATACCAGGGCTGCGGGCTGGAAAATCGTCCGGACATGTTTTGCCGGGCAGAACGAGCCGACGTCTCCGGTGCAACGCATCGGAGCGTCCTCCGCGCGGTGGATCGGCCGATTTAGCCAGGAAGCGGAACAACAGTCGGGGTGCGTGTTGTTCGTGCTGCAAAGGGACGGATCGTGACCGAGCCCGACATCACCGTGGTCGTGCCGCTGTACAACAAAGCGGCGCACATCGAGCGCTGCATGCACTCGATTCTTGCGCAGAAAGATGCCGACTTCGAGATTGTGGTCGTCGACGACGGTTCCCTCGACGGTGGCGGGGTATTGGTCGAAGCCCTTCGCGATCCACGGATCGCGCTGGTCCGTCAGCGGAACCAAGGCCGCTCTGCCGCCCGCAATCGCGGCATCGAGGCCGCGCGGGCCGAGTTGGTCGCCCTGTTGGACGCCGATGATGAAATGGGGCCGCGACATCTCGCGACCTTGCTGCGGCTCCGCCAGCGCTTTCCCCGCGCGGGGCTCTATGCCACGGGTTATCGAAAGACTTTTCACGGAAACTTTACCGTGGACGTGAGCGTACGGCCCGGTGGCCGGTCGCAGCCCATGCTGATCGACAACTACTTCGCCTATGCCTCACGATACATCGTTTGCAGCAGCAACGTGGCCCTTCCGCGGGCGGTCCTCCGGGAGTTCGGGGGCTTCGTCCTGAACGAAACCTGGGGGGAAGACATCGACCTCTGGGGACGCGTGGCTCTGCGTTATCCGCTGGCTTACGATCCGCAAATCTGCAACACATACCATTGCGAGGCCTCCGGCCGCACTCCTCCCGCGCGGATGAAAACGGTGTTTCCATTCATCCGCTCGGCGACGACGGCCCTGCAAGCCGGCAGGGTCCCGCGGCACCTCGTCGAGTCGTTGCACGAATACCTGCACCTGCTCTGGCTGAACCTCTGCTATGGCGCCATCGACTGCGGGGCGCGTCCTGAGGCGCTGCGGATTTTGCGGGAAGAACTTGCGCAGAGCCACACCTACGCCAAAACCGTGCGACTGCTCGGCCTGTTGCTGCGCGTCGCACCGCTGCCGACGGCGAGTTTTCTGCTGCGCCTGCTGCGTTCTCGCTATGGCGTGGTCCTGGGGCGATCGGGTCTGGATTTGCCGGGGCTAATCTGCAACTGACTTTTGTTTGGAACTCCCCTCTGACATGGGCATGCGAAGAGTCTTGCAGTGCGTGGGCGGAATGAATTGCGGCGGGGTCGAAACCTGGCTCATGCACGTGTTGCGCCGGATCGACCGCCGGCGGATCGCCATGGACTTTCTCGTGCAAACCGATCGGCCCTGCGTGTATGACGAGGAAATCCGCGGCCTCGGATCGCGCATTCTCCACTGCACGCCGGTCCATCGTCCCTGGCGGTTCATGCCCGAACTGGCCCGAATTCTGCGCCACCAAGGCCCTTTCCACGTCGTTCACAGCCACGTCCACCACTTCAGCGGACTGATTCTCAAGTGTGCGCACCGCTGCGGCGTGCCGATTCGGATCGCCCACAGCCACAGCGATACGCGTTTCGTGGAGAATGGGGCGCGGTTACTTCGCCGCGGATACCTGCGGCTGGCCGAATCGTGGATTCACCGTCACGCTACGACACGGCTGGCATGCAGTCGCAAGGCGGGTGCGGCGCTTTTCGGCCCGAAATGGGAAGAAGACCCTGCCGCACGGCTCCTGTACTGCGGCATCGATCTTGCGCCCTTTCGCCGGGCGTGGGATCGAGCTGCCGCGCGGGCCCAATGGGGCATTCCAGAGGACGCGCTGGTTTTAGGACACGTCGGACGGCTGGAGCCGCCGAAAAACCATGCCTTCCTGCTGGAAATCGCCGCGGAAGTGGCCCGCCGGCGGCCCAGCATGCGTCTGCTGCTAGTGGGCGACGGTCAACTGCGGCCACAGATCGAAGCCAAGGCCCGGCAACTCGGCCTGGCCGAGAAGGTGATCTTTGCGGGCTGGTGCGGCGACGTGGCCGACGTGCTCGGCGGTGCGATGGACGTGTTTGTATTCCCCTCTCTTTACGAAGGGCTGCCGCTGTCGTGCGTCGAGGCCCAGGCAGCCGGCCTGCCCACCTTCATTTCGGACGCCGTGACCGGTGAAGTGGGCGCGATCGACGATCTTGTCACTTGGCTGTCGAGCCAGGCGTCTGCGGCCGTCTGGGCCGAAGCGATTTTGCAACGACCGCCGCGCAGCGCCGTTGACCAGCGGCAAGCGTTGTCGCTCTTGTCCGCCGGCCCGTTTGCCATTGAGAACTGCTTGCCGTTGCTGGAAGGCCTTTATTACCGCGAGCCGGCCACACCGATCCGTCGGGCCGCATGAGCCGCCACATGCCGAACACACAAGCCTCCCTCGCGTCGTCGTATCGTCCGGACAAGGCCCTGTGGGCCTTTGCCCTGGCCTCGTTGTCGGCCTTGAGCGGGATCGCGTTTCTGCCCTCCGCGCCGAACAATTCGCTGACGGTGATTTGCCGCGTTGTCAGCGTGTTGGCGGCGGTCATGCTGGCCATCAACGTGCGCTATTCACCGCGGGGCATCTATTCGGTGTCCAGCGTGTACTTGATTGTGTTTTCGGTCTTCCATTTTGGGCTGGTTGTTTCTTTTGCCTTGGACCTGGTGGGGCTGACATCGGACTTCGAAGAGTACATTCTAACGTGGTTCGACACCCCTGCGACGTGTCGCGCCGTCGTCTTGGCGGGGATCGCCCTGGCCTCGCTGGTGGCCGGCAAAACGCTGGCCATTTTGTACGGCGTACGTTTGCCCACTGTCTCCGAGAATGACGATGCGGTTCGCACCATGTTGGGCAGCGCCGGCGCGATTCTACTGCTGGCAAGCACGGTCGCCTGGTTCTACGTGATCGTCAATCTTGCCCGGATCGATCTTCTCGGCAGCTATGAAAGCTTCTACACGACCGTCATCGACTTCAATGTGGCCCATATCGAGGCTCTCATCAACCTGGGCTTGGTCGTGACCTTGCTCGGCCCGCGTTCCAGGCTCGCGGTAACCGCTTTGCTGGCGGTCGGCGGATGGGCGATTGCCGTGATGCTGATTGGGCACCGGGGGGCCATCCTCTTCCCGCTGGCCGGGGCTATTGCCGTGCTGGGGATGAAGAAGATCCCCGTCTCACCCATCAAAGCCCTGGTCGGGGCCGTGGTTGCCCTGAGCCTGATCGCCGCCATACGCGAACTGCGCGAGACCGGACTGCGCGACGCGGATCACGTCTCCATACTCGCCAGTCCCGTGAACGGTCTAATGGAAATGGGTGGCTCGCTGCGCCCGGTCCGGGAAGCCGCGCTATGGATTCAACAGGGGGATGAGTATTCCTGCGGGGCAAGCTTCTGGGCCCCTTTCGATCGGGCGCTGTACTACGTGGTTCCCGGTTGGTCGCGGCCGCCCGTCGAATTGGACGAACGCCTGCTGGCAAACGTGGTCGAGCAGCGGGTCGGATCGATCGGCTTTTCCAACGTGGCCGAAAGCTACTATAACTTTGGCCCCTGGGGCATGGCGCTGGAATTCCTGGCCATCGGCTTCTTGCTGGGACGCATGGATTTCTGGCCCGCGCGGCCGCATTTGCAGACGATCGTGGGCGTGTGTCTGATTCCACTGCTCGTACACGTGCGGAATACCTTCACCCCCGTGCCGGCGCAGATCATCCTCGGCTTGGTGTTCATCAATGGCCTGCAGTTCCTGATCCAGCTTGTATGCGCGCCGCCGGACATGGTCAGGGCAGGCCGAGGAACGCATTTTCAATTCCCTTGAGGCGACATCCATGATCGCTGTCGTAAGCGTGGAGCAACGTTTTCAGCGGACCCCGGACGGTCGCGTCTGGACCCAGGTGGCCTTCTCGCACCGCTTCTGGCAGCGGTACCTGGAAGCATTTGACGGCGTGCGGGTGGTGGCACGAGTGCGCGACGTGACGGTGGTACCCCCGCAATACATCCGGGCGGACGGGCCAGGCGTCACCGTGGCGGCCGTCCCCGACTACCTTGGCCCCATGCAGTATCTGCGCAAGGCCCGCGCCGTTCGCCGAGCACTTACGGACGTCGTCGATCCGGGGGATGCGGTCATCCTGCGCGTTCCATCACACCTGGCCAACTGCATGTTCGTGGATCTATTGCGCCGCTCGCACCCCTATGCCGTCGAAGTGGTGGGAGATCCCTGGGATGTGTTCGCGCCGGGCGTTGTCGAGCATCCCTTGCGGCCGTTTTTCCGCTGGCACTTCACCCGCCAATTGCGCCGCCAATGCCTTGGCGCCTGCGGGGCCGCTTACGTGACCGAATGGACCTTGCAGCAGCGCTATCACACGGCGGCCAACAGCTTCAGCACGTTCTACTCCTCAGTACAACTTCCATCGCGCTGCCACGATGTCATGCACGTAGGAGTTTCCGACGTGGAGTTGTCCGACGGGTGTTTCCGGCCGCGGCAATTTCGGATCCAAAGCCCCGCGACGCCGCTCCGCCTGGTGATGGTGGGGTCCCTGGCCCAACTCTACAAAGGTCCGGACGTGGCGCTCCGCGCCTTGGCCATCTGCGTACGCGGCGGATGGAACATGTTTCTGACTATCGTCGGCGAGGGCAAGTTCCGTAGCTCGCTCGAGCAGCAGGCCAAGCAACTGGGGTTGAGCGAGCGGGTGGTGTTTCGCGGTCAATTACCTCAGGGCGCGGCCGTGCAGGCCGAACTGGACCGCGCCGATCTGTTCATTATGCCCTCGCAAACCGAGGGGCTTCCGCGCGCCATGCTCGAGGCCATGGCCCGCGGCTTGCCGTGCATTGGCTCGGCCGTGGGCGGCATCCCCGAATTGTTGCCCCCTGAGGACCTGTTTCCTCCGGGCGATCTGGTGGCGCTGGCCCAAAAGCTGCAGGAAGTCCTGGCTGATCCTGCCAGGATGCAGCGGATGGCGACGCGCAACCTGAAGCGGGCCGGCGACTACCGCGAAGCGACCCTGCGCGAGCGACGGCTGGCATTCTATTGTTTCGTTCGGGAGCAGACGGAAGCCTGGGGCCGGGTGCGATCCACCTCGCTGCCGAACGCCACGGTTTCCACGGTCCCCTTCACGCAGTTATTCCCAGGTGAGCGGAGAAAGTCGGCATGAAGCCACACATGGCCGAACCAGCCAATTGGGACCCCCGGAAGATCGTTTACATCGCTTCCAGCAGTTATCCGCTGCGTTTCTTTCGGGGGCTGCCGCACTACCTCGCAAGCTGCGGATTTCAGTTGCACGCCATCGCCCCGCCGGAGCAGCCGTTGTGGGATTTCTGCCGCAACGAAGGGTGTACGGCCCATGCCGTGCCGATTTCGCGCTCGATCACACCGCTGTGGGACGCCGTTTCGGTACGCCGGCTCTGCCAGATGCTCCGCCGCATCCGGCCGGCGATCGTCGAGAGCCAGATGACCAAGGCGGGATTGGTGGGAATGATGGCAGCCTGGGCGGCCGGCGTTCCCATCCGCATTTACAGCAACCACGGCATGGCCTTCGCGTCGGCCACCGGTTGGAAGAGGATCTTACTGAAAACGGCCGATCAGCTTTCTTGCCGTCTGGCCTCCCACGTCCACTGCGTGAGTCGGTCGGTTCGTCAGTTGATGATCGACGAAGGATGTTGTGAGGAGGAAAAGATCCGGGTTCTCGGCAACGGGAGTTGCGGGATCGACGCCGAGGGCCGCTTCAATCCCCATCGCATTGCCACGAATATCCGTCATCAAACCCGTCTGTCGCTTGGCATTCCCTTCGACGCGCCGGTGCTCGGTTTTGTCGCGCGCATTGCCCGCGAAAAAGGTGTGGATGACCTGGCCCAAGTGTGGCAAGTGCTGCGCGAGTGCTGTCCGAATCTCCATTTGCTGATGGTTGGCGGCAGCGAACCCCGTGACCCCATCTGTGCGAAAACGGATGCGCTGCTCCGATCCGACCCCCGCGTTCACTTGACCGGCGAAGTTAGCGATATGCCGGCACATTACCGGGCGATGGACATTCTCGTGTTGCCGTCGCTGCGCGAAGGGATGAGCATGTCGCTGTTGGAAGGGGCGGCGATGGAGTTGCCCGTCGTTGCCTGCCACATCCCCGGGAACGTCGATGCGGTCGCCGACGGCTTGACCGGGACGCTTGTGCCCGTGCATGACGTGACAGCCCTGGTGGCGGCGATCCGCGGCTACTTGGAGGAGCCTGCCCTGTGCCGGAAGCATGGCTTTGCCGGCCGCGAGCGCGTGCGGCGGAACTTTCAACGGGAAATCGTGTGGGAAGCGACTTGCCGGGAATACGTCGATCTTCTGCGCGCCGAGGGATTACCTTTGCCGGATCGGGCGCGCACGTTGGGACCACTTCCTTGGCCAGAACGCCGCGCCGCATGAAACCTCGGTGCTCACTGCCGTGAGCCGTCAGGAACTCCGCCCATGGCCGTTTTGATCAGCGGGGCGGCCGGGTTTCTCGGCCAGCAAGTGGTCCACTGCGCCCAGAGGGCCGGGCTGCGCGTCCGTGCCACGGACCGCCGGCGCGGCGGTCTTCCGGCCGATCTCGATTTTCGACCGGCCGACATCGCGGCTCCGAAGACGCTCCACGGTCTGTTCGATGGCATGGATTGCGTCCTCCATGTCGCGGGACTCGCACACGTCTTCGGCAAGTCCCAAGCGGCTGCGGCGCCATTCCACAACGTCAACGCCCTGGGCACGGCCCACGTCGCGCGGGCCGCGGCCGAGGCTGGCGTCGGCGCCATGGTTCTGGTCAGTTCCGTCTCCGTCTATGGTCGGCACGAGAAGCAATTGGTCGACGAAACCTGTCCCTGCGCTCCGGAAAGCCCTTATGCGGACAGCAAATACCAAGCGGAACAACTGGCTACGGAGATCGCTCAGGCTACAGGCATGCGATTGACGATCCTGCGCCTGGCCACATTGTACGGGGAAGGCGATCCGGGCAACGTCGCCAGATTGTTCCGAGCGATAGACCGGCAACGGTTCGTGTGGATCGGTGACGGTTCGAACCAGAAGAGTCTCCTCCATCGAGACGATGCGGCCAGGGCTTGTGTTGCCGCGGCGATCCAGCCGGCCGCGGAAGTGCGGACGTGCAATGTCGCTGCGCCACCCTGCAGCATGCGGGAAATCGTGGAAACCATCGCCAAGGCCCTGTCTCGCAAACTTCCCACCTGGCGCGTCCCGGTGGCAGTGGCCATGAGCCTAGGCCGCATGGCCGGCATTTTGACGCTCGGACATACGCGGCTGGGCAGCCTGCCGGGCACGCTCCGGAAATGGCTGGCCGACGACGCCTATAGCGCCGAGCGGTTTGAGACCGAATTCGGCTTCCGCACGCAAGTGTCACTGGCTGAAGGAATCTGCCGCGAGGCAGCCTGGTATCGTGCGCCCCGTTGAGCAAACCCCGAACGGCGCAGATCCGCTCATGTTTTGACCGGGAATCGTCGAAAACAGATCGCGTATGTTGGAAGCCATTGCTCTTCTGCCGATCGCTGGCGTCGTGTCGTACTTCGGCGTGGCTGGAGTGCGCCGTTGGGCCCTGCATCACCAGGCCTTGGATATTCCCAACGAGCGCAGTTCGCACTTTCGCCCCACGCCGCGGGGCGGAGGGCTGGCCATCGTCTCCGTGACGATTTTGGGCTGGGTCATTCTCGGAATCCTCTTTCAACCGTCGACGCCTTGGATCGCACTGGCAACGTATGCCGCTGGCGCAAGCCTGATCGCCCTGGTCAGTTGGGTAGACGACCTCCACTCGCTCTCGGCCGCGAAACGGTTGGTGGCTCACGGCCTCGGCGCGTTGGCCGCCGTTCTTGCCTTTGGCTACTGGCACGCGATTCCGCTGCTGCCGGGCCAGAGTGTGATGCTAGGCTGCACCGGCGCCGTGCTCACCTGGCTGTGGATCGTCGGCATGACCAACGCCTACAACTTCATGGACGGCAGCGACGGCATGGCCGGTTCGCAGGCCGTGATTGCCGGGCTGGGCTGGGCGTGCCTGGGATGGCTGGCAAATTTCCCCTTGCTCACGAACCTGTCTCTGCTGCTGGTGGTCGGAAGCCTGGGGTTTCTCCCGCACAACTGGCCCCCGGCTCGGATCTTCATGGGCGACGTGGGCAGTGCATTCTT
>Ga0181529_10007774_pt1 | contig 10610 bp, 9 predicted proteins | sample PEATcosm2014_Bin_36_FD_119763 | JGI IMG/M metagenome (GOLD analysis project Ga0181529, IMG submission 119763) | Peatland microbial communities from MTU Mesocosm Facility, Houghton, MI, USA - PEATcosm2014_Bin10_30_metaG | ecosystem: Environmental > Terrestrial > Soil > Wetlands > Peat | place... | reverse complement strand
GGTAGCCATCTCTGAAACCGCGATGCCGTGTCAAGCGGATTTTTTCCGCGATTGACAAAGATCCAGGCACAACTTCAGAATGGCCTCCAGCCGGTGAAGCGGAAGCGGGCTCTGCTGGCGAGCAACCCGCCGAGGAATAGCCGGTGGGAGGCTCATCGTAGCGACGAGCAGGGGGGCGAAGGAATGATCGCTCCTCCTCCTGGTGGTTACGATAGCTTCCCCATGCCTGAGAAAACGCCCGGCCGGTTACGACCCTCGCCGAGTTTGCCAGTCCGAAACTTGCAGGGTTAAGTTCGCGCACCTCCCTCGAATATTGCTAGGCTCTTTCCCTTGTCTGCCGGTGGTGCGGTGGCCAAGGAGCGATCCCCGGGCCACGGCACCCTCGACAGCGGCCGCGGAGAAGGATTCTCGCGCGGCCTTTCTGAAACGCGGAGCCCAGGACGTGGGCTCTGCTTGCTTGCCACGATGTCGCCGGCGGATGCGCCGATTCCAGTCATCTCTGCAGGATCACTCCGGGGGTCTCCCGAAGGCCTCAGTCTGTCGTTCGAGGAGCAGTTCCTCATCACGGTTCGGGTTTGGTTTCCCCATGGCTACCTCAGGTTTACTGCTCCAACTTGCCGGCTCTCCGGCCCCAACGTTCGGCCTGGAAAGGTGCTCCGTGTTTCAAAACTCCATAAGCGCAGCGGGCGACCGAACCCGCCACGGCCGTCTTGGCCACATTGGGCAACTTGTGGCAGCGCCGCAGGTGCCAGTAGCGCTCGCCCAGCGGGCTCTTGCTGCGGGTGAGGGCGTTGGCAGCCGTGACCAGGGCCCAGCGCAACCAGACCGGGCCTTGGCGAGTGATCGGTCCATGAATCGACACCTCACCGCTGTCGTAGGAACTCGGCACCAGGCCGGTATAGTTCAACAGCGCGTCGGCCGAATCGAAACGTGCGAGGTCGCCGATCTCACTCCAGACCACCGCTGCCAGCATGTGCCCGAGTCCGGGGATGGTCCGCAAGAGCGCCACCTCGGGGAAAGCCGCGGCCGCTGTCTCCAGTTCCGCCTCGCTCGTCTTCCGCTCTTCGGTGAGAAAATCGTACAGGCGAAAGAACCGCTCGAAGCACGACTGCGCCCCCCACGAGAGCGCTTGCTGCTGGATCCAAGTTCGCCCTTTGGCGGTGAAGACGCACCGCTGCGGGCGCAACCCGTGTATCTCCAGCAGGCTGTTCACGCGGTTTTTCGCTTGCGCCCGCATCCGTGCCACGCCGCAACGCTGCCGTGCCAGCAAGCGTAATTCCCGGATGGGAGCGGGCGGAAACCAGGCCTCGGGCAGCGGCTCCACGTCCTGTACCGCCAGCTTCCTCACCAAGCGCCGAGTGTCCAGGCGGTCGGACTTCTGCTTGCGTAAGCTGTCGATCCCGGCCGTATGCACCCAGTGCGCGCGCTTCCGCCAGCCCGCTTCCTCCAACACGCTCATCACAAAATACCCGCTCGTGGAAACTTCCAGTGCGATCTCCGCTTCTGGCGGCAACTCCGCCAAGCGCTGGCGCCACGCTTCCCGCGTGCACTCGATCGGCTCCAGCATCTTGATGTCTTCCCCGGGTGGAATCATCGCCATCCAACAACGTCCCTTGTGTACGTCCGACGCTACCGGTATCATCGCCTTGCCTCCTCGTTGAATTTCTTTCGCACGTCCAGTTTACCTGGACCCGAGGAGGCATCGCTGTTTCATAACATCACGGTCAGTGCTTTCCTGTCCGTGGGCTTTTCTCATGCTTGATACCCCAATGGCAATCGCACGGAATCAATCCGGATGGGACACGGCGCCACCGTTGCCTTGTCCAAAGCAAAATTGTTGTAACTCGGCCACCGCCAGAAGCACCCACGGTCGGAACTGCACTGACCGTGGCCCCGCTCGGTGGAGTTGAACGGCGCTAAAGTGCAAGTGCCTTCCTGGGCCTACCACCCAGCCTTCCATTGGCTTTGGAGGCCGCCCTCTTGGCGCGGCTGCGGGATTGGCCGCCTACATGACCAAGCCTCGAAGCCATCCACTTTTTCGAACCGAGGAAACCCTCCAGGAGTCCCGGCACGTAGAGGTCGGCATCGAGCTTGGGAAAGTGAACTCCGAAGCCTGATGGACTGACCTCAATTTCTTCAAGCTGCGAGGGCTTGGCGTTCTCGAGTCCTTGCGCGTCCCGCGGTGAGAAACTCAGAATCAGGTTTGAACTGAGATGAATCACAATGTGCCCGTCTTTGCGGTCGTAACGCGCAGAGACGGCCCGGGGAATGGACGCTTGAATGTCCATAGCCCGCTGATTCGCCCGTTCGAAATTTTCATCGTGCGCCATGAATCTCCTCCCATGCCCGGCACAGCTCCTCCAAGTGTTCCGTCAACACGGCTTGGAGAGGTGTAGTTTCACGCCGTGAGAATCCGTAGTTTTCCCGAAGCTCAACCGGCCCCACCGGACAGTTCAACTTGAATACCGCTTCGCGGCCGCTTCCGATCACATGGACATGAGCTGGTCGGTGGTCGTTGGGATAGATTACGACCCGCAGCCCGTCAAATCTGAGAACTGTCGGCACCAAGAAATCTTACCACAAATCCTAAGCGGTTGGGTTTTTCTTTGGGGGACGCGGGGAATGTGGAAGAAGGAGCGCGGACCTCATTTGGACAGAAATCACCGAGGCGGGGTAAGTGTCATCAAGGGAAATCCCTCAAGGCGCTGGCGCTGGCCGAATGCCATTCGGCCCAACAAAATGGCGGGTAAACCCGCCGCTACATCGCAGATTTGCGCTGCTTCCGCGTACTCCAATTCTCCACGCGGCACATCTCCGCGTAGAAATCGCGCTTCAGCGGATCCTCAATGGGAATGAGTCGCAGGAAGTGCGTCCAACCCAATTGTCGTAGCAGTGATACGACAATCGTCCGGTCCGGGTAGGCCTCGGCGAACTGGATCATCCGGCGCAGCTTTTTCTCCCCGAACCCCCGCCCGAACTCCTGCTCCAATTGTGCACTCAGTGTGGGCACAATCTGTTCCCCATACCCGGCCCGTTTTTGTTTCAGGATATCTTGCCGGATGCGTTGCCCCACGTGCCAGTAAAGCGTGGTAAGCCCCGCGTCCACGGCGCGAGCCACGCCTTCGCGGGCTTCCACAATCAGTTCCCGCACGTCGCCCAACAAAATTGTCAGCAAGTAGCACGTAGCGCCACCGCCTCTGTGGTCCGCGTCTTTTCCTTGGCAGGCGCCACACCATAACATTGAGTCACTCTGGTCAACGAAGAGCCGCACACCGCAAACCCGGCGGTCTGCATTCCAATACCGTAAATTCTGGTCATTTTTTGGCAAACATTTTTGTGTCCTTGTTGAAAGTGGGAGGTAGAAAGAAGAGGCCCCTCATCCGCTTCGTACCTCAGCACCTTCTCCCCTCGGAGAAGGTTGTTTTTTAAACTGCCCTCTCCGAGGGCGGTCCGATTTCAGATCCGATCAGATCGGACCATCGGACCCCAGAAAACGGGGAGGGTATCCCGATGCATCGGGACGGGTGAGGTGTTTCTTTGTCCGCACGCGATCATTTGGTTGCGGCTCCGGCGCGCCGCCGGTTTCCTGTCGGTAGTAAAGCGGAAAGGCATTCTGTAAGATCTTTTCCTACCGGCAGGAAAAAGGGCAAGAATCCTGTTGACAAAATAGGTGGGCTCTTGATTAGGCTAGTGTTGGAGGGAAGGGTGCACAACATGCCCCCCCCACCGGGTCGCCGGGGGGAAAGGACGCATGCCCAGACCGATGCGGAAAACGCCGAACCAATCAGCCGACGCAGGGGGGAGGTTCCTTGGTCGTGGCGGAGGGGGAACGGTGACGTTGGGGGCGAGCACCAGGAAAAAAAGATGTTAATAAATGACGAACGAAGCCGGAATGTGTATGAAAACAAACAAAACTATGACACTTTTACCGACATAAATAGCGACATTTCTACACAATTTAACGACATTTTATACCGAAGCACACATGTTTTACAGAAACCATCGGGTCTTTTGCCATTCTTCGCGCGCTGGGGGAAGGTATCCTTCGCTTGCAATGATTCCGGATGGGCCGCGGGTGAGGCGCATAGGCGTTAAAATAACGGCTCGCGGTACCCGAAAGCCCGTGACGCGGGCTTTGATGAGAGGCGCCGGACCACGGAGCGTATTCAGCCACGGAGTGGCGCGTCCATTTACTCGCCCAGGCTGCGAGCCGTCTCGCGCGATTTTGGGGGCAGTGGTAGAATCACTTGGGGGCCAATAGAGTAGAGTTGAAGCGTCGACGCTGGACGCAGGACGTGTTACCAAGGACGCCGCATGGTGCAAAGCATGACGGAACTTTTGGAGGAGATATCCCAACAGCCCGCAGCGCTCTCCGGGTTGCGGAAATTCTACGCCAGCCCGGGCGCCATCCCGGCGAAGGCCCTGCGGAGCCTGGTGTCGCATTGGCCACCCACAGTGGTATTCACCGGAATGGGCTCGTCGCTCTTCGCAGCTTACCCGGCGCAGGCCTATTTGACGGAGCAGGGCGTGCGCGCCCTGGTATGGGAAACCGGCGAGCTGGCGAATCACCATCTGAAAATTTTGCGGGACGATACCTTGCTTGTGGTGGTTTCGCGCTCAGGCCAGACAGCCGAGGTGCTGCGTCTTCTGAAGAGTCTGCCGGCCAAAGCTCTGGTGCTGGCAGTGACGAATGTGGAAGCCAGCCCCCTGGCCAAGTGCGCCGACCTGCTTTTACCGATGATGGCAGGGGAGCAGATCGCCGTCAGCACCAAGTCTTACACCAACTCTGTTACCGTCCTCATGTATCTGGCCTTTGCCATCGCGGGCAAGGCGCCCGGCCCGCTGACTCAGGAAGTGATGCGCGCGGTGGAAGCTCAGGAGAGTATCCTGGAGCGGCGTGAAGTCTTGATGCCACCCATCGTGGAGTTTTTCAACCACCCCAATTATGTCTCTTTGATGTCGCGGGGGGCGGACCTGGCAACCGCCTATCAAGGGGCGCTGATGCTGAAGGACGTGGCGCGGTTGGCGGCTGAACCCATCAGCACGGCTCAGTTCCACCATGGATCGCTCGAAATCATCAACCCGAATCATCGCTACCTCTTATTCGCCCGCCAGGGGAAAACCGGCAAGCTGCTCCTGAAACTCGCCGACGACATTCGAAGGTCCAGCGGGCGGGTGCTGCTCTTTACCGATATGCCTTTTGACGATCCCATGAATGTGCGATTGGTTCGGCTGGAACCTCTGCGGTTGGGGTTGGGAACCTTGGTGGACAGCGTCTACATTCAACTGCTGGCCCACGATGCGGCTGTTAGGGCGAAACTCCAACCTGGTAAGTTTGGAATTGCGGAAAGCGTGACGCGCAAAGAGTAACGCGCAAGGAGAGGTGGCCCCGACCTTCAGGGGGGCACATTCCGGGCAAAAACCCGGCGCTGCGGCGGACACACGACCACGTCCCCCCGGCGCGATCCCGGTCGCCGAAGTTGACGCTCAAACGCCCACTTTGCCGAGCGATATCTCAACTCGGCAAAGTGTCAAAGGCAGATATTTTGGAGACGAAGCGCTTAGTTCCGCGAGCGCAGTTCCTGGCAGGTGACGCAGTACCGTGCCCAAGGAATAGCCTTGAGCCGATTGGGGGAAATATCTTCGTCACACGCTTCGCACACACCGTAAGTTCCACCGGCACAACGTGCAAGCGCTCTCTCAATTTCTTTCAACGTACTGCTGCGCAGATTGGCAGTGAGCACCGTAACATCTTGTTCGACGGTCTTGACGGCAAATTCCACCGCATCAGGAGACTGCACACTGACGGATAGGGCCTCGGGTTCGCTTCGGGTGGAAGCCAGAATCTCCTCGCGCTTTTTCAGCAGGAGACTTCGATAGGTCTTTTTTGGAGTCTTCACCATGGTTCGCATACTTGTTCGTCCTTCCCAAATCTTTCTATAGGAAACCTTTTGCTGTAAGGTCCGCCCGTGGATTCGGATGATTCAGATGATACCAAGGTTGCACAATTTTTTGAAGTTTTTTGAGTATTTTATATTTCCTTATGTTTCAATATGTTGCGAGCTTTAACGGTTGAGGTGGCCATGCTATAATTGTCACTGTAAGAGTCAGATTCACCAAAGTTCGTCGGGAGACCGCACCTATGACCGCGCGTGAGCAGATGCTGGACCGTGTTCGAAAGGCTTTAGGGCAGGCTGAAACGGGCTCAATTGTCACCCCATTGCCCCCACTTGATCTTGCGGGTGTCATGCCTCCGCTGGCGCCGGAAGAGTATCAGGCAAAATTTGAGGTCGAATGGGAAAAGGTGGCGGGAGTCGCTTATCGCGCGGCAAACCGGGACGAACTCAGGGCCATCTTCGAAGGGATCCTGGCGTCGGCGGAATGCCACGCCGTAGCGTTATCCGGAAACCCTCTTTTGGCGGAATTGCATCTTGCTGACCAGCTCACAGAGCTTAATAAGTCCGTAACCTCCTGGGCGGCAGGTACGGGAACCGAAGGATGCAATTCACTTGCTGAGTTTACCAAAGCCAGCTTTGCCGCTGGAGCCGGCATCACGGGTGTTGATTTCGTTTTGGCGGAAAGCGGCACCCTGGTTTTGAGCAGTGCCACGGAACGCGTCCAAGTGGCGTCGCTCGCCCCGCCCATCCATATTGCTCTGTACCGCCGCAGCCAGGTTGTCGGTTCACTCGACGATATTCTTGCCAAGCTCCCTATTTCGAATTCCAAGGACCGCCCCACGGCCAATCGATCCGTGGTATTTGTCACCGGCACCAGCCGGACGGCCGACATCGAGCAAATTCTAATCCGCGGCGTCCACGGTCCCCGCGAAGTCTATGCCATCCTGGTGGAAGATAGCTGCCGGTGACCCGCTGAACTGGGCGACTCACGGCAAGCCTGAGGTAACTCCATGAAGCACGCCGCCTACGGCCTCTTTGAGACACCCCTGGGTTGGTGCGGGATTGCATGGAGTGATGCCCCGAATCCCGGCACTCCTTGGGCGGTGACCTGTTTTCAACTTCCTGAAGCCACCGCGGAGCTGACCGAATCGCGAATTGCGCACTATTCCGGCGCAACCAAATCGACCCGGTTTCCCTTGCAAGTGCATAACATTATTGGGAGAGTGTGCAAACACCTCAACGGTGATCTTCAGGACTTTCGCGAGGTCCCCGTCGATTTGGAAGGAGTCAGCTCTTTTGTCCAGAAAGTCTGCGAGGCGGCACGGGAAATTCCGGCAGGAAAGACCGTTACCTACGCCGACATTGCCAGGACCTTAGGCCAGCCCTCGGCAAGCCGTGCCGTGGGACGGGCTCTCGGTATGAATCCCATTCCGCTCATCATTCCTTGCCACCGAGTTCTTGCCGCCGGGGGCAAGCCCGGAGGTTTCTCCGCGTTTGGGGGCCGGGCGACCAAGGCGAAACTCCTCGCCATTGAAGGCGCCGTGGTCAATCTGTGCCTGGATTTAACCACCGGCTCTTAGGGATGAAAAGAAGGCCGTTGCAGGGAAAGGGGCGGGGTGGGGAACATGGGGTTCTTGATACCCGGAAAGCACGCAAGGATCTCATGGGCGGGCAGTCGGTGCCCACAAATTGGATATGAGGACGAAGGTACAAAAAAAGGGCCTCCCGGATGGAGGCCCCGCTAGTATTGCCTGTCGAAGTTCCGGGTTGCGTGGAGTGGGGGGAAAGGAGCCCCTCAGCTTGACTTTCGCCCCACCCACCGACACTCCGGAAACTTATGAGGACGACGGTTGATAAAGCAACTTCGTTCGGAGGATCAGCACTCGCTCCCCCGTTGTTGATAATGTTAGAAGTTGAGTGGTATCAGGTCAAGATCAGAGCCGCGCGAAAATGAAAACGGTTGCGGAGGCTATACAATATATTGGGCTTATATGAGAAGTGACCCAAGATATTGTATACCGCGAAGATATATACCGTGGGTAGTGGTTTTGGGACCCTTTCAAATTCCCCCTGCGAGTGCATAGGAGTCTGTGTGAAAATCCTGGTTAGCGGGATGCTGCTGTGTTCTATGGCCGCCGGAACGGCCGCGACGCGAGCACCTTTCCGCCTTCCTGAATTGTGTAAGTATTGTTGGCCTTGAGGTTCTTGAGGGTATCGTGCTGGCCGCTGGGCCAGGAGATCTCCACGGACGAGGCTTCACTCGCCTGTCCCAATCCAAAGGTCAGGGTCAATTCGCTCTGCGAGCAGTAGCTTGAGCCGGAGTGGACCGTCTGCCAGTTTTCGCCCGTACCTGAACGGACACGGACTTCCGCGCCAATGCCGTCGCTATTGGAGCGCGTGCCCACCGTTTTGATGCGGATGGCATTGTTCCGGCTGCCGCCGACATTGTGGAACAGGTAAGCCGGGCCGCCGTTGTTGGTCAGCAGCACGTCCGGCGCGCCGTCGTTATCAATATCCGCATAGGCGGCGCCGCGCGCCACAAACCTTTGCGTAAAGCCCATCTGCTTCCCGGTTTCCCGGAACTTCTCATTACCTTCATTATGGAAGGCGAGCGGAAGTTGCGCATAAGCCACTTGCGGCTGAATGCGATTGATGTCGGGTTCGATGTGGCCATTCGCGACGAATAAATCCTGACGGCCGTCAAGGTCGTAATCAAAGAAGAAGATCCCGAACGACAGTGACAGCAGCGTGGCGCGCCCAATGCTGGAAGACGGCGCGATATCGATGAAGAAGCGATTCCCTTCGTTGTGATAAAGGCCCAGCATCTGGTTGGAGAAATTGCCAATCGCCAGGCTGGGATAACCGGAGTGGTCGAAATCCGCAGCGTCAATGCCCATTGCTCCGCGGGCTATCCCATCTTCGCTGAAGGCGATGCCGGCTTGCACGCCTTGTTCGGTAAAGGTACCGTTCCGGTTGTTGTGGTAAAGCTTGTTGCGCTCGGTGTCGTTGGAAACGGCGAGGTCGGGCCAGCCGTCGCGATCGTAGTCAATCACCGCCACGCCGAGCGATTTGCTGGTGGGATCGTAGATTCCCGCCTTTTGCGTGACATCTTCAAAGCGCCCGTTGCCCAGATTGTGAAAGAGCCGGCATGTATCGCCCTTATATGCCTCCGGCGTGCAGTAGGATTTGTGCCGTCCGTCGAGCGTGCAGTAGAGATCCCCTTTTTCTGACCAGTTCACATAGTTGGTCACGAAAAGATCGAGTTTGCCGTCACGGTCGTAATCCACCCAGGCGGCGCTGGCTCCAAAGCCCGCGTTGTTCACGCCGGCTGATTGTGTGACGTCCTTAAAGCGTCCATGCTCGTTGTGGAAAAGGCGGGCTTCGCCGAGCCCGGTCACGTAGAGATCGTCCCACCCGTCGTTGTCATAATCGCCCACGGCGACGCCCATGCCGTACATCTCCACGTCCAACCCGGCCTTCGACGTAACGTCGGTAAATGTGCCGTTGCCGTTGTTGTGGTAAAGCTTCAGCGTGGTGCGGCGTGATTTATGCCCGGGGAAATCCGCCCCGTTAATCAGCAGGATGTCAGGGTTGCCATCATTGTCGTAGTCGATGAAGGCGCATCCCGCTCCCATGGTTTCCGGCAGGTATTTCTTGCCGAAGGCGCCCGTGTAATGGACAAAGTTAATTCCGGCCTGATGAGCGATGTCGACGAAGTGGACGCCAGTTTCCGCGGTTGGTGCGGGACCTGCGGCAGGCAACGCATGAGCGATCCGAAATAGCGACAGGAGGAGCCCAATGAAAATGGTCAGCCCGATTGCGACCTTCAGGTGTGAGGAGGACATCCGCTGAACGTTCATGTTTATTGAGATTATCTCCCGAGGCCTGTGATTATGCTGTCCATGGCTCGCACGGGGTGTCAACGTCCGCCGTGAAACGCTCGACGTTCCCAGCGACGACGGACATCCGTCATCTCACCCCAGTCTCCGCGATTCGGAGCAGGCTTTACAATATTGAAATTCAGGTGCAGCGCCCCTTCGACTATTTACCAATATACCCCGGGATGACATCGGCACGAAAGCTAAAGCGAAAGGGAATTGGAGCGGAGGAGTTGAGGTGAATCGAGAGGCCGTCACTCCTGATTGTGCGGAACGATTTCAGCATATCGACGTGGGCCGGCCATTTGACTTTTGCGAATTGGCATAGTTAGATTCCTACGCAAATGGGCACCGCTCCAACTTGAGCAATGAAAGGTCGAAAATGACGAACACGCTTATTGGAATCGGATTAACCGCAGCACTAACCTTTCCCTTGGTATTGTGCATGGCGGGGATTGGCGACTCGCCGGAGGATGGTCTTCCGCAGGCAGAAATAACCAACGGCGAGCTTCGCGCTAAGGTTTACCTGCCCGATGCCCGCCGGGGATTCTACCGGGGCACGCGCTTTGACTGGTCGGGAATCGTTTCCTCGCTGGAGTATAAGGGTCACAATTTTTACGGGCAGTGGTACACCCGATCCGATCCGCGAGTTCATGATTTCGTATTTGAGGGCAACGACATTGTCGCGTCAACACCCTGCACTATCCAGGGTCCCGTGGAAGAGTTCCAAACCAATCACACCGCCCTGGGGTTTAGCGAGGCCAAGGTCGGCGGCACATTCATCAAAATTGGCGTCGGCGTGCTTCGCAAGGATGACGAACAATACGATGCCTTC
>Ga0181529_10007773_pt1 | contig 10612 bp, 5 predicted proteins | sample PEATcosm2014_Bin_36_FD_119763 | JGI IMG/M metagenome (GOLD analysis project Ga0181529, IMG submission 119763) | Peatland microbial communities from MTU Mesocosm Facility, Houghton, MI, USA - PEATcosm2014_Bin10_30_metaG | ecosystem: Environmental > Terrestrial > Soil > Wetlands > Peat | place... | reverse complement strand
GCAATGTCTCGAACTGCCGCAGATTCATGCGCGAACGAAACTGCCGGAAATTTCTGTGCTAATTTTGTGCTGCGCCTCTTCGTTGGAAACGCGGATACGGGTTGACTGCCCGAAACTTCCGTATGGGCGGTGACTCAGGCAGAACCCTGCGTCAAGTGGCACTTCTGCCCTGAACCCCTTGCATCGAGGAGTATATTGGGACGCATGAGCCATCGCGATGCTCAAGATCAATTGATTCAGGATGTCAGGGCAAGGCAGCAAAATGCACTGTGGCCTGATGCGATGGTTAACAGCAGCAGCGTCGATGGTCTCCTCTGGAAAGGATCACCGAACGCAACCAAGGTCCAACGAGTGGGCATCGCGATTTGGGGGCTGGCGTTCGCTTGCATTGGCGCAGTCTTTGAAATGACGGCCTCCGAAAAGCATGAAATATTCCCAATACTCTTCGGGCTTCCATGGCTCGCTTTAGGGGCAAGACTCTTTTTGAATGCATTCAAGCGAAATCCGAAGCACACGAAGGCGAAACCGAAATAGCAAGAGCCGCCGCACCCGGATCGGACATGCCTGTCGATCGGCGAGCGGTTTGTCGCCAATCAGGAAGTTTCGGCCCATGCATGCCGTCGTCCCGTGCCAACATTTTGTGCTAATTTGTGCTTGAGATGTGCCTATCTCGCCCATCCTGCCCATTCTGCCTATTGAAGAATCAATAACTTATTTGTTTTCAATTCTGCCTTTTATCGTGCCCTGATACAAGGCGGATTCATGAAACACGCTCCAGTGTAGTGCGTCATGCAGATTGCAGATTGTTTTCAGTCATCGCAGGAATTGCATGTATGTCTTACAGCCGCTGAAGCGGGCTGGATGTGCTGAACTTAACCGCTTTCCCCAGGCTCGCGCCTGGGGCTACCGTCTGGCGCCCGCTACGCGGGCTTGGCGCGCTCAGTGGGCCAGGAAGTTCTGATTGGCGAGGATGCGGTAGAGGGTGGAGCGGGAGATCTGGAGCTGGCGGGCGGTGCGGAGCTTGTTGCCGCGATTGAGGTCGAGCACGTACTGCACATGACGGCGAATGATGGCGTCAAGGGACAGGTTGGCGGCTTGGACGGCAGTTTGCGGATCGAGACTGGCTTCAAAGCCGCTCGCTGCAAAGTTTGCTCCGGGGCCCATGGGGCTCAGAGGCGCGTGCGCGCCGGATTGCAAGTCGAAAAAGGGCTGCGGGCCATCGGGTAAAGAGAGGTCGAGGGGCCGGATGACGCCGTTATCGGCTTCGAGCAGGGCGTTCTCAAGGATGCTGAGGAGCTCGCGCACGTTGCCGGGCCAGGTGTGTTGCAAGAGACGGGCAAGGGTGCCGGGCCCCAGCGCAACCGGGCGCTGCTGGTAGCGGGTGCAGAGTCCGTCGAGGAGGAACTGCGCGAGCGGAGGGATGTCTTCGCGGCGCTGGCGCAGCGGCGGAATGGCGAAGCGGATGGCGGTGAGGCGGAACGCAAGATCGGGAAGCAGAAGTCCCTGGCCGGCCATTTGGCGCAACGGAGTTTGCGAAGAGGCAAGCAGGACGGCGCGGCCGGGCGGACGATCCTGAAGATTTTTGAGGACACCGAGGAGCAGGCCCTGTCCGGGAGGGGCGAGCAGATCCACGCGATCGAGATACGTAAAGCCGGCAAGGGTTGCGGGATCGGCGTCGGTGGCCAGCCACTCCCGGGCGTCGCGTCGCTGGAAGCTGGTGGCAACGAGCGGCGAGCGGCTGAAGAGATAGCGCGCAAGGGTATACTTGCCGCTTCCGTGCTCTCCCTCGATGGCCGCGACTTGCAGATGCGGCGCAGCCATCTCCGCTTGCATGAGCAGCTTGCGCCACACCGCGCTGACGCCGACCACATGGAAAGCGGCAGCCGGCGAGTCCAACTCCACGAGCGTGAGGCCGGAGACGGAAGGCTGCGTTTGGAACTGAGCCGAGCTTTGCATGGATCTCAACGTGCCTCGCCTCTGGGCCAGGTTTCTGTTCTGATCCGACACACGGTTCATCGGCAGCGCAGGGGAAAACATGAACCGGCGGCCCGTGATTCCGGTGGTTGAGCAGGAAGTTAGGGACGGAATGGAGAAGGTGGGAGCAGTGCCGAAAGGGGCGCGCGCGGTACGGCCCGCCGTCAACCAACGATATACTCAAGTGCATCCCGCCGCGGCAATCTCCTGCGCACCTTGCGTTTCTCCGATGTTGTGGAAACGAGCCGGCGATTTCCCCATTTTCGGCGGGATTCTGGAATGCCCGGGGGCCCAGGGAAGCCATGCCGAAGGAACGAATCCTGACGACGGAGAAGGTGAGCGAGCGGGCGAAGGCACTGCGGCGCTGGGGCTACGCGGTGTGGCTGGTCGCCATCGCCGGTTTTGCGCTGCTGCACGCGTGGCATTTGCGCGCCGATTTCCCCAATGGCTCGCCTTGGCTTTGTGACTGGGCCAAGTTTACCGATGAGGGCTGGTATGGGAACGCGGCCATCCGCGCACACCTGTTTGGCAACTGGTACATGGCAGGGGATTTTAACCCGGCGGTCGCGGTTCCGGTGTGGCCGTTTCTGGAGTGGCTGCTGTTTTTCTTCACCGGCGTGACGGTGGAGGCCGCGCGCGGGTTGGCGGTTGCGTGCTTCTTCCTGAACGTGGCGCTGAGCTACTTACTGCTGCGCAGCCGACGGTCGGGCAGCCGGAGCCCGCGCTGGATGGCGCTGCTGGGCGTGACGCTGGTGGTCACAAGCCCGTTTCTCTATTGCTTCAGCCGGCTGGCGATTCTGGAGCCGCTGCAGATCGCGCTCACGCTGGCGGCGCTGATTCTGGCCGTGCGGTTGCCGCAACGGCGGCGGCCGGTGCCGGGGGCGGTTGGCATCGGTCTGCTGTTTGCGCTCATCGTCCTGACCAAGACGACGGGACTTTTCCTTCTTCCGGCGCTGCTTTGGGCGATGGTGGCGCCGCTGTGGGAGCAGCGCAAGTTGGCGCTGCGCTGCGCTCTGGCGATGGCGGGCGCGGCTCTCGCCGTGTTCGGCGTCTGGATGGCGCTGATTGCCTCTTTTGGTCTGCTAGGCGACTACAGGTATTACTTTTTTGTGAACACCTACGAAAAGCCCACCGAGTTTTATTGGCCGCTGCTGTCGTTCTGGTGGTCATTTCATGGCCTCTTGTGGGTGGATCACAGTTTGATTCTTGCGGCCGGCGCGGTGGTGTTGGCTGCGGCTGTTGCCTGGCGCAGCGCATGGGGGCGGAAACTGTGGCGCGATCCGTTGTTTGGCGCGTCGCTGTGGGCCGTCGCAGGATACGTGCTGTTTATGACGCTGCAAAACCACCCCCAGCCGCGCTACTTCGCAGTGCCGGCGTTTTTCTGCTTTTTTGTGGTGGCGCTGGGGGCTGAAACGCTGCTGGATCGGACAGGCCCGCCCAGCGCGCCGGGCGCGGCAAATTCGACGCGCGGATTCGGCTGGGCCGTGGTGCTGCTGGCCGCGGCTGCGGCCGGTGTGCATGGAGCGCAAACCATCCGCTACGCCGCGCACCCCGAATACACGTGGGTCAACGCCGCCACGCAACTGGCGCTCTATATGGATACGCATCCCAATGGCAAACGGCTGCTGGATTCGATCAGCGGCGATGAGATCACGCTGCTGACCCAGGTTCCCAGCTTGTGCGACGACTTTGGCACCGAGGACCTCGCACCCAAACTGGCCGCTTATCAACCGGGTTGGTACGCCACATGGAACGACATGGATCCCGGCACACTCGAAGACCTGCACAGCAGCTATTCCGTCGAGCAGGCGGCCAGCTTTCCCGCCTTCGACGACCCGGACCGCAACCTTCTGGTGCTGTTCAAGCTGCATCCGCTGCCCCACGGCCAGGTGCGCAATTCGGACGAGCAAAACCTGAAGATTGCGCTGCCCGGCGACAAGATCGACATCCCCATCGAATAAGGGCAGGGAGCAAGGGACGAAGGGACTAAGGGACGGAAGGGCCAGGACGTGTGCCGGCCTGGCGGCCTCGCCGACTTGCTCCGTGCCATTTTGGACCCTTATTCCCTTGTTCTCCTGGCGCCTGCCTCTCCGGTGACAGCAGTCACTCGACAGCCGGATATCCGGATGATAGCCTTCCCGTGGCGATTCCCCGGGGAGTTCGAGAGGTCGATCCGGGGCCGTGGTTCTTGCGGCTTCAAAACATTTTGGATGGAGGGTATGTGACGGTACAGGGTAGTGTCTATTTCATTCTCAGCGTGAGCCTGGTTTCGTTTTTTGTCGCGTTACGGTTCGCGCGCCAGGTCATTGCATCGCATATGGGTTCGGCGGATTTCAGGAAGATGTTCGCGGCCATCATGGGAGGCGCAGGAGCGTTGCTGAAGCGGCAGCCAAGGACGGCGGCGGTTCTGCTGGGCCTGCTGCTTCCCACATTCGCTTGCGCCCAGACGGAACACGCGGGCGGCGGCGAAGCCAACCTGACCCTGCCGGATTTGAAGAGCGTAATTTTCGGCCATTTTTTCGGCTTGAACGGACATGCCCTTCTGACCATCGGCTTGTTGTTCTGCGTCGGCGGCCTGTTATTCGGCCTGGCGATCTATGTGCAGTTGAAGAATTTGCCGGTGCATCGCACGATGCTGGAAATTTCCGACTTGATTTATGAGACCTGCAAAACGTATCTGGTGACGCAGGGCAAATTCATCCTTCTGCTCTGGTCGTTCATTGCGGTCATCATCGCGCTGTACTTTGGCGTTCTGGCGCCGGTACCGGGAAAGTCTGTTGCGGTTACGCTGCCGATTATCCTGGCGTTTTCGCTGGTCGGTATCGCAGGCAGCTACGGAGTGGCGTGGTTCGGCATTCGCGTGAACACATTTGCGAACTCGCGGACGGCGTTCGCCGCGTTGCGCGGCAAACCGTATCCCTGCATGGCCATTCCGCTGAAGGCGGGCATGAGCATCGGCATGCTTCTGATCTCGGTTGAGCTGCTCATCATGCTGTGTATTCTTCTGTTCATCCCGGCCAGCTATGCGGGACCCTGTTTTATCGGCTTCGCGATTGGCGAAAGCCTGGGCGCGGCGGCCCTGCGTATTGCCGGCGGCATCTTTACCAAGATCGCCGACATCGGCGCCGACCTGATGAAGATCGTCTTCAAGATCAAGGAAGACGATGCGCGCAATCCGGGCGTCATTGCCGATTGCACGGGCGACAATGCGGGCGACTCGGTGGGGCCCAGCGCGGACGGTTTTGAAACCTACGGCGTTACCGGCGTGGCCCTGATCACGTTCATCCTGCTGGCGGTGCCGAACCCGACGACGCAAGTGCAACTTCTGGTGTGGATCTTCGTGATGCGCGTGGCCATGCTGGTCTCGAGCTCGGCGGCATACTTCCTGAATGGCGCAATCGCCAAGGCGAAGTATGCGAATTCAGACGAAATGGACTTTGAAGCCCCGCTGACCTCGCTGGTCTGGATCACATCCATCACCTCCATCATCCTCACCTACATCGTCTCTTACCTGATGATTCCCACTCTCGGTGACGGAACGCTGTGGTGGAAGCTGGCTTCGATCATCTCCTGCGGAACCCTGGCGGGCGCGGTTATCCCCGAATTGGTGAAGGTTTTCACTTCGACCAAATCGGGGCACGTGAAAGAAGTGGTCAAATCGGCGCAGGAAGGCGGAGCCTCCCTGGGAATCCTCTCGGGATTCGTGGCCGGCAATTTTTCGGCTTACTGGCTGGGATTGAGCATGGTCGCCCTCATGGGGTTGGGTTATTACTTCAGCCTGGGCATACCAAATCTGCAGGATAGTCCGGCGGGAATGATGCTGGCTCCAGCCGTCTTCGCCTTTGGCCTTGTCGCCTTCGGCTTCCTGGGCATGGGTCCGGTGACGATCGCAGTCGATTCCTATGGGCCGGTTACCGACAATGCGCAGTCCGTGTATGAGCTCTCGCTGATCGAAAATGTTCCCGGGATCGAAGCCGAGTTGAAGAAGGACTACGGCATCGAGGCGAGGTTCGAACGTGCAAAATACTTACTGGAAGCGAACGATGGAGCCGGCAACACCTTCAAGGCAACGGCCAAGCCGGTACTGATCGGCACCGCCGTGGTGGGCGCAACCACGATGACGTTTTCGATCATCATGGCGCTGACCCACGGACTGACGGTGAACGTTCAGAACCTCTCTCTATTGCACGCGCCCTTCATGCTCGGGTTGATCTGCGGCGGAGCCGTCATCTTCTGGTTCGCAGGCGCTTCCACGCAGGCGGTTTCCACCGGCGCTTACCGGGCGGTGGAGTTCATCAAGGCCAACATCCATCTGGAAGGTGCGGAGAAGGCTTCGGTCGCCGACTCGAAGAAGGTGGTTGAAATCTGTACCAAGTACGCCCAGAAGGGAATGTTCAACATCTTTTTGGCCGTCTTCTTCGCTACGCTCGCGTTCGCATTCATGGAGCCGTTCCTTTTTATCGGCTACCTGTTCTCGATCGCGATCTTCGGTCTGTATGAGGCCATCTTCATGGCCAATGCCGGCGGCGCCTGGGACAACGCGAAGAAAATCGTGGAAGTCGACCTGAAACAAAAGGGCACGCCTCTGCACGACGCGACCGTCATCGGCGACACGGTTGGCGATCCATTCAAGGACACCTCGTCGGTGGCCATGAATCCGATTATCAAGTTCACGACATTGTTCGGATTGCTTGCAGTCGAGCTTGCCGTGACGCTCACCTCGAACAATCCGCTGCTTACCCATGTGCTGGCCGTCGTATTCTTCCTGGTGTCGGTGTTCTTCGTGCACAAATCGTTCTACGGCATGAGGATTGAAACCAAGTCGAGCAACTAACTCCCGAGTTGAAAACAACCAACTCCGTTGACGAAGTAAACAAAAACGCCGCCCCGCAACGGGCGGCGTTCTTATCCCTCGGCGTAGTTAGCTTTGAGTTAGTAACACCGATTACTTACTCGTAGTGCTTTCCTTTCGTAATGCCTCTTTTTTCCAAATCCAGATACTTTATCCTTGACTTCCCCAGCTTCCAAGCTATCCTCCAGCCATTCCCAGTTCACGGGCCGCTGATACTGCTGTTTGCAAAGGGTCACGGGCTTCCCTGCAATGCACATTTACAGGTAACGAGGTTTCCCTTCGCGGACGCGCAGTTGAACGTGTGTCTCGCGCATGGCTCAAAATTGGGGCAAAGGAGGAAGAATGAACAAGCTCTTCGATAGGAGAAGTTTCGTCGGCCTTGCCACGGGGGCCGCATTGGCTGGCGGCACAGATCTCTTTGGTGCGAAGCCTGCGCTCTCTCAGGCCGGCGGCGGGGATTACACCACAATAACCGTGCCGTCCCCGATCACCATTGCGACTAATGGCGATTGGGGCCTGCGGAACAGAGTCACGGTTTTCAATGCTTCGAGCTTTGTCATGAAGAAACCGATCCAAGGCTACCAATACGATGCGTTGACTGCGACCGTCTACGTGCAATCGATCCAGGTGAAAGCATTTAATACGCCAGCGTATCGAATTAACATAGGTTCGGTAGCCTTTTACAAGGGAGGCGACATTCACGACTATAACGGCGTGAAGCTGGTTGACAACGGGGGCGCTTTGGAGTCGCATCTGGGGAAGGCCTTTACGATCCTACCCGGCGACGAGATTAGCTATCAACTGGCCAACTCAGGGTCGTTCAACTGTACGATTGCGGTCCTGATGACCTTTCAAGTTTCCAGGCCCTAGGGGGCGCAGCGATAGGATCGTCTGTCGAGAAAACGGCCTCGTGTGCGATAGCGCGCGGGGCCGCACATATTTCATTTCCATAGCTTGCTGCTGCGGCGTTTTGTCGCGAAATACCCAAGAAAATCATTGTGATTGCGAGGATTGGGGCAGTGTGCTGCCACCGTGCGACTTCCCCGCATTCTGCTGCTCACCCTTCTTGTGGCTGCGATTGCGGGTCCAACCTTAGCGCGGGCCCTTGCACGCGCAGCGGCCGCGCCCGCCACACTGCAAACTCGATTTTCTGGATTCTTGTGGATGGAATAATGCGAGGGCTCCCTCCCGGCCTCCCTCCGCGTGGCGACCATGCGATCCTACCCCTCGCCAGAGAGAAACGAAGGATGGGGCGCCCGCTCTTTGTTTTGAGCAAGTGCAATTCCCGACCGCCGGAAGTTGGGCTGGGAAACGGTCCCCCGATGTCCACAATTCGCACAGGAGAGGCGCCATTCTGCACCAGTTCTGCGCCTTGTTAGGGGGCCAGGGAAGGGCTACCCTTGGAGGGTGGTGCAGGAAATGGGACGGGCCCTGGGTTTGCTTGAGGGTTTGCCTCGATTTGAGTGCAAAACGAACCGCGCAACCCCGCTCCAGGCAAGGCCGTTTGCAGGTTTCCACAGGCAAATGGCGGTGTTTAGAGAGCAGGTGCGCGAAATGCCAACAAAATACAAGATGTTGTGGTTTGTTGTTGACACGCACCACGGACAGCGGTACTTTTTCATCTGCGGCTGTAATCGGACTGTAACGAAACACCCGCGCAAATGGGGCGCAGGGTAGCCGCGACGATGTTCACGCTCGCGGCCTTATTCATCCCCGTTTTCCGTTCTTTTTCAAGGTTTTGCAGGTAGTGCTCATCTCCGGCGCCCGCGTCGGACACACGGTATTTTTTACTGATTTTGCCCCATCGAGAGGAACAAGATGAACGAGGCCCACCTTCAGACTTCGACCGCAGCCTTCCAAACCACCCCCCGGACCCAGCAGGGACTGACGTTTATACGCCGTTTTTCGACGGAGGGCGTTTCGCCCTATGACGAGCTCCAGTGGGAGCACCGGACCGCGGCCATTACCGACACCAAGGGCAACACGATCTTCGAGCAGAAGGACGTGGAGGTTCCGGCGGACTGGTCGATGACGGCGACCAATATTGTGGCTTCAAAGTACCTGCACGGGCAGATGGGGACGGCGGAGCGGGAGACGGGCGTGCGGCAACTGGTGGGACGCGTGGCGGAGACGGTGCGCGACTGGGGCATTGCCGGCGGCTACTTTGCTTCGCCCGCGGATGCAGTCATCTTCTTTGACGAACTGTCGCACCTGCTGCTGACGCAGAAGGCCGCGTTCAACTCGCCGGTGTGGTTTAACGTGGGCTGCGACCGGCTGGAGCCAGATGCGGACGGACAGAACTGGCACTGGGATCCGGTGACGGGCGGAGTGCAGTACGCGCCCACGGGCTACAGGAACCCGCAGTGCTCGGCCTGCTTCATCAACGCGGTGGAGGATTCGCTGGATTCGATCCTGACCCTGGCCAAGACCGAAGGCATGCTCTTCAAGTGGGGATCGGGAACGGGGACGAATCTGTCGTCGCTGCGCGGCTCGATGGAACTGCTTTCGGGCGGCGGGCAGGCGTCGGGGCCGTTGAGCTTCATGAGGGGCTTCGACGCTTTTGCCGGCGTCATCAAGAGCGGCGGCAAGACACGCCGCGCGGCCAAGATGGTGATCTTGAACGTGGACCATCCGGACATTTTGGAGTTTATCGAGTGCAAAGCAAAGGAAGAAGCCAAGGCCTTTTCGTTGATCAAGGCCGGCTACGACGGAAGCGGGCCGGACTCCGAAGCGTTTTCGTCGATTTTCTTCCAGAACGCCAACAATTCGGTACGGGTCAGTGACGAGTTTATGCGCGCCTATGAAATCGATGGGGACTTTACCACATTTACGGTAAAGGGCCACCAGCCGGTAGAAACCCGCAAGGCGCGCGAGATTATGCAAAAGATCGCCGAGTCCACGTGGCTGTGCGGCGATCCGGGGATGCAGTTCGACGACACCATCAACAAGTGGCACACCTCGAAGAACACGGCGCGTATCAACGCGTCGAATCCATGCAGCGAGTACATGTTCCTGGACAACTCGGCCTGCAACCTGGCGAGCCTGAACCTGATGCGCTTCGTGACGCCGGCAGGAATGTTCGACATTGCGGCCTACCGGCACGCGGTTTCGGTAATGACCACAGCGATGGAGATCCTGGTGGACAAATCGGGATATCCGACCGAGGCGATCGCGCGCAACTCGCACGACTACCGGCCGCTGGGCCTGGGCTACGCCAACCTGGGCGCGTTGCTGATGTCGTTTGGCCTGCCGTACGATTCCGAAGCCGGGCGCGACCTGGCGGCGGCGATGACGGCGATCATGTGCGGACAGTCGTACCTGCAGTCGGCAATCATCGCCTCGCAGTGCCCGCCGGTGGCTTCGGCCACGCCGCTGACGGCATCAGTGGAGCACCAGGGGGGAGCCTGCCCGGGCTTCTACGTCAACCGCGAGCCGTTCCTCGACGTGATCCGCATGCACCGCGCGGAAGTGAACAACATCGGCAAGTCGGCGACATCGGGCGAGCCGTTTATGGTGCCGCAGCTGGAGGCACTGCTTGAAGCCAGCCGCGAGTGCTGGGATATGGCATTGCTCTACGGCGAGCGCTACGGCTACCGCAACTCGCAGGTGACGGTGCTGGCGCCCACGGGCACCATCGGCTTCATGATGGATTGCGACACCACGGGGATCGAGCCGGACCTGGCGCTGGTGAAGTACAAGAAGCTGGTGGGCGGCGGCATGATCAAGATCGTGAACAACACGGTGCCGGCGGCGCTGTTCAAGCTGGGTTATTCGAACGACGATGTG
>Ga0181529_10007771_pt1 | contig 10613 bp, 8 predicted proteins | sample PEATcosm2014_Bin_36_FD_119763 | JGI IMG/M metagenome (GOLD analysis project Ga0181529, IMG submission 119763) | Peatland microbial communities from MTU Mesocosm Facility, Houghton, MI, USA - PEATcosm2014_Bin10_30_metaG | ecosystem: Environmental > Terrestrial > Soil > Wetlands > Peat | place... | reverse complement strand
TCGGCAAAGACAGGCGCGGAGACGGCTGTGCCATAATAGGCTCCCTTGGGTGAATCGAGAACCACGGCCACAGCAATCACCGGGTTGTTGACCGGAGCAATGCCGGCGAACGAGGCAATGTGCATGGTCTTCGAATACAGGTGCGTAGCCGGATCAACCTTCTGCGCTGTACCGGTTTTGCCGCCTGAGGAGTAGCCGTTGAGCTGCGCAGGCTTGCCGGTGCCGAACAATACCACGCCCTCCATCATCTTGCGCATCTGGGCTGCAGTGAGAGTGGAGAGCACGCGATGCGCACCAGCGGGCAGCGGGCTGGGCAACTCTTCGCCGGGCTTGAAAGGCGACGCCACCAGCGGCGTGGCCGGTGTTTGACCATTGTGCGTTCCATCCACCTGGCCGGGCATTAACACGCGCGGAGGCAAATAAACTCCCCCGTTGGCGATGGTTGAAACCATGGAAACCAGTTGCAGCGGCGTGACCCCAACTTCCTGACCAATCGCAATCGAGCCGATGGACGAGGGGCCCCATTTGTTCACAGGGCGAAGCAGGCCGCGGGTTTCGCCGGGCATCTCGGCGCCGGTGCGGCCCCCAAAGCCGAAGTCGCGGACGTATTGGTAGAAGCGTTCCGGGCCAACTTTGAGAGCGAGCTTGACGGCTGCCACGTCGCTGGAAACCTCGAGCGCCTGATGAACCGGGATCACGCCATAGTGCTCGCCTTGATTGTCGTGGATGACGCGGCCGGCGAGGGTAATTTTTCCGCCGAGGCAGTCGATCATGTCGTCGGGCGCTGTGAGGTGCTGCTCCAGCGCCGCTGAATAAGTAACCAGCTTAAAGACCGAGCCCGGCTCGTAAACGTCGCTGACCGCGTGGTTGCGCAACAACTCCGGCGTTGTGTGCCGAATGTCGTTGGGGTTGAATGTGGGGCGTATGGCCAGCGCTAAAATCTCGCCCGTATGAACGTCTTGCACAACCACTGTGCCGTTGGCCGCCTGGGTGCGTGTCATGGCGTGGTCCAGCGCCTGCTCCGCCATGAACTGAATGTTCTCGTCAATGGTGAGCACCAGATTCTGGCCCGGCTGCGGTTCGCTCTCCGTGGAGCCGAGCACATGGCGGCGCGCATCCATGGCGGTATACATGCGACCAGGAACGCCGTGCAGTTGCGGCTCGAACTTCTGCTCGAGGCCGCCAAGGCCTGTATCGTCCGTTCCTACATAGCCCAGCACCTGTGCGGCGATTTGGTTGTCCGGGTAGAAGCGCTGAAACTCTTTCTGGAAGTAGATGCCCTTGAAGGGAAGCGCTTTTACGCGGGCCGCAACTTCCGGCGTCACACGCCGCGCGACCCAGGCAAAGTTGCGCCCGGCGGCGAGGCGAGCGGCAATCTGCTCCTCGGTGTTTTGCGTGTCGTTGGGATCGGTGTGAACGATTGCGGCCAGTGCATGAGCTGTGGCTTGTTTATCGTCAATCTCGCCGGGCACGGCGAAGATGGAGTCCACCTGCACGGTCATGGCCAGCTCGCGCAGGTTGCGGTCATAGAGAACGCCGCGGCGCGGAGCTACCTCGAAGGTGCGCTGCTGCTGCTTTTGAGCGCGCTCCACATACTCCGAGTGGCGCACTACCTGGAGCCAGAAGAGGCGAAAGCAAATCAGGATGGCCCAGGTAAGAAAGAACAAACAGACCAGCCAGAAACGCGCCCGCTTGAGAGGCATGACACGCGGCGCGGGATTGCGGTTGCGGCTGGGTCGAACGGTGGACGGCATGAACAATCTCTCCAGTAAATAAACTACGCCGGATTATTGCGCGGCGGAAACTGGAGGGACGGCTTGCGCAAGCACTGGGGTGGAAGCGTCGGGAGCGGCATTAGGTTGAACCATTTGGCCTGGCTGCGGCTCGGCAAGACCCATTTCGCGCGCCATTTTGTCGATTCGGCCCGGCTGTGTGAGCTGTGCCTCGGAGAGGCGTAACTGCCGATTTTCCTCGCGCAACTGTTCGCGGACCTGCTTTTCCGACTCGATACGGTAGCCGCCCTCGATGGCGCTGAAGTGTTGCAAGCCATAGACCATTGTCAGCACGAAAAGAAGCGCGACGGCCTGGGAGAAGCGGCGAATCTGGTGAGCTCGCACCGGATCGGGCGCTTTGATAAGGCGGCTGTTGTCAAAGTGCTTCGAGAAAGGAAACTCCGGCGTGTGCATGCCCCGGCGCCGCAGAGCCTGCTGAGCCATCAGCTCGGCGTTGCGCTCTGCGACCCGCGCGCTCCAGCTTCTGCCTACTTCGAAATTGGTTGTTGCGCATGCCGCCATGGTGATTCTCCTCAGCTCCCAGCTACTTTTTCCGCCACTCTTAACTTTGCGCTCCGCGAGCGCGGGTTGCGTTCCAACTCTTCTTCGCCGGCCGTAACCGGCTTTTTCGAGAGAATCTCCCAGATTCCCTGCCGCGCGCCTTCGCGCAGGCTGTCTTTTGCGATGCGATCTTCCAAAGAATGAAAACTTATTACTACCAGCCTTCCGGAGGGCTTGAGCAACTTGGGTGCGGCCTCCATCAAAGCCCGAATTTCATCTAACTCATGATTCACATAGATACGAAGCGCCTGAAATGTTCTGGTAGCCGGATGAATGTGCGCCTGTTTCATTGCCGGGGCGGCTGAGGTTACAATCCGGGATAACTGCCCCGTGGTTGTTACCGGCCGCCCGCGAACAATGGCTCTGGCGATTCTCCGCGACCTCCTTTCTTCTCCGTATTCGTAAATAAGGTCCGCAAGCTCTCGCTCGTTCGCCTCATTCACCACCTGTGCGGCGGTTAGTCCGGAGCGCGTATCCATGCGCATATCCAACGGGCCATCCGCCATGAAACTAAATCCTCTTTCGGCCTCGTCCAGTTGCAGGCTGCTCACTCCAAAGTCGGCGAGCAGGCCGTCCACCGAGGCGGGCTTCAAGTGCAGGGGCGCCGAGCTGAAAGCCGCGCCGATCAAAGTAACTCGCGGCGCCTGGCTGCCTAACTCACTGCAAACCCCGTCTAACTTCTCTTTGGCCAGTGCCAGTGCCTCGGGATCCCGATCAAAACCGATCAGATGCCCCGCAGCTCCAAGCAGCCTCGCAATTCCCACGGCGTGCCCGGCCAGACCCAGCGTGCAGTCCACCACCGTAGACCCAGGACGCACCCTGAGAAAATCAATCGCTTCCTCGAAAAGAACCGGCGCATGCCGCTCATTTGATTTCGTCATGCGCTCCCCCTGGGGGGTTGGGGCGGTCAACTCCGCCGCTTGAGGATCGTCGCCAGCGACTGGCGATCTTCCACTGTCAATGCGTTGGCCAGCAGACTCTGTTCGAAGACCTCGAGGTTATGAACCTCCAGGTAGTGCAGCTTTCCCAGCACTGCAACTTCCGCGTCAAGTTTGGCCGTGCCGCGCAGAATCTGCGGCAACAAAAGCCGGCCCTCTTTGTCCATCTCCACCTGGTGGCCGTAGTAGCTGGTCAGGTTCAAATACTTCTCCACCGCGTCGTCCATGGTGCTGGTGTCGGCCAACAAACTTTCCTGCCGCTCCCACTCCGCCAGGGGCCAGACTTCCGCCTTCTTGCCGTCGGTCGAGGTGATGTAAAACTGCGTGACATTCGCTTCGTCCACCTGCTCCTTGAACCCAGAGGGGAGCTTGAGCCGCCCCTTGGGGTCGACCTTTGCCGGATGGTTTCCACGAAATGTCGCCATGCTTGCCTGTCCCTCGCGGTGGATTTCACACACTCACCGCGGCCGCTACACGCCCTTTGCTGCCGTTTTTCGATTAGCCAATCAGGTTCCCCCGGAGGATTGGCATCGATTCTTGTAAATCAAAGAGGAAAATCGGTTAATCTTTCCTTGGAACTTGGAGATTAACTCCACAATGATTCACAAGAGACCACTTTTGACCACTCACAAGCGATAGTACCCCTTATCCTGGTTATCGCCAAGAAGAAAATTGCAATAAAGGCAAAGAGTTGGAGAGTGTCTGTGGAAATCTATCCTAATAGACAACTGAATTCCGACTACCACAATATCTAGGGTTTATCTTTTATGTTCCCGTACTGGACAAGACCGATGACTCATGATAGGGAATAAAAAGCGAAAGTTGGAGACATCTCCGCTCCCTTCCGCCAAAACGTGGGCTTATTCATCCAGCTTGAATTCATCGGAGTCCTCTTCGCGTTTTTCACGCGCCATCACCAGTTTCAATAGATACATGAGGACAATGGCGTTGACTGTCAGGAGGCTGACGCGTGCCAGTGTGAGCCGGCGATAGATCTCGAAGGCCTCCCAGGGCAGAAACGAAGCAGTGATGAGCAGGGTGAGAAATTCGGCCCAGACTTTTTCCAGATACAGGCCGATTCCTTCAAGCAGGTCAAGGCCGGCATAGAAAAAGACGACGGCGCCGATGCGGCGTAACATCTGGTCATTGACGAGCGGCGCATTTTTCAGAATGAAGTTGACGAGGCGAGACTCGGGAGAAAAGCGTAGATGTTCGGCTGCCTTGGTGAGTACGTCGCCGACGTCTTTGTGGAGCAATCTGACCACTCCCACTCCAATGGCCACAAACAGCAGCGCCTGAGCCAGTTTGAAGGCCGCGATGAGGATGAGCCACTGATTGTGGTGCCTCGGCCTGGAGATCGATTGTGACGGGGAATCGGCCATGGCCTTCGGAAGAACCTGCATGAAACCGCCTACTTCTTCTTACGTTAAACGATGCGCGGCAGTTCTGCTTGCCCCCGCCGCGAGGATGTGGGATTGCAGCGAGATTCAGTGCTTCCAGTACAGCAGGCTTGCGCGATCGATTACATTTCCGTTGAGGATCAGGCCGGAGATGCGGCGGACGTTCCATATGCTCTCTGTGGGGTCGGCGTCGAGGACGAGGATGTCTGCTCGGCGGCCGGGGGCAATCAACCCCAGCTCGTTCCAGCCGAACTGGAGGCTGTAGTTGTTGGTGGCGGCAGCCAGGGCCTCTCGCTGAGAGAGCCCCAGGCGGACCAGCAGCTCCAACTCAGTGTGCATTGAGATTCCGGGCAAGGAACCCTGAATCGGCGAGCCCGATGCGGCCAGATAATGCGGATAGTCCGAAAACAGAGTCTCATTGATGCGCCACAGCCGCATGGCAGACTGTTCGGCTTTCTTGCGCAGGCTCTCTTCCATCCAGCGCTGGCCGGAGGCGGGCAGATGGCGGGTCCAGGGCGAGAGTGGATAATCCATTTCGCCGTTGAAGCGATTGGTCGGGTCGAATATGCGGGCGGGGTCAAGCAACAGGGCTGCCGGTTCATGCCACAGGTTCCGATGACCCGGCAACTCCGCATAATAGACGCTGAAGGTTGGCATGAGCGCAGCGTGATGGGTGGCCAGAAAATGGCCATAGCTGCGCAAGTGCGGGTCAGTGGGGGGCAGGCGTTCGGCGTAGTCGTAAGCCGTGGCCGCTGCCGTGCCCTCGGAGTCTTCTACCAGTGGCCTCTGCAATTCGTCAGGAAGAACGCCCAGCTCATAGTGGCCCATGTGAACGAGTACATCCACACCGGCCTCTACGCCCACATCGTAGGGCGTGGCAACAAACTCGCCGTAGGTGACAAGGCCCAACTGGTGAGCGCGCGCCATAATCCACTGGACATTGGCGGCAGTAAGATTGTGGCCAAGCCAGACGACGCGCGTTCCCAGACGTGCGGTTTCGGTAAGCTGCCCGAGGGTATCCTCGGGGCTCAGCTCGGTCCGGCGGGCGCCTTCCCTCAGCTTAAGCGCCCACTCGGGGCGTTTGGCCAGCAGGCTCCAGTTGTCGGTTGAACCAACCGAGTCCAGCGCGTAAAGGTGTGGGCTGGGCGAGGCCGCAAAATCTACAACGCCGCGGCGGGGGTCGCTGACACCGACCACGGTGGTGACGCCCATATAGAGGTCAGCGTTGGCCTGGCCCTGCGAATTCATGCCTGCGAAGCCGTCAATGAGGCCCGGGATTAGAAACTTGCCGGTGCAGTCGATTACCCGCGCGCCTTTGGGGATAGAGACTGCCATGCGCGAGCCGACATTGGTAATGCGCCCATCGCGGACGATGACGATCGAGTCCGGCAGATCTTTCGCTGAACGGCCCCAATTGGTCACGTCCACCACCGTGCCGCCGGCCAGCACCAGCGGAACCGAGGGAGCGGTCTTGGGCGCAAACGGCGCCTGGGGCCAAGCCAATAGGGCGGCAAAAAATGATAGAGCGGCGCCCAGTAAAAGGAGACGAGAAGGTCTCATAGGAAATTCGGTCTTTCGAAGATTGTCGCACACGGGCGCGGTGCGCGCTGGCCACCATCCGGTACATAAGTATCTGAATTGCAACAACCCATGAAAGACCCAATTTTCCGGCCGTGGGAAGACACTTGCGCAGCTGGGATTCGATTGCACTGAAAGGGCGCGGCCTGTATCGGAGCCGCTTATGGCGTGCTGACTTTCTTGCGCCTGGTGAGCACAAAGGCCTTGCGGCGGTCTTTGCTGGCGTGGTCTATCTGCTTCCAGAAGCCCACAAAGTAGTCGATGGCGGAGACGGCGGAGACCAGCACTGTGAAATAGATGGCGGCGACGGCAATCCACTTGACGGGAATGATGAGTACGCCGAACTTCCATTGGAACCAGCCATGAGCAAGGATGGCGGAGACCACGCAAACAATTTGGATGACCGTCTTGAGTTTGCCCAGGTCACTGGCTTGGATCGTGAAACCTTCCGACGAAGCAATCGACCGCAAGCCGCTGATGAGAAACTCGCGGCTGATGATAACCACCACGATCCAGACCTTAACGACATCGGGGTTGTAGGCCACCAGGGCAATCAGGGCGCCGGTGACCATGATCTTGTCGGCGATGGGGTCCAGCAGCATGCCAATAGTGGTGATCTGCTGCCATTTTCGTGCCAGATAGCCGTCCAGGCCGTCGGTGATGGAGGCCAGCACAAACAGAACAGAAGCAGTAATCTCCTGCGCTCCATGCGCGTGCCAGGGAAAGTGCGGCGTGAGAATCCAGAGCAGCAGCGGGATCATGACGATCCGGCTCATCGTGATGGAGTTGGGCAGATTCATGCAAACTACGTCACACGTCAGAGTCTCTGGTGGCGTGGCTCCATTATCGCACTGCGAACCGGAGCGGCGTCCCGCTGTGCTCCCCACGCGCCGCGCGTACCCTTACTTCTTCGGCTTGGATATGCTCAGTGGATAGGAAGCAATCAGATACCAGCCCTGATCACTGTCGATTGGCTCAAGCTGCAATAACTCTATAGTTCGCGACAAAAGAAGCCGCGTGCGGTAGAAATAAACCTTTCCCGCCTTCGCGTTGAGGTGAACAAGCTCTACGCGCTGATCCACAAGAGATGATTGCAAGGTAGCGCACAGATGATGCTCTCCCGGATCGACGAACACGAAAAAATAGGAGTCAGAGTGATCTGCACCCACCCACGTTCCGTCGATTCCGAGCTTCGTCGTTGGGTAGCCAATTGTGCCCCAACTACCTGAGTCATGGATGAAGTAAATCAGCGCTTTGCCCGGATCGGGCAGCACCAACGAATTGGGAGCGCCTAACTTCACATTGAAGCTGACATTTTCGGGACCGCAGGCAGCGGTAGGCAATGCAGAGGGTCCCTGAGCAAGCGCGGAACCAGCAAAAAATAACGCGACAAGTGCAAGTTTCATGATTCTCCTTCCGGAGGATTCCAAACAGCCCTTTCAGTGCAAACAACGCGGCCGGCAATTAGTTGCGTTTAGCCCAATGAAAAAGCGGGACAGGCAGTTGGCCCGTCCCGCTTAGGTTGTTAACATTAGTTGGCCTGCTCTGGAACCGCCGATGCGAGCGAATAGCGAGCAGTTAGCCCCACCGCAGACGGTTACGCGTAAATGCCGCGCTGCCGAATGGTCTGGGCTACGCGATCAATGGCCAGCATGTAGGCAGCGATACGGTTGTTCACGTTGTGCGCCTCGGCATAGCGGACCACATCCTCGAAGCTGTCGCGCAAGATGGTTTCCAGTTGCTCGTTTACGATGGCTTCTTTCCAGAAGTAGCCCTGGCGGTCCTGCACCCATTCAAAGTAACTAGCCGTCACTCCGCCGGCGTTGGCCAATATGTCGGGCATGATGAAGATGCGTTTCTCAGCCAGGATGTCATCGGCAACCGCCGTGGTGGGGCCGTTGGCGCCCTCGACGACCACTTTCGCCTTGATCTGACCGGCGTTGCGGCTGGTGATCACGTTCTCCCTGGCCGCCGGAATGAGAATGTCGCAATCGGAAATCAGCAACTCCTCGCTGGGCATGGCTTCTGCGCCCCCGAAACCCAGGATGGTGTTGTTGCGGCGCTTGTATTCAAGTAACTGGTGAATGTCGATGCCCTTGGGGTTTGACAGGCCGCCATCGAACTCGGCTATACCCACGATCTTGTAGCCACGCTCCATCAACAGGCGTGCGGCATTGGACCCCACATTGCCGAAGCCTTGAATGACCACCCGGCATCCGTCAATATTCATCTTCAGGTAGCGCGTACTCTCGTCGCAGATCACCTGTACGCCGCGACCGGTGGCCTCGGTCCTGCCGCGCGAGCCGCCGATGTTCAAGGGCTTGCCGGTGACCACGCTGGTGACCGTGTGCCCAATGTGCATCGAGTAAGTGTCCATGACCCAGGCCATGGTCTGCTCGTTGGTGTTCATGTCGGGCGCGGGAACGTCTTTCTCCGGCCCGATGAAGTCGATGATCTCGGAAGTGTACCGGCGGGTCATGCGCTCCAGCTCGCCGCGGCTCATATTCTTGGGGTCGCAGATGACCCCGCCCTTCGCGCCGCCAAACGGGATATTTACAACCGCGCATTTCCAGGTCATCCAACTGGCCAATGCGCGCACCTCGTCGAGGCTCACGTCGGGCGCATACCGGATGCCGCCCTTGCCGGGGCCGCGGGCAATCGAGTGCTGTACCCGAAAGCCGGTGAACATCTCCATGTGGCCGTTGTCCATGGTAACGGGAAAATGCACGATGATCTCGCGCGCAGGCATGCGCAACAGCTTCCACAAGCCTTCTTCCAGGTTCAGTTTACGTGCCGCAAAGTCAAATCGCGCCGCCTGGGCTTCCCAGGGATTGATCTCCTGTTCGAGGGATACCGATGCCATACATTTCTCCAATTCTGATTGCCTTCAGCCTGGTGCGATCGGCCAAAGGAATGCACTCATTCACAAGTGATAGTCGCTCCAGGGTTTTCCTCCGACCATTCGGAACACTGTTGTCCGGCTTTCTGGAAAGGGGTCAGGTGGCCGGAGGGTCCGCCATGCGGGACGCGGCCCGCACGCACAAACCTCTCAGAGTCTAGGTCCGCCACGCAGCCTCGTCAAGCCGCTCGAGACCAGCTTTCCCGGCCAGGCTCCACATTAGTCGATCCTCATTTCCGCGCCAAAGCAGTGGGGAGCGAGATATCGTCCCCTTGGCCGCTCGTCCACCAGCGCGCAGGAGATGGAATCGCAAATACTTCTATCTAATCGGCGTGCCCCTTATTCTGCTTCGGGACGTGAGCAAAACAAGACATTTTTTGCCTTGATACCACAGCAAAAGAAGATACTTTTCTGTCGTATTTTAGTAGGCCGCTTTCCTAACTCGGATAAAATTAGTCTACAATTAGAAGAGTGCCTTTTCCCGGAAACACAAATGCTTTTCAACGTACGACGCAATTATTCGGTGGAATATCTCGGCCCGGAGACAAATTATAGCGGCCTTGGGAACAGCGTGTCTCGATGTGCGAGTTCACCAGAGATTGACATTCCCCCCATTGGTGGACTAATGAGCAGTGGTTCCATTATTTACGGCTACTACGACTATCGGTTGGTTGCGTTATCGGTGTACATATCGATACTGACTGCCTATGCCGCGCTCGACTTGGTCGAGCGAATCACAGCCAGCTACGGATGGACGCGGGTGATATGGCTCTACGGCGGCGCCATGGCCATGGGCATCGGCGTTTGGGCCACGCACTGCGTGGGCATATCGGCCCTTAGGCTGCCAGTGCCCGTGCGTTACGACTGGCCCATGATTTTGCTCTCTCTTGTGACCGCCGTCGTAGCCTCTGGCGTAGCTCTTTACATTGTGAGCCAGCCGGTGATGGGGACGGCGAGCACCCTTGCCGGCAGTCTCATCATGGGAAGCGGTATCGCCGCCATGCATTACATCAGCATGGAGGCCATGCGGCTTCCGGCTGTGCGCACTTATTCCCCTTTGGGGGTCGCGCTCTCGTTCGGCGTGGCGATCGGCATCTCTTTTCTCGCGCTGCAATTAGCGTTCCTCAGCAGAGAAGATCGAAGCCGTTGGAGTTGGCGCATGCTCAGGAGCAGCCTCATCTTGGGCCTGTCTATTCCTGCCACATACGCGGTGGGCATGGCAGCGGTTAGTTTCACGCCCGATCAATCAATACACCTTGGCCTGACTAATACCGTGACTATCAACTACTTCAGCCTGGCGGTCATCTCGATCGCGACGGTGATCATTCTGGGCCACGTATTGATGATCTCGAAAATCTCCCGGCGCATGAGGCTAAATGCACAGCACCAGGCGGAGAGCGAAATCCAACTCAAGACGATCTTCGACAGCCTTACGGAAGGAATTGTTGTTCTCGACAAGGACTAT
>Ga0181529_10007769_pt1 | contig 10615 bp, 6 predicted proteins | sample PEATcosm2014_Bin_36_FD_119763 | JGI IMG/M metagenome (GOLD analysis project Ga0181529, IMG submission 119763) | Peatland microbial communities from MTU Mesocosm Facility, Houghton, MI, USA - PEATcosm2014_Bin10_30_metaG | ecosystem: Environmental > Terrestrial > Soil > Wetlands > Peat | place... | reverse complement strand
CTGTCCCGCGCCCTCTCCCGCGCGGGGCACGATGTCCGCCTGGTCCTTCCCCGCTACTACAGCGTCGACCGCTCCAAGCTCGAGGCCCTGCCGGGGCCGCTCGGCATCAGGCTCGGCCAGGGCGATGAGTGGGCCGGAGTGTACAAGACTTATCTCCCCGGATCTGCGGCGGAGGTCTACCTCCTCGACCACGAGGGGCTCTTCGGCCGGGACGGGATCTACGGCGACAAGGCCGTGCCCGACTACCCGGACAATCCGAGGCGCTTCGCCTTCCTCTGCCGGGGCGCCCTCTCGCTCTGCCGCAAGATCGGCTGGTTCCCCGAGGTCCTGCACGCCCACGACTGGCCCGCGGCTCTTGCCCCCGTCTTCCTGCGCAACGGCGAGGCGGAGAGCGGCTTCTCCGGCACTGTCTCCGTGTTCACGATCCACAACCTCGGCTATCAGGGCGTCTATCCCAAGGAATGCTTCCACGAGTTTCGCCTGCCCTGGGAGCTTTTCCACGGCGCGGGCTTCGAGTACTACGACAAGGTCAATTTGCTCAAGGCAGGCATCCAATCCGCCCTTTGCCTGACCACCGTATCGCCGACCTACGCGCGCGAGATCCAGACTCCCGATTTCGGCTTCGGCCTCGACGGCCTGCTCCGGCACCGGTCCGCCGACCTCGTCGGCATACTCAACGGGGTGGACCTCGAGGAGTGGGACCCCGAATCGGATCTCCTCATACCCGCCCGATACTCGCCAAAGCGCATGGCGGGCAAGGACGAGTGCAAGGCAGCCCTGCAGCGCGAGTTCGGCCTTCCCGTCGCCCCAGCCAAGCCCCTCCTCGGCATGGTGGGCCGCCTCACCGACCAGAAGGGCGTCGGCGAGCTCTTCGGGCCGCTGTACGGAAGCGCCTATCGCGTCTGCGCGGACATGGACCTCCAGCTCGCGGTCCTCGGCTCGGGAGAGAAGTGGTGCGAGGAGGAGCTGGGCTCCCTTTCGGGCCGTCTGCCCAACTTCAAGGCGAGGATAGGCTTCGACGAGCGGATCGCCCACCTCGTGGAGGCGGGCTCGGACTTCTTCCTCATGCCGAGCCGCTATGAGCCCTGCGGCCTGAACCAGCTGTATTCGCTGCGCTACGGGACCTTGCCCATAGCGCACCGCACGGGCGGGCTCTCCGACACCATCGAGAACTACAACCAGGAGACTGGCGCCGGCACGGGCTTCATGTTCGACAACCTCACGCCGCGGGCCATCTACGACACGGTGGGCTGGGCGACCTGGGCGTGGTATAATAGGCCGAGTCATATCGCGGCCATGCGCGAGCGGGCCATGGGGAAGCGATTCTCCTGGGAGCGCTCGGCCGCCGAGTACGCCACGCTCTATGAGCGGGCCCTGGGCCGCGCGCCTGAGGGCTCGCGGCCGAGCGAGCGCCCGATAGACCGCTCGCGCGAGCGGGACTAGGGCGCCGCGCCTTCGTCCAGGGAATTCGGCCCGACTCCGGAGGAACGATGAGCTCCAACCAAAAGGTTTACGACTACGATCGGGACAAGGTCCGCGACAAGCTCGTAGATATATTCAGGAAGCGCAAGGGCGAGGCTACGACGGCCGACCTCGTCGCCATGACGGGTCTGCCCAAGCACCAGGTGGACTCAGAGGTGAAGGCGGTGTCCGACGAGTACGGCGCCCGTCTGCGCGTCACCGATTCAGGCGAGATCCTCTACTCCTTCCCCTCCGGCATGCGAAGCCACTACCGCGGCTTTGGGCCCTCGTTCCTTCGGGGCTGGAAGTCCTTCCGCAAGGCCGCGGCCAAGGTGGCCGCCTTCCTCTTCAAGATCTGGATCGTCGTGATGCTGGTCGGCTACTTCGTCCTCTTCGTCGCCCTGGCCGTGCTGGCGATGCTCGCCTCGGTCACGGTCTCGATGTCGGGCAACTCGCGGGACAGCCGCTCGAGCTCGCGCGGCGGCGGCGGCGGGCTTTTCTTCGCAGGCCGGCTCCTCGACCTCATGTTCCGCATCTGGTTCTACTCCGAGCTCTTCACTCCGCCCGAGCAGCGGGCGGCCCGCCGGGACAAGAGGCGCTCTCGCAAGCCGCTCTACAAGGCGATCTATTCATTCGTCTTTGGCGACGGCGACCCCGACGCCGCTTGGGACGAGACCGAGAAGAAGGCCTTCGTAGCCTTCGCCCAGGCCAACAAAGGCGTCGTCACGATGCCCGAATTCATGGCCATCACTGGCCTGCCGCCACTCGAGGCCGAGGGCCGGATCAACCGCTACATGTACGAGTTCGAAGGGAGCCCCGAGGTCACCGAGGGCGGCGCGATCTACTACTTCTTCCCCGAGCTGCTCCGGCGCAAGGACAGGGCCGACCGGAGCTTCGGCGGTTCGGTCCCGATGCGGCGCATCGCGCAGTTTTCGGCCAACCCCAAGAAAGCCAACGCGACCTTCTGCGCCTTCAACGCGGTCAATCTGCTCTTCGGTTCATACTTTCTCTACGGCTCCCTGACCGTGCCGGCTATGCATATCCTCACCAGCCACCTGGGGATCCGCGGCTTCGACTACCTCTACATCTTCACGACCTTCCTCGCGGCCCGCTACGGCAATATCGCCGACCCCTCGGCCCTATTGGGAGTCGTCCTCGGCGTCGTGCCTCTCGCCTTTTCGGTCCTCTTCTACCTCGTGCCCGCCGTCCGCGCGAAACGGCTGGCGGACCGCAACGAGGCCGCGCGCGAAGAGAACCTGCGTCGCGTCGCCTACCGGACCGTCCTCGACTCGCCCATCCCGGTCAGGCCCGAGTCCATTCCGGTCCGCGACGACGCCGCGAGGCCCAAGGATTCCCGCGCCGCCGAGAAGACGCTCAAGCAGCTCGCCGCCTGGTCGGGAGGAGAGCCCGCGGCCGACGGCTCCTACTCCTACCCGGAGATCGAGCGCGGCAAGGCAGAGGCCGCCAAGGCCAGGGCCTCCGTCGACCTCTCGGCCTACGATCTCGGGGGCGTGGCCTTCGACTCGGACGCCCCGGCGAGGTAGGGGCGGCGGAGCTCGGCCCGGATCCGTCCGAGGACGGCTCGCCGCTCGCTCGGATAGGAATTGAGTTCGAAGAGCCTCGCGGCCAGGACGGGCAGGCGCCAGGCCGCCAGGTTCTCTGAGGCCGACCCGGAAGCGGCCTTGAAGTATCGCCTAACGTAGAGCTTGGCGAGCGCCGCTCGGGCCGCCGCGACCGCGGCCTTGGCCGCGATCGGGATTCCCTCGGGCAGGCCTCCCGTCGCGAGCAAGAGCTCCGTCCGGGCGAGGTCGCCGATCGCTCTTCCCCGCGAGGCGCTCATCCAGTCGATGACGACCGGGCCCTCCGGCGTCATGAGGATGTTGCCCGGATGGAGGTCCCCATGGCAGATCGACTCGCCGTCCGGCAGGAGATCGAGCCTCGCGAGGATCTCGTCCTTCTCCGGCTCTAGCAGACCCACGGCGCGCTCGATGCCGCTCGCCAAAGCCGCCCGCAGCCGGGGCAGGTCGGGCTCGGGGCCCGAGCGGCGCATCGCGGCGTGGAGATCGGCGAGCAGTGAGACGGCCTCGAAGGCCTCGGCCGGCCGGCGGGCTATCCGGTCGAGCAGGGACTCTCCGCCCAGCCTTTCCATGACGAGGCCGATCCTGCCTTCCTCGCGCTCGAGGCCGTAGACCGTGGGCGCGCGGATCCCGGCGCGGGTCGCGGCCCGGGTCCCGGCGAGCTCGCGCTCCACTGCCTCCCGCGGGATGAAATCGAAATATAGCTTGAGGACGCGGCCCTTTCCCAGCTCGAAGATCTCGGCGGTCCTGCCTCGGCCGATCAAGGCGCCCTTGGCCATGCGGTCTTACCGATCCCTTCCTCAGCGAAGGGAGGCGAGGGCGGCCGCGAGGGCGGCGATCTCCCCGTCGTCGAACTCGCCGGGGATCATCGAGAGCTCGTCGGGATAGGGCGAGAGGAGGGCCCCGGCGCCCAGGGCAGCGCGGAAGACGCGGTCGTAGTCGCCGCCCGCGAGGCCCGCGCGCACGCAGAGGTAGGGCCCCGAGCGCTCGAAGTAAGGCTTGAGCCGACGGTCGGTCTTCCTCCACAGGTCCTCGCCGTAGCCGCGCTCGAAGCGCGAGAGCTCGACCAGGGCGCGATGCGCGCACGAGAGCTGAAGCGGTGCCGGAAGATCCCCTCCCGCCTCGCGGGCGGTCTCGCGGTCGGCGAATAGCAGGACTGCCGGGGCGAGGGCCGCGGGGCAAGGCAGGCGCGGCGCCGCCACCAATGGCGCGGCCTCGCGCGAGACGGGCGGCCGGCTCGTGACGAAGCGGCCGAAGGGCCTGGGCTCCGCGACCGCCGCGCCGGGAGCCGCCGAGGCTGCGGCCGCGAGGGCGCGCTCGCGGCTCGAATAGAAGCGAGCGGCCGCGTAGCCCGGATAGGCGGCGAGAAGGGCCTTCTCGAGGCGCTGCTCGAGATTCGAGGGCAGGGGCCGCGTGAGGCCCATGTCGAGGGCCGCCTTGGCGGCCGTCCCGATGTTGGTGCCCTTGGCCCCGAGGATCGAGCGACCCCCGTCCATCCAGAAGTCGAGAAAGCGCCAGGTCTTCCCTGCTGGTCGGGCTTCCGCGTAGAGCCTCCAAAGACGGGCGCGGCGGATCGGGGGCAGGAGCCTGAGCCGCTCGCGGGCGGCGGCCTCGTCATTCATGGGCGATCTCCAGCTTGGTCGTGAACTTCGGGAAGAACTGGGCCTGCTTGCCGGTTTCGAATCGGACCACGACCAGTGGACCCGAGCTGGGCGTCGGGCTCACCTTGAGGACGTAGCCTGCGCCGTAGTCCTCGTGGTAGACGGCGATGCCGGCCCTCCAGCTCTCGCGGGGAGGGGCGGAGGACGAGTCAGGGCGGGCCGCGCCGGCGCGGATGCCGGGCGAGCTGGACCCGCTTCCGAAGGGCCGGGCTGCGGCGACGGCATGAGCCTTTGTAGAGCGCCGCAGGAAGGAGCTGTCGATCTCGCCGAGGAAGCGAGAGGGGCCTGTCTCGAAGAGCTTGCCGTGGAGGCGCCGCCACCGGCAGCTCGTGAGCCTTAGCTCGTCCTTGGCCCTCGTCACGGCGACGTAAAAAAGGCGTCGCTGCTCCTCGAGGTCCTCGCCCTCCTCCTCTTCGCGCGGGAAGAGCCCTTGCTCGAGGCCAGTGGCGATGACGACGGGAAACTCGAGGCCCTTCGTGTTGTGCATCGTGATGAGCGTGACGGCGTCGGCCGCCTCGGCCTGTTCGCCCGCAATGCTGCGGTCCAGCTCGATGGTCTCGAGGAATTCCGCGAGCCCCTCGCGGCTGCGCGGGTAGAGGCTCGCGGCGTTGACGAGCTCCTCGAGGTTGGCGGCCTTCTGGGTGCCCGCGACCTCGTCCTGCGATCGGTGGTACTCGAGGAGGCCCGAGTCCTCGACGAGGAGCCGCGCGAGCGAGGCCAGGCTGTCGCCCTCGGTAGCCTTCCCGCCGAGGCTCTCGCCGAGCGAGCCGAGGAGGGAGGCGAAGTCCTTGAGGCCCGAGCGCGCCTTGCCCCGCAGGCCCTCGACCGGTGAGCGGGATGCGGCCATGAGGTCGCCGCCGAGCGATGCCGCGCTGTCCAGCACGAGCTCCACGCTCGTCTCCCCTACGCCTCGCGCGGGCTTGTTGACGACCCGCTTGAATGCGACCTCGTCTCGCGGATTGCAGAGCATGGCGAGATAGGCGAGTGCGTCCTTCACCTCCTCGCGGTCGTAGAAGCGCGAGGAGCCGACGATCCTGTAGGGGATCTTCTCGCGGACGAAGAGGTTCTCGAAGGTCCGCGACTGGGCGTTGGTGCGGTAGAGGATGGCGACTTCGCTCCACCGTCCGCCGCCGGCTACGCGCTCCTTGCATACGCGCGCGCAGTAGGCCGCCTCGGCCTCCTCGTCGTCGAGCAGGGCGAGCTCGGGCTTGGCCCCTCCGAGCCGCTCGGCGACCAGTTTTTTCCCGAGCCTGCCTGAGTTGCGCGACACTACCTGGCCGGCCACGTCGAGGATGCTCTGGAAGGAGCGGTAGTTCCGCTCGAGCCGGACGATCTCTGTGCCGGGGAATAGCTCGGGAAAGCGCAGGATGTTGCGCACCTCAGCCCCGCGGAAGCGATAGATGGACTGATCGTCGTCGCCAACCACGCAGACGTAGGCCGGCCGCGGGGAGCGGGGATCCTCGCCGTCGGAGGAGGGCCAGGCCGCTGGCTCGGCCGTTGGCCCGGCCAGCAGCCGCAGAAGCTCGAACTGGGCGACATTGGAGTCCTGGTACTCGTCGACGAGGGTCACGCGGAAGCGCTGCCTCGTGCGGCGGCGCACGGCCTCGTCGCGGGCGAGGAGTCGGGCCGGGAGGCCGATGAGGTCGCCGAAGTCGACATTGCCCGTCGAGCGGAGCTTCTCCTGGTACATCGCGTAGATCCGCCGCGCCTCGGGATCGGCGAGAAGGGTGCCGAGGCTCGGGGAGTCGGGATCCAGGCCGAGGTCCTTGGCGCGGGAGATGGTCTGGACCAGGCGCGAGCACTCGCTGCGGTTGTACTGGGGCAGGAGACCGTGCAGGATAGTCGTCTGATCGTCGTCGTCGTAGATCGTGAAGTTCGAGTCCAGGCCCGCAGCCGCGGCGTTGCGCCTGAGGAACCAGGCCCCGAAGGAATGGAAAGTGCGCATCACCGCGCGGGAGCAGCGGCTCTCGATGGCGGCGGCCCTGTCGCGCATCTCCTTCGCGGCCTTGTTCGTGAAGGTGACCGCCAGGATGGACTCCGGATCCACGCCCCGCTCCCTCACGAGATAGGCGATCTTGGTCGTGATGACGCGCGTCTTGCCCGAGCCTGCGCCCGCGAGGATGAGGAGATTGCCGCCCTCGTGCCTCACGGCGGCTAGCTGCTCCGGGTTGAGCGAGGAGAGGTAGGGCGGCAATTTCTCAGCCACCTGCGGCCCCTAAGGAAACAAAATGGTATTCGAGGATTTCACCACCGAGAACGCGGAGTATGCGGAGGGGAATGGGGGAATAAAAGTATCTCAGAGGATTTTCCAACCCACTGGCCTGCTTCTCCGCGCGGCTCCGCGGCTCCGCGGTGAATCCCCTTCCGTCGTTCTTCATACCGGCACGGCGTCGAAGTCCACGCCGTTGACCGCCAGGACGCGCGCGCGGACGATCGCGCCCGGGCGGTGGCTGCCGCGGAGCACGGTGAGGCCGTCGACCTCGGGCGCCTGGTTCCACGCGCGTCCGAGCGAGAGCTCCTCCTCGGCCTCGTCGGCCGTCGCCACACGCTCAGCGGCGGCGCCATCCCGCCTGCCGCCGAGAGTTGGCAAGATGTTTTCTGCGGCGGCGCCATCCCGCCTGCCGCCGAGAGTTGGCAAAATGTTTTCTGCGGCGGCGCCATCCCGCCGGCCGCCGAGAGTTGGCAAGATGTTTTCTGCGGCGGCGCCATCCCGCCGGCCGCCGAGAGTTGGCAAAATGTTTTCTGCGGCGGCGCCATCCCGCTGGCCGCCGAGAGTTGGCAAAATGTTTTCTGCGGCGGCGCCATCCCGCCGGCCGCCGAGAGTTGGCAAAATGTTTTCTTCGACGAGGACCTCGAGCTCACGGCCGACGAAGCGCCCCAGCCGCTCGCGCGTTATGCGCTCTTGAGCCTCCTCGATCGCGGCGCGGCGCGCGGCGACGGCCTTCCTGGTCGGGAGGCCGCGCATGCCGTAGGCTACCGTTCCCTCCTCGCGCGAGTAGGCGAAGGTCCCGGCCCAGTCGAGCCTGGCCGCCTCCTGGAAGGCCCGAAGCTCCTCGAAGTCGGCCTCCGCCTCGCCGGGGAAGCCGAGGAGGAAGGTCGATCGGATCGCCGCGTCGGGCAGCTCGGCGCGGATCCTGGCGATTAGCTCGAGGTAGCGCTCCCCGCTTCCCTTCCTGTTCATCGCCGCGAGGATCCTCGCGGAGGCATGCTGGAAGGGCAGGTCGAAATAGGGCACCAGCCGCGGATCCGCGGCCATGACCTTCAGGATTCCCTCGGGGAAGTGGTCGGGGTGGATGTAGAGAGTGCGCGCGCGGAAGTCGGCGTCCGAGGCAGAAAGGCCCGCGAGCAGCTGGGGCAGGCGTGAATCGCCGCCTGAGTCGCGTCCGTAGGAGCCGAGGTCCTGGCCTATGAGAACGAGCTCCCTGACGCCCTGGGCCACGAGTTCGAGACACTCGGCCAGGACGTCGGCGATCTCTCGAGACCGAAGTCGTCCGCGGATCAGGGGGATGGCGCAATAGCTGCAGCCGTTTGAGCAGCCTTCGGTCGCCTTGACATGGGCCGTGCCTGGGAAGTCGAAGCGCCGCCCTCTCCTGACCGTCCCGATCGATGGGGCGGCCTCGGGCGCGATGACGGGGCGCTCGCCCGAGAGGGTCGCCTCCGCCGCGGCGAGGACCTGAGCTAGGTCGGCATTGCCTAGTATGCCGTCCGCCTCGGGGAGGTCTGCGGCGAGCTCGTCCGCGTAGCGCTGGGCCAGGCAGCCGGCGACGAGGATCCGCTTGCCGGGATAGGCGGCCTTGAGGGCGAGAACGGCTTCGATCGATTCCTTCTTGGCGTCCTCGATGAAGCCGCAGGTGTTGACAATGATGAGGTCAGCCTCGGCGGGAAGCTCAGAATACCCATGCCCGGCCGCCTCGAGACGGGCGGCCATCTCCTCGCCGTCCACGTCGTTCTTCGCGCATCCGTGACGGTCGATCCAGAACCGCATGGCCCTCCCGCGACCCGTCAATCGACGTCGGACGCGCCGAGGGCCCAGCCCCCGGAGTCGCCCTGGGTCCAGGCGATGCGCTTGACCGCCACCTCGCCCGGGCCGCCGAGGTCGAGGTCGGCGCTCTTTCCGCCGGAGGCCTGGACGGTCATCTTGACCGACTGGGCGTTGGAGGCCCAGACCCTGACGCTGTTGTTCGCGTTGACCGTCACGGTCTCGCCCTTGCGGTAGTAGCGCTCGTCGCGGTCCCGCTTGTCGATCTCGTAGCGGAACATGCAGGGTCCGCGGAAGGTCACCGTGACGACGAAGGGATAGGGGGTCTTGCTCGACTCGAAGAGCACGATCGGCTTGCCCGAGGGCGCGGCGAGGCCGGCGCCCTGGGCGGCCGCGGCCGGCGCAGGAGCTGCCTGCGGGGCGCTCATGGCGGCGCCTTGCGAGGCGCCCTGGTCCTGGGTCTCGGTGTCGCCGGTCTGGGCGGCAGGAGGAGCGTTCGGGGCCTGGGCTGCGGCCTTGAGCGCCGCGTCGGCGGATGTGTACTCGAGCTTGATCAGGGCTCCCTTGCCTGGGTCCTTCTTGGCGAGGTCGCTCACGAGGACCTTGATCTCGGGCTGGTTGTCCTTGTCGAGGTCGATCGTGCCCTCTTCGCCGAGCATGAGGCGAGATGCGCCGACGGGAGTCTCGAGAGTCACGGCGTCATCGATGCGCGAGACGAGGAGGCGGTATTTGTCGTTGTTATAGTTGACCAGGAGGGAGTCGCCTATATACACGCGCTTCTCGAAGGTCGTGCCCTCGACCACGTACTCGACCGGGGCGCGCTTCGACGAGGAGGCGTTGCTCGCCTGGCCGCGATGGCCCAGCGCGAGGACGAGGGCGAGGATGACGACGAGGACCCCGCCTCCGATGGCGGCGGCGATGGAGAGGGGACTAGGTCCGCGCTTCGGGATCAGCTCCTGGATGGGGACGGGCTGCTCCTGGATCTTCATGTTCTTGTAGGTCGAGACCAGTTCGTTGGCGGGCAGGCCGAGGTAGTCCGCGTAGTTCCTCAGGAAGCCGACGACGTAGGGATCGCCGGGAAAGACCGAGAAGTCCTCGGCCTCGAGCCCGGCCAGGTAGCGCTTCGCGATGTTGGTCTCGTCGGCCACGCGGTCGAGCGTCAGGCCCTTGCGCTCCCGCGCCCCTCGTAGCTGCTCGCCGATGGGGATCATGAACCTTAGTCCTTTCCCTCAGTTTTCCGAAGAGAACAAGAAATTGTTGTAGACGTTGGCCGAGGCCGGCGAGTCGTACTGGAAGCGCGTCGCCGGGATCCCGACATTCGTCTTGATGCCGACGAAGTCGAAGGTCAACTTGTCGCCTGCTATGGTCCAGCCCTCGATCCTGCGGATGAGCTTGCTATCGGGGCTCACGTAGAGCTTGATTGTCGTAAATCCTTCGGAGGCCGAAGTGCGGCTGAGCAGGAGCGTGACCGCCTGCTCGCCCGGGGCGCCGTCCAGGGGCGCGGGGGCTGGGTTGGACTCGAAGGTCACAGAGTAGTTCCGCTTGAGCATGGACAGGCCCTCGCGCGTGGCGAGGGAGGCGGAGCCGGCGCCTGGCTTGTCGGCCACGGTCTGGGAGAGGATGGCGGAGTAGCCCGGGATGTAGACGGTGAGGGTCTGGCCGTCGAAGGCGATCACCTGATCCGGCGGCGAGCTGAAGTCGATGCGCAGGAGGTTGGGCGTCTTGAAAATGATGTCGCCCTTCATCGTGTCCTTGGCCGCGGCGATAGAAATCTTGGCCTCGTAATCGGAGATCTGGGAGTAGCGCGCGGCGACGTCGGAGAAGTATTGCTGGGCCGTGACGATGTCCTGGGCGTAGATCGGCGCCAGGGCCGACGCCGCGGCCGCCAATAAAGCCGTGAAAATCGCGCGTATGGATATGTATCTCACGAGGCTCGT
>Ga0181529_10007768_pt1 | contig 10615 bp, 10 predicted proteins | sample PEATcosm2014_Bin_36_FD_119763 | JGI IMG/M metagenome (GOLD analysis project Ga0181529, IMG submission 119763) | Peatland microbial communities from MTU Mesocosm Facility, Houghton, MI, USA - PEATcosm2014_Bin10_30_metaG | ecosystem: Environmental > Terrestrial > Soil > Wetlands > Peat | place... | reverse complement strand
TTGGATCAAGGGAGCTTCCTGCGACGGGCTGGGGAACGGCTGAGCACCAACCCCGCGGACAAAGAGACTTCGATTCTTCAACGTGGACAACTCCAACCTTCGTCGTGCAAGGGTTTCGCCTGACTTAGAGCGGTTTCACAGTACCTGTGGAACGCCAAGATTGTGCAATATGGTTTTCGTTCCACCCCAGCGACGAAGACCTGTCTCTGGGGGCCCCGGTTGGGGGAAAACCACGCGAACATCTTGCGCCCCGGAATCACCAACCGTGAAACCGCTATACCCACCGAGTATACCAAAGGAAGACGGCTCCGAAGACCGCACGCGACGGTTTGGTGCTGGCTCTGAACCTGGCTTAGGATGGAGCAATACGTTTCAGAAAACGACTTTGGGACGTTTAAGGGAAACAACTTCCGGACGTTTCAGGGAACAGGCTTCGAGGACATGCCATGGCAGGTGCGGGATCGGGTGCGGCAGAGACCACAGCGACAGACGCTAAAGGACATGCGGCAGGAACTGCGATCGACCGGCTCTTCACCGGCGGGCGCGTGCTCTCCGACGGTGCCATGGGCACCATGCTCTATGCCCGCGGCATCTTCATCAATCGCTGCTTCGATGAACTGAACCTCTCGCAGCCGGAGACCGTCGCAGGAATCCACACCGAGTATCTGCAGGCCGGTGCCCAGATCATCGAGACCAATACGTTCGGCGCCAACGCCATCCGGCTGGAGCGCTACGGCCTGCGCGACCGGGTGCGCGAGATCAATCTCGCCGGAGTACGCATTGCCCGCCAGTGCGTCGCGCAGATCGCCGAGAAGCAGGCCTCCGAGGCATACGTTGCCGGGGCCATCGGCCCGCTCGGCGTTCCGCTTGCGCCGCAGGGCGAGCTCTCGCTCGAGCAGGCACGCGCAGCCTTCGCCGAACAGATCGCCGCGCTGGCCGAGGGTGGGCCAGGCGTGGGTGTGGACCTGCTCATATTGGAGACCATGACGTCGCTGGCCGAGGTGGGCGAGGCCATTCGCGCCGCGCGCGAGGTTGCACCCGCCCTGCGCCTGGTCGTGATGATGACGGTCGATGAGGACGGCAACTGCCTCGACGGTGCCACCCCCGAGATTGCCGCCGAACGGCTGACCAAGTGGGGCGCGGACGTCATCGGCTGCAACTGCTCGGACGGGCCCGCCACCGTGCTGACGGTCATCGAGCGGATGCGCCTGGCGACCCGCCTGCCGCTGGCCGCCATGCCCAACGCCGGACTGCCGCGAGCCGTCGACGGCCGCAACATCTACATGGCCTCGCCGGAGTACATGGCCAGCTTTGCGCGCAAGTTCATCCACGCGGGTGCGAGCCTTATCGGCGGTTGCTGCGGAACGACGCCCAACCACATCCGCGCCATGCGGTCGGCGATGCGCGCCATGCTGGCTCAGGAGGCATCGGCCCGGAGGGACGCGGCCGGACTTGGCGTGGCTGGCCACGGCGCGGCCACACCGGGCCAGAGTTCCTTGCAGGCCGACTCCGAGGCCGCCGTGGAGGCCGCCGGTCCAAGCTATCGCCCCAAGCCCATCGTTAGCCAGGTTGAGCCGCTGCCGCTGGCCAAGCGCTCCAGGGTCGGTGCGTTGATCGCCAGCGGCGAGTTCTGCACCCTGGTGGAGATTGTTCCGCCCAAGGGCATCGACTGTAGCAAGGAGATTGAGGGCGCGGCGCTGCTTCACCGGATGGGCGTCAACGCCATCAACGTTCCCGACTCGCCACGGGCCAGCGCGCGCATGAGTGCACAGAGCCTCTGCGTGCAGATCCAGCAGAAGGTGGGCATCGAGACCGTGCTGCACTACACCTGCCGCGACCGCAACCTGCTCTCCATCCAGTCGGACCTGATTGGAGCCTCGTCCATCGGCCTGAAGAATATTCTCTGCCTCACCGGCGATCCGCCGAAGATGGGAAACTACCCCGACGCGACGGCAGTCTTCGATGTCGATGCCATCGGACTGACCGGCATCGTGCGCAATCTCAACTACGGACTCGACCTCGGCACCAATCCCATCGGCGCGTCCACCGGGTTCACGCTGGCGTGCGCCGCCAACCCCGGCGTCAGTGACATCGACTACGAGGTGCGCCGCTTCGCGCGGAAGGTGGAGGCGGGCGCGGAGTACGCCATCACCCAGCCGGTGTTCGACCTGCGCCTGCTGGAGCAGTTCCTGCGCCGCATCGAGCCGTTCCGCATCCCGCTGATCGCGGGCATCTGGCCGCTGATCAGCCTGCGCAACGCCGAGTTTCTGAAGAACGAGCTGAATATCTCCATGCCCGGTACGATCCTCACGCGCATGGCTGCCGCCGCCACGCCCGAGGCCGCGCGAGCCGAGGGAATCCGCATCGCGCAGGAGATGCTGGCTTCGGCGCGAACCATGGTGCAGGGCTGCCAGGTGAGCGCGCCCTTCGGCAAGTACACGGCGGCGGCACAGGTGCTGGGACTGGCTTGAGAGAGCGGAGAAAGAAGAGGCGCTTATGGCGAACTTTGAAGAGCAATTGACCGAGTTGGAAAAGGTGGTAGAGAAGCTGGAACGCGGCGACCTCTCGCTAGACGAATCGGTGCGCCTCTTCGAGGACGGCATGAAGCTGTCGAGCGCCTGCAAGCAGGAGCTGGAGCAGGCCGAGGGCCGCGTCCAGGTGCTAGTGGAGGGCAAAGGCGGCAAGATGAAGCCTGCCGACCTGGACCTGTCCGAGTCTGCGATCGACGAGGCGGATGTGGATGAGGATTAGGAGTAGCCGCTGCTCTTAGCAATTTGAGGTTGGGGAAACGATTTTCCGATGTGACTGCGTCAGGTTCTGCTTGCTGACGGGAGCATCGGTTTTCTTTTGTTGTAGATAGAAAATATCTGCAACTTGAGATAGCCGTTTGTGAAAAATATGAGTGTATTTGTATAAGATTATCTGATTGTTGTGTTATAGTATGTGTATATGGATGTTGCGGGCGACATAAATGGCCGCCCGAGGGCACCACAATTTTTTTTGAGGAGACTTTGAGATGACTACATTGACTCGATTTGTTCCGTTCCGTTCGCCGCTTGCCGATGTCGCTGTGTTGCAGAACCGCCTGAACTCGATCTTCAACGACTTTGCACTTCCGGAAGGGGAGCAGGATTCGCTCGCCATGGGCAACTTCATTCCGCCAGTGGATGTGTACGAGGATGCGCAGCAGATGGTGTTGAAGCTGGAGGTTCCCGGCATCAAGCAGGAGGACCTGGACGTCCATGTGGAGAACCAGACACTGACCGTCAAGGGCGAGCGCAAGTTCGAGAAGGACGAGAAGGAAGAGAACTTCCACCGCATCGAGCGGCGCTACGGCAGCTTTACACGCAGCTTCACGCTTCCCCAGACCGTGGACACCGGCGCGGTGAAGGCAAGCTACGACGCGGGCGTGCTGACTATCTCGCTGGCCAAGAAGGAGGCCGCGAAGCCGAAGCAGGTGAAGGTGGAGATTGGCTCATCCACTGCGAAGCCCAAGCAGGTCGAAGCTAAGGCAGCCGCGTAATCATGTAGTGGCCCGTTCAGTCCCGGGCTGTTTAACTCCGGAAAGATCAACCTGAGACACAAATTGCCCCGCATGGCCAACCAGCCGTGTGGGGCGTTTGTCTGTACGATGGAGTTATCGGTCTCGGCTGGTGACGAAGCCGGGCACCCAGAGCAGCGCGCGTTTGGCTTCGGAGAGGGGCAGGTCGGCGATGGAGAGACGGGCGGCCTCGGCGTAGGCGCAGGCGGTGTCCATGGCGTAGGCGATGGAGCCGTGGCGTTCCAGTATCTCCAGAATTTCAGGGTGCGAGACGGTGGCGAAGCTGCGTTCGGCGAGTACCGTGCGAATGGCCTCTCTATCCGCTCCAGTCCCGCGCTCCAGTGCGTGGATGACGGCCAGTGTGGCCTTGCCCTCGCGCAGGTCGCTGGCGACGGGCTTGCCTAGGATGTCTTCAGTGGCGGTGAGGTCCAGCATGTCGTCGACGATCTGGAAGGCGAGGCCGAGGTTGCGCCCGTACTCGCCGAGCTGGGATTCGGTCTCGTCGCTGGTGCCGCTGATGGCCGCGCCAAGCTGCATCGAGACGCTGAACAGGCAGGCCGTCTTGCGATAGATGAGGTCGAAGTACTCCTCCTCGTTGATGAGGTGGCCGAGCTTCTGCATCTGGAGGAGTTCGCCCTCGACCATCTGCTGGGTGAGCGAGATAAGCAGCTCGAGGACGCGGAAGTTGCGCTCTTCAAGGGCGGTGGAGAAGGACTGCATGTAGAGCCAGTCGCCAGCGAGGACGCACTTGGCGTTGCCCCAGGTGGTGTTGGATGAGGGACGGCCTCGACGGGTGTCGGCCTCGTCGATGATGTCGTCATGCACCAGGGTTGCGGTGTGCAGCATTTCGACCACCGCGCCGAGGCGGATGCGTGAGGGACTGTCGCAGCCCAGCGCCTTGGACGAGAGCAGCAGAAGCAGCGGCCGGATGCGCTTGCCTCCGCCGGCCATCAGGTACTGGGCGATGTCGGTGATGACATCGATGTCGGACGCGGACTGGCGGGTAAACTCCTGCTCGATGGCGGCGAGATCGTCGCGCAGCAGTTCAAAGACCTCTTTCGCCGTCGCTATGGAGAGAGCGCTCATGCCAAGTTAGAGTAGCAGGTCGGGGCCGGGGATTCGGCGATTTGTCGCCAACCTGAAAAAACTGCCGCGCTCCAGTTGCGTGAAGCCGACGGGAAGGGCGGGCTAGTTGCGGTAGTTGGTGAACTGCAGCGCGACGCCGAAGTCTGCGGCGCGCATCTTGGCCATGATCTGCTGCAGCGTGTCGCGGTCCTTGCTGGTGACCCTCACGGTGTCGCCTAGGATGCTGGCCTGCGCCTTCAACTTCATCTCCTTGACCAGCGCGGCGATCTGACGGGCCTTCTCCGCCGGAATGCCCTGCACCATCTTGATCTTCTGGCGGACGGAGGAGTTTGCGGCTGGCTCCAGCTTCTCGTACTCCAGGTTCTTGAGCGAGACGCCGCGCTTGACCAGCTTCTGGCGCAGGATCTCCTTGACCGCCTCCAGCTTGTACTCGTCCTGCGAGGCGAGCTGGATGGCGTCAGCACCCTCGATAGTGATCCTGGACTTTGTGTCCTTCAGGTCGAAGCGGGTGTTGATCTCCTTGGTTGCCTGATCGACCGCGTTCTTCACCTCGGCCAGATCCACCTTGCTGACTACATCGAAGCTGTTGTCGGATGCCATAAGAGACAGTATAAGACGGTTGCTGGTTGTTAGTTGCCGGTTGATGGAAAGAGACGACGAAAGTTGGCGGTGGTGAGGGCGGCGAGCGCTTCGGTTGAAATACCGCGCAATCCGGCGAGGCACTCCGCGGTATGGACGACCAGCGCCGGCTCGTTCTGCTCTCCACGGTGCGGGATGGGGGCGAGAAATGGTGCGTCCGTCTCGACCAGGATGCGGTCGGCAGGGGCGCAGGCCGCAACCTCGCGCAGGCTGGCGGCCCTGGGGTAGGTCAGGTTTCCGGCGAAGGAGAGATAAAAGCCGAGGTCGAGCGCGTGCCGCGCCTGCTCGATGGTGCCGGAAAAGCAGTGCAGGATGCCGGCTGGAATCGCGCCGCGATTCTTCGGGCTCCAGTGCGCGTCCAGCAGCTCCAGCAGATCCTGCCATGCATCGGCGGGGTCGAATTTCTCTTTGGCCTGGGGCGTGGCCAGCTCTGAGGTTCGGCAGTGGATAAGAACCGGCTTGCGCGCGGCCGCGGCTACCTGCACTTGAGCGGCGAAGGCGGCGCGCTGGATTGGGGCCGCGGGGTTGTCAACGTGGTAGTAGTCGAGGCCAATCTCGCCGATGGCAATCACTCGCTCGTCTGCTGCCAGTCGCGCCAGCTTGGCCAGCGCGTCGGCGTCGGCCCGGTGCGCCTCCTGCGGATGGATTCCGGCGCTGGCGTAGATTGCGGGCGTATCGGGCTGGCCGTTGAACTGGGTGGCGATCTCCAGCGCGCGCTGCATCTCGCCGGGCCCCTCGCCGATGCCGATGGCAAGGATGGTGCGCACGCCCGCGGCCTCGGCGCGGGCAAGCACCAGGGGCAGACCGTCGGAGAACATATCAAGGTGCGCGTGAGAGTCGGTCAGGTGCATGGGATTCGAGGTCCGAGGTTCATGATTCGAGGTGCAGTTCAAGGGTACAAGGTTATGCGTATGAGCAACAGCAGGGGGTGTCGTGCAGCAGTCCCATGAGGTAGGATTGCGAGCATGAAGAATATGAGCCGTCGCGAACTCTGTGTCTCGCTTCCTGTGCTGGCTGCTATTGGTGCGGGCGCGCCGCAAGCCCTGGCATTGCAGAAGGACTCCACCGCGGCAGGTTCGCAGCCGGCGGCCCCAGCCGCGGCCTCAAGTTCGCTGGCCACCTCTCGCGCCTTTGCCTTCGACCAGATGCCAGTGCGGACGATGGCCAATGGCGGCGAGAGCCGCGACATTGTGCATGGCACGCTGGCCACGGGCGAGACCGTGAGCCTGCACCAGTCGATGCAGATGGCCGAGTCCGAGCCCAACCCGCTGCATGTGATTGCGCACTCGGAGTTCATCCTGGTGCGCGAGGGTGAGCTGGAGTTCCAGCACGAGGGCGCGAACGGCATGGTCAGCGAACGTGTTGGGCCGGGCGGCGTCTTTTACGTTGCATACGGGACGAAGCACACGGTGAAGAACGTGGGCGGGCTTCCGGCGAGCTACTTTGTGGTTGCTATTGGAGGCGACGCGAAGTAGGGGGGCGGCAAGGTCCTTGCGGGCGCAGACGCGAAACGGAGCTGCGCACGCTTCACGGCAATGCTTACGCGGACTTGCGGTGGGTGGATAAGTATTCGAGCAGGACTGCGTTCATCTTTTGCGGGGAGACATCTCCCATTGCGCGGAAGCCCTCAACTACGTTTTCATCGAGCAGCAGAAGTCCCTCGCGCAGCGCCGCGCGGCGTACGTCTGAGACTCCTGCGCCGTAGAGTCCCGGACGCCATCCCGGCTTGCCAGCCTGTGACGGAATATCGCTCAGGTCGATGTCTTCGTCGCGCATGGATTCCAACCTCTGGCGCTGTTCCGCAGTCAACCGAGGCGGATTCGCAGGGTCCAACGTAAACCTAACGGTCTTTCCAGTACTCTGCTCGCTCATCTGGGGTCGCCCTTCTCGCGGAGATGATTCGAACTCGATCGCCGCGCTCCGTGAATACGACAACGATCTCCGATCGCTCAACCAAAGCCGTGATGGACCAACGCTCTTCCCCGTACTCCACTGCCCGCTCTGCTCGCTCGAATCGCTGCGGATCTAGGAAGGCACACGTGGCATAAGGAAAAGAGATACCGTGCTTTTTCAGGTTACTACGCGCCTTGGCTTCGTCCCATTCAAATTCCACACACACAGCTTACTACGCGGTTACTGCGCGCCGCCTCCGGTGCCCGCGCTCATGCTGAAGATGGGCAGATAGAGCGAGATGAGGATGGTGACGACGACGCATCCCATGACGATGAGGATGAGTGGCTCGATGAGACTCATGGCGGCGGTGAGGTTGGTCTGCACGTCTTCCTCGAAGAACTCGGCGACGGAGTTGAGCATCTGAGGCAGTGCGCCTGTGGATTCGCCGACCTCGATCATCTCGACGGCCAGCTCGGGGAAGATTTTGGTTTCGGCCATGCTGTCCGAGAGGCCCTTGCCCTCGCGCACCGTCTCGATGCTGCGGAAGACGGCGTTGCTGATCTGATGGCTGTCGATGGAGCGGGCCGCCGTCTCGAGCGAGGGGACCAGCGGCAGGCCGCCGGTGAGCAGCGTGGCCAACGTGCGCGCGAAGAGCCCGACCTGATACTTCAACCAGACGGGACCGAACAGCGGCAGGTGGATGCGGATACGGTCCATGGTGTTGGCGCCAGCGTCCGTCTTGATCCAGCGGACTAAGAGAAAGACCATCAGCGCCAGCGCGGCGACGGCATAGATTCCGTAGCTCTGCGCGTTCTTGCCCAGCCCGAGCAGAAATGTTGTGATCACTGGCAGCTTGGTGCCGAGCTGCTCGTACAGTTGGGCGAAGCGCGGGACGACGAAGGTGATGAGGAAGATGAAGAGGGCGATCACCATGACAACCAGCACGGCGGGATAGATGAGGCTGGCGAGAAGCTTCTTGCGGAAGGTGAGGGAGACGCGCTGGAAGTCGAGGTAGCGCTGCAGGACCTCTTCGAGATTGCCGGAGCGCTCTCCGGCCAGCAGGGTGGTGGTGTAGACGATGGGGAACCCGCCCTGCGCGACGAAGGCCTCGGAGATGGATTCGCCGTTTTTGACGCGGTTGGCGACGTCCTCCAGTTGCGCGCGGAAGTGGGGGAGCTTCTGTCGGCGGGCCAGCAGCTCGATGGAGCCGAGGATGGGAAGGCCTGCGCGGATGAGGGTGAGGAACTGCTGGTTGAAGACGAGAAATGTCTCCAGCTTGACCTTCTTGGTTTTGCCGGAGCCCGCCAGCAGGCCGCGCGATTTGACCGAGTAGACGTAGTACCCGGCCTGCGTGAAGTGCGCGCGCAGCTCTTCTTCGGTGGCCGCAGTGTGCGTCTGCTCCTGCACCTTGCCACGCTCATCCGCCAATCGGACTACAAACTCAGCCATAGGATCGCATCACTAACCGCCCGCGAAGAGCATTGCAGCGCCCGAACGCAAAGGCTCTGTTTATCTTAGACGTTTCATTAGACGAAACACGCGGAGATTCCTCTCAGAACCTTCGGCTTTGTTTTGCGGCCTGCTGTAGCAAGAGCCTTGGGGAGGTGCGGTGCGCGGTGCCGAGTGTGGTACGCCGCGGCAGCGGGCCATCAACAGCCTGATAAACTCACATCGGCAACCCAGTATTGAGGGAGAAGGGTTCGAATGGCGAAGAAGGCGATCATTATTGGAGCTGGGCCGGCGGGGTTGACGGCTGGGCTGGAACTGCTCCGGCGCACGGAGATTGTGCCGGTGATTGTGGAGGCGAGCGACGAGATAGGCGGCATCTCGCGGACCATCCGGTACAAGGGCAACCGCATGGACATCGGGGGCCACCGGTTCTTTTCGAAGTCCGACCGGGTGATGGAGTGGTGGGTGGAGCTGATGCCTCCCGAGCTGGCAGCACAGGCGCAGGCAGGCTTTGAGAGTGTGGCAGAGACGTTGAGCCAGCCGGTCGAGATCGGCTATCAGGGTAAGCGGCGCGTGGTGACGGTGCCGGCGCACCTGCACGAGGAGTCGCCGCTGCCCGGGATGGGACCGCTGCACCACGCGGAACGCGAGGAAGCTGAAGAGGATGATGCTGCCGAGACGGTAGTCGTTCCCGAGCCGGAGAACCCCGACCTGGTGATGCTGATCCGGCCACGGCGCAGCAGGATCTACTATCTGCGGAAGTTTTTCGACTATCCCATCACGCTGACGGCGACGACGCTGAAGAACCTCGGCCTGGTGCGCATGGTGCGCGTGGGGACCAGCTACATGGTGTCGCGCGTGCGCCAGATCAAGCCGGAGAAGAGCCTTGAGGACTTCCTCATCAACCGCTTCGGACGCGAGCTGTACCTGACGTTTTTCAAGAGCTACACGGAGAAGGTGTGGGGCACGCCGTGCCACGAGATCTCTGCGGAGTGGGGCGCGCAACGCATCAAGGGGCTGAGCCTGACGACCGCGGTGAAGCATTTTGTGAAGAAAATCCTGAGTGCGAATAACGAGGGTGGCGACCTGGCGCAGAAGGGGACCGACACATCGCTGATCGAGCGCTTTATGTACCCGAAGTTCGGCCCTGGACAACTGTGGGAGCACGTCGCGGAGTTGGTGCAGCAGAAGGGCGGCGCGATCCACATGGGGTGGAAGGTGGAGCGACTGAACTTCGCCGACGGAGAGCCGCTGCGCGTTACCTCCATCGAGGCCGTCAACCAGACCGGCGAGCGCAGGACCTTCGCAGGAGATTATTTTTTCTCCACCATGCCGATGCGCGAACTGATCCGCGCAATGAAGATTCCAATTCCGGCGAATGTTCTCGAAGTCAGCGATGGATTGCAGTACCGAGACTTCATTACCGTGGGGCTGCTGGTAGACAGGCTAAAGGTGACCGAGCCCGACGGCGGCCTGCTGAAGGACACATGGATCTACATTCAGGAGCCGGATGTGCTGCTGGGACGGCTGCAGATATTCAACAACTGGAGCCCGTACCTGGTGAGCGATCCGGCGAAGGTTTGGATTGGGCTGGAGTACTTCTGCTACGAGACGGACGATCTGTGGAAGAAGTCCGACGAGGAGATGAAGAAGTTTGCCATCGCGGAGGTGGCGAAGATCGGAATTCTGAACGCGGCGGACGTGAGCGACGCGCATGTGGTGCGCGTGCCCAAGACCTATCCGGCGTACTTCGGCACCTACGACCGCTTCGATGAGCTGAAGACGTTTACTGATGGCATCGAGAACCTGTTTCTGGTGGGACGCAACGGGATGCACAAGTACAACAACCAGGACCACAGCATGTTGACGGCGATGCATGTGGTCGATGGGCTGGCGGCGGGAAGAGTGGACAAGCAGGCGCTGTGGGAGATCAACACCGAGCAGGAGTACCACGAGGAGAAGGACAAAAAATAGTGGTAAGTAGTCAGCGGTGAGTGGTAAGTGAGG
>Ga0181529_10007766_pt1 | contig 10617 bp, 3 predicted proteins | sample PEATcosm2014_Bin_36_FD_119763 | JGI IMG/M metagenome (GOLD analysis project Ga0181529, IMG submission 119763) | Peatland microbial communities from MTU Mesocosm Facility, Houghton, MI, USA - PEATcosm2014_Bin10_30_metaG | ecosystem: Environmental > Terrestrial > Soil > Wetlands > Peat | place... | reverse complement strand
TCCGAATTTTGGGGCGGCCAGCAAGTTTGGGTTTGCACTGGAGTTCCCCAGCAATAACAACCGCCCCATGAACCGGCAAGCGGAACAAAAACCAAGACCGGAGAAAATTCCCATGAATGAAATCAAAACAACCGAGGGCGGCTGGCCAAGTTCTGGCGGTCGCAGCGAGCGGATTGCGGGCTTGGTGTCAAATGGAAAATCAGACGCGCAAATTCTTGAAATTATCTCCGCCGAATTTCCGGGATTTGATTCTGGCGTCCGCTTGGCATCGGTGAAAAATTGCATCAAAAGCAAGCGTGCCAGGGCAAATAAAACAAAAGATAAGACTCAAATAAAGCGCGGCGGCAAGATGGAGTTCATTTTGGAACTGCTTTCGCGCAAGGAAAACCCCGTCACAAAAAATGAAGCAGTAGCGGCATACCGAAAAAAGTTTTCAGACGTGCCCGACAAAACTGCAAAAAACACCGTGGCATGGTGTTGCAGCATTGGTTTGGGGAAGGCAGGGTTAAAACCAACTTGGATCAAGGAGAAAAAAACCGCTGAGAAAAATCCCATGAAAAAAGAAAACAGATTCGACTCAATTGTCAGTTTGGCAAAGGCTGGAAAAACTGAGGCACAAATCACCGAGTCCGTGACTAAACAGTTCGGCAAACCAAGCGCACGGACAGCTTATATTATTGGCCGCGAGTGGCGGAGCGTAAATAAGGTAGGAAAACACTTCAAACCGACTGCCGGGAAAAATGGTGTCGCGCCGTCTAAGAAGAAGTCGAACGTGCCCAAACGAAAACCACTCGTTTGCCAGCATCTGGAAAACATGTCTCGTGAACTGTTGGAGCAAAATCAGGAAATCGTGCGGGAATACGTCAGCCGTCGGCAGGGTATTTACGCACTTTATCGCCGTGGGAAAATTTATTATGTGGGTCTGGCGAGCAATCTGCGCAGTCGCCTCGCGAACCATCTAAACGACCGTCACCAGGATTCGTGGGATAGATTCAGCTTTTACCTCACCATTGGCGACAGCCACTTGCATGAGTTGGAATCGCTCATCCTCCGCATTGTAAAACCACCCGGCAACAAACAGAAGGGGAAGTTTGCGAAGTCAGAAGACCTCCGGCGCCGCTTTAAGCGGGATTGGTATGTGGAGATGCGCAGCAAACTCGGCGACCTGCTCGGCAAGCAACTCGAACTCGCGCCGCGTAACCGAAAAGTTGCTAAAATGGATGGAAGAAAACCGGAATTGTCTCAATACCCGAATTTCCCAACGACTTTGCGCACCCGTTACAAAGGCAAAACCTTTTTCGCGTTTGTGCGGAAGACCGGCCTGATTTTTTTTGCTAAAAGACACTTCACGTCACCGTCGGCGGCAGGGGCACACGTCAAAAAGGGTTTAGCTTGCAACGGCTGGAAATTCTGGGAATACCAGCGCGCGCCCGGAGATTGGGTGCTTTTGGATAATTTGAGGAAATGAATCCGCGCCCGCAAGCCGAGACCGCCGCCGTGGGAAAGAGGGCCTCTCCCCGCAGACCGCATCGGAAATCGCCTTGCAGCGGAACACCGCGCCGCCTACGTTTTCGAGCGCACGGGCATTGCTCCCGTAGGCAGTTGCCGACAGTTGCCTACAAAAAAGAAGTCAAAATAGCGTAATGATACGCCGGAAGTGAAGTTTTCAGAAACGCAGAAAAGCATTGATACAGCTTGTTTATTTAATGTTTTCGCCCATTTTCAAAAAATGGCAAATACGTTTTCGATTCCCGTGCGCGCTACCATTTATAATCAACAACTTATGCATAGTGCAGTAAAAATGCAGTAAAATAACAAATTTTCCGTCAACACCCAGCAACTGTTGATTTCAGGCTGAATGGAGAATTTGTTGGGATCGCTGCGACCAGTTTGCAATTTTTTTTCATCATTCGGCTGTGAAAGTTTTTCGCCTTGGCCCTTCAAATTATTCCTGTCCGTGCGCCACTGAACGAAATCCTGTCAGAAAACGTAGCAACGAAAGGCGATGTAATCTTCAACGGGTCACTAAATCGTCAAGTGTCCACATTTTTCGGTCCTCGCCAGCGGAACGGATTTCCATTTCGTGGCCGGAAAGCTGGTGAAAAAACAGCGGCGTGCCCCACGCATCCAGCATTTCGCCTTTTTCATTCACGCGCAGACCGGAGTCCGGCGTGATGAAATTTATGCGCTTCGGATTGTTACCCATCAACGCCGCGGTGATTTCCGGGTTCGTGCCGACGGGATTTCCGCCATAGACCTGCGCGTATTGGACGATGGCGCGGCGGGCATTCTGCAAAATAATCAGCGGCGGAATATTCGTCGCCACCGGCGGTGGTGGCGGCAGTTCGCCGGCATTGGCCGCGAGATTTTCCTGTGTGGGTATTGCGCCTGTAGCCGAAACTGAAGCCGCGGTTCCTGAATTGTCCGCCGATGCGGTGGGAATTCCAGATTGTCCGGCGGAACCGGTTTGCGACTTGTTTTCTGCCGGGCCGTGAAAATATCTCTCTCTGAGAAACACCACCATCGCAGCGGCGCCGAGTAGCAGAATCGCGGCGGTGAGATATTTCTTCCTCATTTCAGGAAGGATTCATGAAGCCGAGATTCGACGAGGCAAAGCGGCCGAGATTCGGAAAGACGGTCGAAAGGTTTCCGGAATCCACGCCGAACCACGTCGCAAGCGTTGCGAAGTATTGATCGGTGGCGGTCGTCGGAATCCAGCGGCCGGTGCCGGTGTCGTCCGGGCCGTTGACCACGAGTGTTGGCAGTCTACCAAAAGTCTGTCCGCCGTTGACCGAGCCACCGCTGCCCGCGCCCAAACCGCCGACGATGATCTGGTGGCTGCCCCAGCCGTGGTCGCTGCCCTGGCCGTTGCTCGGAAAAGTGCGGCTGAAATCGCTCGAGGTGAATGCTGTCACCTTGTTGGCAAGGCCAAGCTGTTCCATCGAGCGCTGGAAAGCGAGCAGCGACTGGCTTAATTCGGCGAGCAGATTGGCGTGCGCGCCAAGGATGACGTTGTTTGGATTGTTGGTGGAATAATTCGTCTGGCCGGTGTGCAAATCGTAGCCGCCGACCTGGCAGAAAAAAATCTGACGGCTCATCCCGAAACCACCGTTCGCCGCGGCGCGATGGCCAGCTTCAATGAGGCGGGCGACCATTTGCAATTGCGGCGCGAGGGTGGATGAAAACGTGCTGCCGTTGTTCGGTGTGGTGATTTTCGCAGGAAATGGCAACGACCAGTAATTCGTCGGCGCGGTGTTGGTGATGGCGTTGTTCAACAACGCACCCGTGTTGATGGAATGGGCCGCGACACCGGCATAAGCCTGCGCCTGCAGGTTGAGATATTGCAGGCCGAGAAGATTTGTCAGCGCGGCCAGACGCGCGCCGCTGACGCCAGTGAGCGAAATTGCACCGCTGGTCGAGACGGAATATTGAGTAACGATATTGCCGACCTCCAGCGTGTTCGAGCCGGCGAGCGAAATGCAGAGAGAGATTGGAGCGCCGGCCTGGACGGAATTCAGCAAGTCCGCACAGCGTCCGGCCCAGCCGGTCGTCGGCGGCTGGTCGGGAACGGAGGTCTGCCATTGCGTTTGCTGGTCGGCGTGCGAAAACAGTTGTGGCGGCACCGAGACAGTGCCCGCCCTGTATTGTGCCTGGGTGATAGGATAAACGAGCGTGCCGACGTTCAGCAGCGCCGCGAGTTTGCCTTCGTAAAAAAGCTCGGCCAATTCAGGGCAGGCCGGGTGCAAGCCGTAGCTGTGTCCGGCCGGATCAACGTAATTGTTCGAGGTGCCGGAAACCACCAGGCTTTGCAGCGAGCTGGACGGCAACGCCAGCACCGGTGTGCGGACTGTGGCGTAATTGTTGTATTCCGACGTCACCGTCGGGATGATGAGATTGTTCGAGTCGTCACCGCCCTGGAGGAAAATGCAGACGAGCGCTTTGTAATCGGTGATGTTCGACTGCGCGACGGCGGCGTTCATCAGCCGCAAATCGCGGATGTTGGCGCTCATCGCGACGGTGCCGACGGCGGCGCAGGCGGCGCGGCGGATGAAATCGCGGCGGTTGATGGCTTCAATCTTTTTATTCCTCATAAAATTATTTTTGAATTATGCAGTCGGGCGAACAGAGAATGAGGTGAACGACGGCGCGGACGCGATCTCGCTGCCAGGTTGACGAAGTGGTGGGAAAATTGTTCGTCACATAACTGACGATGTTTGTCTGCGCGGCGATGGATAACTGGCCGGCGACCAGCAATGAATTCAAGATGCTCACCAGGTTCGGAATGCCGGCGTTGGCGGTGTAATTCGTCGTCATCCACGGGGCGACGTTCAGCACGATGGCACCGCCACCGGCGACGTAGCTGGACATGCCGTTGGTGTTGCTCGTGTTGTTCAACAGGCCGCTTTCAATGAAATTCATCGCCAGCGCCACGCTGGTGTCGGAGGTCAGTTGGAATTCTGGCGTGGTCAAACCCGCCGCCGCGATCGCGCCGGGAAATTCATATTCGGGGTAATAGAAATTAAACACCGTCGGCGAACGCAGCGGCGACTGCGACAAACTGTAAGTCGCGCCGGTGTCCGTGTAGCTCAAGTTCCAGGTGCTTTGCTGGATGGCCACGTTGCCGGAACGCGTCAGTGGCGGCGGATCAAGCGGATACAGATTGAAACTGCTCTGCGTCTGGTTCACCGAGTTGGTGGAATAAATCACAAAATGCAGCGGGTCGGGAATGCTCCCGACCTGGTATTGCGTGGACGGCAGATTTTCGGTGTTCGCGGGAACAAAAACCGTCTGGCCTGCCACCAGGCCGTGCGGGCCGGCGCAACTAACCGTGACGTTGGTGCCGGTCTGCACGAAGCCGCTGGCGCTGATGCGCGGCAACAGGCAGTTGCCGGACCGGGTGAAACCGTCGAGAGCATTCACCGTGAACACGGAAGTAGAGTTGGTCGCGCTGACCTGATACCCGCCGCTGGCCGCGCCGCCGGACGTGAACGCCAGATACGCCGCGTTGCCCGGCAGGAGGCCGTTGCCGGAAATCGTCACCGTGATGACGTTGTTGGATTCGACGTAAGTGCCGGTCAAAAGATTTGGCGCGGTGATGGTGAACTGATTGGTGGCCGGCACTGTGACCGAGTAAGCCTGGCTCGGCGGCGCGGGATTGCCCGACGTGTCGGTGAAGTCGAGCATCACGGTGTCGCCGCTGTTCAACAGGTGCGGCACCGGCGTCGTGACCGTGATGATCTGCGAACCGTTTTCGGTGTAAGTGCCGGTGATGCCCGGCGGCGCCGGGAACGCCCGAGCGCTGGCGGTGATGCGCAGCAGCGGCTCGCGCTGTTTGCCGTAAGTCGGGTCGGCCAGCAGGTTCGTGCTGCGCGCCTCGTAGTCCAACAGAATCGCCTGGACGACGGCCTGCAAATTGCCGCGCACGCCGGTGCCATCGTTGTTGAACACTTGCGCCACGCGATAAACATAATCGCGGCTCGGATTGCTCGTGACGAGGCGCTGGATTAATTGCCGGCAGATGAACGGCCCGACGTTCTGGTGGTTGTAAATCGAATTCATCGCCTGCTCCAAATCCTGCAAACCGTAATTGTCATACGCCACGTTCGTTGACTGCGTTTGCAATCCCCATGCCGGCGGCAGAACCACGTTGTCGAGCAGCAATTTCGTGCCTTGTTCGTGATGCGCCGGCACGAGCACCATCGGATTGGTGTAATTCACCGGCGGATTGAAGCTCGTCGGTAGCCGGCCGCTCGCCTGGTTCGTCTGGTAATAATTCCAGCCGGTGAACGTGCTGGCGAAACCCATGACGGTGTTCTGGCCGTAGGTCGGCACGAGGCTGTTTTGCGAATTCAAGACCAGCGAGCCGTCCGGCCACAGGCGGTTCAGACCAAGTGAGAAAAGCTGGTTGACTTCGCGCGCGTAATTTTCGTTCGCGTGGACGCCTGTGATGATGCTGCCGGCGGTATTGCCCTGCATATTGAGATACAATCCCATCGCCGGCGTGAGTGTCACGGCTTTGAGCAGCGAGCGGTAATTGCCGAAGGCATTAGTCAGCAGCGTGTCGTAGAAGGACGCGAGCGCCGTCGCGTTGTTTTGCAGCACGCCGTTTTCCGACACCACCATGATTTCGCTCAACGCAAACGCGACGCGCTGGCGCAACTGGTCCGGCGCGGTGATGGAATTCTGCCACCAGGCGTTGAACCAGTCGCTGCTCGGATACGGATCGGTCGGGTCGGCGTTGGCATTGGTGAGCACGACCGGCAGCGTGAAAGTCGGCGGCAGGTTGAACTGGTTGCTGATCCAGTCCGCATAGCCGAGCGCCTGCACGGTGGCGATGTCGCTGGCGCTCGGACCAAACGTTGCCTGCGTCAGAAACCGCGCGGCGGCGTTCGGGTCTGTATGATCGTCTACCCACGCCGGCGGCGCGGGCGGCGGCGTGAACGACTGCGAGCCGTTGGCCAGCGTGAAATGGCCGCCAATTTCGCCGTTCGCAAACGCGGTGCTTTCGATGACCACGGATGCGCCGCCGTCGGCGATGATTTGCTGGATGTCGCTGACCTGAAGCGGGCCGGTCGCCTTGATGTTCCACAAATAAGTGCCGTTGGCTTGCGGCTTCGCGGCGGAGATGTCAAAAATCAATTCGCCGGGATTATTATTATACGGATCGGAATTGATGGACTGGCCCGTCGCCGTGCCCGTCAAATTGGTGAACGTCAGACTCAGCGTGGCTTGGGTGCCCGCCGCGTTGACCAGCAACGTCGCCGAGCCAACGCCATCACTATTCACGCCGGGCAACGCGAGCAGGTTCGCGGAATACAGCGTCCCGCTGGTGGTCGTGGACAGCGGCGGATAATACCGCGAGAGCAGATAATTCGGCGTCACGCCGGCGGGCGTGGTGTTGGTGCCAGTCGGGTCTTGCAACCATGCGACCGACCAGTTGTCGTTCGTGACCGTGCCGGCCTTGTGCAAAATTTGGATGAAATACTGCTGCCCGCCGACGAGCGAGAGCCAGCCTGATTGCTGCGACGATTGCAGATTCCACTGGCGCGGCGAGGTTCCGTTTTGTCCCGGCGCGGTCGGGTTGTTTGTCGGCGTGACCCACGCGCGCAAAACCTGATTGACTTGATTGTTGTCGTCGGAAATCCACAGTTGCGCCGAATCGCTGCCGGCAATCCAGAAATAATAATTTCCCGTCGCCGGCGCGGTGAAATAACCGCGCACTCGCTCGCCATAATTGTCGCCATAACCCGTGATGCCCTCCAGTGTCGGCAGCGTGTTCGTGATGTTCGCCGGCGTGCTGGTGGGAATGTCCGTGACATTGGTGCCGGGAACGCCCGTCCAGATTTCCTGCACCACGGAACTGTAATTGGTGGCAAAAATTTGAATGTCCACGACCGACGCGCCGCTGCCGACGGCGTTGGTCGCGGTCAGCAGCGTTTGATAATTTCCGGCCAACGCCGGTGTGCCGACGATCAGGCCGTTGGTGTTGTTGAAGCTCAAACCCGGCGGCAGGTTCGAGGCCGTGAACCAGAGCGGCGTGTTGGCCGCCGTGACGGTGAAGCTGAACGGCTGGCCGACAAATCCATAGGCATTCAACGTGCTGGTGATCGCCGCGGGCGCGTTGGAACCGCCCGTGCCGAAGTTGTTTGTCGGATAGAGGCAGTTGCCCGGAACGATCTGCTCGGACTGGTCGGCGCTATACCAATTTAAATGCACCTGCGCCGCGCCGCCGCTTTGGAGATACTCCAGCTTGAGGTCGTAGCGCGTGCCGGCTTGCAGCATGATGGAGTTTGTCCAGTCGGTCACGCTTTGGCTCTGCCACTTGTTGATGAGCAACTGGTCGTTGATGGACAGCCGGCAGCCGTCGTCGCTTTTCACATCAAATGTATACAACTCGGAATATTGCGGCTGCACCTGCCCCGTCCAGCGCACGCAGTAAAGCCCGTTGCTCAAGTTCGGCGACGTGCCGTTCGTCCACACAAAATCCACTGTCGGGTCAATCCGCGTCAGAAATAAATTCGTGGGATTGAAATTCGCCGCGTTCGTGTAGGTCGTGCTCGAATTGGTGTAATACTGGCCGAGCAATCCAAAACCTTTGGCGGTCGGCGATGGATAAACCACCACGCTCGCGCTCGCCGGATTGCCGACGAGATAATTCGCGCCGGGCAGCACGTTCATTTGCGCGATGGCCGGAGTCTGCAAATTCGTGTTTGCCAGCGGCGTCAAGTTGAGGATGGCAGAGCTGACGCCGGCAGCCAATGTGACCGACGCCGGCAGATTGCTGTAATCCAGGCCCGCTGTGGCAAATCCAATTCCCGAGCCGCCAAGGCCGAGATTTACGCTGATGGAATTTAGCGGGAATCCGCCGCGCGTGACAGTGAACTGCCCCAAATTCTGCGCCTTGGTTCCGGGGTCCGGTTGCATGGCCGCCGGATCCGACGCGGAAATCGAGATAATGTTTTGCGACGCGAGATTGTTGGTGACGAATTGGTAATCGTTCTGCGGCACGCCGTTTTGGTCCATCGTCGCGTTGCTGAAGGGGCTGCTCGGATCAAGACCGAGTTGGTATTTTTCCCAGTCATTCATCAACCCGGTGCCGTCGGAATTCGTGTCGGAGATAAGGAGACGGTAATATTTTGTCGTCGGACCGGCCGGCGATTGGAAGGTGAAATTCTCGCCCACCCCGGGCGCGGCAATCGGAAGCGTGGCCGGGCGCACGACCGCGCTGGTTTCCGTCAGCCAGTTGGTGCTGCCGAGGTTCGTGACGCTTTGCAGTTGATAAACCTTCCCGAACTGCCCCGGTATCGTGATGCTGCCATTCGTCCCAGCCACCGAAAGTAACGAAATTTTCGGGACGGAATTGGAATTGAACGGATTGGTGCCGGCAGTGGCTTCCTTGATGTTGGAAACTCCGTCGCCGTCCGGATCCGCATTCGGGGGCACATTCGTGGCGTTGTAAAGCCATTCCCAGATGTCGCTCATGCCGTTGCCGTTAAGGTCGACCATTTGAGCCAACCCGCCAGGTGAGGCGAACAGGAAGAAAAGTGTAGCATAAAAGAATGAAAGCGAAACAACGCTTCTCCTTGTGGGTCTGATGGAGATACTGGGCCTCATTTTGACCGGGTGTAAATCAGTTTCAACTGTGCCTCTAGTATCAGAAAAAGTCAAGCGAAGCAGAACCATCGTTTATGCGACAAAATAAACAATTTATCACCACTATAACCCACTATTCAGTTAGACGGGTTCGATTCCCGTGCGCGCTACCATTGCCTCCAATTGACAGAATTTCGCTTTTGTCACGACCAGAACCCAACAATGGGCAAGTGTACTCGATTTCCGCCTCATTATTTCGGATTCCAATTCGCCGCACAAACGAGCGAAGGAAACTTTTCTGCTGCATGACCGTGCCACGCTCCAAAAACAACGGCAAGCACACAAATTTTTCAAATCACCGTCGGTTTGATTACCGGTGTTGATGATATACAGGGATACGGTGAGATTCATTGCCAGCGGGCTGGGGAATTTCATTCGAATTGTCGGCAAAAGCCAAGTCAACAGGTAGTTCGCCGGCACCGCTGCCGGACGCAGTTCTTCGTTGCGGTTGGGCTTGCGCATAATCCCACATTGGCAATGTTCCGTTTTCCCGCACCATGACCGTAGCCCCCGGCTCCAACAACACCTTCCCGCCTCAATGATTGACCGCGCGGAGCGGCAACCGATCTTGAAAGTATGGAAGACAGCCTGCGGTTGAATCGTGGCCGTTGGCTTTCTGGCGAGTGTCAGCAAAATCGCGGTAAAGGGTGATGGCCACGTGTTCGTTGCGGCGGATGCAGTCCTTGATGGCTTCGGCGTCCTTCGCGGCATGGATGAGGGTCTTCCACGAGTAAATGTGCTTGGGCTTGTGGAAATCGCTGTTGGCAATGAACGGCAGGCGTTTGAGGCCGATGTCGTTGAAGATGTTGTTGCGGTTGGCGATTTCCCACGCGTCCAGTAGCGGCGCAAATTGCTCCTGATTTTCCCATAGGTAAAGCGTGTTTTTGCCCCACTCGCTTTTCATGATATGCGGATGGGACGCGACGGCGAGCGCGCCCTGCCGGTGGATCTGCTCGATGATGTCCGGGATGTCGAGCGCGGCGGAAATGGGCGCCTTCAGGTCAATGCCAAGCAGGTGCGCGGAAGTTTTGCGCGTGTAGCCGTCCTTGTTGAACTCGATGCCGGTCAGCACGAGCATCTTGTAGCGGCGCCACGCGCGCTGGCGTTCGCGCTCGATGACGGCAAAGTATTCGCCGATCTGCTCCTGCGCGAGCGTCATGTTGGACAGCTCGGAGAGTTTGCCGAGCAGCCGTTTCGGGTCGGCCAGATGGTCGGTGATGCAGATGCAGTCGAATCCGCGTTCACCGTAGAAGTCAACCACCTCTGGCACGGAGAGTTTGCCGTCGGAATAATTGGTGTGGATGTGGAAATCGCAAAGGAGCATCTGCGACTGCCGGTTGCCGTTGGCCTGAACGGGATCGGGACGCATGACGCGGTCGGGTGCGGTTTCAAAAAGTTTGACGGCTTTGCGTCCGGGCAGTTCGTGGTCGGCGGCTTCGAGGATAAGTTCGCCGATGCGCAGGG
>Ga0181529_10007763_pt1 | contig 10622 bp, 7 predicted proteins | sample PEATcosm2014_Bin_36_FD_119763 | JGI IMG/M metagenome (GOLD analysis project Ga0181529, IMG submission 119763) | Peatland microbial communities from MTU Mesocosm Facility, Houghton, MI, USA - PEATcosm2014_Bin10_30_metaG | ecosystem: Environmental > Terrestrial > Soil > Wetlands > Peat | place... | reverse complement strand
GCGGCGTGGGACGGCCGGCGAAATCCCGGAGATGGCGGCTCAGCTCGCGCCCGAACTCCGGATCGGCCTGCGCGCGCCGGTACTCGGCCTCCAACTCGTCCAGCGCCGGGATGATCGTCTCCGGGACGAACCGCCCGCCATACGCGCCGAAGCGGCCATGCTCGTCCGGAACGACGGGCGGTGCGTTATCGGTCTCGGGAGTTTGAGCGGTCAATCGGAACCTCGCGACTGGAAGTCCCTTCAGTATACCTGTCCTGCAGTTAACGTGCCTCCGAAATGACGCTCCCGGCGATCATTTCGTCACCGGCGTCGTTGTGGATTTCCAGCCGGGGACCCGTCGCAAACCTGGTCCTGCGCCGGTAAGCGAGGCGGAGGACCAGGTCTGCCGCTTCACGTAAGGATCAGGAGCCGGCTGGAGGATCCGGACAGCCCCGAAAGTCATCTGCCGCCGGGTGGTCTCTCACGTACTGGAGGATATCCCGCAGCATGACGACGTTCTCGCCGGTGATCGCAGAGGCCCACGTGCCTTTGAACGCGTATTCGTTGGCGTAGAAGATGGCGCCGACGATCACCTCGGCCATCAGCCGGCTGCCGAGACTACCGAGACGATGGCCTCCCGCGCTCATCAGCTCGGCCTCCTTGAGGATGTAGTACCAGAGGGGCGTCTTGAACTCGCCTCCGTCGGCCGTGAAGAGACACCGGACGGCCTCAGTGTCGTGGCCTTCGAGAACCTGTTCCGGCGTGAGCGGATCGATGCAGTAGAACTGCGCCAGCTCTTCCCCGGACGTAATGCCGATCTCGGTGCTGCGCAGCAGATTCCGATGCGCCAGATTGCTGATGAAGGGAAACTGATCAGGTATAGCGCTCGTCGGGAGGTTGAATACGCGCGCCGTGATCCGGTGATCTATCAGCATGGAGGAGTGCTCCGGATCCGGTTCTTTCGGATAGAACACGTCCCAATCCAGTGCGTGCTCGCAGGTGAGACTCCGGCCGCCCCTTAGATCGTCCGCGCCGCTCACGTCGTGCGGCCTGCCCTTCTCGTCATAGACCACTATCTTGCTGCTGATCTGCGCGTCCTTGAACAGCACGACGATGGCGTCGGCGTAGAGCTCGTACGCGGGCCGCAGCATACTATGGCCCATCCGGAAGGCGATTGCGAACTCGTGCGGCATCTTCACCGCGGTCACCGTATTGCCGGAGACGGGGTCGGTGTAGGTCCGGGGCTTGTGCTTGAGCGCGCCGTGCAGCGGAAGGTGCACCTGCTCGATGACCCATCTCAGCACCACGGGATCGACGATTTTCGGCAGATAGTCGTTAAGAAGCACGCTTTGCCAGGTTGCGACGACCTCCCGTCGCACGACCTCGATTCGCGCCTGCACGCCTTCCGGATTGCCCGCGCGGTCGAGTAACTGATTGAGAAGCGGGGTGTTATCGATGATCGCGTTGTGCAGGCGCATTATGAGGAGGTGGACTTGCAAAACCAACTGGTTTTCGTCGTTGCGCGGGTCGAAGATGAACGCCGCGTCGGTCTCATCGCGACACACGTCGTAGGCCGTCCCGTCGAAGGCGTGCGGACACGGAAACGGCCTCAGACAGAAGCGGCCTTCGTCGTCGAAGAGACTGGGATGCACCGTGGTCGGAAAGGTCCGGGGCCCGTAGACGTTGTCCAGATCGATGATCGGCGATGCCGCGTCCATCACCGTGTCGCCCTCCGCCATGTCCAGGTTCATCGGGTTGAACGTGAGGTCGTGATCGACGAACTGGCCGACGAACGTGAACACCGCGGGAATGTCCATGTTCGGCTGCTCGCCAGTGTCGTACATCACGCCGTTGGTTCGTCCCGGCTCGGTCAGGAAGGACATGATCTCAGCCGTGATCGCGTACGGCTGTTCCGGCACGAGCTTATAGAAGTAGCTGGTGGCGACCGCCTGAGCCGCTGCGGCGATCCGGGAGATGCGCTCCTGGGTTTCCGGCGTTCCGTCGGCCATCAACGCGGTCAGGCGGGTCTGCACGACGGCAGGATCGAGGAAGGAGTAGAGTCCGCCGTGTTTGGCAAGCAACGCCATCTTGGACGCTAGCGGCAGCGCGTCGTGCGCCCTGACGTGCCTGGCTCTCAGCGCGCGGTCACGAGCGCGGTTTAGCATCTGATCTTGCGGGGTTGGAATCGTCATGGTTTCCTCCGGGATGCGCCGGCGCCGTGCGAGCCGCGAGTTGCGGTGTCTGCATCACGCGGTCATGCGCCGGGTCAATCATGCGTACGGGCATCGCTAAGGTGTAAAGGTCAATTAGGGAATTCTTGGCGGCTCGGCCCAGGAGCCGTAACCTGGTGGCTTGGCGCCGGGCGGATGCGTGCCGGCCGCAGTCCAGACCAGACCTTCGATATAGGCTGCGACGGAGACCGTGAACTGGGTGTTTCGCGGCAGCGCGCCGTACTTGTCGGTCCAGGAATGCGGGAGCTCGTTCCAGATTCCGCTGTACCAGAGCTTGAGGATGTTGCGGGCGATCGGGCCGAGCTTCTCGTCGCCAAAGATCTTCAGGCGCAGCGCCTCGTCCCGCTTCGGCCCGCACGTGGGTTGAACGGAATCATAGGCGTCAAGCAACTGCGTTACCACTTGCTGGCCGACAATCGATTGGACGGTCTCCAGGTACGTCTCAGCGAGCCCTGTACCTTGCAGCTCGAAGACGGTGAAGGCGGTGATCTCGGCCGAGAAAGCGAGGAACACACCGATCATGACGCTGCCTCCTCTCCGCGTCCGGCAATCTCGAACGTAGGAGCGGCGTTCTCGCCGGTCTTTCCGGGAATGGGATTGCGGATCAACTGGTCGATCTTATAGCGGAGGCTGAACATCTGCGGCACGGCTCCCTCCAGCAACTCGGGCTTACCGTTGAATGCGCGTTCCAGCAATGCGAGGAAATCGCCGTACGATCGGTTGAACTCAGCCGCCGCGTCGTAAAGCTCGCGGGAGCGTTCGAAATCGCTCAGGCGGGCGTTGGTCCTCATCGGGAAGACGGCGTTCCAATCGACTTTCAGCTCCGGGCCCGTCGGATGCCGCGGGACATCGTCGGCCGGCATGTAGTATCGTCCCAACTGAAGCTGCTCGAACCGGTAATCATGCGCCAGCTCTCCGGTCTGGGTGTGGATCCCGTAGTCGAATCCCTCGCCCTGTTGGATAATCAGGTTAACCGCAGCCAGAGCCGATTCGATGTCCCTGACCTCAAATAGCTTGCCGCCTCCCGAATTGTAGTACTCCGACGTAACCTGCCGCGATCCGCGGCCATCCGGAAATAGATCCCGCCCCATCTTCTCATGTAAGAATCGCAGGCCGCGCTTGATCTCTTCATAGAACTCTCCGATGCTGTAGTAGCGCATGTCGGGTCTGTCAGGGTCTACCGCGAGGGACGAGCGGTGCGCGGTGGGCCGGTGGATGCGCCTCATCTCCTCGTTGGGGGCCGCTTTCGGCCGCTCGATCTTCAGGAAGGTACAGATAGCGCTCGGAGAAAAGGGCTGGAGGTCTACGACAAAATCTGTCTCTCCGTCCGGCAAGTACGCAGGGTAGAGCGGCACAAAGCCAGGCGCCGTGAGGTCCGGGTCTCCGCCGACGGCATTCAGGATATTCGCGGCGAGGGTGAGATGCAACATCTCCTCGACGAGTACTACCCGGATCACCTGCACCGCATCTACGTTCGTTCCGGGATGTATCGAGCAGAGCGCCAGCAAATAGGGTGGAATCGTCGCGTGCTCCAACTGCATCGCAAGGCGCAGGTATTTTCGAAGCTCCTTATCGGTCGTAATGGTAGTTTCAGGCATTTGTCCATCCAATCGGAAAGTGCGTCGATTCAGCCGCGGCGCGATTCAAACCTTCGCGTGCCTGGCTATTCAACGCCGTCTGAACATGGGCTCTCAAAGCAGCCTGAGCATGGCTGGGGCGCTTCTGAAACAGAGCGCAGCGAGGGTCAGCGTCACGTTCGCGGTGCCGATCGTGGGCATGCTGCCCCCGCCGGCAAGGAAGAGGTTGTCGTGTCTCCATGATCGCTGTTCGTCGTTCACCACCGAGTTGCTCGGGCACGTGCCCATCGTATGAGTTCCCGCGAGGTGGTTGCCTCCCCGGATAGCGTAGCCTTCGCCCTGATACGTCACGAAGCCGAAGTCTGCGGGGTCGTAAGTCGTGTAATCGGCGGCGCCGAGGCGCTGAAAGACGAGGCGGGCGAATTGACGCGCGTAGGCTGCGCCGCGCATCGTGTATTCCGGTATCGAGTAGGAGATCACAGGTCGCATGTTGCCAAGCTGATCCGTATAGGCCGGATCGACGCTCACGCGGTTGCTCTGGCTTGGCGGGACTTCGATCATGAACGCCAGCAGAAGCTGGCGGGTGATGCGGTCGGCCAGTTCGCGTCTCAACGTAAGTCCGAACTTATTCTGTGAGTCCACAAGAAGGCTGAGATCGGACATCGGGGAGCCTACGGCCCACGCCCATCCGTCGTTATGGATGTCGATGGTGAAAGCAGCCTGCCGGCTGCGGAACGTGCCATCGCGAAGATCGACGATGCCTCCGGTGGAGTTCGTTCCCCGCCACGTACCGCAGACCATGGGCATGAGCGCCCAATTCAGCAGGTAGGCGTGGTCCATCAGGTTGCGGCCGACGAGGCCGTTTTCGGTCTGGAGCCCGGATGCCAGCATCAGACGGGAGTTTTCGATCGCGTTGGCGCAAAGCACGAATATGCGGCCCCGCGCGACGCCTGTGGTGTGGGCGGGCGATTTCAGGTTCTTGTAGGTCTTGAATTCGATCTCGGTTACGCGCCCGTTGTCCGGGTCAATCCGGATCTTGGAGGCAACGGACTGTGTAAGGATGTCGACGCATTCGGTACGGAGTGCTTTGGCCAGCGTTTTACCGGCATGGTACTTGGCCTGTATCCGGCAGAGCGGCACGCAGGCGTTGTGTCCCTGGCAGCGCTCACCCAGTTCGGACTGTGTCTCGCTGACGGCGCCGACCGGCCGATAACCTTTGCCGCCGTCGTAAGCCGGGTTTGGAATTCCGTTGCGGCCCTGAGGAAATGGACGCACCTTCAGCTCGTAGCTCTTGCCGTATAGATCGACCGACGTTCCGTCGATGCCCTTACCGACCATCTGGTCGAGATACGAAAGTGGCAGTCCGCGCATCGGGTAGACGTAGCCGTTCGGGAACTTCTGATCCAGGTACTGTTGATTGCCGACATCGGCCGAGACGCCTATTTCATGTTCCGCCAGACGGTAGTAGGGCTCAAGATCGTCGTAGCCGATGGGCCAGTCTGCGCCTTCGCCAAAGAGGGTGCGCATTTTGAAGTCTTGCGGCAACATGCGCAGGATCTTGGCCTCCCAGTGCAGCGTGGTGCCGCCTGGTACTCGCGTATAGGTCGTATCGGTCGCGAACGGACCGTTCTGGACCATGTAGGAAGCGGTGTCCGGCATCCCCGGCGTGATCTTGCGGGCGTCGGCGCCTCGCGGCATCGGCGCGTTCGCATTTTCCGCATACGGAGATTGATTGTCCTTCGTAGCGCTCTTGTAGAATCGGTTGAGATAGTCCTCGTAACCGGTCGGCGTTGCGTAGTCGCCGGAGCCGGCTTCGAGGATGAGGACGCGCTTGTTGGCGCGACTGAGCTCGAGCGCTATGATGGCGCCCGAGATCCCGGAACCGACTATGACTGCGTCGTATTCCTTGCTGCTCACTTCCTCGAGACTCTTCAGATGCTTCGAACCGGCGGGGATTTTCATGTCATCCTTCCATGAAGATCGGAGGTCGGATGCTCGGCGGCACGGACGCCGGCGCCGACAGTGCAAGAAGGCGATCTAAGCGCTGCTGCGCCGCGAGTTAACCTTTGTACGGATCACCTGGCGCGCACGGCGGACAGAAATGCCGCGTAGCTCCAGGTCAGGTCCCTTACACTCTTCTCAAAGCCGAACGTGCCGTCGAACTGCTCGCTCAGCTCCAGGTGGTCGCTGTGATAGAGAACGGCCTGCAGCACCGAATCCCCGGCCGCCTGCAAAGCTGTGACCGCGTCGGCCGGCTGCGTGGCGTTCGTCACGCCGATCTGGCTAAAGAACGGCGCCGAAAGCGCGTCGAAAGGCACGGCATTGTTCGTACTTATCTGGTTGGCGAGCGTGTAGTAAAGCTCGGCGAGGTTGCAACTGCAGAGCGCCCAGGGATGGCCTCCCGGATAGCCGTTGGCCGTATCGCCGTCGTAGGTGTCGCCCGGATAGCGGCCTAATAGCGGCCCGAAACCGCGGGCTTGATCTGCGGCGTTGATCGGATAAAAGGCCGGAGATGTGTTGTCCGTCCATTGACTTCGAAGCTGTGCCGCTGTTGCCAGCAACCTCGTGTCCGTACACGGGACAGCCCCATAAATGCAGGCGGCGATTATATCGGAATTCGGGTCGTATCCCGTCGGCTGCGGCATAACCGAGACGTAGATCGTGCCGTTCCAATGTTGCTGCAATGCGTTCTGCAGCCACGTTATCGCGGCGCCCGTTCCCGGCGGCACGGCAATTCCGATGGTGTTCGACTGAACAGCCTGGAAACAGCGCAATTGAACGGATCGCGCAAAGAACGAGAAACCGTACTTCTCCTCCCACAGGTTCCAGGTCTGGTTCTGATAGGCGCCGAGGAGGTAGTTGATGTTCTGCGCCATCACTCCTTGCGCTATCGCCTGGGTCGCCGGGTCAAGTTGGCCGAACGCCTCCATCATCGCCAGAGTCTGAAGCGCCGGCCCATCACTCTGTTCGCGCCAGACTCGTGACTGTCCGGCGATTGTGTAGCATGCAAGGGCCAATGTCGGAGTGGCGTTGTTCTGGCAGGTCTGGGCAAACGTAACGTAATCTATGAGAGGCTGCACACCGCAACCGGGCGGCGTCGGCATCTTAGCAGCCGCTATCTCAATTGCAGCAATCGCGGAATCGCGTGTCCAGTTGTACACGTAATCCTGGTTGATCCCCGGAGTATCGGCCGGGAAGGAGGGGGCGGCTATTATGCAACCCGGCAACGAGAACGCCGGCGGGTTCAACGGATTCATATTATTTGGTCCCGGTATGTCCATCGGATCGATGAACACGAAACCGTCGCTGGCGACGTTGCGCAGCATGAGTGGAAACATGAGTTTCGCGACCGTTGGAAGATCGAGCTGCGGCATCGCAAGCTGAGGAGCCATCCTTGGCGCGGTCGCTGCGCCAACTGTGACATCTGTTCTAGCGGACATCCGGTTGCCTCCCTGGTCGTCGTGACGTATGCGGCGCAAGTTCATCAATGACTCGCAATGTTGCTCAGGAGAACTCAATGGACGAGTATTGGGCGCAGGGTCAAATAGCCTGTGGACTGAATCTGCTAGCGACGAATTGGAGAGATATGCTGACGACGCGTCCGACGTTCCGGCTTTCTGCGATCTGCTACGGCCCGGAATTCGGAAGTGCGGTAGAAATGGCGCGTCGCGCTGAAGATACGTGACAATGCTCCGTACGTCAGGTACGCGCAGTGCTGATCCCGTGCAAAACAAAACGCGCCATATTCTTCCGAGATGGCGCGCTCTATCGACACCGTACCTCAGGCTGGACAGGTCGTACCGGATTCCATTCGGTGATCTCTTACGAACGATCCGGGAGCGAAGTGCGGGTCGCCGTCATTCGACGCGGCGGATTTCGGCGATGAAGGCGCGCAGCTTCCCGGCGTCCTTCACTCCCGGCGCGGATTCGATGCCGCTGGAGACGTCGACGGCGTAGGGACGAACGGCTGCGACGGCGTCGGCCACGTTGTCGGGCGTCAGGCCGCCTGCCAATATGACCGGCAGATCGAAGCGCTCGCACGCGCGCCTTGCCAGCCGCCAGTCGAACACGGCTCCGGAGCCGCCGAGCCGGCCGGCGGTGAAAGCGTCCAGAAGGATAGCGGACGGCGGATGGACCGCGACCGAGGCTCCGATCTCGTCGAGACTGGATTCGTCACGGATCCGAAACGCGCGGATGATCCGGACGTGACTCGGAACCGCCTTCACGCCGTCGTCCCCGTAGACCTGAATGGCCGAGAAGATCTCGAGGCAGGAGGGTGCGGATGCGGCGTCGCGGCAGACGGCGACGGTCGATACGAGCGGAGGCGCGATGCCGACAAGCTCCCGGAGTGCGTCCGGGCTAGCGATGAATCGAGGCGATTCCGGTACGCAGATGAATCCGAGCGCATCCGCGCCGGCTGAAACGGCCAGCACGGCATCCCCGGCGTTCGTAATCCCGCAGATCTTGATGCGTGTTCTGTTCGGCATCTCCGCTCCAACACGACGACGCGAGCCGCGACTTCATCCTTATCCAACACAACGACGCGAGCCGCGACTTCATGCCGGATCCGGCGGAGAGCGGGATCGAATCCCGCAGTCCATTCCGCTATTTACCAATTATGACCTGTCAAATTGTGTTTTGCCAGGTCAAGGCTTGTCGCACCGCACCCGCCTCTCCGTCCGAGTCCCGCCGGCCGGCTCGTTCGCGCGCGTCGGCGTGGACGAATCGGCTTAATCAAGCACCTTAACGAGTTGTGCGCGCTTGTCCAGCATGGCACAATGTGATAGCTGGTGATTGTTCCAACTTGCGGGTTCCTCGCGATGATGCAGGGCTTCCGAATGTTGTCACGGTCACGGGCCGTGATCGAAGCATCACGAAGGCAACACCGCCGGGCTTTCGACCCACGCCGGCACGATCGCGAAAACTAAATAAGTCGCCATCTTACCGGCACTGGCCTCGGCATGAGAGAGAGGAACGTACGGAACATGGCAATTATCCCATCCGTGACGAATAGCGTTGCTACTTGGGATAACTACGCGACTCCTCAGTCCGCTAACCGGACAGACCCGGTAGTCGTGCAGAGCCGAGAGTCCGAGCTGGCTCGCCAACTGGAAAATAGTCTCTCGACGCGGCTTAACCGGATTCGCAACTCCATTGCTCCGGCCGAGGAAACCGGCTCAACTGCAGCCGGCAACTCCAGGACGCTGGACATTAGCGCATAGGAATGCCAATCAGGGCTGTTACGCTCACGGGGTCGGGCACGAAAACTGCCCGACCCCTCTTATTTTTTCTGCACCCATCGCACTTCAAGGCCTCTTGTAGCGTCATTATCAGCGACGCCGGCAGAGAACGCGAGTCATAGACTCTCGTAGGAATATCGACCCATCCCGCCTCCTCCGGCCAGAGATTATAAGGCCGTTGGAAGCGCGCAACCGTCATCGCCCGTTTGGGCAGCTGCCAGCCGCGGACGCCAGATTGCCGGCGCCGTTCGGCGGCGCAGCGCGGCGTTATCCGGAGGCGGTTCCGAGACGCGTCACGTTCGAGACATCTGATTGACTCGGTGTGCTACTCCGAGCGCGGGGGCGTCCGGTGTAGCCGGCCCAAGCGGTTCAGCGCGGATCAGGGAGACGGCGCAGAATCGTGAAGGCTCCATAGGGCGAGGCGACTCCGGGGGGAATGTCGCCTCGCCCATCTTATTTTGCGCTCTTTTCTCCATCCACAACAGCCGCTTGCGAGCGCATCCTGTGCGCAGCCCTTGAGCGCGACGACTCGTAACCGCTAAGCCGCCCGAGTCGTCGAATGGGCGATCGGGCAGGATGCGCGGCCTCGTTTGTCCGCCTATCCTGCGCAAGGTATAATGCGCCTATTATGCGGCTGGAGATGACAGGCGTTTGCGCGGGATATCAGGCCGCGGACGTGCTTCACGACCTCTCGTTCGGAGTGAACTCCGGAGAGCTTGTGGGGCTGCTCGGTCCGAACGGCTCGGGAAAATCCACCGCTCTGCGCGTGCTCTCTCACGTACTCCCGCCGCGCGCGGGCGCCGTGCGGCTGGATTCGACGCCGATCGATCGGCTGTCCCGCATGGAGATCGCGCGGCATATAGCGTTCGTGCCGCAGCAGGAGCCGGCCAGCTTCGATTTCACCGTGCGCGACGTCGTGCTCATGGGCCGCTATCCGCACCTGGGATCCGGCAGGTCTCCGGGACCGGCCGACTATGCGCTCGCGGAAAAGGCGCTCGCAGACGTGGATCTGGCGCCGCTCGCCGACCGGCCGATAACGCAGCTTTCAGGAGGAGAGCACCGGCGCGTGCTGCTGGCTCGCGCCCTGGCGCAGGCCGCTCCACTCCTTCTTCTGGATGAGCCGACAGCCCATCTGGATATCACCCATCAGGCCGAGATGCTCGCGCTCGTGCGTGCGCTCGTGCGCGAGCACGGCGTCGGCGCAGTTGCCGCGCTGCACGATCTCAATGCGGCCGCCGAGTTCTGCGACCGGCTCATCCTTATGCGCGCGGGCCGCGTTGTCTCGGAGGGCGCGCCCGAAGACGTGTTCACACCGGCCAGCTTTCGCATCGCCTTCGACGCCTTTGCGCGGATCGCGCCGAACGCTGCTACCGGCCGTCCCATGGTGCTGACCGTCCGTCCCGCGCGTGCGACGGATCATGCCCCTTGATCAAATTGCGCCGCACGATCGGGCATTTCGTCCGCTGTATTGCCCATCCATCCAGGAGGTTGTATGAATCGCTACGTGAATTGGATATCCGGCTCGCGCCGCGGGGCGCAGGCCGGCAGGCTCGCCTCGGTCGCAACGCTCGCTATCGCGGCTGCCCTCCAGCTCG
>Ga0181529_10007762_pt1 | contig 10622 bp, 10 predicted proteins | sample PEATcosm2014_Bin_36_FD_119763 | JGI IMG/M metagenome (GOLD analysis project Ga0181529, IMG submission 119763) | Peatland microbial communities from MTU Mesocosm Facility, Houghton, MI, USA - PEATcosm2014_Bin10_30_metaG | ecosystem: Environmental > Terrestrial > Soil > Wetlands > Peat | place... | reverse complement strand
CATGTTAACACCGGCGGCTGCCGCGACGCGGCGTGGGCCTATTGTGTTGAGAAGAGAAGACCGCAGAAAGCGGCCGGATGGATTGTGGCGAGGTTTGCGGCGCAGCGCCATTCGGCATCTCACCCAGAAGTAACTTCGTTGCCGAGGTTTGCAGCGACCGTGGAGGTTACTCCGGTGGTGCGCCCCAAGGCGTTTGCGGCCATCGCTTCATGAGAGAATACGCTAGCAATAGGATGAGCTGGATTCTCCGGGTCTGGTGCGTGCATGTGTGGAATAGCGGGATTCATCTCGACGGATGAGGCGGTCGAAGCCTCTTCGGTCGATGCAGTTCGGCGCATGACCGAGCGGATGCGGCTGCGCGGCCCCGATGCGGAGGGAGTGTGGACGGGGCCATGCGCGGTGCTGGGCCACCGGCGCCTCGCTATCCAGGACCTGGATGCTCGCTCCAACCAGCCGATGGTCTCGACCGACGGCAGGTACTGCATCACCTTCAATGGCGAGATCTACAACTTCCATGAACTGCGGCGCGAGCTGGAGGCGGAGGGCGTGGCCTTCCGCACAACCTCCGACACAGAGGTGTTGCTGGCGTTGTATGCGCGCGATGGGGAGCGCATGTTGCCCCGGCTGCGGGGGATGTTCGCATTTGCCATCTGGGACACGGCTACGCGCGAGTTGTTTCTGGCACGCGACCCTTACGGGATCAAGCCGCTCTACTATTCGCAGACGGAGCGCGGCGTTGTGTTTGCGTCGCAGGTGAAGGCGATCATGGCGTCGGGGCTGGTGGCGGCGCGGCACGAAGAGGCCGGAGTAGCGGGATTCTATCTGTGGGGAAGCGTGCAGGCACCCTGGACGCTGTATCGGGGGGTCTTCGCGCTGCCAGCGGGACACTGGATGCAGGTGCGCGGAGGCCGCGTCCAGATTCCCGTGTGCTGGAACGACATACGGTACAACTGGAGGCAGCAAGGCGCCCGGCTCTCCGACGATGAGTTGCAGGAGGTGGTACGCAAAGCGGTGACGGATTCGGTCCGCGCCCACCTGGTCTCGGACGTTCCGGTGAGCGTGTTTCTGTCCGGAGGGATTGATTCCGGGACGATGGCCAGCCTGATCGCAGAACTGGGCGGGAAGGTGGAGGGGATCACGGTAGGGTTTGACGAATTCACCTCTCTGCATGAGGACGAAGTCCCGTCGGCGGCCGTCATCGCAGCACACTACGGTCTGCCGCACCATGTTCGGCGCATCGCGCGGGAGGAGTTCGAGCAGGACATTCCGCAGATACTGGATGCCATGGACCAGCCGTCGGTGGATGGCGTGAACACGTGGTTTGCGGCCAAGGTGGCAGCCGAGCGCGGCTACAAGGTGGTGCTCTCCGGGGTGGGTGGCGACGAGCTGTTCTACGGCTACAACCTGATGAAACAGCTTCCGCGCGACGCAAGGCTGGGGCGGGCGGCGGCGGCGATTCCCGGCGTACGGCCGCTGGTGGGCGCGACGTGCTCAATTCTGGCCAATGGACACAGGCATCCCAAGCTGAAGGGCATCGCCGAGTTTATGGGATCGCTGGAGGGAGTGTATTACCTGAAGCGTTGCGTCTTCCTGCCCCAGGAGCTGGGATTGCTGATGGGAGAAGAGAGAGCTCGGGAGGGGTTGGAGCGGCTGGGCGGATGGCCTCCCGGCATGTCCAAAGCCAATGGCGTGAATGACGCGTCGGGGGTTTGCCTGCTGGATTCAACGCTCTATCTGCGCAACCAGTTGCTGCGCGACAGCGACTGGGCCAGCATGGCGCACTCTTTGGAGTTGCGCACGCCGCTGGTGGACGCTGCGTTGCTGGATGCGCTAAAGCTGTGTCAAACGAATTTTACCGGCGGGGTGGGCAAACGGCTTCTGGCGCAATCTCCGGCGCGCCCGTTGCCGGAGGAGATTATCACCCGGCCGAAGTCCGGGTTCGGAGTGCCGATGACACAGTGGCTGGCCGCGACCACGGAGCGGCGCGAGTGGAGCAGCATGGCCCTGCTGGCAGATCGCGGGACCCCCTGGACACGCCGCTGGGCCAAGGTGGTGATGGATGAGGGATTCAAGGACGGCGAATGAGAATCCTGCACTTCATCCCATCGATCGATGCGGCCACGGGAGGGCCTGTAGAGGGGCTCAAGCAACGCTGCGCGATCTATCGCATGAGCGGGCATGAGGTTGAGGTGGCTTCGCTGGACTCGCCTGAGTTTGTGCGGCAGTACGATTTTCCGGCCAAGGTGGTTGGCCTCGGGCCGGGCTGGGGAACTTACCGCTACTCGCGCCATGCGATGCCGTGGCTGAAGGCCAATCTTTCGCGCTTCGACGTGGTGATGGTCAACGGCGTCTGGAACTACAACACGATTGCCGCCCATCGCGCGCTTGCCGGCACGGACATCCCGTGGGCCGTCTTCCCGCATGGCATGCTCGATCCGTATTTCAAGAAGCGCTATCCGTTCAAGCATCTGAAGAAAGTGATCTACTGGCATTGCCTGTTGCGGCGGGCGCTGCGCGATGCAACCGCGGTGCTGTTTACCTGCGAGGAAGAGAGGCTGCAGGCGCGGCGGTCGTTCAGCCGGTACGACGTGCGCGAGGTTGTGGTGCCGTACGGAACATTCGGGCCCGACTGCGACACAGTGGCGGCCAGCCGGGAGTTTCTGGAGCGATGGCCGGAGCTACGCGGCAAACGGCTGGCGATCTCTCTGGGGCGGATCCATCCCAAGAAAGGGACCGACATTCTGATCGAGGCGTATGCCGCCACGCTGGGCAAGGATGCGGCGTGGCAGTTGGTGATCGTGGGCCCCGACCAACTGGAATGGCGGAAGGAACTGGAACCGATGGCGGCGCGGCTCGGCATCGCTGGCCGGATTACCTGGACGGGAAGCCTGAAGGGCACGCTGAAGTGGGGGGCCTTCTCGTCGTCGGAGGTCTTTGTGCTTCCCTCTCACCAGGAGAACTTCGGGATTGTTGTGGCGGAGGCGCTGGCGTGCGGCCTGCCGGTGATTGTCTCCGACAAGGTGAACATATGGCGGGAGGTTGTGAGCTGCGGGGCAGGGTTTGTGGGCGAGGATACAATCGAGGGGACCAAGGCCAGCCTGCGCGGCTGGGCTGCTCTGAGCGCCCAGGAGATTGCGGAACTTCGCATCCACGCCAGGAAGTGCTTTCATGATGAGTTTGACTATCACCGCACCAGCAGGCGGGCGATGGAGAGTGTCGAGAGCCTGGCGCGGGCCACGCCAAGATATAAACCGATTGAAAAGAAGAGTTGCGAGTTGTAGGTTGTTGGTTGCGGAGCACGAGGACGAGGCGGTGATGGCGAAACAGGTGTATTACAACGCGGCAGAACACATCCCGGCGGAGACGGCGGCGGATCCCTATCTACGGCCGTCTTTTTCGGTAAGCAACCGCGCGCGGCGGCTGCTGTGGTATACGTGCCGGGCGCTGCTGTATCGTCCTTCGCCGCCCCCGATGCACGCATGGCGAGCGTTTCTGCTGCGGTGCTTTGGCGCGACGATGGGGCCGAACTGTCACTTCTATCCAAACTCGCTGGTGTGGGCCCCGTGGAACCTGGTCTGCGCGGACGCGGTGACCGCGGCCGAGGACGCTCGGATCTACAACCCCGCGCCGATGCGCCTGGGCTCGCACGCCATCCTCTCGCAGCACGCGTTCCTGTGCGGAGCGACCCACGACTACGACGATGCGCGCTTCCCTCTGCTGGCCTACGAGATGGAGGTGGGGGCGTATGCGTGGGTGTGCGCGCGCGCCTCGGTGGCTCCCGGTGTGAGCGTGGGCGAGGGAGCGGTGCTGGCACTGGGTTCGGTGGCAACACGCGACCTGGAGCCGTGGGGAATCTACGCGGGCATCCCAGCAGTGAAGGTGAAGGAGCGCAAGAAGCCGGCTTCGGCGGGATAATGGGGGGCGCCCGCTCCTAGAGCATTTTGCCTAACGGTGTAGCGCGTCACTCTGCGAACGAAATGCGGGGGTCCCTCCACTGCGCAACGGACGATGAAACCGTCCGCTGCTCCGGTCGGGATGACGGATTTTGGAAGGTAAGTGGAGACTCAGCCGCGGAGCTTGGCGAGGAGGTCGGTGGGATGCACGGGCTTGGCGAGGATCTCGAACTCGTGGCCATGGAGGCGCGCCTTCTTCAGCAGATCGGCTGTGGCAGCCTGGCCGCTGAAGAGCAGAATCTTGCAGTTGGGCATCTTCTGGCGGGTGGCGATGGCGGCCTCGATGCCGGTGATGCCGGTCATGATGACATCTGAGATGAGCATGTCTGGCTGGAAGCTGTCGAGCGCCTCGATGGCAGCTTCTCCGCTATAGACGGCGCGCGCCTCGAAGCCGGCCTGGTTGAGGATGATGGCCAGCGTGTTGGCAATGACCTGTTCGTCGTCGGCCACGAGGACCTTGCGTTTGGACGGGGTTGCGGCGGTCGCTTCAGTCATGCGGAGTGTCCTCGAAGTGGGTGGCGTGAAAAACTACGGGCAGACGCACAGCTCGACCCGCAACTTATTCTTCCCACTCAATAATGATACGCCGGGCGGTGCGAGGGTGCAGGGCTGCGGCAATCCATTTTGACACAGAGGTTCGTGGCCCGCACAGGCGAGCGTCTCTCTGAGATGGATGCGTGTCCAACCTTGAGGGATACGCGCGGCATCACACGCAAGGGAGTGCCGAGCATCTATCTTGGTCCAACTTGTTCTCGGGGTTTATCGCTGGTTCGAAGGACAAATACAGAGATTCTGGCCTTCGGCCAGAATGACGACTCGTAGCGGCTGCGCTCAGAATGACAACTTTTCCTTATGCAGGATGACATTTTTTCTTGATAGAAGACAGGAGAACACGGGATGGCAGTGATGATGCAGGCCTTCTACTGGGACGCGCCGAGGCAGGAGAAGAAAGAGCACGAGTGGTGGAACTTTGTGGCCGAGCGGGTGGAAGACCTGAGTAAGGCGGGCTTCAACGCGCTGTGGCTGCCACCGGTGAACAAGGCGGCGAGTAACACGTCGATGGGATACGACCCTTACGACTACTTCGATCTGGGCGACTTCGACCAGAAGGGCGGCAAGAAGACCTGGTATGGCAATCGCGCCGAGTTGGAGGCGCTGATCGCCAAGGCCCATAAGAACGGCGTGGGTCTCTACGCCGATATGGTGATCAACCACAACGGCGGGGCGGATGAGGAAGAGGTGAACCCCCTCGACGGCGAGAAGCGGTGGACGAAGTTCAACCCCAAGAGCGGCGTATTTCCTCGCAACTACAACCACTTCCATCCCAGCCGCTACGAGCGCGTGATTCTGGAAGGAGAGAACTACGCGGGCTACCCGCACCTGTGCCATCGCAACCCGGAGGTGTATGCGGCGATGTACCGCTACGCGCGGATGTTGATCGAGGAGCTTGGCTTCGACGGCTTTCGATTCGACTACGCAAAGGGTTTTGGAGCGTGGATGATCGGACTGCTGGCGGAGTACCTGTACGTCAAGGACGGCAAGGACTTTGTGCCCTACATCGTCGGCGAATACTGGTCCGGCACGGAGGAGATCGACGCGTGGATCGATCGCGTGAACCGGATCACGAACAGTCAGGTTTCGGCCTTCGACTTTCCGCTGCGCTACAAGCTGAAGGACGTGTGCGACACGCTGAACTACGACCTGCGCAACCTGACCGACGGCGGATCGGTGGTGATGAAGCGACCGCGCCATGCGGTGACCTTCGTCGACAACCACGACATGGGCACGAACGCCATCGTCAACGACAAGCTGATGGCCTACTCATTCATCATGGTGCATGAGGGCTATCCGTGCGTCTTCTGGTACGACTACTACAACAATGGCCTGGCGCGGCCGGGGACGCCGAACGGCATCGACGCGCTGATCGAGGCGCACCACAAGCACGCGGGCGGCGATTCGCAGATTCTGCACGCCGATCCCGACCTCTACATCATGCAGCGCGCGGGCTGGAAGGACGAGAGCGCAGACCAGCCCGGGTTGATCTATGTGCTGAACAATCTGGGAGACAAGTGGTCCGGCACCTCGGTGAAGACCAAGTGGGCGAACCAGAGGTTCGTGCCGATCGCGTGGGACGGGCACGACGAGGCATGGCCGGATGCGCGCACCACTGACGGCGAAGGCAATGCCGAGTTCCCTGCCCCGCCGCGCGGCTACGTCATCTACGTGCCGGGGTAGAGCGTGCGGAACTTTAAATAGAGCGATCTGTTCAGCATCCTTCGACTTCGCTCAGGACAGACTCTGGAGCCGCGCCCTTGCGATGCTGTATTCTTCTTGGAGCATTGCGGAGGGCGTGTCAGGACCTCTGCGTTCCGAGGTCCTCTGATTGCGCAAGGCTATATCCGTCCCGCTCAAGGCTGTACTGGTCTCTATCTTCGCCGCGCTTGTATGTTTGTGGGGATGGGGCTCGCCGGGTTGGAGCCAGGAGGCCGGCGGGGTTGGCGGAGTGCAGAGCTACGGCTTTTCCACCAGCTACAGTAATACGTCGAGCCACATTCTGATCGGCGAGGCCAACCAACGGCGCATCTGGACACTGGGCGCGGAGTACACCCACCTGTTGCACCAGGCTGCGCACTGCCGCCTCGACTACGAGGGATCGCTGATGCCACTGTTCGAGGAGACCGACCCGACGGTGACCGGCACGATCTTCACCTACGCTGGAGAGAACTACATCACGTCGCAGACGCCGGTGCGCGTGGTCTCCGTGAGCCATGAGCAAGTGGGCATCGTGCCGACTGGCGGGGGTCTGGGCGTTCCGCTCTACGCAATCTACGGACAGCAGGACACCTACGCCGCGGCCTTTTCCCCTGTCGGCGCCCGGATCAGCGCGCTGCCGCGGTGGCGCGTCCAGCCCAGCTTCGCCATCGATCTGGGCTTTGTCGTCTCGGCGCGCGACATCCCGGTGGATGACGCGACCCAGTTCAACTACATGTTCGCGCTCGGCCCCGGCGTGCAGTTCTTCACCAGTCCGCGGGCGTCGGTGCGCGTGGAGTACATCTATCGCCACGTCTCGAACGCGCACCAGGGATATGAGAACCCCGGCGTCGACCAGGGGGTCGTCCGCCTGACCATGAGCCACAGTTGGTAAAGGAAACCATGGCCAGCCCGGCTGCGTCGCCGTGCGCGATGCACATCGAATTGGCGGTCGGGAATGGTAATCTAGAGCTATGAAATTCGGTGTTCTGGTCTTTCCCGGTTCCAACTGCGATCAAGATACGCACCACGCACTGGGCGCGGTGATGGGCGCTCCGGTGACTTATCTGTGGCATGCATCGCATGATCTGGAAGGCTGCGACGCGATCCTCGTCCCCGGAGGATTTGCGTATGGCGACTACCTGAGGACCGGAGCGATCGCTCGCTTTTCGCCGATCATGCAGAGCGTGCGGCGATTTGCCGACGCGGGCGGCCTGGTGATGGGCATATGCAACGGCTTCCAGATTCTGTGCGAGGCGGGGCTGCTGCCCGGCGCGCTGATGCGCAACGCAGGCCAGCGATACGTCTGCCGCCACCTGCATCTGCGGGTGGAGACGACGAACTCGGCGTTCACCGGCGGACTGACGCGCGGGCAGGTGCTGCAGATGCCCATCGGACACATGGAGGGCAACTACTTCTGCGACGCAGAGACGCTGGCTGCGCTGAAGCGCGACGACCGCATCGCCTTCCGCTATGCGACACCGGCTGGCGAGCTGACCGCGGAGGCGAATCCCAACGGATCGCTGGAGAACATCGCAGGGATTCTCGGCGAGGGACGCAACGTGCTGGGCATGATGCCGCACCCGGACCGTTCAAGCGAGGCCCTGCTGGGGTCGGCCGACGGGCTGCTGCTGTTCCAGTCGATGGCGCGCAGCCTGGCCACGGCGTAAGGCGGTCAGCCGCAGAACACGCGCGGCGGTGATAGTCTGGCGGTTGAAATGATCGACATTCATCATCATCTGCTGCACGGGCTGGACGATGGGGCCGACAGCCTGGAGACCTCGGTCGAGATGGCGCGGCAGGCTGTGGCCGAGGGCATCACGCATGTGGTATGCACGCCGCACGCGAACAGCTACCACGACTTCGATCCGAGCGCGAACGCGACCAAGGTTGACGAGCTGCGCGCGCGGCTGGCCGACGAGAATATCCCGCTGACGCTGGGGCTGGGATGCGACTTTCACCTCACGTACGACAGCGTGAAGCTGGCGAAGGCCGATCCGGCGCGATTCAGTATCAACGGGCTGGGCTACCTGCTGGTCGAGGTGCCGGACTACGGCCTTCCGCCGGGGCTGACCGAGACCTTCTACCAACTGCAACTGGCCGGGCTGACGCCGATCCTGACCCATCCGGAGCGCAACCCCACGCTGCAGAACGATCCCGCGCGGCTGGTCGAATGGCTGCGCGGCGGCCTGCTGATCCAGGTAACGGCGGACGCGCTGACCGGGCACAAGGGCAAACTCGCACAGCGGATTGCATTCGAGCTGCTGGAGAAACGCTGGGTGCATTTTTTGGCCACCGACGCGCACAACATCACCACTCGCCCGCCGCGAATGCGCGAGGCACACGATCTGGTGGCAAAGAAATATGGCGCAGACTACGCACGCGGTTTGTGCGTTACGAATCCGATGGCGGTCTTCCTGGGCAAAGAGTTCGAGGTGGAAGAAGAGCCGCACGGGCTGGTGGAAGAGATCAAGATTCCCAACTGGTGGCAGCGCATGGCGGAGCGGCTGAAGCGGCGCTAGAGTTCTGTATGGGCATGCTTGAATCCTTGCTGAGAGACCAAGGCAAGAACAAAAGCTGGAATCCTTTGGGAGAAAGGTTCGGAAGGTCGTGGTTGATTGTAGATCGTCGGGGTCCTTCGACTCGCTGCGATACACGGATGACAGCGGGAAACAGGCAACGGCAAGGGCAACAGCAACAGCAACGGAGCACTGACGATCTACCTGGAGTTGGGACTGCTGGCGAAGTGGTAGGCGAGGCCGATGGTGACGAGCTGGGGGTTGAGGCCTCCGTTGGTGAAGCCGGACCAGCGCTGCATTTCGTACTCGGCGCGCAGGCTGATGGAGGGGCGGATGCGATAGTCGGCACCGAGGCCCGCGGCGAAGAGGTTGTAGGAGAGGTCTGTGGTTCCGAAGGGATAGTTGAAGTCACCGCGGCCAACCATGGCCTTGACGTAGGGGACGAGGGGGCCATAGGCGCGGAAGTATCGTCCTCCGACCTCGTAGGTGCGCTGATAGGACTGGTTGCTGGAGGTGGTGGAGACCTGATGGAACTCGGCTTCGAGGCCGAGATGGGAGCGGAGGTCGAAGTCGGCGAAGGCGGCGAGGCCCTGGAAGTTCTGCTGGCCGTAGTCGGGTTTGGCGATGGTGTATCCGAGGCCGATCTGGAGGTCTCCGGCGCGGGTGGCTGTAGCGGTGGCCTGGGCGCGCAGGAGGGAGGAGCCGGCGAGGAACAAGGCGAGCGCCAGCCAGCCGATGGCGAGGGAACTGCGAAGGTGGGTGCGAGCTGAGGACACGGAGAGCGATTCTATTGTTTTGGTTGGGGATGCGCGTCCTACGGCAGGCGCGCGATCAATGGCGGAGGCGATAGGCAACGCCGAAGGTGAAGACGGCGGGGGAGATGCCGTTGGTGGCGTATCCGGGCCAGCTCTGGCTCTCGTAATCGACGGCGCGGATGACGATTTTCCGGTTATAGATGATGTCGAGACCACCGCCGATGGAGTAACCGATGCTGCTCCCGCTGGGGACTCCGTGGTTATCCTGCTGCTCCTGGATGAAGAGATTGCGGATGCCACCCATGGCTTTTCCGTAGATGATGAACCGGCGAAAGGGAAGCATGACTCTGGGGCCGACGAGATAGCTAAGTTCGGCGCGGTCGAGGGAGGTGATGAGACAGAGGCAGTGAAAGTCGTTTTCCATGCCCAAGTGGGGTGTGAAGTCGTAGTCACTGTAGCCGGTAACGCCGCCGATGGACTGGTACGCATATTTTGGGTCGCTGTTGTACTGCTGGGTCCAGAAGTCCGGGATGGCGAAGCTGAATGCAAATCCGACCTGCGTTCTGCCCATGCCATAGGCGGTGGGCGTCGCCTGGGCCCACCCGAAGGAGGGAAGGGCGAACAGGGTGGCCAGCCAGGCGATGGTCAACAGGGACTTGGGCATTTCAACTCCTGGGAAAAAACGCTGCAAAGTGCTGCACGGACGATGCGAATTACCGGGTGTGGGAACCGGCGGCAAGAGGCGGCCGCCTGGAACGCAGTCCGGGGAAGAGCTACTGTGTTGGATCTGCCGCCGGGGCAGATTGCTGGACTGCCTGAGGTGCGGCTGTGACGTCTGACGATGCGTTTGCGGGAGCTAGCGTTGCCGCAGCTGACGTTGCCGCGGGGGACTTGAAGTAGGTGAGCTTGAGGAAGACCGGCTCAACCTCGAAGGGCATCTTGTCGCGGTCTGTGATGAGGGGCTCGAAACTGGTGTGCATCTGGATGAGCTGATCGGTCCATGGGTCGAAGCGGAGGAAGGCGGCGAGCGGCACGGCAGCCTGCTGCTTGAGGTCCTTCATGTCGAGCTTGATGCCCTTGGGAACCATGGCTGCCATCCAGAAGGAGTTGTCGGTGTCGCTTTTGATGAGGGCGTCGCCGATCAT
>Ga0181529_10007761_pt1 | contig 10624 bp, 9 predicted proteins | sample PEATcosm2014_Bin_36_FD_119763 | JGI IMG/M metagenome (GOLD analysis project Ga0181529, IMG submission 119763) | Peatland microbial communities from MTU Mesocosm Facility, Houghton, MI, USA - PEATcosm2014_Bin10_30_metaG | ecosystem: Environmental > Terrestrial > Soil > Wetlands > Peat | place... | reverse complement strand
CCTCGTCGCCGCGCTGCGACGACGAGGGGCGACTGAACAGACGGGAGACGCTCTAATGTCCGTGACGAATCTCAGCCAGGCGATTTTCGACCAGGTCAGCGAGCGCGTGCTGCACTGGCGCTACCTGCCGGGAGAGCGTCTTCACCGAAGAATCCTTGTGCGCCGAATTCAAGGTCAGCCGCAGCCCCGTGCGCGAGGCGCTCCAGATGCTGACCGATCGGCGACTGGTTGAGAAGACGCCGCGGCAGGGCTACGTCGTCCGGCAGCTCAATCTCACCGAGATTCACGAACTCTATGATTTGCGGCTCGTTCTCGAGACTTACATCATGGAGCAAGTGTGCAAGACGGGCATGGACGAGGGCACTTTGGCCGCGCTCAAGCAGCGCTGGACTCAGGTCTATGAAGCTCTGCCTGAGATGATCGCCGACCCGGTGACGGTCGACGAAAATTTCCACCAGGCGCTGGCGCGCGCCGTCGGCAATCGGGCGATGGTCGAGATGCTCGGCAACATCGACGCACGGATCCGGTTCGTGAGGATGTTCGACATCACCAACGCCGAGCGCCTCAAGGCGACCTGTCTGCAACACCTCGAGACTCTCGAGGCGATCGAACGGTGCGACGCCGCCAGGGCGGTCAACGTTCTGCGACGCAATATCGAGGGTGGCCGCATCCAGGCCGAGAACGCCGTCAAGGAGGCTCTCGCGAGCGCCCATGCGATCTACGGCTGACCGAATCCGGCGGGTCGCGACGCTGGGATCGGATGTCCCGCGCGGCGAATTTCGGGTGCGCGTTCACAGCGTCTTTCACGCCGCCTTGAACCTCAGCTTGCCGAACGGCGATCTTCTGACGCTGCTCAGCGCCGAGGCCGACGATCTGCCGCGTGGCGTCCGCCTCGCGTCGGTGGAGGACTTCTCCTCGCTCGGATTGGCGGCAGGCGACTGCGGCGTCGTCACGGCCGACGAGATCGTGCTTGAGCGGTCGGCCGGTGGCGGGCGTTTGCGCGTGGATTGCGTGGCGGCGCTCCGGCTCGCTGCGCAGCCGGCGCCGCCGCTAAGGGGAGCCGGCAAGCGTTGGCGCGCCGGCGTGGCGCGGCTCGAAGCGCTGCAGGCGCGCGCCGCGACCGACTTGCGCGTTGCGCCTCTTCTCTGCGGAGCGCGGCCCAACGGCGCCATTGGCGAGCGACTGACGCAGGCGGCTCTCGATCTCGGCCGCGGCGTGCGCGGCGAGCGCCTCGACGACATTCGCAGCGCGGCGGCGCGGCTGGTTGGCCTGGGGCAGGGCCTTACGCCCGCCGGCGACGACTTTCTCTGCGGTTTCCTCGCCGCCGGCCACTGTCGGCGGGCCGCCGGCCTGGCGCTTTCGCGACTGCTGACGGCGTTGGCCGAGGCCGTGCGAGATGTGCTCGGACAGACGACGGACATCAGCGCGTTCTTCCTGCGCGACGCGCTGGCGGGGCGCATTTCGCGCTCGCTGGCGGCGCTCGCCGAGGCATGCTCCGGCGCGCCGCCGGGGGGCGATCTCGACGGCGCGCTGCTGCGCCTCGCCGCCATCGGCCACAGCTCCGGCTTGGACGCGGCGACAGGCTTCTTCTACGGCGCGGCGATCTGGCGCAATGCGCCCCGCGGCGCCGCCAGCGCGCCGATCGGAGAGCGCTTCACGAATATGACCGCGAGTTTGCGGCCGCGCAGAGTCGCGGGCGCGTTCGCGGAGCGAGAATCTGGCGGCGCCGACCTGGCGCCCTCTGATTGACGGAAACGGGGTCGGAAGTGGCGGCGACCGCGCCTGGCGGTCGAATATCGGCGGAGGTCCTATGCTCCATCAATTCACCTATCTGGCGCCCAGGACGCGCGCCGAGTTGCATAGCGTCCTCGCTGACAATGGCGCCGCCGCTTCGCTGCTAGCGGGCGGAACCGATTTGCTGGTCAACATCCGCGCTGGCTTGGCGCAGCCGAAGATCGTCGTCGACGCGAAGAAGGTCGACGGTCTCGGCGGTCTCGTCTGGAGCGAGCGCGACGGGCTCGTCATCCACGCCGGCGTGACGATTAACGCGCTGCTCGCCGACGCACGGGTGCAGAACGACTACCCGCTGCTGATCGCCTGCGCGCACGATCTCGCCTCCCATCAGATCCGCAATCGCGCGACGGTCATCGGCAACGTGGTCAACGCTTCGCCGTGCGCCGACATGGCGCCGGCGCTGCTATGCCTGCGCGCCCGCGCGGTCATCAGCTCGAAGCGCGGCGAGCGCGAGATTCCGTTCGGCGCCTTCTTCAAGGGCGTCAAGAAAACGGCGGTCGCGTCGGACGAGGTGGTCGAGCGCGTCGTGGTGCCCGCCGCGTCGGCGGGCGCGCGCGGCGGCTACTGCAAGCTCAAGCGAATTAACGGCCACGATCTCGGGATCGTCGGCGTCGGGCTGTGCGCCGACCGCGGCGGGGAGATGCGCTTGACCGTCGGCTCGTGCGCCCCGACCCCGGTGCTGATCGACGGGCTCGATTCTTCGCTGCCCGCCGACGCAGTGGTCGCCAAGGTCCTGGGAGCGATCAGCCCGATCAGCGACGTGCGGGCGACCAGGGAATATCGCCTGCACATGGTCGAATATTACGTTCGGCGCCTTCTCGACGAGGTGAGGTCATGAAGATCCGAGTCACCATCAACGGCGCTCTCTATGAACGCGAGGTGCCGGAGACCATCAACTTGCTGCACTTTCTGCGCGAATGCGTCGGCCTCACCGGGACGAAGGAAGGCTGCGGCGGCGGCGAGTGCGGCGCCTGCACCGTTCTGCTCGACGGCCGCGCCGTCAATTCGTGCTTGGTTCTGGCGGCGGAAGTCGACGGAAGGTCGGTGCGCACCATCGAGGGCGAAGCGCGCGACGGCAAGCCGTCGGCGTTGCAGCAGGCGTTCGCCAAGCGCCACGCCGTGCAGTGCGGGTTCTGCTCGCCCGGCGTGGTGATGTCGGCGCGCGCGCTGATCGAGCGCAATCCCAAACCGAACGTCGAGGAAATCAAGGAAGGCCTCGAGGGCAATTTCTGCCGTTGCACCGGGTACGTGCAGATCATCGAAGCCGTCCTCGAAGCGACCGGGCAGTCGTCGAGCATCGAGGAGCGCAGTCATGCTTGAGACGGTGAATGCGGAATCCCTGCGGCAGGTCGGCCGCAGCCCCACGCGCAGCGACGCGCCTGACAAGCTGACCGGCGCGGCGATCTACGTCAGCGACATGACGCTGCCGGGCATGCTTTACGCTCAGGTCAAGAAGAGCCCGCACGCGCGCGCGAGGATCAAGCGCATCGACATTTCGCGCGCCGAGCGCCTGACCGGCGTGCGCGCGGTCCTCACCGGCCACGACCTCGATTACAAGATGGGCCTCTACGTGGTCGACAAGGACATCCTGGCCAAGAACGAGGTCAGGCATTTCGGCGAAGCGGTCGCGGCGGTGGCCGCCGACACGCTGGCGATCGCCCACCAGGCGGTCGAACTCATCGAGGTCGAGTACGAAATCCTGCCGCCTGTCCTCAATCACATGGACGCACTGGCCCCGGACGCGCCGCTGGTGCACCCGGATCTCGGCAGCTACGATTACGTCAAGGCGGTGTTCTCGCCGCACCCCGGCACCAACATCGCCAATCTCACCGTGACCCGCAAAGGCGACGTCGAGAAGGGCTTCGCCGAAGCCGAGTGGATCGTCGAACGCGAGTACACCAACCCGTCGGTGCAGCACGTGCCGATGGAAACCCATGTCGCCATCGCCCAATGGAGGACCGGCGACCGCGTCGACATCTGGTCCAGCGCGCAGTCGCCGTTCACCGTGCGCGGCCTGTTCTGCCACGCATTCAGACTGCCGCTCAACAACGTGCGGGTGATGATCCCCAACGTCGGCGGCGGCTTCGGCGGCAAGGCGGGCATCGGGATCGAGCCGCTGGTCGCCTGCCTCTCCCGCAAGGCGGGCGGCAGGCCGGTGAAGTTCCAGGCGACGCGCGAAGAAGAGTTCAGCCTGCTGCCGTGCCGCAGCGCGCTGACCTACCGCATCAAGACCGGCGTGTTGTCCGACGGGCGCATCATCGCCCAGAAGATGGAGATGTTCTGGGACGCCGGCGCCTACGCCGACTATGCGGTGAACGTCACGCGCGCCTCGGGCTATTCGGCCGGCGGCCCCTACGAGATCCCCAACGCGTGGGTCGACGCCTACACGCTCTACACCAACAAGCCCTATGGCACGGCGTATCGCGGCTTCGGCCACGTCGAGTTCTTCTGGGGCCTCGAGCGGCATATGGAGCTGGTCGCGCAGACGATCGGCATGGACCCGTTGGAGTTCCGCAGGAAGAATCTGCTCAAGCCGGGCTCGATCACCTTGACCGGGGAGAAGATCACCGAGCACACCGGCGACGTCCGCAAGTGCCTCGATTCCGTCGCCGCAGCGATCGGCTATGGCGCGCTGACCCCGGCTGAGAAGGCGCGTGAGGCGAAGACCGGCATGAAGATCGGCAAGGGCGTCGCCACCCTGCACAAGGCGCCGGCGATGCCGTCCAACACCTCCACCTTGGTGGTGGTGAAGATGAACGCCGACGGCAGCGTGATCGCCAATGTCGGCTTGACCGACATCGGTCAGGGCTCGACCACCGCGCTCGCCCAGATCGCCGCCGAGCGGCTGCGGCTGCCGCTCGACAAGGTCAAGGTGACGATCGAAAAGGACACCGACCGCGACCCCTACGATTGGCAGACGGTCGCGTCCAAGGGGTTGATCATCACCGGCAACGCGTTGATCCTCGCCTGCGAGGACATTCTCGCTAGGGCCTACGAGCTCGCCGGCCAAGCGCTGCGCGCCACCGTCCGCGATCTCGATCACGACGGGGAGAGGATCTTCGTCCGCCATGATCCCGAACACAGCGTCCTGTTCACGCAGCTTGCCCTCGGCTACACTTACCCTGACGGCAGCGGCGTCGGCGGCCCGCTGATCGGCGTCGGGCGCTACATCGCCCAAGGCCTCACCAACCTCAACAAGGACACCGGTCAGGGCCTGCCCGCCCTCGACTGGACCTACGGCGCGCATGGAATCATCGTCGAGGTGAACCCGACGACGGGCGCGTACCATGTCCTGAAGATCGCCTCCGCCTACGACGTCGGCAAGGCGATCAACCCCGAGATGATCCGCGGTCAGTGCGTCGGCGGTATGGTTCAAGGCCTCGGAACGGCGCTCTGCGAAGGCTACATCTACGACCAGCAGGGCCACCTGCTCAATCCGTCGTTCACCGACAACAAGATCCCGACGAGCAAAGACCTTCCTGACGAGATCGAATGCATCATCGTCGAGAGGGCGCAGGTCGACGGACCTTATGGCGCGCGCGGGGTCGGCGAGCATCCGATGATCTCGGTCGCCCCCGCTCTCGGCAACGCGATCCTCAATGCGACCGGCGCCGAGTTGACGCACATGCCGATCCGCAGCGAGGACGTGTGGCGGGCGATGAACAGCAAGGCGCCGGTCGAGACCTGGATCACCAAAACCCCTGTGGGCTCCTGCCGGTCGCTCCCTGTGGACCGGTAGGACGCCGCCAGCCGCGGCGGTAGCCGCCCCGGTCAGGTTGGCCGGGACGACTGCCGCCGTCCGCCTCTTCGAAAATCAGGATCGCCGAACCGTCTTTGGTGCAGCGCTGCGACGGATTGGCGTGACGTCCGATTCGACGGGCCTTCAAAGCGGCAAAATGTGCGACGCCTATAGACAAGAGGTATGATCGCAGCTATAGAAAAATACAAGAGGTATACGGCGCGGACACGCCGAGCAGGCGTGGCTGCGGACCGCTCGTAGAAAACGGATGAAGAGCGATGAGCGCACAACGGGTGCGTGTTCTCGTGGTTGGGCTCGGAACGATGGGGACCAGCCACGCGCGGGCCTACAAGGCGATCGCAGATTTCGAGCTCGTCGGACTATGCACCCGCAAAGCGGCGGCGCGGGCCGACCTGGAGGCGGAATTTCCTGGCGTGCCGCGCTTCGAAACGCTCGACGAGGGCCTCGTCGCGACTCGTCCGGACGCCGTCGCGATTTGCGCCTACACCGAGCATCATGCCGCGATGGCTTTGCAGGCGCTCGCGGCGGGCGCGCACGTGTTCTGCGAGAAGCCGCTCGCCGATACGCTCGAGGCGGCCGAGCGCATCGTCGCGGCGGCGCGCGAGGCGCGCAAGACGCTGCTGATCGGCTACATCCTGAGGGTGCATCCGTCCTGGTCGCGCTTCGTTGAGATTGGCCGGACGCTCGGCAAGCCGCTGGTGATGCGCATGAACCTCAACCAGCAATCGGCGGGTTCGTTCTGGCAGGTGCACAAGAATCTGATGCGGTCGACGTCGCCGATCGTCGATTGCGGCGTCCACTACGTCGACATCATGTGCCAGGCGACCCGCGCGCGCCCGGTCGCGGTGCACGCGGTCGGGGCCAGGCTCACCAGCGAGATCGCGCCGACGATGTACAACTACGGCCATCTCGACATCACCTTCGACGACGGCTCGGTCGGCTGGTACGAGGCCGGTTGGGGGCCGATGATCAGTGAGACGGCCCACTTCGTCAAAGACATCATCGGACCGAACGGCGCCGTGTCGATCGTCTCGCACGAAAGCGCCGACGCGACGTCGAAGTCCGCCGACCACAACACCCACACCCGGACCAACGCGCTGCGCATCCATTACGCGGCGCTGGACACGAGCGGCGCGTTCGCCAAGCCCGACGAAATCGTCTCGACCGAGGACGAGCCGAGCCATCAGGAACTCTGCGAGCGCGAGCAGCGGCTGTTCCTGACGGCGATCCGCGGCGGAGTCGACCTGACCGAGCATCACGAAGACGCGCTGAACTCGCTGCGCATCGTTTTCGCGGCGGATGAAAGCGTCCGCACCGGCGAGGTCGTTCGCCTGAAGCGCTGAGGTCAGGCGGCCGCTTTGGCGAGCGTCGGCTCGCCTTCGACCCACGTCTCTCTCACCCGCAGCTCGTCGTCGAGGTGAACGAGACTCGCGAGATAGCCGGGTGCGATGCGGCCGAGGTCGCGATCGCGCCGCAGAAACGCCGCCGGCGTGCGCGACGCCATCGCCAGCGCGTGGGCGAGGGTCACGCCGACCGTGCGGACGCAGTATCGCACGGCTTCGTCCATGGTGATCGCCGACCCGGCGATCGTGCCGTCGTCAAGCCGCAGGCAGCCGTCGACTCGCGCCACGCGCCGGCCCTGCAGGATGAAGCTGTCGGGGCCGTCCGCCGCCGGCGGCATGGCGTCGGTGATCAGCATCATTCGATCGTGCGGCTTGGCAGCGAAGGCGATCCGCAGGCTCGCGGGGTGCACGTGACGCCCGTCGGCGATGATTCCGACGAAGGCATCTTTGGCGTCGAGCGCCGCGCCGACCATGCCAGGCTTGCGGCCCTGGAACGGGCTCATCGCGTTGAACAGATGGGTGAACGCGCGCGCGCCGGCGGCGATCCCGGCCTGCGCCTCCTCATAGACGGCCTCGGAATGGCCGAGCGACACCAGCACGCCGCGCGCGGCGAGCGCACGGATCGCGTCGGCGGGAACGCGGTTGGGCGCAAGCGTCAACATCACCGCGCCGCAGTCGGCGCCGGCGATCATTTCGATGTCGCTCGGCTCGATCGGGCGAACGAAGTTCGCGCCGTGCGCGCCCTTTCTCGCCGGGTCGAGAAACGGCCCTTCGAGATGGATGCCGAGCACCGAAGGAGAGCGCCGTCGCGCGTCGCGCACCGCCGCGATCGCCGCCCGCATCGTCTCCGGCGTATCGGTCACCAGGGTCGGCATCATGCCGACCGTGCCGTACTTGCGATGCGACTCGGCGATGCGGGCGACGACGTCGACGCTTGGATGGTCGTTCATCAACGCGCCGCCGCCGCCATTGACCTGAACGTCGACGAAACCCGGCGCAAGAATTCCGCCGCCGAGATCGACTTCGCCGCCGCCGCGGGGACGCTCCGCGTAAGGCGCGATGCATGCGATGCGGGCGCCCTCGACGACGACGGCGTGGTCGTCGAGCAAACGCTCGCCGTCGAAAATCCGCGCGCCGACCAGCGCCGTCATCATAGCGTCTCCGTCACTTTGTGCAGATTCCGCGGGTGGTCCGGGTTGCGGCCGAGGCGGCGCGACACCGCCTCGGCGAGACCATAGAAGCGGTGGATCATCGCGATCGGCGTCAGCAGCGGCGACGCCGCCGTCGCGCAGGCGAGCCGGTCGCCGGCGTCGTCGCCGCCCGTGTCGACCCGCACGACGTCGGCGCCGGCGGCGGCGAGAAGGCGCAGCGTCATTTCCATGCCGTCGCGACCGGCGTCGGTCGGCATGAAGGCGACGACGAGAAAGCCGGGCCGCGCCAGCTCGGCCGGGCCGTGCAGCACTTCCGCCGACGAATAGGCTTCGGCGTGAATGGCGCAGGTCTCCTTGAGCTTCAGCGCCGCCTCGGTGGCGACCGCGAAGGTCGCGCCGCGGCCAAGCACGAAGGCGTGTTCGGCGCGCGCAAGTCGTTCGATCATGGCGGGCGGCGGCGGCGCGCTCTCGGTCGGCAGGATCGCCGGCAGGCCGGCGATCGCGCCCTTCAGATCGGCGTCGCCGCTCCAAGCCGCGACCAGCGCAGCTCCGGCGGCGAGACCCGCGATCATGGACTTTGTTGCGGCGACCGACTGCTCGCGTCCGGCCATCAGCGGCAGCAGTTCCTCGGCCTCGGTCGCCAGCGGCGAATCGACCTCATTGACCATAGCGATCGTCGTTGCCCCCGCCTTGCGCGCCGAGCGCTGCATTTCAATGATGTCCGGGCTGCGGCCCGACTGCGAAATCGAGACGGCGACGGCGCGCGACAGACGCAGCGGGGCGGCATAAAGCGTTGCGATCGACGGACCGATCGACGCGCAGGGGATGCCGACGACGATCTCCGCCAGATATTTCAGATAGAGCGCGCAGCAGTCCGAGCTGCCGCGGGCGATCGTCGTCAGCACCGGCGGGTCGAGGGCGCGCAGCTTGCGCCCGAGTCGGTCGATGCGCCCGGCGTCGCCGGCGAGTTGGCGTGCGATCGCCTCGCCCGCCTCGTCGATCTCGGCGCGCATGTGGGTGAGAGAGGCGGTCATCCGCGGACCTTTCGTAGGGGCGGCGAAAGGGTGAGTTCGGAGACGAAGTCGTACGTGTCGGCGCGATACCAGGACTTGGTGAATTCGACGCAGGCGCCGTCGGCGAGATAGGCGATCCGCTGGATGTGCAGGGCGGGGCTCCGGGGCTCGACGCCGAGCAGCTCGGCGTAGGCGTCCGAGAGCAGCGTCGCGCGCAGCCGCTGCAGACCACGCATCGGGCGATGTCCGCGTTCGGTCAACGCCTCATAGAGGGAGGGGCCGACCCGCTCCCAATCAGGCAGATAGCGCAAGGGCACGGCCGCGTGCTCGATCGCCACCGGCACGTCGTTGGCGAGACGCAGGCGGCCGAGCCGGAACACCCGGTCGTTCAGTCCGACGCTCAGCATCATCGCCTCGTCGGGCGTCGGCAGGGAAACGCCGCGCTCGAGATCGCGCGAGGTCGCCTCGAAGCCGCGCAGCCGCATGTCCTCGGTGAAGCTGGTCAGGCGCGACGAGGGCTGATCGACGCGCGGCGTCGCGCGATGAATGAAGGTGCCGGCGCCGTGGCGATGGAACAGCACGCCCTCGGCGATCAGTTCGGCGATGGCCTTGCGCAAGGTGGTGCGCGAGACCTCCAGCAATTCGCACAGCGCCCGCTCGCCGGGCAGCAACTGCGACTCGACGAACCGCCCCGCTTCGATCTCGCGCCGCAACGTTTCGACGACAGCGCGATAGAGTTTGCCGCCGCTGTGCGATGGCGCCGTGATCGTCATGGCGGGTCTCCCGGCGCCGGCAGCGCCCCGCCGACGAGCAGGATGGCGCCGTCGACGGCGTCGTGTTTCGGCGTTCTCAGCCGCCCCTCGATCTCGGCGGGAAGGTAGGTCCGCAACGGCGCCGCGACGCCGCCGACGATGGCGATTCGTGCGGCGCCGAGCGCTTCGAGCGCGCGAAAAATGGCGACGATCGCGCATGCGGCGCGACCGACGATCTCAAGCGCGCCCGATTCGCCGGCGCGTGCGGCCTCGAACGCTAGAGGCGCGAACGCTCCATAATCGCCGGGCTTGGCGGTCTGCGCCCACGTCATCATCCGCAGCGGATCGGAATCGAACTTGGCGAGCAAGGCGCGCGACAGTGCGCTCATCGGCTCGAGGCCGTCGAGCGCGCGCAGCGCCGCGCGCACGGCGTCGGCGCCGATGCGGGCGCCCGATCCGTCGTCGCCGAGCAGGAAGCCGCGCCCGCCGACGATCCTGGCGGCGCCGGCGACGCGGGCGATGCCCGCCGTGCCCGTGCCGGCGATGATCAGTCCGCCGTCGCCCGACCCATTTGCGCCGATGCAGGCGGTCACGGCGTCATTGGCCACCTCGACCTGAGCCCAGCCGGGCAGAGCGGTGGCGACGCGCGCGGCGTCCTCAGCGCTGGACAGACCCGCCAGGCCGACGCCGAGCGCCATTTCGCCACGGCTCGCGGCGGCGAACCCAGCCTTAGCGATCACACTTGCGACAAGTTCGCGCATGACGCCGAGGCCGGCGTCGAAATCGACGTAAATATTGGCCGCGGGCCCGG
>Ga0181529_10007759_pt1 | contig 10625 bp, 6 predicted proteins | sample PEATcosm2014_Bin_36_FD_119763 | JGI IMG/M metagenome (GOLD analysis project Ga0181529, IMG submission 119763) | Peatland microbial communities from MTU Mesocosm Facility, Houghton, MI, USA - PEATcosm2014_Bin10_30_metaG | ecosystem: Environmental > Terrestrial > Soil > Wetlands > Peat | place... | reverse complement strand
GATCGTTCGGTTTCATCCGAAGATTTTTCGAACCAATGGTGGCCGTCCGCCAGGACTTCCAGTTCCCGCGTCAGCCGCCGCCACAGCGAGCGGCGATGATTCAGCGCGCGATTCCGGAAACTGCGCACGCAATAATGCTCCGGCTCCAGCGGCAGCTTGCCAGGTGCACCTTGGCAGGTGGTGCCACCACCCGCCATTTTCAACAGAGCCAGAAACGTTTCCTGCAAAACGTCCTCCGCCTCGCCGTGGGTCAGGCCCAGCGCGCGGCCATAAAGGATCAATTCCGCCGCCTTCGCCTCATACAGCGATTTGCACCAGGCAGATTGTTCAGGGCCAGTCACGGTTTCATGGGATAGACACCGCAACCGGGAAATTTGTATAAATTATTTTTGAAACGCAGCGGGGAACGGGCGCAGCCAGACTGGTGGCGGGATGATCTGTGCGGCGGGCGAAGGGCCGGGGTGCCACCATCGTGGAGGGCTCAACGGATCCCGCCGTTGACGCGGAGATTTTAGCCGCTCACCCAGCCCGCTTTGTCCGAGGCCAGAGAGCCGGGCGCGGGTCATTGGCGGCAGCACCGGGGCTAGCAACTGGAGCAATCCGGCCTCCGTCATGGCCACTTGACAAGGTTCATGGTTCATGGTTGAGGGTCAAAATCCCCCAGCCATCAATACGGGATTCCCTTGATCACTCCGCAGTCAACTCCCATTCATTTAGATTTTTCCGGGCGTTTCGGGCAAACGGGCGGCTGGCAACTGTTTGGATTCTTCATTGCTGGCTGCCCGATTCTATTTTTGGGCGGCGACAACGCCCGCACCCGCAATCTACCGCCAGCATGGATTGTAGCAGCCGGCGTGAGCCGGCTCAAACTCCGTCGGTGGCATTATGAGCGGACTTGCATCCGCTGCCGCCATTTTCCCTTTCACCTTGTGTCCTGGCTTCTTTATGGAATCGCTATTGTAGCAGCGGGCGTCAGCCCGCTCCAACTTTCCGAAAAATAATCGAATGTAATTTTTAATGAGGAACCCCGGAAACCAGGAACCATCAATAGCATTTCGTGGTTTCCTGGCTTCCTTATGGAATTGCTTTTGGTTGCGGCTTGGCCGCGTTGCGCCTTTGCGTCAAGCCCGAGACTAAACAATCTGCGGCTGGATTTTATCGGGGTTGACGCACCTTGCGGTGGGCCACCATTTAGCAACACCCTGCTTTCAGCTCAATCAAACCAATTGCGGTTGGATCTTTTCAGGATCAACCCCAAAATCCTTGATGGCCTTTTCGACGAGTTGCGGCTCGACAAGCCCCTTGGCCGCCAGCGCGTAAAGCGTGCCGATGACGGTGGATTCGGCGTCCACTTCAAAGAAGCGCCGGAGCCGCGCGCGGGTGTCGCTGCGGCCAAAACCGTCCGTCCCCAGCGTGAACAATCCGCCCGGAACCCACGGCGCAATCTGGTCGGGCACGGTGCGGATATTGTCCGAAACGGCCACAAATGCCCCTTGCTCTTTTGCCAGCAATTCTTCGACGTAGGATTTCTTCGCCGGCCCGGTCGGATGCAACATGTTCCAACGCTGACAACGGATGGCGTCGGTGCGCAGAAGTTTGTAGCTGGTCGCGCTCCAGACATCGGCGGAGATGCCGTAGCGTTCAGCCAGGATTTCCTGCGCCTTTAACGCGGATTGAATGATTGGCCCGCTGCCAAGGATATGAGCTTTTACTGGGAGCGCTGGCGTCCCGCCGGCGGGTGAATGTTTGTTCGTTTGGGAACTCGCTGGCGAGACGCCGTCACTCCCAGGTTTGAATTTATACAAACCTCTCAAAATTCCGTCCTCGACGTCCGCGGGCATCGGCGGCATGGAATAGTTTTCATTGTAGAGCGAGAGGTAATAGAAAATGTCCTCGTTCTCCGCATACATGCGGCGCAGGCCGTCGGCGATGATAACGGCGAGTTCGTAGCCGAACGCCGGGTCGTAAGGCAGGCAGGTGGGAATGGTGCTGGCGAGCAGCAGGCTGTGGCCGTCCTGATGTTGCAGGCCCTCGCCGTTGAGCGTAGTGCGGCCGGAGGTGGCGCCCAGCAAAAAACCCTTCGCCCGGATGTCGCCCGCGAGCCAGAACAAATCACCGACGCGCTGCGGGCCGAACATCGAATAGTAAACGTAAAACGGAATCATCGGCACGCCGTGCGTGGCGTAACTCGTGCCCGCCGCGATGAACGACGCCATCGAACCGGCCTCGGTGATGCCTTCCTCCAGAATCTGTCCGTCCTTGGCCTCGTGATAATAGAGCAAGGAATTTCTGTCCACGGGTTCGTAAAGCTGGCCCTTGGACGAATAAATGCCGATCTCGCGGAAAAATGCGTCAAGCCCGAAAGTGCGCGCCTCGTCGGGAATGATCGGAACGATGTTCCGGCTGATGCTCTTTTGCCGCAGCAAAATCCTCAACACATTTCCAAAAGCTGTCGTGGTTGAAATCTCCGAATTCGAGCCTTTCAAAAATTCGGTGAAGCAATCGAGCTTCGGCACGTCCAGCGCGACCGGCGCGACGGTGCGCGCGGGCAGGAAACCGCCGAGCGCCTGGCGGCGCTCGAGCAGGTATTTGGTTTCCACGCTGTCCGGCGCGGGCCGGTAAAATGGCGTTTCGGCGATGATGTCGTCGTTGATGGGAATCCTGAAGCGCTCGCGGAATTCGCGCAGCTCCTTCTCGTTCATTTTTTTCTGCTGGTGGGAAATGTTTTTGCCTTCGCCGGCCTCGCCGAGTCCGTAGCCCTTCACCGTTTTGGCCAGAATCACCGTCGGCTGGCCCTTGTGCCCGGAGGCGGCCTGGTAGGCGGCATAGACCTTGTGCGCGTCGTGTCCGCCGCGCTTGAGCTTGCGAATCTGGTCGTCGGTGAGATGGTTCACCAGTTCGAGCAGTTCGGGATATTTGCCGAAGAAATGTTTGCGCGTGTAACTGCCCGGCTCAACGCAATACTTCTGGAAATCGCCGTCCACGCATTCTTCCATGCGCTTGAGCAGCAAACCGCTTCTATCGCGCGCGAACAAATCATCCCAGTCGCCGCCCCAGATGACCTTGATGACGTTCCAGCCCGCGCCCCGGAAAAGACCTTCGAGTTCCTGGATGATTTTTCCGTTGCCGCGCACCGGGCCGTCGAGCCGCTGGAGATTGCAGTTGATGACCCAGATTAAATTGTCGAGGTTCTCCCGCGCACCGAGCGTGATGGCGCCGAGCGTGTCCACCTCGTCGGATTCGCCGTCGCCGAGAAACGCCCAGACCTTTGGCTCCTCCTTCCAGTTCGTCAAGCCGCGCGCCTGCAGGTAACGGTTGAACCGCGCCTGATACAGCGACATGATCGGACCGAGGCCCATCGAGACCGTCGGGAATTGCCAGAAATCCGGCATCAAATACGGATGTGGATACGACGACAGTCCGCCGCCCTCGGCGAGTTCCTGCCGGAAATTCTGCAAATGTTTTTCGTCCAGCCGGCCTTCGAGAAAGGCCCGCGCATACATTCCCGGCGCGGCGTGTCCTTGAAAATAAACCATGTCGCCCGGAAAACTGTCCGTGTGCCCGCGCAGGAAATGGTTGAACGCCACCTCGTAAAGCGTCGCCGCCGAGGCGTAGGTCGAGATGTGGCCGCCGACGTTGGTGGTCGAGTTGGCCTTGACGACCATTGCCATCGCGTTCCAGCGCATGATGCTCTTGATGCGGCGCTCGATTTGGCGGTCGCCCGGATACGGCGGCTGCTGGTCCGCCGGAATCGTGTTGAGATAGGGCGTCGTCGCGCCGGCGGACGGCCGCGGCGCGGCGCGAAGCTGGCCGGCGAGTTGCTCCAGCAATTTGGCGGTGCGCTCCGGCCCCTGGTATTCCAGCGCCAGCTCAAAAACCGATTGCAGAGATTCGCTCCATTTGTCGCCGTTGTGACCTTCCGACGATCCGCCCGCCGCGCCGGCGCGCGAACCGTAAATTTCTTTTTTATCAACGTTCACTGTGTTACCTCTTTAGCACGAAAACGTGCGTGAGCAATAAACCTTAACATGGCCTCCAACGCCAGCGAAATCGCGATGCGCCATCTCGACCTGACACTTCCCTCGCCCGCTGAAAATCTGGCGTGCGACGAGGCGTTGCTCGATTGGTGCGAATCCGGCGAAGGCGCGGAGTGCCTGCGCTTCTGGGAATCGCCGGAGCCGTTCGTCGTTGTTGGCTACGCGAACAAGGTCGCCACCGAAGTGAACGTGGCCGCGTGCGGAGCGCGGAAAATTCCAATTCTTCGCCGCTGCTCCGGCGGCGGCACGGTCGTGCAAGGCTCCGGCTGCCTCAATTACGCGCTCGTGCTGCCAATCACCAAGGACGGCCCGCTCCACAGCATCCCCGTCGCCAACCAATTCATCATGCGCCGCAACCGCGCGGCGATCCAGGCCATCAACCATCAACCATCAACCATCAACTGCGCCATCCGCGGCCACACTGATTTGGCCATTGGCGAAAAAAAGTTTTCCGGCAATTCGCAACGCCGCCGGAAACAGTTTCTGCTGTTTCACGGAACTTTTCTGCTGGACTTCGACCTTGCGCTCGTCAGCGAGCTTTTGCGAATGCCGTCCAAGCAGCCCGATTACCGCGAGAGCCGCGACCACGACCGGTTCCTGACCAATGTGAATGTGTCCCTCGACACGGTGAAATCGGCGTTGCGGCTGGCTTGGACGGCAAATGAGTCGTTGGAAAATCCGCCGCTGCAAAAGATATCAGCGCTGGCGCGGGAGAAATACGCGACCCGTGAATGGAATTTCAAATTCTGAACCGGCAGTAGCCGGGGCGACCAGGCTCATTCTAAAGAACCAGTGACCGTTCCAGGAAAGCGCGGGAAATCCGCGCTAAATCCGCTTCTCGTCGGCGTCCAGCATGTCCACAAAAGATTTGATGTCGTCGCGGTGACTGATGCCGGCCTGTTCCTTGCGCATTTTCAACCGCGCAATGGCCGCTTCATCATTCGGCAGCGGGCGGCTCAACATATCCTGCCAGTGCGCGGCTTTTTCAGCGGCGGTGCGCTTCACGTTTTTCCGCACCCAGTCGCACACCTCGCCGTCGGTAATGGAACTTTTCACGACGCCAATCATCTGCTCGTGCGTGACGCCGGCGGCCTTGAGCCAGAAGCCGTCGAACGCCTTGCCCAGATTTTCTTGGTAGTCGGAATGCAGTTTGCCGGCGAGGTGCAGGCGGATTTTATCAATGTAGCGCGGCAGGTAGCTCCAGCCGTCCATCGTTTCGCGCGGGCTGCGCGGGTAAATGATTTCGCTCATCCGAAAAAGATGAAGCCCGGACGCGCGTGCCGCAACTAAAAATGGAGCCGGATTCGACTGGAGCGCGGATTGTCCCAATCCGCAGCGCGAGGACAGACTCATGCGTCTGACCTGTTTCGATGCCCGGCTGTCTGGCAAAAGTGCAGCGAGTTGGGACAGCTCGCGCTCCGGCCACCGGACTGAATTTGGAATTTGCATTTCCGCGCCGCGCTTCCATCTTCTCCGGCATGAAACCATTTGATTTCGACGTGGCTGTCATCGGCGGCGGCAGCGGCGGTTACGCGGCGGCGCGGGCGGCGGCGGGCGCGGGGTTGAAAACGGTCATCATCGAAGGCGGCGAGGAAGTCGGCGGACTCTGCATTCTGCGCGGCTGCATGCCCACGAAGGCGCTGCTTTACGCGGCGGAAGTCATGCACCTCGCCAGCCATCCCGAACCGTGGGGCATTTGCGCGGGGAAAGTCGGCTTCGATTTCAAAAAAGTCATGGCGCGAAAGAACGCGCTCATCAAGGATTTCGCGGATTATCGTGTGCAGCAACTCAACACCGGGAAGTTCAAATTAATCCGCGCCAACGCGCGGTTTGTGGACATGCACATGGTGAAACTCGGTAGGGCCGACCTGCCGGTCGGCCAGGACGCGCGGCAGCGCGTCCCCACCAAGATTACCGCCAAACACTTCATCATTGCCACAGGCTCCAGCGTCGCGCCGTCACCATTGCCGCAACTGAACGACGTTGGTTTCATCACCAGCGACGAGGCGCTGGCGTTGAAGCGATTGCCCAAGTCGCTCATCATCCTCGGCGGTGGCGCGATTGCGTGCGAGTTCGCGCAATTCTTCTCCCGCTTCGGCGTCAAGGTCACGCTCATCCAGCGCAGCGGGCATATTTTGAAGGAATTCGATTCCGACGCCGGAATCGAAATTGAAAAGGTTTTCCGGCGCGAAGGCATCCAGGTTTTCACCGGCACAAAGCTTCTGGACGCGAAGCGCAACGGGAAATTGAAAACCGTTTCATTCGAGAACGGTGGCAAAACCATTTCCGTTTCCGCCGAAGAAATCTTGTTTGCGCTGGGCCGCGTGCCAAACACCGCGTCGCTCGGCCTGGAAAACGCCGGGGTAAAAACTGAAAATGGCCGCGTCGTCACCAACGGCAAAATGCAGACGAGCGCGCCGCACATTTACGCGGCGGGCGATTGCACCGGGCCTCATGAAATCGTCCACATCGCCATTCAGCAAGGCGAAACGGCGGTTCATAACATCGTGAACCCGAAATCGCCGCGCCGGATGGATTACCGGCTGCTGATTTCAGTCGTGTTCACCGAGCCGCAAGTCGCGTTTGTCGGTTTGACGGAGAAGAAAGCCGCCGCGCTCAAAATTCCATTTCTTGCGGCGAGCTATCCGTTCAACGACCACGGCAAATCGCTCATCATGGAGGCGAAGGACGGCTTCGTGAAACTGCTGGCGAATCCGAAATCCGGCGAAATTCTCGGCGGCAGTTGCGTCGGCCCGGTCGGCGGCGAACTCATCCACGAAATCGTTGCGGCGATGGCGAAGCGCATGACCGTGCGTGAACTCGCGGCGATGCCTCATTATCATCCGACGCTCGCGGAAATCTGGACTTATCCGGCGGAGGAACTTGCGGAGAAGGTTCAGACGGCGTGAGCGGCATGAGTAACCTACTGTTTCCACAGCGCGGTGGGATAACCGTCAAACTTTTCCCCCCAGCCCGTGGCTCCCGGCAGATAATAGAGGATCGTTCCTGAATGGAGAATTGATCCTGGCAGAGCATTATAGGTCGGTATGCCACAGCCTAAATCCCAACCTTGATTACCCCAAAGACGAATTTCTGGGGGACTACCTTTAAAATAGAATGCTGTCAGCCTATCGCAACCGGAGAAAACATAACTTCCGATGTAGGTAACGCTGCTTGGGATCGTCAGGCTGGTCAGGCTGCGACATTGAACGAACGCGTTGTCTCCAATTTTGGCGAGACTGTTGCCAAAAATGACATTGGTCAGACTGAAACATTCCTCGAACGCTTGGTCTCCGATGTTGGTAACACTGTCCGGAATTTTGATCGCGGTCAGATTTCGACAAGCGTCGAACGCACCGTTTTCAATATTGGTTACTTTGCTTGGAATCGTGATGTTGGTCAGGCTTGTGCAACCGGCGAATAACTGGATTCCAATGCAGGTGACGCTGTCGGGAATCTTTATATTGGCCAGGCGATTGCAGTAAATGAATGTCCTTTTCCCAAGGTTGGTAACACTGTTGCCCATCACAACATTAGTCAGAGAGGTGCTGCTTTCGAATGCTTCATTCCCAATGCTGGTGACACTGTTGGGAATCGTGATGCTCGTAAGCGGCATTGGAAGTGTCCTCGGATACCTGGTGACGCTGTTGGAAGACTCGATGCTGGGAAGCTGCTTTAGCGGCCACCGAATAGAATAGGCTCTAAATCCAACACCATAGAAAGCATGGTCACCAATCCCGGTGACCGGCAGGCCGTTGATGATCTCGGGAATATTCACCACCCCGCCCGGGCCGTCGTAGCCCGTGATGGTGATTGTGCCGTTGTTGGTCGTGTAATCGAACTGCTCTTGTGCCACAGCGGGCAGCATCGCCGCGCACAGCAGGTAGATTTGAATCACGGTTTGTTCGGCCTTCATAGTTCAGATGATTCCATTTTCTTAAAAGTAAATGTCAGTCAAGTGTAAAAGAATTGTAAAAACATTGTAAAACATGGGGCGTCATTGCCACACACAATAGGCAAGCAAACTTCAGAGTTTACGGTGTTTTCATGCCGACAGTATGTCCGCCAAACGAGTTTCCGTTGCAAACTAATTTAGTAAATGGCCGGAAAGAGCAAAGAGGTGAAAGGCATTTTGGCTTGGAACGGTAGGGACGCGCTGCTGCGCGTCCTGGCCGACCGGCAGGTCGGCCCTACCTCGAAATCATTTCGTGCACTTCCTCCGGCGTGAAGCCGTGAAGCTTTACGGTCTTGTGCCGCGAAGTCCGGCCGTGAATCAATTCAACCCGGCTGCGCGGGCAATCCAGCTTGTTCGCAAGCAGCTCAATCAATGCCTGATTCGCCGCCGCGTCCACCGGCGGCGCGGTGACTTTGATTTTCAATTCATCGCCGAGCGGCCCGCTGATTTCATTTTTGGAGGCGCGCGGCTGGAGTTTCACGGAAAGCAAAACTCCGCCGGACGTCTCGCGAAGAAAGGTCACAAATCACGCAAGGTCGAAGCGATCCAGGTTCATCACCTTGTTCCAAGCCGCGACAAAGTCGTAGATGAACTTCTTCCCAGCGTCGGAACTTCCATACACTTCCGCCAGGGCGCGGAGTTGGGAGTTTGAACCGAAGACAAGGTCAACACGCGTGCCGGTCCACTTGACCGCCACCGTTTTGCGATCGCGGCCTTCAAACACGTCCGCGTCCTGCGAGACGGGTTTCCACTCCGTGCCCATGTCGAGCAGGTTCACGAAGAAGTCGTTGGTCAGCGCCTCCGGTCGCTCGGTGAAGACACCGTGCTGTGCCCCGCCGAAGTTGGTCTTAAGCACGCGCATGCCGCCGATGAGCACCGTCATTTCGGGCGCGGTCAGGGTCAGCAATTGTGCCTTGTCAACCAGCAGCGCTTCGGCCGGCATCGTGTATTTGCCCTTGAGATAATTGCGGAAACCGTCCGCGATGGGTTCGAGCACGGCGAAGGACTCGACGTCGGTCTGCTTCTGGGAGGCGTCCATGCGTCCCGGCGTGAAGGGCACCTTCACGGTGTGGCCGGCTTTCTTCGCAGCCTGCTCGACGCCGGCGCAGCCGGCCAAAACGATCAGGTCGGCCAGCGAGACCTTCTTGCCTCCTTTTGCCGTCTTGTTGAACGCGCCCTGGATACCGCCGAGCGTCTTCAGCACCTTCGCCAACTGCTTGGGCTGGTTGACTTCCCAATCTTTCTGGGGCGCGAGGCGGATCCGCGCGCCGTTCGCGCCGCCGCGCTTGTCGGAGCCGCGGAACGTGGACGCCGACGCCCAGGCGGTGGAAACCAGTTGCGAGATGGACAACCCCGACGCGAGGATCTTCGCTTTCAGGACGGCGACTTCTTTCTCGCCGATCAACTGGTGATTCACCGCCGGAATGGGATCCTGCCAGATGAGTTCTTCTTTCGGAACCTCCGGGCCGAGATAACGCGTGCGCGGTCCCATGTCGCGATGCGTCAACTTGAACCATGCGCGGGCAAACGCGTCGGCAAACTGTTTCGGGTTCTTCAGGAAGCGCCGCGAAATCTTCTCGTAAGCCGGGTCGAAGCGCAACGAGAGGTCCGTGGTCAGCATGGTCGGCAGTCGCTTCTTCGACGGGTCGTGAGCGTCGGGAACATCCGCAGCCGCCCCTTTGGCCACCCACTGATGGGCGCCAGCCGGGCTTTTGGTCAGTTCCCATTCATGCTTGAACAGGTTCTCGAAGAAGTAGTTGCTCCACTTCGTCGGTGTCTGGGACCAGGTGACTTCCAGGCCGCTGGTGATCGTGTCACCACCTTTGCCGGTGCCGAAGCTGCTTTTCCAACCCAGACCTTGTGCTTCGAGTCCGGCTGCTTCCGGTTCCTTCCCCACATTGGACGCCGGACCGGCGCCGTGAGTCTTGCCGAACGTGTGACCACCGGCGATGAGCGCCACCGTCTCCTCGTCGTTCATTGCCATGCGGGCGAAGGTCTCGCGGATGTCACGCGCCGCGGCAATCGGATCGGGGTTGCCGTCCGGACCTTCGGGGTTGACGTAGATCAGACCCATCTGCACCGCGGCAAGGGGATTTTCCAGGTCGCGCGTGTGCGGCTTCTCGCTTTTGTCGTCGGAGTTGATGACGCCGTGTCCCGCGACGCCGGGCGAGCCTTGCGCGTAGCGGATGTCGGCGCCGAGCCATTTCTTCTCCTGGCCCCAATACACATCCTGATCCGGCTCCCAGACGTCCTCGCGACCGCCGCCGAAACCGAACGTCTTGAAGCCCATCGTTTCCAGGGCGGCGTTTCCGGCGAGGATCATCAGGTCGCCCCACGAAATTTTCCGGCCATGCTTCTGCTTGATCGGCCAGAGCAGGCGGCGCGCCTTGTCCAAGCTGACGTTGTCCGGCCAACTATTGAGCGGCGCGAAGCGCTGCTGGCCCCGGCCGCCGCCGCCGCGGCCGTCACCGGTGCGGTAGGTGCCGGCGCTGTGCCAGGCCATGCGAATGAACAACGGGCCGTAGTGGCCGAAGTCCGCCGGCCACCAATCCTGCGAGTCGGTCATCAGTGCCGCGAGATCTTTCTTCACCGCCGCGAGATCGAGGCTTTTGAATTCCTTGGCGTAGTCGAAG
>Ga0181529_10007758_pt1 | contig 10626 bp, 7 predicted proteins | sample PEATcosm2014_Bin_36_FD_119763 | JGI IMG/M metagenome (GOLD analysis project Ga0181529, IMG submission 119763) | Peatland microbial communities from MTU Mesocosm Facility, Houghton, MI, USA - PEATcosm2014_Bin10_30_metaG | ecosystem: Environmental > Terrestrial > Soil > Wetlands > Peat | place... | reverse complement strand
CGATAACAACGACCTCGCCGCCGGCATTGTCCAGGCCCAGAAAGAAATGAACTACTATTACCTGATCGGCTACTACAGCACCAACCCTTCGCTCGACGGCCAGTACCGGCGCGTCAAAGTGGAGCTGGCCGGGAGCACCAACAAGACCGCCCGTCTGAATTACCGGGCCGGCTACTTCGCCGGCAAGGAGTTCAAGGAGTTCACCAGTTCCGACCGCGAGCGCCAGTTGCAGGAGGCGCTGCTGCTGGGCGATCCCATTACCGATCTCTCGCTCAAGCTGGAACTCGACTATTTCCGCCTGTCTCAGGATCGTTACTTTGTCCCGCTGGAAGCCAAGATTCCCGGCTCCGAAATCGATCTCGCCAGGCATGGCGATGTGGAAAGCGTTCGGCTGGACTTTGTCGGGCAGGTGACCGACAGTAAGAACAAAGTGGTGAAGCAGGTTCGCGACAATCTGGAGGTGAAGCTGAAAGGGGCCGGCGCCGGCGAACTCTCCAGCAAGAATCTGGCTTACGATTGCGGCTTTGAACTGGCGCCCGGCACGTACACCGTGAAGTTCCTCGCCCGTGAAAACCTCACCGGAAAGATCGGCACCTTCGAGACGAAGCTGACGGTTCCCGATCTGGCGGCCGAGAAATCCTGGCTGCCCATCAGCTCGGTGGTGCTCAGTGGGCAGATTGAAGCGCAGGCGGCGGCGGTCGCCACCGGCGATCAGGATAAGAAGGCCATGGCGAACCACCCGCTTATCCAGCGCGGCCAGAAGATTATCCCCAGCGTGACGCGCGCGTTCCGCCGCGATCAGACCCTCTACGTCTACCTGGAAGCCTTCGAGCCCGGCGCGCCCGAACCGCTCGAAACCACCGTCACGTTCTACCGTGGCAAATCCAAGGTTCTCGAAACACCTCTGGAGGTATCGAAAGAGGCTTTCAAGGCGCTGCCCAAGGTGCAACCCATCAAGCTGAGCATCCCGCTTCACCCGCTGGAGCCAGGCCGTTACATCTGCCAGGTCAGTGTGATCGACGTGCAATCTCAGAAAGTGGTCTTCTGGCGTGCGCCGGTGGCGGTGCTGCCGTAAAGACAGGCGCCAGGCGCCGCCGGCAAGCCATCGCGAAACGCCACTCCGCCGGCCGCTCCCGTACCCCCGTGCGAACCCCAGGGTCCCGCTGACGGTGTTGCTCTTGCTCCCTGTGGAGCGGACCTCCGGTCCGGCTGCCGGCACCACCGCATCGGCCTCTTTGAAGGCGCCAGAAGCCGGACCAGGAGGTCCGGCTTGCGGACCAAAGGTCCGCTCCACAGGAACACAAGGACAGCCTGGGCAGCGTCCAGGGGGACCGCTTGGCCCAGAGGCTCCTTATGGGATGCCAACCGCCCGGCTCGGCTCCTCCGAAGCCGAACCGGGGGCGCTCCGGCCCTGCAAGTCGAGTCTCGCGGGCGCCGGGCGCCAATCTTCTACTGCTTCACGAACTCGACGCGCCGGTTCTGCGCGCGGCCCTGCGGATTGTCGTTTGATTCCAGTGGCTTGGTGGCTCCCAGGCCGTCGGTGGTCAGACGCGCTGCGTCAATCCGGAACTCGGCTACCAGCACCTGCTTCACCGCCTCGGCGCGCCGCTTCGAGAGATCCAGATTGAGGGCGGCGTCGCCAGTGGAATCCGTGTGGCCTTCGATCTTCAGCTTCAGGTCCGCGTTGAACTGCAATCCGGCGGCGATGGATTTGATTACCGCCGCGGATTCGGGCTTCAGGCGGTCGCTGCCGGTATCGAACAGAATTCCGTGGGTCACGTAACGGCCATCGGCCATGATGCTGCGGCTGAAATCGGGCGTGGATTCGGCGAACCGGACGCGGGTGAAGCCGAGGGGGCCATCGGCAAAGTCGTTGACCACCATGTAGGCGTAATCGAAGTCCGGCAGTTCGAGTTGATTGACATCGGCCACTTTCTGGCCGTTGTAGTAAATCCGCAGACGGCCGTTCTGGACCCAGATCGCGGTTTTGAGCGGTGCGTGCCAATTGACCTTGATGTCGGTGTCAAACAAGTGTTCCTTGAGGGTAGCGGCCGCAATTCGTATCTGGTCGCTGTCGGAGCCGCCACTCACCCGGAGAGCCGGATTGCTGTGGTCTTTGGCGGAGAAGAAGTCCCAGTAGAACTGGCAACCTTTCCCACCCCAGTTCATGTCCTGTTCCAGGGTGAAGTTCTTCGGATAGTTCTTAATGGAAGGGGTGAGGGTGGTACGGTTGCCGACGTTCAACTGGCGCAGCGCGCCCGATGCCAGAAGGGTAACGGCATTGCCCCGGACTTTCCAGTGCGGGGGCGCTTCGTCGGGGGCCATATCGGTGAAGTCGTCGTAGAGGATGACTTTTTCGCCGGGGATGAAGTCGTCCTTTAGGACCGTAAAGTCGGGCTGGCCCGTGGTTGCCGGGCCGGCCGTCGCACCGGCTGCCGGAGTGGCCGGCGGCGCCGGGGGGGCCGGAATTGGCGGGGGCACGGCGTCGTTGGCCGCATAGGACGGAGCCGCTCGGGCCGCCGGGGCCGCTGGGGCCGGCTGGGACGCACGCGCCGAGGCGGCCGGTGCGCCCGCCAGTGACGACAGTGCGGGACCGCCGCGAGACTTCGCGCTCAACGTGATGATGCTGCCGGGATCGAAGCGGATCTCGGGCGAGTCCGAAGCGATTTCGATGACGGCAATGGAGGCCGCAGCGCCCACACCCGTGCCTATCGCCGCGCCCTTCCAGCCGCCTGCCAAACCGCCGATCAATGCGCCGGCCCCGGTTCCCGCTGCGGCCTTGCCCAGGTTGCCTCCGCCCCGGCGGATGACTCTGCCTTCCTCATCTACCTCGGCTTGTCCCTTTGAATTCCGAAACGCCCGGATTTCCGTGCCGATCGGCACCGGTTGGCCGCCATGCTGCAGTGTCTCAAAACTGAAATTCAACACCGAATTGCCGTGGAGCTTGCCTCCCGAATGCACTTCTTTCACGCTGCCTTCCACGGTGTCGCCCTTCAGACTATCGGGTTGGGCTACCCGGGCGAACACACGGTCGCCCTTGTGGCTGGTTTTGGTGTCCAGCGGACCCATCAACTCCACCTTCATTTCCATTTCCTGGGCCACCGCCGCTCCGGGGAGCAGCAACGCCAGACCGATAATTGCGCTGCGAAGTTGCACAAGTGCCTCCTGCGGCCCAGGACAATTTGCCTTCCGCCCGGGCCTTCTGAACAAAACTCCTACGTGAGCATAAGCGAGATTCGTGGGATTTCCGGTTCAGCGCACTTGCGGGATGCAAGTTTCAGAGCAAGCCGGCTCATGGTGCGGTCCATCGGCGGACCGGCATCCATCGGCCTATTTCGGATCGCCGAAAAAGCAATAAGCCGGCGTCCGGCTCCAGAGCTGGTTCTTAGCGGCGTCGTATTGAGCCTTGGTTGTTACCTGCTTCTTCGTATAAAGCTGGAGCGGCGTGCCGGATTTGTCCTGGGCGCCCCTGATGTCGACGACCAGATTACTATCCAGAACGCTCTGAATGAACCAGAAGGTGTTGCGCAATGGACCCGGCTGGTCGAGGTCCGGCGCCGGCGCCAAAGTCCAGAGCTGGCCCTTCGCGTTGGCAGACTTCCGGTTGACCACGAGCGCCGTGCCGGACGCGGCCTTGCCTCCCGCAATGTCGACCACCAGGCTGCTATCCAGTACGCTCTGGATGTAAAAGGAGTTCGCGCCCGGTCCATCCGGGAATGTCCAAAGCTGGTTCGCGGCGTTTTGGAGTTGTTGCTGGGTAATGGAGGAGGGATCCGTGCCCGCGCCAGGGGCGAACTTTATCGTATAGACCTGGACCTCCGCACCGGATTGGTCCTTGGCTCCCCTGATGTCGGCAACTAAATTACTGTCCAGTACGCTCTGGACGAAGTAAACGCTAGTCGGGTCGATACTCATGTAAATGCCCTCATCTCTTCGTCAATCGATCCAGCCGGAGTCTCCATTTCGGGCTTCGACCGTCTGTGAGTCCGGCCGGAAGTCTCATTTGGGCCTCCCGGCCGGCATCGATTATGCCACGGCCGTCCGCACCGGAGCTCGTCTCCGGCCTCTCCGCTAAGCCGGCCGCCGCCAGCGGCCGCGTCTATTTCGGATTCGAATAGAAATAAGCCGGCGTCTGATTCCAGAGCTGGTTCTTGGCGTCGTCGTATTGAGCCTTGGTTGTTACGGGCTTCTTCGTGTAGACCTGGAGCGGCGTAGAGGATTTATCCTGGGCGCCCCTTATGTCGATGACCAGGTTACTATCCAGAACGCTCTGAATGAACCAGCAACTGTCACGCAGTGGGCCCTTCTCGTCGAGGTCCGGCACCAGCTCCAAAGTCCAGAGCTGGCTGGTCGCGTTTGCAGACTTCTTATTGACCACGAGCAGCGTGCCGGACGCGGCCTCGCCTCCCGCAATGTCGACGACCAGGCTGCTATCCAGCACGCTCTGAATGTAAAAGGAGTTTGCGCTCGATCCATTCGGGAATGTCCACAACTGGTTCGCGGCGTTTTGAAGCTCTTGCTGGGTAATAGAGGAGGGATCCGCGCCCACTCCGGGGTTGAACTTTATCGTATAGAGATGGACCTCCGTGCCGGGTTGGTCCACGGCTCCCTTGATGTCGGCAACTAAACCATTATTCAGTACGCTCTGGACGAAGTAAACGCTAGTCGGGTCGATGCTCATGAAATGTCCTCATCTCTTTGTCAATCGATCGGCCCGGATCTTCATTGCGAATTCCCGGCCGCCAGTGAGTCCGGCCAGGAGTTCCATCCTGGCCTCAGGGACAGCATCAGGTATCTGGGATTTCCAGTCTGGACAACCCAGCACGATTGAGTATACACCAACCACTATCCTGAATCGGTCCCGCGAGATGCATTTTCCCGCAGGGGGCGCATGCGCACCCGCCCAGCGCCGCTTTCCTCCGGGCCACAAAACCTCAAAACCGGCAAGCCACTTGTTTTCAGCAGTTTTCATGCCTGCGCCAGCTATGACGGTAACTAACCCGTTGGTTATCCCTCACTTCCCGCCCGGCTTGGCCTGCCAGTTCTTCACAATGCGATCGATTTCCGCCTTATTCCTGGCGTAAAACGCAAGGTTCTCCTGCGATACCATGGCGCCCATCGCCGAGCCCTGAGCCTGGGAGTTATAGACGCTGGCGGTAACCTGGACGCACGATGGAATGATGAGAAACTCCTGAGGCGTGATCCCCGCCGACTTGACGGCCGCCATGATTTTCGGGTTGTTCTCCAGGGCGGCCATCATACCGCCTTTCTTCATGGCTTCCATCATGCCGCTCTCGAGCGCCGGGTCGGACGCGAACAGGTCCTTCAGTTTGAGCATCGCCGAATCATAGGCTTTGATCTTGTCCATGCTCAGTTTATAGTTTTTGGCTTCGGTGTCCTTCGACCCCGATTGGGCCAGGCCAGCCGGCGCGACAGCCGACAGGCAGATGAGAGATGCGACGAGAATACGTCCGAGTGAGATTTTGCGCATAGAGATCAATAAGCGAGATTCGTGGAAATTCCGGTTCAAGGAGCGTTTCGAAGACGCGACCGGCAGAGTGCCAGTTGGCTGGTTGCGCGCTCGACCAGCGGACCGGGCCCGACGCCATCGTCAAAACGCGCCCCTGCCGGGATGCCGCGCAGCGCGGCAAGGCTTTTCGTGTAATCCTCCGCCGCCTCCCGCCAGCGATCGTCCGCTTGGGGGCCCCCGAGCCCGGCGCGGCGCGCCGATGCGTCCCCGAGTTCCACCAGCGCCCACCCGTAGTGCAATTGCGCATCCTGGTTGTTGGAATCGCGCTCTCTCGCCCACTCCAGATAACCGAGCGCCTCCCGCAGACGCTCGATCGCCTCCGCTTCGCGTCCCAGGTGCTGCCAGGATGGCGCCGCGGTAATCAGCAGCTTGGCCAGTTCCAGCCGGGCGAGAAAGTCGTCCGGATCGGAAGCGCATATCTGCCGCAGAAGACGTGCGGCCCGCTCGAAATCCAACACCGCCGCCTGTTCGCGGCCGGCGTCGTGATGTATCCAGCCGGACAGCACGAGGTCGAAATAAAGATCCAGCTTGGGCTGGGCCGAGGCTGGATCGGCGGCCGCCTGGTTTTCATCGATGGCTAGAGCCTGCCCGTAGTTCTTCAGTGCGCCAGCCCGATCCCCGGTATTCTTGTAGGCATCGCCCAGATTGCGGTAGCAACGCGCCAGGAAGCGGATTGCCCCGGCGTCGCCCGGTTCGAGCGCAAGCGCCTCCCGTGCAGCCGAAAGCGCGTCCTGCCACGCCCTCAGGGTCTCGGCGGGGCTCCCGCCTTCACCCAGCGTGAAAGCCTTGTCCCACAGGGAATGAAAACGCAGCGTTCGATCCTGGGGATGCCGCGCGGCCAGGCCAGCCGATAACCTGTCGACTTCCGCCCGTATTTCGCGCCACGCTTTGGTATCGCCTTGTTGTTGGTAAAGATCGGCGAGCCTGATGTCGATCTCCCGAAGCTGCCGCGGTCCCCGCTCGTCGCCTGGATTCGCCAGCGCGGCCCGCGAGGCCAGACGCCTTGCGTTCCACTGGCTTTCGATGGCGGCGGCCGAATCGCCGGTGTTCGCGCGTCCCAGGCTGGTCTGCACGTCTCCGACGCGCATATAGGCGGCCGCCAGTTCCCAGTCGAGATCGCGGTTGTTGCCGCCGGTAGCCTCCAGCTCCCTGAGATACTCCAGCGCCTCCTTCACCAAAAGCTCCCGCGCCGCGGTGGAACCCGGCAGTCGCTCGATGGCGTCGTGAAGGTCGAAGAGAACCGAGTGCGCCAGACGCTTCACCTGCTGGAAGCGCATTTCGGCGCGCTGCCGCTCCTGCCGGGCCTGGTGCGCCTGCCACAAGGCCGCGCCGGAGCCGCCCATCAGCGAGAGCGCCGCCAGCAGGATCGCAGCGCTCAGCGCCCTATTCCTGCGGATTAGTTTCCGGGCGCGCCGGACCCATCCAGGCCGGTGCGCACGGACCGGCCTGCCGTCGCGCCAGGCGGCGATGTCTTCGGACAGGTCGTGGACCGAACCATAGCGTTCTTCCGGGTCCTTCCGAAGGCATTGCAGCACAATCGCTTCCAACTCACCCCGCAGGACTTTCCGCCAGGCGACCGGCGCCGTACTCGGCGCTGCCGGCTCATCCGAGCAGATGGCCCGCATCACCTCGAGCGAATCCTCGCTGCCGCTGGCGAAGGGCTGCCTGTCCGTCAGCGTCAGATAGAGCAAAACTCCCAGGGCATGGATATCCGTGGCCGTAGTCACCGGCTGGCCGCGCACCTGTTCGGGGCTCGCAAAACGGGGTGAGAACAGACGTGTGCGGGTCCGGGTGAGTCCGTCCAATCCGGGGTCGAGCAGCCTGGCCACGCCGAAATCGAGCAGCTTGGCTTCGCCCTCGGGCGTAACCATAATGTTCGCGGGCTTCAGGTCGCCATGTACCGTCAGATGCCGGTGGGCGTACTCGACGGCGGGACAAATCGACAGAAACACCCTCAAACGCTCCGCGAGGGAGGGACCGCGCGCCAGCCATTCGTCCAGCCGTTCTCCTTCCACGTACTCCATCACCAGGTACGGCGAGCCGTCTTCCACCGATCCGCCGTCGAGCAGGTGCGCGATGCCCGGATGGCTCAGGTTCGCGAGGATCTGGCGTTCTTCGACGAATCGGGCGATGCCCGATGCGGATTGCAGGCCGGTCGAAAGGAACTTGATCGCCACGCGCTGCTGGAACGTGTGGTCGTCGCGGACGGCTTCCCAAACAACACCCATACCGCCGGAGCCGATTTCGCGCACCAGCCGCCAGGGTCCCACCTGCCGGCCTGCCAGCGGAGAAGCCGGCGCATCTCCCGAGGCGAGTCCCTGCGCGGTGGGATCGCGGCCCGCCGCCAGCGCGGCCGGTTCTTCGAGGAAATCGGGCCATTGCTCGTAGCACGAGATCAACTCGCGAACTTCCCTGGCGACCGACCGATCCGGGGCGTGCCGGTCTATCCACGACTGGCGTTCGGGGGCCGCGACCGCCAGCGCGCCCTCAAACAGAGCCCTCACGCGTCCCCACTCTTCACTGGTCAATGGCCGCGCGCCCTTCCAGCAGCCGGCGGCGCAGCCACGTTTTCGCGAGAAGCCAGTCGCGTTTTACAGTGCTCGACGAAAGGTTGAGCGCTTCGGCGGCTTCCTCGATGGACAGGCCGCCGAAATAGCGGAGCTCCACAATACGGCTCTGGCCCGCATCCAGTCTTTCGAGATCGTCGAGCGCGTCGTTCAGGTCCACGACATCCGCGTCCATCGCGCCTTCGCCCGGCCTGCTGTACAGGGCCACGCGCAATTGTCCGGTATCGCGTTTGGCGGTGCGCCGTGCGCGTCCGTAATCCACCAGGATTCCGCGCATCACGCGCGCCGCAAAAGCGAAGAAGTGGGTGCGGTCCCTCCACTCGCGCCCGTTGGGATGGCGGATGAGGCGCAGGCAGGCCTCGTTGACCAGCGCCGTGCACTGCAAGGTGTGGCCGGCGCGTTCGCTGCGAAGACGCTGCATCGCAATGTCCTTCAGGGACGGATACGCCGCCTCCATGAGACGATCGAGCGCCCCGGGCTGGTCTTCGCGCCAGGCTCGTATGAGACCCGTAATGTCGGCATCCGGACTGCGCATTTCGACGACGGGCGTTCTAGCCCGGCCACCGTAATTATTATCACAGATCCGCAATTCGGCCAGAGATCGGGAGACCGAATCTCGGGGCGGGGCGGGAGCGGTATCGCTTGCCGGTGGCCTGGCCCGGCGCTACGACGCCACTATCCATGTGGCGAACGATTCGGCGACGCGTGTGGTGAGGCGTACGACATGCGGAAGGCGAGCGCGTTCAGTCCGAGGTTGACTTGAACCGCAACACAGATTTGAGCCCGGTCATGGCGGCGAAGCAACCGAACAGTGCAACAAAGGAGCGGGGCTCCGGCACCGCTGCGGCGGGTCCAGTCACGTCCACGGCGAAGCTGGCGTTCGCCGGGTCGTTCAGACTGTCCAGAGCGTTTCCGTCCGCGCCGCCTTGTGCCAGCAGGGTCCCGCCATAGGGTCCCACCGTGCCCGGAAACGGGTCCGGTATCGTGACCGTGAAGAATGCGAAGTCCGCACTCGTGCTTAATGGGTCGAGCGATATCGGCCAATCGAGCAGATCTACGCTCACGTCGGTAGCGCTGTTGAACGGGCTCGCGAGGTTGACGCTCCCCTGATTGAGAAACACAGGGGAATTCGTATTGTTAGTTATCGTCCCCGTGAATGTCAGCACGCTGCCCGGAACTCCACTCAAAAGAGGATCGTCATAACTTATGGTCGCGATATCTGCCCGGGCAGCGGCGCACAGGCAGAGCAGCGCCGCCAGTCGGGCGAGCCAGCAGTTTCGATTCTTCGATTCCACGATGAGTCTTCCTTTCTTCATGGCAAGGTAATTCGTGACGTTGTGGTGAATGTGCCACCCGTATAAGAGCCGGTGACCGTCAGTACCGCGGCGGAGCCTGAGGATCCCACCGAACCTGGGAACACCACCGCCGTGCTGGCGGACCCTCCGGGCGCAATGGTTCCCAGCGTGGGCAGCGGCGATGTGGTGGTGCTGGTGGCGCCGATGGTGACCACCGTCAACTGCACGGCCTGCGCCGGCCCTATCCCCGAGTTGCCGATCGTCAGAGTCAGCGCAATCGCGCCCTTGTCGCGGATGAGGGTCTTGCCTGTCACCGAAACTACCGGCGCGCCGGGATTGATGGTCAGGGTTTGTGTGTTGTCGCTGCTGCCAAGATAGCCGCTGGCTCCGCTATAGATCACCTGGATGGGGTACGTGCCCGCGGCAGTGCCGGCGGGAATCGTGAAGGTGAGCGTTGCCGCGCCGCTTGTCAGGCCGGAGGTCACGGTCTGGCCCAGCAAGGTAAACGACACGGTCCCCGCGGTGGGGGCGCCTGCCGTACTGGTCACGGTGGCTTTGAGCGTCACCGTCTGCGCGCTGGCACTGGCGGTCACGACGATGCTGTGGCCCACCGTGGCGGTCGGGAAACCCGCGGCGATCGCGACGGTGTCCGTCACGTGGATGGTCTCGTCTGTCACCGAAGGTGCCGGCCCGCCGGGATTGATGCTCAGGGTTTGCGTGTTGTCGCTGCTGCCGAAATAGCCGCTGGCTCCGCTATATGTCACCTGGATGGGGTACGTGCCCGCGGCAGTGCCGGCGGGAATCGTGAAGGCGAGCGTTGCCGCGCCGCTTGTCAGGCCGGAGGTCACGGTCTGGCCCAGCAAGGTAAACGATACTGTCCCCGCGGTGGGGGCGCCTGCCGTACTGGTCACGGTGGCTTTGAGCGTCACCGTCTGCGCGCTCGCACTGGCGGTCACCGCGATGCTGTAGCCCACCGTGGCGGTCGGGAACCCCGCGGCAATTACGACGTTATCCGTCACGTGGATCTTCTCGCCGTCGGCGGCATCGGCGAACGCTACGAGATCGGTTACGTGGATCGTTTCGTTGTCGGTAATAACTGCCGCGGACGGTATGGTCACCGTCAGTTTGCCCGCCACGTAGCCGATGGTGTAATTGGCCTTGGCCGCTCCCGAGCAGGCGATCGCGCCGGGGTAGCTGCCCACGGGGCTGCCGGCATTCTGGGTCGACGTGCAGG
>Ga0181529_10007756_pt1 | contig 10627 bp, 11 predicted proteins | sample PEATcosm2014_Bin_36_FD_119763 | JGI IMG/M metagenome (GOLD analysis project Ga0181529, IMG submission 119763) | Peatland microbial communities from MTU Mesocosm Facility, Houghton, MI, USA - PEATcosm2014_Bin10_30_metaG | ecosystem: Environmental > Terrestrial > Soil > Wetlands > Peat | place... | reverse complement strand
GGGAGTTGGCCGCGCGCTCTTATCTGCGCTGCTGAACGAAGCTCGCGCCCATTGCGCGGAGCGAATTCTTCTTGAGGTGCGGGCCTCCAACCACGCCGCAATTCGTTTGTACCTTCGGAATGGTTTTCAGCAGCTATCCCGCCGTCGGGATTATTACCTTAACCCTACGGAAGATGCCCTGATTCTGGTGCATGCGCTGGACTAGTTCTCGATTTCGCTTGCTCAGCTCCCGCGACCGGTGCTAGTTTTTACAGCACCTGATTTCAGGCTTGGAGGTGCTGAAATGAATGCCCCCGTACGCGAACAGCTCCTGGCCAGCAACGAAGAATTTCGTAAGCTGGCCGATGAACACAGCAATTACTCTCAGCGTCTCGATTCCCTCTCCAGCAAGAAGTACCTCTCCGAAGAAGAAAAAATCGAAGAAATCCGGCTCAAGAAACTAAAACTCAGGCTCAAGGATGAGATGGAAACATTCCAGGCTCGCGCCCAGCAGATCTCCTGAGAGCACAGGCGATAGAGCGCACACGTTCGCGCCCGTATAGCAGGTTCGCGTTTAGGACGGCCAGCTTTGGTGCGGCCGGCCGTCCTCACGCGGTTTTCCCGGAGACGTTCTCTCCCTCGCACAACTTTTCAACCCAATGCAAGTGTGGTCAAATCAGTGGATGCAGAAGGCCGCCGCGCTTTTCGTCGTCCTGTTCATTGCCTCCGCCTCCCTCGCCGTCGATGCCCCCGCAGACTTTGCCTGCCGCTGGTCTGCCCAACTGACCGCTGCAAGCCCAGACGTCAGTGACAGTTTTGTGGTTCCCTTTGAACTGCAGATCGAGCGCACTTCCAGCGGCCTTCGTGCCGCACTGCTCAACGGCAGCGACCGCATCGGTTTTTCTTCGGCCACGCAGCAGGGCGCGGAACTCTCTCTGCGTCTGGATCAATACGACGCGCTCCTGTCGGCTCATTGCACCTCCGGTCCAGGAGCCTGCAAAGCGCTTGCAGGCGAGTACGTGCGCCAGCGCGGTTCTTCTGCCGTTCACTATGCGGTCACTGCCCGCTGCTTGCACACGCCAGCTCTCGACTCCCAAAATTCTGCACCCGCTGCCGATGCCATCACCGGCGACTGGCAGTCCACATACTCCGATCCCTCAGCCAGCTCCGCTTCCGAGCACCATGCTCCTGCTCATTTCACGCAACAAGGCAATCATGTCGAGGGCACCATCGCTCCCATCAGCGGCGACTACGGTCTGCTCTCCGGTACGCTCGGTAACGATGGCGCGCTGCATCTTTCTCGCTTCGATGGCATCCATACTCTTCGCCTCGACGGCCATTTTGTCTCGCCTGATCGCATCGAAGGCGTCTTCTACGCATCTGTCGGCCGGCCGCTCAACTTCGTGGCAACCCGCTCATCCACCTCGCACGGCTTTGAAGCCGCTGAGCACCTCACCTCGGTCGAGAATCCTGCCGAGCCCTTCCGCTTTCATGGCGTGGATGCTTCCGGCACCACCATTACCCAAGACGATCCAGCCTTCCGCGGCAAGGTCGTGCTTCTGGATATCTTCGGAACCTGGTGCCCGAACTGCCATGACGAAGCTCCTGTGCTGCAGTCGCTCTACGTCCGGTTTCACGACCGCGGCCTCCAGATCGTAGGTCTCAGCTATGAGTACGTAGATGACTCTGTGCGTAGCCAGCGGCTGATCGGGATCTATCGCCGCAAGTATTCCATCGCGTTTCCGTTGCTGCTGGTGGGCACCACCGACCCCGGCCAGATTGCAAAGACCCTTCCGCAGTTGCGCAACTTCGGTGCCTATCCCACCACCATTTTCCTGGATCGTCACGGTCGCGTGCGTCTTATTCACGCCGGATTCTCCGGCCCAGCCACGGGCCGTCTGGAAGAGGTAAAGCAGGATTTTGAGCGCACCATCGTCAAACTGCTCGACGAACAGTAACCTTATCGAGCCCTCACGTCTTTCCCAACCATTCCGGCGCTGCCCTTCGCTATAATCGAGAGGTTCCCATGGTACGAGACGGAATCTATTACGCGCTGGCGCTGGTTGCGGTTGCGGTCCTCATTGGTTTGTGGGCCGCGCCCCTGTTTGCTCTTGTGCCGCTCTTGCTGGCGGCCTTTTTCCTCTGGTTCTTTCGCGACCCGGAGCGCGTCATCCCCAACACCAGCGGCGCTGTCGTCTCTCCCGCCGACGGCAAGATCACCGCAGTCTCCACCATTCAGATGGAAGGCGAGCCGCGCACCAGCATCAGTATCTTTCTGAATGTCTTTAATGTGCACGTCAACCGCTCGCCTGCCGCCGGTGTCATCACCGCCGTCGAATATCGCCGCGGCAAGTTTCTGAATGCGATGAACCCGGCCTCGGCCGAGCTCAACGAGCAGAACATCTGCACCCTGACCACCGAAGAGGGCCACAGCATCATCTTCAAGCAGATTGCCGGACTGCTGGCGCGTCGCGTCGTTTTCTCGCGCCAACCCGGAGACCGTGTAGCCCGCGGCGAGCGCATTGGGCTGATCAAGTTCGGATCGCGCTGCGATGTCATTTTGCCCGCCTCCGCCCGGGTGCTTGTGCAGGTCGGCAACGTCGTCCAGTGCGGATCTTCGACGCTTGCCATTCTGCCGGCGGCGCAAGGAGAAGTTTGATGGAATTGCCGAACCGTCGCCAGAGCGACGGGCAATCGCGCCGCTTGCGCAAGGGCATGTACATTCTGCCCTCCCTGTTTACCACCGCCAATCTCGCGGCGGGCTTTTACGCCATCACGGAAGCCGCACTTGGCGCAGCTCATGCCTACGGTGTGGTTGCTACTCCCGGTGTCGATCCGCTGCACGCCGCTGCCATCTATCTCAATCATTCGGCCATTGCCATTGGTTTCGCCGTATTCTTTGACGGCATGGACGGAGCCATCGCGCGCCTCACCCACACCACCAGCGACTTCGGCAAAGAGTTGGATTCGCTTGCCGATGTGGTCACCTTCGGCGTCGCGCCCGGACTTCTTGCCTGGATCTGGGGCTTCTTCTGTCTCCCATCCATGCTCGATACCGATTTCCGCGACAAGCTGATTCAGTTCGGCGCCATCATTGCATTTGCCTTCCTCACCGCAGGTGCCTGTCGGCTGGCGCGCTTCAATATCCAGCTCAATCCGCAGCCCAAAAATCCCGGACATCCCAACCGCAAGTATTTCGTCGGCATGCCGATTCCCGGCGGAGCCGGTTGCCTGGCCGCCGTGGTGCATCTGCGCCTCGGCTACCCCTTGCAGTCCTGGTGGAGCTCTATTATCTGGATGGGCTACATCTTCCTCTGCGCCTTCCTCATGGTCAGCACCTGGCGCTTCTGGAGTGCCAAGAGCATTGATTTCCGCAATCGTCAGTCCGCGCGCCTCTTCGTGCTCTTTGCTCCCATGTTTGCCGCCATCTGGTATTTTCATCGCTACGTGCTATTCATCATGACGGTCAGCTACATGATTTCTGGTGTATTCTTCCGGCTTACTTATGCATTCGGGCACCGTCGTCCCGTGCCGCCGCCACCCCCGCAGGAGGCGGTTGGAGCATCATGAGCAAGGCTGCTAAAAACTCAAACCTCTTTACCGTCGCTTTGGTCGGAGCCGCGTCACTCAAGGGCAAAGAAGTCCGCGACGTGCTCAGCGAGCGCAGCTTTCCCGCCGTCGACATCAAGCTGCTGGATGACGAGGACGTGCTCGGTCAACTCGAGCAGGTCAATGACGAGCCAACCTTCATTCAGGGAGTTCTGCCGGAGCATCTCGAAGGCGTGGATTTTGCGTTCCTCACCGCCGATGAATCCTGCATCGCGAAGACCTGGACCTCTGTGCGCGACTCCGGCTCTGAGATCATCGACCTCAGCTACGCCCTGGAGAACAATACCGACATGGTTCTTCGTGCGCCTTGGGTTGAGCGCGAACTTGGCCTCGCCCGCGAAGTCGCCTTGCAGTCAACCCCGGTCGTCATCGCTCACCCAGTCGCCGTGGTCATGGCGCTGCTGCTTGCGCGTCTGCGAAAGGCGGCTCCCATTCAGCTCGCTTCCGCCGTTGTTAGCCAGCCGGCTTCTGAATATGGCCGTCGCGGCATGGATGAGCTCCACGATCAGACCGTGAATCTGCTCAGCTTCCAGCAGATGCCCAACGCAATCTTTGGCACCCAGGTCTCCTTCAATCTTTTCGCGCAGTCCATCGATGCGGCGCACCCGTCGCTGGCCGAGACCGAGTCGCGCATTGCGCGTCATTTCCACTCCATCACCCAGCAGTCCATTCCCGCTCCCGCCGTGCTTCTCGTCCAGGCTCCCGTATTCCATGGATACGCCATCGCCATGTTCGTGCAGACCGGCTCCCCGGTCACGGCTGCCCAGTTGGAGAGCGCACTGGCTGGTCCGCATATCACCATCGCCAGCCAGCAGGATGACTTTCCCAGCAATGTGAACGTCGCAGGCTCTTCGGATATCCTCGCCAACGTCCGTGCCGACGGCGCTGGAGGCAACGGCTTCTGGCTCTTCGCCGCCTGCGACAATCTTCGCGTCTCGGCAATTCAGGCCGTGGAGTGCGCCGAAGAGATGGTGCAAACTCGTCCCCGGGGACAGCTCCAATGACCCCTCTGCTCGCGCTACGTATTCCTCGGCTCCTGGCGGCAATTGCCATACTCGGGCTGCTGCCATTGCTTGCCTCATGTGGATATCACGCCGTCGGTGCCACCGCGCATCTTCCAACTGACGTAAAGATTCTGGCGATTCCGTCGTTCCAGAATCAGACTCACACTTATCACGTCGAAACCGGCCTCACCAGCGCGGTCATCCGCGAGTTCAACACCCGCACTCGTTATCGTGTGGTTCAGTCGGAGGGAGAAGCGGACGCCGTCCTTCATGGCACCATCGTCTCCGCCGAAGTTGCCCCCGTCGCGTACGATTCGGTGACCGGACGCGCCGCCACCGGACTGGTCACCATCGTCATCAAGGTCACGCTCACCGCCCGCGATGGCCGAGTTCTGTACAGCAATCCCAACTACGTTTTCCGCGACCAGTACCAGATCTCCAACGAGTTCGCCAGCTTCTTCGAGGAGCAGGGGCCAGCCTTGGATCGTCTCGAGCGCGATTTCTCCCGCACCCTGGTCAGCAATATTCTGGAGGCGTTCTAGCTTTGAAAGCCTTCGCCCCGGTCGAGCGTTTCATTCAGGACGTCAGCTCCCACCGGCTCAAGCCCGGCTATGTTTTCATTGGTGATGAAGCATTCTTCCGCCGCACCTGCCGCGACGCCATCCTCAAGCACCTCGTCCCAGAAGGTATGCGCGAGTTCAGCCTCTACGAGTTCGATCTCGAGTCCTCGCCCATCGTCGAGATTCTCGACCGTGCCCGCACCTGCTCGCTGATGGCTAACTTTCAGGTCTTCTTCGTTCGCGGCGTCAAGGCTCTCTACGGACGCGGCAAGCACGATGCCGACTTCGCAGCCATCGCCGCCTACATGAGCAATCCCAATCCTGATGCCTTGCTCATCCTCATTGCCGATCACATCAGCATTCCTGCCGACCTTCGCCGCATGGAGATGACCGACAAGGATCGTTACGAGCGCATTCGCGAGACCCTTGGCGAGCATCTCGCCATCATCGAATTTGCCCGCGTTGAAGAGGGTGAGGCGGTCAAGTGGCTCAACGAAACTGCCGCGCAGCACTCCACCAAAATCGAGCTCGATGCCTCGCGCGAACTCGTCGACTCGCTCGGCGGCGACATGATGATGATCTCCAATGAACTGGAAAAGCTCCTGCTCTACGTCGGCGAAAAAAAGCGCATCACTCTCGGCGACGTCGAGACCATGGTGCTGGCCGCCAAGCAGCGCACTCTCTACGAACTCACCGATGCGCTCTCCTCGCACAACCGCGCCCGCGCCCTTGAGATTCTCGACGCCATGCTCTCCACCGGAGACGGCGACGAGGCCTCCATTGGTCATCTCTACATGCTCGCCCGCACCTTCCGCCAGATGCTGGTCATCCTCGAACGCAACGTCCGCGACACTCGCGCTCTCTATCAGGTGCTCTGGCAGGGCTTCCGCATCCCGCCCTTTGCCGCCGAAGATGTCATCCGCCAGGCGCGCCGTTACAAGTCACGCCGCGAACTCACCCGCGCCATCCGCCTCATCTCCCGCGCCGATGCAGCCCTGCGCTCCAACCCGCCCAGCAAGCGCCTCATTCTCGAAAATCTCATCCTCGATCTCGCCGCCGAACCCAAGCCACTCGCCCCCGCCTGGCAGCAGGAAGCCCTCCTCGACTAACGATACCGAGGGTGTCATTCCGAGCGCTGGCGAGGAATCACCGCACCGTCCAACCCTTCTTTGCCGCTTTCAGCTTTCCAGCCCGCAATCGATTCTTCGCCTGAACTTTCGCGCAAACAAAAATGGCAGGCGCCGGGTGCCCCACCTTCGACGCGCAGCTTTTGCGCGGCTAAGATGGGAAGCAACACCCTCCATCCTGCACGATCCTGCTTTTTCCAAACAAAAACGGCAGGCGCGAAGCCTGCCGTCTCTTCAAAATGAAAATTTACTTGGTTTCAGTTGCGCTCGCAGCCTTCACACGAGCCGAAAGCCTGCTCTTGTAGCGCGATGCCGTATTCTTGTGCAGGATACCCTTCTGCACGCTCTTGTCCAGAGCCGAAACTGTCTCGCGGAACGTTGTATCCAGCGCGGTTTTATCGCCGGAGGTCAGTGCGGTGCGCAGTGAGCGCAGCGCCGAACGCATACGCGACTTATTGGCGCGGTTAGTCGCCGTCTTCTTTTCTGTCTGTCGTGCGCGCTTCAGCGCCGAAACATGATTCGCCATACTTACCTGTGTCCTTATAGTGAAAACTGGGACTTCGTCCCGAACAATTCATTCTACGGTAATTTTGCCTCTTCCCGCAACTCTTGCCAATCGGCCACCACACTCTGCGACTTTGACCTGGAGTTCTCCCGGCAATGGCAACTCGGACTCTCGCCCATGGTTCCAACCACCGCATGAAAAGAAAGTTCCATCTGTTGCTCTCGCTTGCGGTTCTGGTCGCACTATTCATTCCTGTAGTCGGGGCGCAGCCCGCCAGAGCCCAATCACCCACCGCAATCGCCGCCAAGCCTGCCGCGCAGCTCCACGACCTCAAAGTCACCGTGCTCTCTACCATGCTCGTGGGAGACCTTGAAGGCATGGGCGAGTGGGGATTCTCTGCGCTCGTGGAAACCGACGGTCATCGCATTCTGCTCGATACCGGAAGCCATCCGGAAACGGTCTTGCAGAACGCGCGCGATCTGCACATCGACCTCTCCGACGTGAAGGAAGTGATTCTCTCTCACAATCATTGGGACCACATTCGCGGGCTCATGACGCTGCGCCGCGAGCTGATGAAGAAGAACCCGGACGCTCTTTCGGTAGCCTACGTCGCGAAAGGAATCTTCTATAGCCGCCCATCGCCCAAGGGCGAACAAAACGAGTTGATTGCCATTCGCAAAGAATATGAAGCCACCGGCGGCAAGTTCATCGAGCTCTCAGAGGGAACGGAGATATTCCCCGGCGCGTGGCTAACCGGTCCCGTTCCGCGCAAATATCCGGAGCGCAACTGGAGCACAAGCGGAAAAGTTCAAACCCCGGCTGGCCTGGTTGAAGACAACATTCCCGAGGACCAGACCCTCGTGCTCAACACTCCCAAGGGCCTGGTGCTGGTCACCGGATGTGGCCACGCCGGCATCGTCAACATCCTGACCTATGCAGGAGAAGAATTTCCCAACGAGCCAGTCTACGGAATTGTCGGCGGTCTGCACCTCTTCGCCGCCACCGACGAGCAGCTGAACTGGACCGCCGACAAAATGAAGGAGTTCAAAGTCGCAAATCTTATCGGCGCACACTGCACCGGAATCGAAGCCTTGCATCATCTGCGCGAGCGCGCCGGGCTCAGTCGCAAAACGGCGGTTGTGGGCAGCATCGGTTCCACTTTTACCCTTGCCGACGGCATCCACCCAGGTGCGCTGGCCAAGTGATGATTTCCAGACCTTGCCAGCCTCTCGTGTCTCTGCGGGCTTTTCATGCCCCCGATATGAGATGATTGCATCCCACTACGCACGCAAATGAGCCACACAGAAAGCAGTTCACAATGTCTGGAAATATCGGTGACAAGTCAAGATTCAATCGGCTCCGCAAACAGAAGCTTCTAAAACGCCGCAAGAAGGCGGAAGCACTTGCCGCCCGGGCCGCCGTTGCGGCTCCTGTGGTCGAAGCCAAATCCGCGTAGCCTAGCAACTCACTCGAACGCCTTCCCACGCCCCGCCGGGTTCATCTCGTGCGGGGCTTTGATTGTGCGCCAGCGCCGCAGCCGGAGGGCCAACCGTTGGCCCGTACCCGTCGCCTAATTCTCGCTCTCGCCCCGCCATCTAGCCACGTCCGGCAAAGCGTTTATACTAAATTCTTATGCTGAGAGTCCGATTTGCGCCATCTCCAACAGGGTTCCTGCACGTTGGCAGCGCGCGCACCTTCATCTTCAACTGGCTCTACGCCCGCCACAACGGCGGCACCATGGTTCTGCGCCTCGACGATACCGATGTCGAGCGCAACTCGGACGCCAGTGTCCAATCCATCTTCGAAGGCCTCCGCTGGCTCGGCCTCACCTGGGACGAAGAGTACAAGCAGTCCGAGCGCCTTGCCCTGCACCGTCAAGTGGCCGAAGGGATCTTCGCCAAGGGCCTCGCCTACCGCGACTTCACCCCAGCCCATGCTGGCGACGCCGACCAGTCCGGGGCATACTCCGCAAGCCAGGGTGCCTGGCTCTTCAATCCCGGAATGCGCGATCTTCCGCGCTCTGAGAGCGACCGCCGCGCCGCCGCCGGAGAGCCGTTTGCCCTTCGTTTCCGCGTCCCCCGAGGCCACGACCGCATCCTCCGCTTTGTCGATTCCGTCTACGGCGAGCAGACAAAAATGGCCGACGAGGTCGAGGACTTCGCCCTACTACGCAGCGACGGTATGCCGACCTATCACCTCGCGTCCTGCGCCGATGACGCCGACCTGCGCATCAGCCACATTATTCGCGGCCAGGATCACCTCTCGAACACCTACAAACATCTGCTCATCTTCGAAGCCGCTGCCCAGGCCACCGGTGCCGCAACTCCGCAGTTCGCGCACCTTCCGCTCCTCGTCGCGCCTGATGGCACAAAGCTCTCCAAGCGCCGCCACGGCCCGGTCGTCAGCGTCACCACCTATCGCGATGCCGGATTCCTGCCCGAAGCCTTCGTCAATTTCCTTTGCCTTCTCGGCTGGTCGCCCAAAAACGACCGCGACTTCCTCACCGTTCCTGAGCTGACCTCCGCCTTTACTCTGGAGGGTGTCAATCGCGCCAACGCCGTCGTCAATTTCAAAGAGGAAGATCCCTTCGATCCCAAGGCCGTCTGGCTCAATGCCGAGCACATCCGCGCCCTGCCGGTCGAGCAGCTCTCCTCGCGCCTCCTGCCGTTTTTGCAGCAAGCCGGTTTCGCCGCCACCCCGGAGAAACTCCTCCAGGTCACGCCGCTCATTCGCGAGCGAATCAAGTTTCTTCGCGATGTCACCACCGCCGCTGACTTCTTTTTTGCCCCGCAGCTTCCGCCGTATGATGGTCTTGAGCTGATTCCGCCCAAGGGCGATGCCGAGCAGGCCCACAGGATTCTCGCCCACGCTGTCGAGTTGCTGGCCTCCACGCCCTTCGACCACGCATCGCTCGAAGCCGCGCTACGTTCGGCTGCCGGGCATCTGGGCCTCAAAGCCGGACCCATGTTCCAGCCCATCCGGGTCGCCGTCTGCGGACGCAAGAATGCGCCGCCGCTCTTTCAGACCATGGAAGTGCTGGGTCGCGAACTTTGTCTCCAGCGCATCGGTCAGGCCATGGAGCGGTTGTCATTGATTACGCAGCTTTGATCGAATTACGCAGCCATGATCGCTGCTTTTTTCCTACATAAAGGAATTTGAATCATGAAAACATCGAATTCGGAAAGCAATGCCGCCAACCTTCCGGCAGAGTCCGCCTCCCGTCCCTCCCACTTCATCCGCGAGATGTTCATCGAGGATTTGAAGACGAAAAAATATGGCGACGCCGTTATTCAGACACGCTTTCCTCCGGAACCAAACGGCTATCTGCACATCGGCCACGCCAAGGCCATCTGCCTCGACTTCGGCCTCGCCGACGAGTTCGGCGGCAAAACCAATCTGCGCTTCGATGACACCAATCCGGAGAAGGAAGAGCAGGAGTACGTGGACTCCATCCAGCAGGACGTTCGCTGGCTCGGCTTTGAGTGGGAGCGCCTCTGCTACGCCTCCGATTACTTCGATCAGCTCTTCGAATGGGCCGTGCAACTCGTCAAGGCAGGCAAGGCTTACGTCGATGATCTCACCGCCGACGAAATTCGCCAGCACCGCGGCACCCTCACCGAACCCGGCCAGGACAGTCCCTACCGCAACCGCAGCATCGAGGAGAACCTCGACCTCTTTGAGCGCATGCACAAGGGCGAATTCCCCGACGGTGCCCGCGTTCTGCGCGCCAAAATCGACATGGCCTCGCCCAACCTCAACATGCGCGATCCTGTCATGTACCGCATCCTCCACGCCGAGCATCACCGTACCGGTGCCAAGTGGTGCATCTACCCCATGTACGAT
>Ga0181529_10007755_pt1 | contig 10628 bp, 10 predicted proteins | sample PEATcosm2014_Bin_36_FD_119763 | JGI IMG/M metagenome (GOLD analysis project Ga0181529, IMG submission 119763) | Peatland microbial communities from MTU Mesocosm Facility, Houghton, MI, USA - PEATcosm2014_Bin10_30_metaG | ecosystem: Environmental > Terrestrial > Soil > Wetlands > Peat | place... | reverse complement strand
GCTACCGTGCCGGCGGCGGCCGCGGCTTGCCTGTCGTAAGTGCCCAATAGCTTGCCGCCCGCCCAGACGTTAGTGTGCTGCCAGACCAGCGTGGCGGCGCCGCTGCCGGCCGCCGTGTCTACTCCCATCTCTGTAACTTGCTCGCCGCCCGGGCCGATAACATAGTCGTTCGTGGTCTGGAAGCCGTTGACGGCCGGGTTGCAACTCCACGAAGTTATGCCGCCCTTGGCCACGCGCGCGCCGTCGGCGTCGTAGAGATAGCCGGTCATGGTTGTGGCGCCCGCCACTCCGGCGGCCACCGCGCAGATGCGCCCCTCGGCGTCGTAGAGATACTGGTTGGCGCCGTCGTTGAGCACGTTGCCGGCCGCGTCGTAAGTGAAACCGTTGACCGCCCCGTTGACCGAGGTCCAGGTAACTTGATTGCTTGCGTTGTAACTCGCGGTGGGCGTGGGGGCGCCGGAGCAGGCGGCGGTTTGGGCGCTCTGCGCGGTGCGGTTGCCGAAGGCGTCGTAACTCCAGCAATAGTTGGGGCCGAGGCCGGGCGGTGGATTGGCGGGGGGCGGCGTGTAAGCGGCGGCGGCGAGCCGGTTGAGAGAGTCGTATTGGAAGGTCCACGCGCCCATCACGTTATCGGAATAGCTTATCAGGTTGCCGGCCGGATCGTAGCCGCCCGGAGGAGTTGTCAAGGTCTGCGCTCACCGACCCTCGCTTGTGGGAAGTTTCACGTCCCGAAAACTTAGGGCACTTTCCCCGGTCCCCAAAGGCGAGGGACCGGGGGGCACCCTCATTTGGGTTGGGAACGGTCACCGAGACCTGGGGCCACCCGCCGACTGTGGTAATTTTTAGGGTGAACCGCCCGCCGTTGGGTTCGAGGTCTCCCAGGCCCGCAAATCCGGCCCCCTTTCGGCAGGCTCAGGGCAGATTCTGGGGCACCCAGATTTGTTATTGGCCGGATAGAGGCATGGGCTACCGCCGGCGATGAATGCACTCACCGAAACAGCGACCGACTACCCTCCGCAGGAGGAAAAAGAAGAGTCATGCCCGATCCCATCGAACACGTTATCGTCCTGATGTTTGAAAACTGTTCCTTCGACCGAATGCTGGGGCTTCTTCCCGGAGTCGAGGGCGTCGACCCGAAGCGCGCGCTCACGAATCCCGATTTTCCGATACCGACTCCGGTGGCTCAGGCCGTCACCACGGAGCGGAATATGCCGCTTGATCCGGAGCACGATCTCGACGACTGCCTGCGCCAGATTTCCGGTCCGTGCCAGGGATTCGTCGCCGATTTTTCCCAACACTATCCGAAGTCAACGGCAGCGCAACGTGCCGAAATCATGGGCTACTATCAGCCGGAGTTCCTGAGTGCGCTTTACACGCTGGCCTCGTCGTTCCTCACCTGCGACCATTGGCATTCTTCGCTTCCAGGTCCAACCTGGCCTAACCGCTTCTTTGTCCACAGCGGAACATCGCTCGGCCACACGACCATGCCCGATGGAATCTTCCACCCGGATATCCACGTCTACAACCAGCCAACCGTGTATCAGCGTCTATCCGAAGCCGGCAAGAGCTGGTCGATTTACTATGGGGACTTCCCTCAGTCGATCGTGCTGACCGAACAATGGCGATACCCGAGCCATTATCACCGTATGCAGCAGTTCTACACGGATGCTTCCGGGTCCGAGGCCGCATTCCCGCAGTATAGCTTTATCGAGCCGACCTACTTCGGCCCGTTGCAGGACGATCAGCATCCTCCCAGCGACGTGAAGCGTGGCGAACTCTTGCTGGCCAATGTGTACAACGCGCTGGCGGCGAATCGGGAACTCTGGGAGAGGAGCCTGCTGGTCGTTCTGTACGACGAACATGGCGGCTTCTTCGATCATGTACCCCCGGCGGCGGCGGTGCCTCCCGACGGCAATACCAAGGAGTTCTCCTTCGCGGAGTACGGAGTCCGGGTTCCCGCCGTCCTGATTTCTCCGTGGCTCAAAGCAGGCGTCGCTCATGAAGTCTTCGATCACACCAGCCTGCTCAAATATGTGAGCGACAAGTGGGGACTCGGTTCCCTTGGCGAACGTGTGGCCGCCGCAAAGAGCTTCGCTCCTTACATTGGGACGGGTCTCTCCGCGCCGCGAAGCGACACCCCCAACTCGGTGGCGGCTCCCATCGTTCCGCCAGACCCCGTCGCGACAAGCCTGAATGCCAACCAGTCTGCGATCGTGGGCTACAGCCAATTTCTCGAAACAGAGATCCAACGGATGTCGGTCAATGCCGGAATTCCGGCCGCCGATGTCTTCAAGTCGATCAGCGAGCGACTGCTCGACTCCATGCAGGGCATCGCGCAACATGGAGAGGCGGCTGTTACCCGGCTTGAAACCTTCCTCCGCCTCAGAAAGGCGGCTGGTACGCCGACGCCCACAACGCCCTGAAACTTCCGCGGCAACTTTGAGGATGAGCCGGCCGCCGGTTGGGGCTTGTGGCCTCCCAGGCCCGAAAATTTGGGAGCATGGGTTGCGGAGAGGCCGGGAGGCGCTATCCCATGTGCCCAAAAGCGGGGCCTGGGGCACTCAAGGGTTGTGGGGGAACGGGAAAGAACCCTGGGCGCCTGGGACACCCGGCGGCACTTCGGCATTTCGATCCTTAGCGCGTCGGATCGGCCAGAAAGTAGACGTAGGCCAGCAGCGCCAGGCCGACAAAACCCGGGACCAGGCCAACCAGGAAGCCGGGGTTGCGCTGGACCCCCATGAAGAGCACCATTGCCGCGCCCACGGCGACGCAAACAAGGCCTCCGATCTTGGTCCCTTCGCGCTTCTTCTGTTGTTCCATGCGGCTCTCTTCGCGCAGCAACTCCATGGCCGCCTTGGCGCCTTCGCCCGGGGCTTCGATGATCCGGCGCAAGGTCTCCGCTCTGTAGAAGGCCTCCTTCTCCTTGTGTTGTTTGTCGATCCAGGTAACGGTGGGAATGAAGATGACGAACAGCGATACAGCTCCGATGGACAGGAATATCCACAGGCCCAGTGTGCCGAGCACCGCGATCGCGGGTTCGACCAAGAGCAAAAACGCCAGCGATGTCATAGAATCCTCCCGATTCAGTTGTTGCGAAATTCTTGCTTGCAACGGGTGGGACTGTAGGCAGCGGAATCCGGTTGCATTTTTGCGGGAGATATTTTTTGCGACAAAATGCAACCCGGCGACCGTGCCGCGAGTCCCACCGGCAGAGAGAGTCCGATCGATGACAAAGGCTCAAGGCGCGGCGGAAGATTTGGCCGATGTGGACCGGGTGCTGGGCGGCGAGGCGCGGGCCTTCGAGGGCATCGTCCGCCGCTGGCAGGGGCCGCTGGTCAATATGGCGTGGCGTTACTGCCGCGACCGCGGGCGCGCCGAGGAACTGGCGCAGGAAGCCTTCGTTCGCGCCTGGCGCGGGCTGGGCAAGTGGCGGCGCGAGTCGAGCTTCTCGACCTGGCTGTTTGCGCTGGCGGCCAACGTCTTCCGCAGCGAACTCAAGCGGTTTCCCACGGTGAACCTGCCCCTGGATGCCGTGCCGGAGCCTGCCGGCGCCGCAACGCAACACCATGCGCTGGCGGCGCGGTTGAGCCGCGACGCGGTGCGGAGCGCCGTGCTGGCCTTGCCTCCGCGCTACCGCGAACCGGTGATTCTGTACTATTTTCATGAGATGGACGTAGTTGCCGCGGCGGCGACGATGCGCCTGCCGGAGGGAACCGTGAAGGCGCGACTTTCCCGAGGACGGGCGCTGCTGCGAGAGCGATTCCCGCGCTTGGAAGCCGAATGCGCGGCGATGGAATTCGCTTCGACGGCCACGGAAAAGGAGGCCTCGTGCTGAAACCGATGGAGACAGATGGAGCCGGGTGGGACCGGGCGGACACGAACCGGACCGAGCCGATCGAGACGGAGATCGAAGGCATTCTTGCGACGGAAGAAGAATTGGTTCCCTCTTCAGGCTTTCTGGCCGCGACAATGGAGCGCGTAATGCAAGAGGCCGCGATGCCGGCGCCGATGCCCTTTCCGTGGAAGCGGACTTTACCCGGCATTCTGATACTCGTCGTCATCTTCGCCTGGGGAGGGTACAAGATCGTCCCTCTAGGCCTGCCGGCGCTCGGCGAACTTACGGTCAGCGCAATTCCGTTTGCGCCTCCGCATCTCTCCGCCGCTATGGAGCAGTCTGTCGAAGGCTCCGGGTGGGTGGCGCTGGCGCTGGGCGCGTCGCTGCTTTCGTGGCTTCTGTCGAAGCGGATTGTGGGACGCTCGGGGCTGTTGTAGGCGGAATGGCGAGCTTTCAAGACGCGCTGCAAGACCTGCCGTGTGCGCGCCTGTCAATTCGGTGTGCCGGTCGGGAGCAAGGACCGTTGAGCCAGCCGTGTCGCGCTCTCAGGATCGTGCGCGGAGAGGAAAACCAGCGGCCGCTCAGCGGCCAGAGCCTTGATGCGGTTCAACGTCGCCCGTGCAACGGATTGATCGGGACTGATGCCATCCACCTCGCCGGCGAGCAAGAGCGGCTGGCTGTAACTGACGTCTCCCGCAAGAAAGAAGGACGGCGAACCGCAAACGACGACCGAAACATGATCGGGGGTATGTCCGGGGGTCGGAACCGCGACCACGTCGCCGCGCTCGGTCAACGGCATGGAGCGAGGAAAGGGTCCAAGCGGACGGTCCTCAAAGCGGAAGAACTCCGGTCGCCAACCCTTCGGCCAACGGTGGGGCAAATAGCCCTGTAGCTTTCCTCCCAGACCGGACGCCTTTTCAAACTCGCCTTTCGCAACCCAGCATTTGCTTCCCGTCACGTGGATCAACCCGCCGGCGTGGTCGGTATGCAGATGAGTCAGCGCCACTTGGCGCACATCTCTGGCATCGATTCCGAGAGCGCGCAGTTGTGGACCGATCTCCTCGTCGGGATGCACCGAGAAGCGCGATGCGCGCCGATAGAACGGATGCCACGTGGGATGGTATCCGTTCTCATGCACACGCGCCGTCTCGCCGGTATCCACCAACAGGATGCCCTCCTCATGCTCGATGACCCAGGCATAAATCGGCAGCCAGTCCGACCATTCCTTGTCGAAGAGCATCTTGCCGGCGCGCGCCAGCCTGCTGCCGCGCGATGCCATTTGCGGCAGTCTCACCTGTACCATTCCGGTACGAATTGCATGGATGGTTGCCATTGCATCTCCCTCCGCTCGAACCGTCATTCCTGGTGGAACTGGCGCTATGTTAGCGAAAGTTCGGCTTGCAGGCAAAAAAACGCTTCGACTTTTCAAGACGGCTACCCTCGACCTTGCAAGCGAGCCACCGTGTGCGAGGAGACGGTCGAGTTCGGGGAGTGCTTTCGCGGGAATCTTTCGAGGGATTCGAGGTGGCGCGAAAGAATCTGACGTTCGGTGGAGAGAGCGACGTCGATGCACACGGGATACGTGCGCATATCCCGTGTCGATGCGAGTTTCAGTGGCGATGCCCGCCATCGCTGGCCAGTTCTTCCATGGGCACCACGCAGCCGTCGAGCACCTCGCAGCCGGTGTGCTCGAACTGGATGGTGGTGTGGCTGATGTGGAATCGGTCGCGGAGCGTACGGTTGAGGCGGTCGAGGATGCAGGCGCTCTCCGAGGGCGGAATGTCGGCGATGGTGACGTGGCAGGCCAGGGCGCGGGAGTTCGAGCCGAGGCTCCATACGTGCAGGTCGTGGACGTTGAGGACGCCGGCGACGGCTTCCATGGCGGCGCGAATCTCGGCCAGCGCCACTCCTTGAGGGGTGCCTTCGAGGAGAATGTTGAGGGTTTCGCGGACGATGCCGAAGCTGGACCAGAGGATGAGCGCGGCGATCAGCATGGAGAGGACAGGGTCGATCCAGCTCAGGCCGGTGAGGAGAATTCCCGCGCCCCCGGCAATGACGGCGGCGGTGGAGAGCGTGTCTCCGGCCATGTGCAGAAAGGCCGAGCGCAGGTTCACGTCGCGGGCCACGCCCCACAACATGGCGGCGATGGCGCCGTTCATCAGCACCCCGGCGGCGGCCACCATCATCATCAGGCGCGGCTCGACGGCGAGCGGGGCGGAGAGCCGGTGGATGGCCTCGATGGCGATCCACAGCGAGATGACGATGAGGGTGGCCGCGTTGAGGAATGCGGCCAGCACTCCGGCGCGCTGATAGCCGAAGGTCTTGGAGTGGTTGGCGGGGCGGGACTGAAAGTGGACGGCGGCAAAGCTGAGCAGCAGGGCGAGAAAATCCGAGACATTGTGGCCGGCCTCGGAGAGCAGCGCCAGGGAATGGGCGCGCAGCCCGGCGACAAAGGTGAGCGCCACGTAGGCCAGGGTGGCCACGAGCGAGATGCGCAGCGCGGTTTGCATTCCGGCAGTGGCGGGCTTGGCTGCGGGTACGCTCGTGGCTGGCGCGGCGTGAAGGTGCATAGCCCTAGTGTAACCGGGGTTGGGTATGGGATGCCAATCGCGCCTAACCGCGTCCGGGGCGTAGATGGCTGAGGTCGGCGGGATCGGGATTCTCGTAGGGGGGCAGCACGGGCAGGCCGGCGCGCAGGCCGCTCCACTCCTCGGCCAGCACGATGCTGTTTTGCGGATTGCCGGGCTGGTAGCGCGCCGAGCAGGGAAAGCCGGCGCGGATCTGGGATATGTCCACGACGGCGCTCATGCTCGTTATGTCCTGGGAGGACTCGTAGTCCACGCCGGCGATGCGGTAGCTGTAGAGGAGCATGGTCAGAGCGCGTTTTCCCTCCGGCCCATCCACTGTCTCGATCTCGTAAACGTCCAGGAGCATTCCGTCCACCAGCCGCCCGGACTGGGCGAGAAACTGTCGGCGGGCGCGTTCGATCTCTTCCGGGGTGGGGCGCCTGCGAAAGAACAGCCAGAGCGCCACCCCGCCCAGGGCGATGAGAATCAGGGCAACGGCAAGCTCATCGATGTATGCGGAAAGGCGGATCATTGCTAGCAGGACTCCAAAGGGGACTCCAGGCGGCGGTCCTAAAGATGAGGATACCGCAGCGGGAGTTTACGGCGCCGCTGGCAGAGGGCGGGCGCTGGCGACGCGGGCCAGAACGGAACATTGGCGCGGATCGGGAAGGATCGCGCCCGATGAAACGGCTCGGCATCGCGATTGGGCAAGATAAGGAAGGGCCCGCGATTTCAGGTGGAACTGGTTTAATGAGGGCATGGGGTCGAGGATGCGGACGGCGATCATAGGCGGCGGGATAGCGGGGCTGGCGGCCGCTTATGAGTTGGAGTTGGCGCGCGGGTCCGAATCTCCCGCGGGTCGCCCGGCGGTGGAGTACACGCTCTACGAGGCGCGGGCGCGGCTGGGCGGCTGCTTGTCGTCGGAGAGCGTGGGCGGAGCGGTGCTGGAGCGGGGGCCGGACTCGTTTTTGACGGAGAAGCCGGCGGGGGGGGCGCTGTGCCGGGAGTTGGGGCTGGGCGGCGAACTAATCGCTTCCAACGACGCGGCGCGGAAGACCTGGATTGTGGTGAAAAACCGGCTGGTGGCGCTGCCCGACGGACTGATGTTTCTGGTGCCGACCAAGCTGATTCCGACGGCGCTGTCGCCGCTGTTCAGCCTGCGGACCAAGTTGCGCATGGGCATGGATATGCTGCATCCGCCGCGGCCCAGCGGTCTGGCGGACGAGTCGGTGGCGGCGCTGGTGGCGCGTCACTATGGAATCGAGGCCGTGGAGCGGCTGGCCGATCCTCTGCTGAGCGGCATCTTCGGCGGCGACGCGGCGCAACTGAGCGTAGGGACTGTTTTGCCGCGGCTGGTGGAGATGGAGAGGGAGTACGGATCGCTGACGCGGGGGATGCTGGCCGCGCGCCGCAAGATGCGCGCTGCCTCGCGCCCAGCGGGGAGTCCGCATCAGGCCGGCATAACCGGCGGCGGACCGGCGACGCGAGGAGTTTTCACCGCGCCGCGGGGCGGGATGCAGCAGTTGGTGGACGCTTTGGCCGCGCGGCTCGATCCTGCTTGGCTGCGGCTGGGGACGGCGGTCAGCGCTCTGGAGCGGGTTGCGGACGGCTGGAGGGTCGAGGCCGGGGGCGCGACGGAGAGTTACGATGCGGCGATCGTGGCATTGCCCGCGTGGGCGGCCGGGGCGCTGCTCGGTGCGGTGGATGCGGCGTTGGGGGAAGAACTCAACGCCATTCCCTACTCTTCGTCGATTACCGTGAACCTGATCTACGACGAGGCGAAGCTGGGGCGGTTGCCGGAGGGCTTCGGGTTTCTGGTTCCGTCGGTCGAGAGGCGCGCGATGCTGGCCTGCACCTTTGTCCATCGCAAGTTTCTGGGCCGCGCGCCGGCCGGCAAGGCGGTGCTGCGAGCCTTTCTGGGCGGAATGAGGAACGAGGCTCTGCTGGCCGAGCCGGATGCCGCGCTGGTAGCGAGGATCCGCCGCGAACTGAGCGAGATTCTGGGCGACGCGGCGGTGGGGCTTGCAGTCGAACCGGAGTACGCGCAGGTTGCGCGCTGGCGGCGGGCCATGGCCCAGTACGCGGTGGGGCACCAGGAACGGGCGCGGCGCATCGCCGAACGTGTGGCCGCGCTGCCCGGGCTGCGGCTGGCCGGAAACGCCTACGACGGCATCGGCATCCCCGACTGCATCCGGCTGGGGCGGCAGGCGGCCAAGGAACTGCTGGCGAATAGGGCTGGGGGAGTTATCGCTTAAAATCCGTCCAATATCTTGGTTCTGGGTAAATAGAAAGCGTAAGACGTGCCCGAAAGCGAAGGATTCATCGTCGATCCACTCACGGCGTTACGGCACGGCTGAAACGCGCCCTTTCCAAACACAACGACCATCGGCGCGGCGGAGCGCACTCGCGTCTCCTCGGCTTCGGGAACAAACGGCTTGGTCTCGATAGCCCAATTCCAACGTTCGGAACCCCTACAACTCAACGCGCGCATATCCGCAAATTTGCAAGAGGCTCTCGCGCTTGCAAACCGTTCCCGTCTTCGCGCGGTTTACACTGGATATGCATGATTCCCACTTTGACCTGGACCCCGGAAGGCATTCGCTTCATCGACCAGACCAAGCTCCCGCTTGAGGAGAGCTATGTCCTGGCCACCACCCATGAGGAGGTAGCCGAGATCATCGTCGCCATGATCGTGCGCGGCGCGCCGGCCATCGGCGTTTCGGCGGCCTATGGAGTCGCCCTCGGCGCGCTGCGCACTCAAGCCGCCGGGGCAGCCGAGTTCGCTCCCGAATTCGACCGGATCTGCGCGCAACTGGCCGCAACCCGCCCCACCGCCGTCAATCTCTTCTGGGCCATCGACCGAATGAAGCGCCTGTTCGCATCTCTGCTCGCCGCAGGCGCATCCCTCGACCGCATGAGGGAAAGAATCCTGGCCGAAGCCCACGCCATGTACGAGGAAGACATCGCCGCCTGTTGCGCTCTGGGCGCATTCGGCGCGGCGCTGCTGCCCGACGAGGGCGGCGTTCTTACACATTGCAACGCCGGGGCGCTGGCCACCTGCGGCTACGGAACCGCCCTGGGCGTGATCCGCTCGGCCGTCGAGCAGGGCAAGCGCATCCATGTTTACGCCGACGAAACCCGTCCCTTCCTGCAAGGCGCGCGCCTCACCGCCTGGGAGCTGATGGCCGACGGCATCCCCACCACCGTCATCTGCGACAACATGGCCGCCAGCATCATGCGCGCGGGCAGCGTCCAGGCGGTGGTCGTCGGCGCAGACCGCATCGCCGCCAATGGCGACGTGGCCAACAAGATCGGCACCTACAACGTCGCCATCCTGGCCAGGGAGCATGGCATCCCTTTCTACGTGGCCGCTCCCTGGTCCACCATCGATCTCGCCACCGCCAGCGGAGAAGCTATCCCCATCGAGGAGCGCGCCGCCCTTGAAGTTACCCACCACGGCGGCAAGCGGATGACTCCGAACGGAGTAAGCGTCCGCAACCCCGCCTTCGATGTAACTCCGTCCAAGTACGTTACCGCCATCGTCACCGAACGCGGCCTGCTGCGCGCGCCGTATGCCGAGTCGCTGCGCCAGATGGAGCCGGCACTAATAAGTTGATTCATGCGGAATACCGCACCCCATTCGCAACCGGAGGAAACCATGCTCAAGGGATTTCGCGATTTCATTCTGCGCGGCAACGTCGTCGATCTGGCCGTGGCCGTGATTCTCGGCGCGGCCTTCAACGCCGTCGTCACCTCTTTTACCAAAGACGTGCTTGGCCAGGCGATCGCCGCCGTGGTAGGCAAGCCCGACTTCAGCAACGTGGCGCTGACGCTGAACGGCACGGACATCCGGGTCGGCAACTTCCTCACCGTTACGGTGCAATTCCTGATCGTGGCCACGGTGGTCTACTTTGGGGTGGTCCTGCCCCTGAACACGCTGCTGGCCCGGCTGCAGAAGCCCGCGCCGGAGGCTCCATCCTCCACCAAGACTTGCCCCGAATGCCTTAGCGAGATACCGCTGGCCGCCAAGCGCTGCGCCCACTGCACCCAGGCGGTGGCATAACGCAACTTGGAGATGCCTGGCTTGGCGCGGGTCGGTCGGGCTAGTACTACAGTTGTATATCTGGATTTCGGCTGAGATTGGCAAAGGCCCGGGCCTAAAGGCCCAACATTTTGGTATCAATTTCAGAGGCCTGAAGGCCTCTGCTCCCTCCGATCTCGCAATC
>Ga0181529_10007754_pt1 | contig 10629 bp, 7 predicted proteins | sample PEATcosm2014_Bin_36_FD_119763 | JGI IMG/M metagenome (GOLD analysis project Ga0181529, IMG submission 119763) | Peatland microbial communities from MTU Mesocosm Facility, Houghton, MI, USA - PEATcosm2014_Bin10_30_metaG | ecosystem: Environmental > Terrestrial > Soil > Wetlands > Peat | place... | reverse complement strand
GATGTATCTGCCGCTGATTCCGGTCGTCGTCCTGGCCATCCTGGGAGTCCGCCGCTTGCTCGGCCCCCGGGGCCTCTGGCTCCTTGTGCCGCTGGCGGCCTGCCTTGTCGGGGCGACGTATTGCCGCAACCGGAGCTACGGCTCCGCGCTCAGGTTGTGGAGCGACACCGTTGAGGACGCACCGGGCAATCCATGGGCTCGCAACAATCTCGGCTGCGAACTCGATTCCGTGCCGGGCCGGTCTCGCGAGGCGATTGCCCAGTACGAGATGGCTCTGCGCCTGAAGCCGGACCATGCGGAGGCCCATTACAATCTGGCCAACGACCTCCGCTTGATCCCCGGGCGGATGGATGAGGCGATCGCCCATTACGAGGCTGCGGTGCAATCGAATCCCTCATTCCCCAAGGCCCAAAACAACCTGGCGACCGCGCTCATGGGCATTCCCGGGCGGGTGGAAGAGGCAATTGCGCACTACCAAGAGGCTGTCCGCCTGAACCCCGAATACGCCGAAGCGCACTTCAACCTGGGAAACGCATGGCTCAAGGTCCCGGGACGGGAACCGGACGCCATTGCCGAGTATCGGAAGGCCCTGATGTTCCGGCCCAACTATCCCGAGGTCCACAACAGTCTCGGCCGGGTCCTGGCCGGCAACCCGGCCACCGTTCCCGATGCTGTGGAACAATTCCAGCGGGCGATCCAGATCAATCCCGGCTATGCGGAGGCGCGCTACAACCTGGGCACCGTGTGGTCCGGCATCGCAGAGCGCAGGGACGACGCCGTCATCCAATTGCGGGAGGCGATCCGCCTCAGGCCCGATTATGCCGAGGCGCGGAACAACCTGGCCAATCTTTTGGCGGTGACGCCCGGGCATTGGGCCGACGCCATCGCCGAGTATCGCCGGGTCCTGGAGATCCGGCCTGACTACGCTGAGGGGCACTACAATCTCGCTGTGGCTCTCCTGAGGCAACCGGGCAACGAGGAAGAGGCCAAAGCCCAACTCCAGGCGTACTTGAAGCTTGCGCCGGACAATGAGGACGCGCGGCGGCTCCTGGAGTCGCTGGGCGCGCACTGACCCGGCCGGAGCCGGGTTTCACGGGGTATTCTGCAAAACTTACTTCCGAACCGATTCGGCGAGAACGGTGAGAAGTGCTTTCTGGACGTGCAGCCGGTTTTCGGCCTCCTCGAAGATGATGGATCGCGGACTGTCGAGGACAGCCTGCTCGACCTCTTCTCCGGGGTGCGCCGGCAGGCAGTGCATGAATAGCGCGTCCGGTTTGGCGGCGGAAAACAACTTTGCGGTGACAGCGTAGGGCCGCATCCGGGCGCTGCGGGCAGAAGCCCCGTCTTCCTGCCCCATGCTGGTCCAAACATCCGTATAGACGAGGTCGGCTCCGTCCACCGCTTCGAACGAATCGGTCGTGAAATGGTACTCGACCGGCCGCCCTTCCGATTGCAGCAAGGCCTTGATCTTCGGACCGGGTGCGTGCCCTGCAGGCCCGGCGAGCGAGATTTTCATCCCGAATAGGTTCGCGGCCAAAATCCAGGAATTGGCCATATTGAAATTGGTGTCTCCCAAAAACGCGATTTTCCGGCCCCGCAAGGCGCCGATGAGATCGCCACCGGGTCCGGCCCACTTCTCCGCGGCGGAAAAGGCGTCCGAAAGGCTTTGGCAGGGGTGCAGGAAATCGGTGAGGGCGTTGACGACGGGCATGCTGCCAAACCCGGACAGCCTCTCCACATCGCTGTGGTCAAATGTCCGGACAACCAGGCCGTGAACATACCGCGAAAGAACGCGGGCGGTGTCCTCGATGGTTTCGCCGCGGCCAAGCTGGATGTCATTCCTGTTCAGAAATATGGCATGGCCGCCCAGCTCGTGGATACCGACCTCAAAGGAGACGCGGGTCCGAGTGCTCGATTTTGAAAATATAAGAGCCCATGTCTGTCCGGCCAACGCCTTGGACGCTTTGCGCCCGCGCTCACTCTTGAACTTCCGCGCAAGCGCGAACACATGCTCGAGCTCCTGTGGCTGCAGGTCGGTCTCTTTGAGGAAGTGCTTCATCGGCTGAAACGGCAATGTCTAGCGCCTTGTTCATGCCCAGACGAGCGGAAAAACCTGCCTCTAGGGGACAGGCTCACGCAAGGGACAGGCACTCATAGGGGACAGGCCCGTGCAACCTGTTAGAAACGGCGTAGCGACAAACTGTCTCGATTAGCTAGGAAACGCTCTTTTCTCAAGATGGAGAAAGAGATACACGCTTTCAGGGTCTGCAGCGACCCGTATGGCCCTCCTCGGGAACTCCGGCTTGCCGGCGCAAGCCGCACGTTCAGGCCCGCGCTGATAGAACCGAGCGGATGATCTCCACTGATCGCGCTAGATCCGCGGTGCTCGCGATCAGGGGTGGCAGCAACCGGATGACATTCCCGCCGGAGGGCGTCGCGAGAAGCCCCCCCTCGCGCAAAGCCTCCACAATCGGCAGGACGTCGCCGGCAAACTGCACGCCGACGAGAAAACCACGGCCCCTTACGTCAACGACCTGCGAGGGGAACTGTTTCGCCAACGCCCTCAAATCCGCCAACCACGGAACGCTCTCGTTTGTGACGTGCGCCAGCAGCTTTTCGCGCTCGATCACGTCCAGAACGGCGAGCGCCGCGGCGCAGGCCAGCGGCGTTCCGCCGAAGGTCGAGCCGTGCGAACCGGGGTGAAAAAGGTCGGCCGCCCGTTCTCCGACCCACATGGCGCCGATGGGATAGCCACCGCCAAGCCCCTTGGCCATCGCAATGCCGTCGGCGCGCACGCCTGCGTGCTCAAATGCGTAGAACTTGCCGGTGCGTCCGAGGCCGCACTGGACCTCGTCGAGAAGCAACAGCAGGTTGTGCTGGTCGCACAGGATCCGCAGTCCGACGAGGAACTCGACCGTGCACGGATTGATTCCGCTTTCGCCCTGGATGGTCTCGACCAGAATGGCCGCGGTCTGGCCGTCGACCAGGCTGGAGAAGTGCTCGAGATCGTTCAACCGGCCGAACGCAAAGCCCGGCAACAGCGGGCGGAATCCCTTTTGGATCTTTTCCTGCGGCGTGGCGCTCATTCCGCCGAACATCCGGCCGTGGAAGGCCTTCTCCGCGCAGAGGATCTTGTAGCATTTGCCGTCTTCGCCGCCGGCCTTGCGCACTCCGTGGAGCCGGGCGAGCTTTATCAGGGCCTCGTCGGCTTCGGCGCCGCTATTGCAGAAGAACACCCGGCCGGGCCCGGCGTACTGCACGATCCTGCGCGCGAGTTCGCCCTGATTGGGGTTGCGGAAAAGATTGCTCGCGTGAATGAGTTCGCCTGCCTGACGCCGCACGGCCTCCACCCAGTGCGGATGGCAGTGGCCGAGGGCGCTTACGGCGATGCCGGAGGTGAAGTCGAGGTAGCGGTTGCCCTGGTCGTCCCAGACGTAAACGCCGCTCCCGCGCACGAGCGTGAGGCTGGCCCGTGCATAGTTTTTGAGGACGTAGGCGTCGTAAAGCTCGGCCGCGCTCGTCCGAATCAGGGCGGGGGAATTATCCATGTACGATTTCTGTGCCGATGCCTTGGTCCGTGAAAATCTCCAGAAGCAGGCTGTGCGGAAGCCTTCCGTCGATGAAATGCACGCGCTGGACGCCTTCTTGCAGCGCCCGGACGGCGCTTGCGACCTTGGGCCGCATCCCCTTGTCGATGATGCCTTTTTGCTTGAGCTCCTCGACCTGCCCGATCCGGAGAGTGGAAATCAGGGAAGCCGGATCGGGGGGTGCCGAGAGAAGCCCGGGCACGTCGCTCATGTAGACGAGCCGCCGCGCGCGCAGGGCGCTTGCGACGCGGCCGGCTACGAGATCGGCATTCACGTTGTACGGCTTGCCGTCGATCGCCTCCGCCACCGGCGAGATGACCGGCACGAACCCGTCGGCGATTTCCTTCTTGATGAGCTTCACCTTCACCTCGGACACCTCGCCGACGTAGCCGAGGTCGATGGGATTGCCGTCGTCGTCGACCGAGAGCTTTTGGCAGACGAGGACGCTGTCTCCGGGAAGCGGCTTCGGCCGGCCCTTGGCCGACGCGATCGCATCGCAGACATCCCGGTTCACGATCTCATCAAGCGTCTTTTTAACAATCGCGATCGTCGCCTCGTCCGTCACCCGCATTCCGTTCACGAAATTCGCGGTCAGGCCGGAGGTCTCCATCGCCCGGGTGATCGCCTTGCCGCCGCCGTGAACGACCACGACGTTGATGCCGACCGCGGCGAGAAAAGCGATGTCGTAGGCGACGCGTGTCCGGACCACCGGATCGGGATCGTCCATAAAGCTCCCGCCGTACTTCACGACAAAGGTGGACCCGCGGAAGTCCTGGATATACGGCAGCGCTTCAAGGAGCACCTTTGCCTTGGCGGTGACTTCTTCGACGTTCATCACGTATCGGAATACACCGCCATGGCCCGCGAGGAATTGGAAAAACAAACGGAGGCTGTCACTTTTTTCGTAAAATCGGCATGGTCATAGCGCACCCGCGGCAGAGATTTCGATAACATTTTACGCCCGGAGGAAAGATTTTCGCTTCACTCCTTCGTGCCATCGCCCCAGTTCTTTCATCCGTGCCCAGTACTTCACTCACCTTCTCCGACCGCGTCTCCCATCGCGCATGGCTGGCCGGACAGTCTGCGCTCCCCGCCGGTTTTCGCGTGGGATCGACGCGATTCGACTTCACGCCGCGCGAGGCGCCGAAGCCATCGAAGATGACGCTCACCCTGATCGCGCTCGACAGGCCGGCGCCGGATTTCGCCGCCGTTTTCACGAAAAATGCGTTCCCCGGGGCGCCTGTCATCGTCGGAAGAAGAAGGCTCCGCGAGCCGGCGCTGGGCGCGATCGTCGTCAACAACAAGATTTCGAACGTGTGCGCTCCTGGCGGGGAGGAGTCCGCCGAGCGCGTCTGCGCGGAGGCTGCGCGTCTGCTCGGGCTTTCGCCTTCGGAGGTCTGGCCAAGTTCGACCGGTGTCATCGGCTGGAAACTGCCGGTGGACGAGATCTCAGCCGCACTGCCCGCGGCGGTCGCGACCCTTTCGGGCGGTTCGATCCTGCCCGCCGCCGAGGGCATCGTGACGACGGATCTGTATCCGAAGGTGCGGCGGTCGACGGTCGGGGGCGGCTCGATCGTCGGAATCGCAAAAGGCGCGGGCATGATCGAGCCCAATCTCGCGACGATGCTCGTCTACATCCTCACCGACCTGGCGGTTCCGCGCGATGCATTGCGGACCCTTCTTGTCGATTCCGTCCATGACACGTTTAACGCGATAAGCGTCGACAGCGACACGAGCACTTCGGACACGGTGGTGCTCGTTTCCTCGGGCCGGCTTCCCTGTCCCGACCGCGGCGGGTTTGCCCGAGCCCTTCACACGGTGTGCGCCGACCTGGCGGAGGACGTGGTCCGCAATGGCGAGGGGGTCCGCCATGTCGTCCGCGTCGCCGTGCGGCGCGCCATCAATCCGGACTTTGCCAGGGCGCTCGGCAAGGCGGTCGTCAACGCCCCCCTTTTCAAATGCGCGGTCGCCGGAAACGACGCCAATGTCGGGCGGCTCGTCCAGGCAATCGGCAAGCAGGTGGGCGCCGCTTGCCCCGGAACGGACCTCTCCTCCCTGCGGCTTCGCCTCGGCGGGATCGAGATCTTCGGCGGCGGCGTTTTCCGCCTCGATCCGGAGAAGGAGAAGGCCCTTTCAGCCCATCTGCACAGCGCGGAACTGTATGCGAGCGCTCCACCCAATAACGGGGTATTCGCCCCGCCGATCGACTATCCACCGCACGAGCGGTGCGTGGAAGTGGAGATCGATATCGGCCAGGGCGAGGGGTTTGCGACGATCCTCGGCGGCGACCTCACCCACGAGTACGTGAGCGAGAACGCCGATTACCGGAGCTGAGGCAACGCCTACTCGTTCACGTGGACGACCTGGGCGGGAGGAAACCCGTTGAAGTACGTGGCCGAGGCGTGGCTGTAGGCGCCGATGTTCTCGCTGTAGACAAAATCGCCTCTCTCAAGATCGGGCAGGTTCTCCGCCATCGAGACAACGTCGAGCGCGTCGCATGTCGGGCCGAAAACCGAGCAAATCTGCGTCGGGCCCTTCTTGAAGGACTTGATCGGGTACTTGCAGTGGTCGAAGATCACCCCCGAATAGGTGTGATAGACGCCGTCGTTGATGTAATAGCAGGTCTTACCGTCGCGGACCGCCTTGCCGATGACCTTCGAGACCGCGTAGCCCGCCGAAGCGACGAGAAAACGGCCCGGCTCGGCGAGAATCTGGATGTCGGGCGGGAATAGCCGTTCGATCTCGGCATTGACAACCTTTGCCAGTTCGCGGAGCGGCTTTACGCTTGAGTCATACGGCGCGGGGAACCCGCCGCCGATGTCGACCAGATTCATCTTTGTGTAGCCCCTGTCCCGGGCTTCCTTGAAAACGCTGGCGGTCAGGTTCAACGCCTGGACGTAATTCTCGAAGTTGGTCGTCTGGCTGCCCACGTGGAAGCTGATCCCCTCGACGACGAGCCCCATGCGGTCCGCCTCCAGGATGAGATCGACGGCCTCGCCCGGCGAGGCCCCGAATTTCGAGGACAGCTCGACCATGGCGCCCGTGTTCGGCACCTTGAGGCGAAGCGCGAGCCCGGCGTTGGGAGCGTGCTTCTTGATCTTCCGGATCTCCTCCAGGTTGTCGAAGGTGACCAGCGGCTTGTACCGGTTCAACTCCTCCAGGGTCTCGGTCGGCTTGGTCGGGTTGGCGTAGATGATCTTGTCCCAGATCCAGTCCTGCCTTTCCTTCGCGGAAAGGCGCTGGATGTTTTCATGGACGATCATGAACTCGGGCATCGATGCGACATCGAAGCTGGAGCCTTCCTTGTAGAAGGTGCGGACGATGGCCGGATCTGGATTCGCCTTGACGGCGTAATAGATCTGCACGCGGGGCAGGTGGCGGCGCAGCTGGCTGTAGTTCTTCCGCAGCGCGTCGTGATCGATGACAAAAAGCGGCGTCCCGTTTTCCTGAGCCAGCTTCTGCAGCCGCGATTTGGTGATCATGGGAAATCCTATTCGCTTTCCGTGATCAGGAAATTCTTGAACTGCCAGGGATCCTTGAGGTCCACATCCGCCCGGTTGTACCCCTTGAAGGCGTTTGTGCGGTCCTTGAGGGGTGTCCAGTCCGACGGCTTGGAGATGAACCTGCCCAGGTAGGGCTTCGAGACCTTGAGCACGTAATCGTGCGGGAGGTCGTCGGGCACGCACACGCCCTGGGTCGGATTCTCGATCATCCACATCGACGCCGCCACGACCGCGATCGCGACCTGCATGGTCGTCGCGTTCTGGTGCGCAACAAGGCGCCGCGACTCCTCGATGCTCAAGTCGCTGCCGATCCACCACGCGTTGTACGCGTGCCCCATGAGGAACGCTCCGAGGATGTCGGCGCCGCTCGTGATCTCGTCGTTCATGATCCGCTGGTTCTCGACCAGGCGGTAGCCGTAGCCTCGCATTTCGTTCAGCGAGGCGATCGCGCAGTCGCACGGACAATAGGCGTAATGCACGGTCGGCCGGTACACGGCCTTGTTCTTCTCCCAGACGGTCAGCTTGTCGGAAATCGTGAAGGCTTCCCCGTGCCGGACCACCATGCCCTGGATGCTGTAGTCGGGCACCCAGGAGCGAACCCAGGTGTTGATGCCCATTCTCGCCAGGCAGATCTGGTTTCGGGGCCCCTCTTTATGCGTGTAGGCGAGGGGAGGCAGCTGCTTTTCGTGCGTGCCCCATCCCATTTCGGAGGTCGTCGTGCCCTCCTCCCGGAAGCCCTCGATGCTCCACGTATTGACGAACTCGTCGACCTGCTTTGGCCGGTCGGTTATCTGCGTGTCCCGCTCGCTGCAATGGATAACCTTCACGCCCAGCGCCTGGGCGAGCAGGTTGAACTTGTTCCCGGCCGCCAGCCCCGCCACCCGTTCCGCGGCGGCGCCCCGGATTTTCTTGTCGGCAATCGCGCTCTCGGCGATGTCGATCAGGCCCTGTTTGGTGAAATGCGAAATGAGGCCGGGGTTGGCGCCGTGCTCGATGACGGCGGTCGGGCCCTTTTCCGCCCATTTTGCCGTCAAACGGCGCAGATTCATGTGGCGCCAGTACAGGGTTCGCTGGGTCGGCGGCTTGTTCGCTCCGCCGGCGTACGGGTCCCACAGCTCGGTCGAGGTATTGACGTACAGCACGCCGTTGTCATGGCACCACTGCAGAATCTCGCATGCGTCGATATTCCACGCGAGGTCGATCAGGAGGTCGCCGGCGGACAGGTGCTTGGAAAGGATCTTGGCAAGGTTGTCCTCACAGACCCTGTCGCGCACGAAACGAACGCCCTTCGATGTCCATTTCTTCAGCTTGGCCGCCCGGTTCTCGAAATCCATCACCGTGATATTGCGGGCCGGCACCTTCACCTGCTTCAGCAGGATGGGAAGGGTGCATTCGGCCACGGCTCCGTAGCCAACGAAGAGGATCTTCTTGTCGAAGTGAATCATGGTATTGAGGCAAAGAGCAGTGTTGAATCGCCCGCCGCTTACAAGCGTTTTTGCGCGGCAAAATGCTCAGACGAGCCCGTCCGTCTCGTCCCAGCCGTACCAGAGGTTCATCGTCTGGACAGCCTGCCCGCTCGTCCCCTTGTACAGGTTGTCCTCGGCCGAGGTGAGGACGAAGTTGCCCGTCCGCGGGTCGTGGACCGCCGACATGTCCAGCCGGTTGGTTCCCACGGTGTGGGCGGTGTCCGGAGTCTCCCCGGAGGGAAGGAGCTGGATGAAGGGGGCCCTTCCGTAGGCGCGCCGCCAGGACTCGTAGACGGCCTCGGGCGACGCGCCGGGCGCGGCCGGCACGGTGATCGTCGTCGCAATCCCGTATCGCATCGGCGCCAGGTGGGGATTGAATTGGATGACCGTCTTCGCCCCCGTGTGCTTCTCGAGCTGTTCCTCGATTTCGGACAAATGCCGGTGCTTCACCAGGCCGTAGGCCTTGGCGCTCTCCATCCTCTCGACGAAAAGGTAGGCCTCATCGACCTTCCGGCCCGCGCCGCTCACGCCGCTGAAGCTGTTCGCGACGATGTGCTCGCGCATTACCAGCCCGTCCCGCAGCAGGGGAATGAGAGGCACAAGGATGCTTGTCGGATAGCATCCGGGAGAGGCGACGATCTTCGCCTCGGCCTTCCATGAGGCGGGCGTCAATTCCGGAAGGACGTAGCGCGCGCAGGGCAGCAGCTCGGGCGCATGATGCTTTCCGTAATACCGCTCATACGTGGCCAGATCCGACACCCGGAAATCCGCGCTCAGATCGATGACGCGCTTGCCGGCGGGGACGAGCACCCGGGCAAACTCCGCAGCGGCTCCGTGCGGCAGGGCGAGGAAAAACAGCGGGATGTCGCTCGCGGCGAGGGCCGCCGCGTCCGATGCGCTGAACAGAATCCCCCGGTCTATGCCGCGAACGCCGGGAATCACCTGCGCGAGGGGCTTGCCCGCGTGCGTGCGCGAGGTGACTGCGGACAGCCGCGCGTGCGGGTGGCCGAGCAGGAGCTTTACAAGGACTTCGCCCGCGTAACCGGACGCGCCGACAATTCCGACATTCATGAACAAGGAATCAAAACGCAGCGCGGGGAATCCACAAATCATTTTGCAACCGGGCTCCGGCGCCCGGTTGCCTGCGGCGCGACGTCGGAAACGGGCGCAAAAAAGGCCCGCGCCAGGATGCGCGGGCCTTTGCCATTGCTGGTGCGAATCGAGAAGCCGGCCCTTTGGCCGGCGCCACGGGTCCGCTCAGAACCGGTAGCTCATGCTCGCGGAAAAGACCCCGCGGCGGACGCACTCCCGATTGCTGATCTGGGTCGCGTTCTGCGTGAGGTGCCCGTCGCCGTCCTCGTAGGCCCAGCCGATCGCGAGTTTGAGGTTGCGCGCGACATGGAACGGAACGGACGCGCCGAGCGACCAGTAATCGCCCCTCGATTTCACGGCGCCGACGTTGCTGTAGATCTTGCTGGCGTCGCTGTAGAGATAGTAGCCGGTGTTCGCGTTGAAATCGATCTCCGCCCCGGCGTCCTTCATCGGAACCGCATACACGGCGGCGAGGTCGTAGTTGGAGCCGCGCAGCACGGTGTCGTACGAGTACGTCGGCGTGAGCTTCAGGCCGGCGATCGTGTAATCGAGCCCGACGTTCGGCTCGAACGTGCTGCGGTAATAGCCCTCTCCGACGCCCATTTTCTTGCGAAATCCGTCATTGAGGTTGTTTTCCGGATACGTGTACAGCGTGAGGCCGGCCTTTACGTCGAGATCGCTGCACAACGGGCGCGAGTAGCTCGCGTAGTAGTCGATCTCGGGATTGGACTGGTGGTCAACGTTGCGGAGCGGGGTGTCCGTCCACAGGCCGGCTGTCCACGGGCCGTCGATGCTCTCGATCGGCACTTGGATCGACTGGCTGCCCAGCTCCTGGCCGCGGAACATGTACTGCGAGACGTACGTGGGCGTCACATCCACGGATATCTCCGGAGGCGCCGAGGCGGGCTGGGGCGCGGACGTGGCCGTCTGCGCATGGATCGTCAACACTCCCGCGGCAGCCGTGCCGAGGAGAAAAACCAG
>Ga0181529_10007753_pt1 | contig 10629 bp, 7 predicted proteins | sample PEATcosm2014_Bin_36_FD_119763 | JGI IMG/M metagenome (GOLD analysis project Ga0181529, IMG submission 119763) | Peatland microbial communities from MTU Mesocosm Facility, Houghton, MI, USA - PEATcosm2014_Bin10_30_metaG | ecosystem: Environmental > Terrestrial > Soil > Wetlands > Peat | place... | reverse complement strand
CGCCCGCCGGCAGCGTCAACTGCCACTGCCAGCAAGAAGTGTTAAACGGGAAAGCGGCGTTCGGATGAGCGAAGCGACACTCCCGCTTCGTGAGGTCACCGAGCGAGTTCGCCACTGGTTGGCCGCCTTGAAGCCGCATCGAGATGTCTGTGTTCGCATAAATCGCGGTAGTGGGGCTGATTAGATTCGCACTCGGCAGCACCAGAAGTTGGCGTCGGTAGAGGGTACGGCCGCGAACAAACCACGCAACTTCGGCTACGTCGGATTGGGCAACGCCCGTTGCTGTGTTGTTGACAAAATTTCCCACAAATGGCTGGCCGGTGCTCCGCGTGGTGAACATCAGGATGTCATCCACGTCGCCAACGGTAGTGTCACCAACGCCACCGTTGTCCGTGTTAACCGCATAGGTCGACGCGTTCGTCTGCGTCACCGGCCCTTCGATGTACTCGAAATAGCCCTCGTTGTTCTCGGGCTTGCGGGGCGGGCTCATCGTCACCGTGACGCCCGCTAAGTCCTGCTGCAAACGGGCGGCCGTCAGCCGCAGACGGTCGGCCGCTTCCAACATCGACCGCGAATCGGTGATGCTCTGGCCCACGTCGCCGAACATGCGGACCACCGCCCCCAAAAGGATCAGCGACAAGGTGGTCGCCACCAGAATCTCCACCAGGGTGTAGCCGGCCGCCTTCACCCCCGACCCCTCTCCCGCACGCGGGCGAGGGGAGTTTTGAGCAGCCGGTTGAAAAAGGGGAACAGGCACCTCGCGACTGTTGTCGTCCGCGGGTGTTTCGCTTTTCAGTTCGGAGCCAGTCCCCTTTCTCAACAGGCCGCTGGCGTGGAAACGGAACAACACGGGCCGTCGCATGAGACCTCTTCCCTTTCGTCCCTTGTTCCAACCCTCTCCCCGAGGGAGAGAGGGAGAATCACCTGAACCTTCTGGCCCGTTCGCCTCTCTACGCTCCATTGCACTCCAAAATGGGGGAAAAGTCAACCGGTTCTTGCGTCCGCCAAGCCGGTTTCCAATCGCCCAAAGAATAACCGGCGGCTATGGAAATCACCACGGAGACACGGAGAACTTTGAAAAAGACGGGGAATGTCACACGGTCACAAACTTGCAAAACGGTCAGCTTTCAACAACGAATCGTCCTGTCGTGGCAACCAGACTATGCCCCGTCACAACCGTTTGCCATTACTACTCTTTTTTTTCCGTGTACTCCGTGTCTCCGTGGTGAACCCAACGCTGGAGAACCAACCGACGGCCGCTATTCCGCTTCCACGGCCACCGGGACGCCGGCCGGAGTGAGCGTCGCATACCAGAGGCCGACCGCGGCCAAAACGCCGGCCATCAGCAAGAACATGGTCGGATAGGGCGGCAGCCCGGCGATCTCGCTGTACTGCAACACGGCCCCCGCCGTCGGGGCACCAATCAGTTGGCCCAGATCGGCGGCGGCCAACACCAGAACGGTCGCCAAGCCACGATGCCGGGCCGGAAACGCCAAGCCGCTGGCCGCCACCACTGATGGGAACAGAATCGCGTGGGAGCAGCCGTAGGTAATGGCGGGAAGGACCATGAGCCATTCGGTCCGGACCGGCAAGAACAACACCAGGCTCACCGCCATGCCGCCCAGCCCGATCAAAATGATGCGCCGCGTGCCGAACCGTTCGGGCCAGCGGCGGGTGACGACTCGCGTGATGACGGCCGCCACGCAGTAGACCAGGAAGAACAGCCCGATCCGCGGGATGTCCAGGGCGGCGGCATACGTCCGCAAGAACGTCTGCGGCAAGCCCAAGCCTAAGCCCATCGCCACGCCAACCACCAGCACCGTGCCCGGGCGATAACGTCGGAAAAGACTGTCGAGCGATTCTGTCGTGACACTTTTTGGGCGGGATTCGTTCCAGACGGCCAGCCAAGCAAACGGGAAAGACAGCACTCCCAACAATCCGGCGGCGATGAACATCCACGCCACCTGCGCGTGATCGACCTTCACCGAACCGAGCAGACAGTCGCCCAGCAGGGTGCCGGCCATGATTCCCACAAAGCCGGCAGTGCCCAACATGCCGACCAGCTCGCCCATCCGTTCGCTGGGTCCGCGGGTGGAAATGAAGGTCATCGAGGCGCCATAAATACCGGCCAGGGCGCAGCAGAACAGAATGCGCAGCAGGTAGATGGCCACGCCCGTGTGACTGGTGACGGCCAGATGGGCGAAGCACACGGCCACGAACAGCAGGGTACACGCGAGCCAAATGTACTTGGTGCCGTAGCGGTCGATATAGTTTCCCAAGGCGAGCCGCATCAAGAGGCTGCCGACCATGCCCACGCCCACGATCCAGCCTAAGTGGAATTCCGTGCCGCCTAAGAGCGTGACGAAGTCGGCATAGCGATAGAGCAAGGCCGCCGCCACGGTGATCAACGAGTTCGAGATGTAGGCCATCCAGAACGAGCGGCCGTACGTGACGGGGATTACACGGGCGTGGCTTTCACTTTCGAGGCAGGACGGAAGTGGACGACGACGCGGCGGGCGACGGGTGGCTTGGATCATGAACGCAGCAGCACAGCAGCAGGCCTCTCCGGAAGATGGTTCTGTTCTCGGTCGTGCGGGATTTAGGCGAAAAAATGCTTCCTCTTCGCGTTTTTCCATTCTACCCATGTAGCCACGCGCATGCTAGAATAGAAAAATCATGCTCCCTTCCGGCAAAACACTGGTTACGGTCGCCACCTACAACGAAATGGAGAATCTGCCTCGGCTGGTCGAGGAGATTTTCCGCTTCGCGCCGCAGGTGGACATCTTGGTGATCGACGATAACTCGCCGGACGGCACCGGCCAGTGGTGCGACCGGCAGCAGGCCCAAAATCCGCGGATTTTTTGTTTGCACCGCGCGGGCAAGCTTGGCCTGGGCACCGCCACCATGGCTGGTATGCAATACGCCATCCAGCACGACTACGCGTACGTGCTCAACATGGACGCCGACTTCAGCCACCAGCCAAAATATCTGCCGGAACTATTGGGCGGCATGGACCCGCCCGGCCAAGCGCCCGCCGACGTGACACTTGGCTCGCGCTACATTCCGGGCGGCGGCGTGGAAGGCTGGCCGTTGAAACGCCAACTGATGAGCCGGGCCGTGAACCTTTATGCCCGCGGAATGCTCGGGCTGCGAACGAAGGATTGCAGCGGCGCGTTCCGCTGCTATCGCACGGAATTGCTGGCCCGGCTCGATTTCGACGCCATCCGCAGCCGCGGCTACTCGTTCCAGGAAGAGATTCTCTGGCGGCTCAAACGGCTGGGGGCCCGCTTCCGCGAAGTCCCCATCGTGTTCGTCGAGCGGCAACTCGGGGTCTCGAAGATCCACGGCGGCGAAGCGCTGGCGGCGCTGCGGATCATTCTCGCGCTGGGCGTGCAGAACCTGCTGCGACGTTAGATCGCACTGCCCGTGTGGTGATTCGCAATTGGGGGAACCTGGCGGGCGTAGGGTGGGTCGAGCAAACCATTTCCGTGGTGGGGCTTCGGTCGCTTGTCAAACGGGCACTCGGCCGTTACGCGCGGATGACCGTTGATCGGTTTGCGAAGCCCCACCAAGAACGGGCGCGACCTCGACCCACCCTACACGACTCATCCTATTGCGGGGAAATCTTCAGCACGTAGGCGTGTTGGCACGGTTTCTCCGCGGGGAAGAACACCGTCAGGCCATCTTCTGCTCGCGACCATCTGAGCTCGGCCCGGGAGCCGAGCAGTTCCATGGCGGCGATTTGGCCGCGAAAGTGCCGTGAGTTCGACGCGAGCGACTTGATGACCAGTTTCTCGCCTGGCCAACCGAGACAGATGGCGTAGATCGCCTTGCCCTTGGTGGTAAAGCGGATATCTTGGGCGGTGAAATCCTTGGTCTTCTCCTCGCCGAAATGCCCCTGTTGAACTTGCGTGGGGCCCTCGCCAAAGACGGCCCACGGCCGCGTGCCATAGATGGCTTCGCCGTTGAGCTTCAGCCAGCGCCCCATATCGAGCAAACGTTCTTTCACCGGCGCGGGGATTTCGCCATTGGCTTTCGGCGGAATGTTCAGCAGCAGGCAGCCGTTCTTGCTGACGATGTCCACCAGTTCCGCGATCAGCCGTTGGGCCGACTTGTAGCTGGGGTTTTGGATGTCGCACCAGGAATTCCAATCGATCGAATCGTCGGTTTGCCAAGGTTCGGCCATGCCCCGAGCCATGCGCCCGCGCTCGAGATCCACCACGCCGGAGCCGACGGCGAAATCCTTGTCTTTGTAGGTCATGATAACCTGCTGGTCCCGCGCGTGGGCCCGATTGTAATAGTAGGCCAGGAAATTGCGGCGATGACTTTCGTCGATGGTGTTCGCGCGGGCATCGAAATAGATCAAGTCGGGATGATATTTGTCGATCACCTCCTCGATTTTGGCTTCCCATAGGTCACAGAATGGTTTGCTGGGGCGGGGATAGACGTCTCCCGCAAAGGCCGAGGCGGGCACGGGCGGGCCATACAGTCCGGCATAGGCCGGATTGGAAGCGTCGACGCTCTTGTCTTCCGTCGGATACCAGGCCCAAAGCCACTGGTGATGGAAGGTGGCGATGAACTTCATGCCGTGATGGCGAATGGCGCGCTCGAGCTCGCCCACCACGTCGCGCCGCGGGCCCATGAGGGCGGCGTTCCACTTGGTGAGCTTGCTATCCCACAGGGAAAAGCCGTCGGCGTGTTCGGTCACCGGTCCGGCGAATTTCGCGCCGGCCTTTTCGAACAGCTCGGCCCACTGGTCGGCATCGAATTTCTCCGCCTTGAACAGCGGAATGAAATCCTTGTAACCGAACGTGGCGAGCGATCCATAAGTTTTCAGGTGATGCAGGTTTTCGGGAGAACCCTTCTGATACATGGTCCGCGAGTACCATTCGTTGCCGAAGGCGGGCACGGAAAAGGCGCTCCAGTGACAATAGATGCCGAACTTGGCATCGCGATACCACTCGGGAACGGGATGCCGGGTAAGCGAATCCCAAGTCGGTTGGTAGGTTTGTTGAGCGGTCGCTGCGGGATGATCTGCGCCAACATCGGCACACGTCCCGTTTTGGGCAGCCCAACCGCCGCCGACGGCAAGCAGCAGCACCAACAGTCGCGCACGTTCCCCAGAGGTTTTCATGGTTATTGGCTCCTAAGCAGGGCTTTGCTAGGCAGGAGGTTGATCGCCCAGATAATTGCCATAGGTAAGCAGCAAGACGGCCGCCACGAGCACCAGAAGGGCAATCGTGATGGCCCATGCGGTGCGCGGCCGGCAGCCTTTCCATTCGCGGAACACCACGGCGAGCAGGTTGCTAAACAAGACCAGCATGATCATGTGGATGGCCCAACTGGTGAACTCATAGGAACCCATCCGCACGTGGCCCAAGTTGTAGAAGAAGAACTGCCCGTACCAGAGCGTGCCGGTGAGCATGGCCAGGCCATAGTTGAGCGCCAGGTTGCTCGGCCGTTGGCCCACGCCGAGCCCCAACAACTCGCCCAAGGAGCGGTTTCGCCGCGCCAAGTAGAGGCTATAGACGAGCGCGGTCAGGAACGCGCCGGGATTGACGAACAGATAGCCGATGTTGCCCTTCCAGTAGCCGGCGCCGAGTTGCTCGGCCGTGGCGATGATCGGTTTGGCCACGTCGTTGATGGCGATTCCGTAGACGGCCGAGAGGACGCCCGCCAGCAGCGAGAGCAGCAGGCCTTTGAGCAAGGAGAACTCGCCGGCGCCGCCTTGCTGCTGCCGCAGATCGCCTTCCTTGAAGCGGCCGGCCACTCCGCACAGGGCGATGCCGAGGGTGCCCACGGCGACGCCCGTCAACACCCATCCGCCGCCCTGCTTGGCGAGGATCTGGCCTAGCCGGCCCTCATACAGGGGCGTCACCAAGGTTCCCAGCACGCTGGAAAGCCCCACGGCGATGGAATAGGTCAGCGAGAAACCGATGTAGCGGATGGAGATGTTAAACGCGGTGCCGCCCACGCCGTAGGCTATGCCCATCAGCACGCACAACAGCATCGGCAACTTGGGCGAGTCGCTCAGCACTTGCGCCAGGTGGGGAATCGTGCAAAGGACCACGATGATGGGCCAGAGGAGCCAACACCACAGGGCTTGGGTCATCCAGAAGATTTCCCACGACCAGCGCCGGATGTACCTTTGCGGGGCGTAACAGTTGGCCGACAAAAAAGCGCCGACGCCGTGCAGGGACACTCCCAGCATCGGATTGGGAGGAATGGGAATCATCAGAACCTTCGGGTTGAGGGACTTTTACACCATCTCGTCGAACTCGCCGAGTTCGAGCGGATAGCGTCCGAACTCGCGCACCAACTTGACGATGTAATCGTACGTTTGGCCGGAGACCGCACTGGAGACGGAATGGTCGGACTGGAAGATGAATCCGCCGCCGCGGGCGGCGTTGAGTTTTCGCAGCACCTCGCGGCGGATGGCGTCGCGATCGCCCGATTCCCACACTTGGATATTGCTGTTGCCGCAGAAGGCCATGCGATGGCCCCAGCGCCGCCGCAGATCGAGCGCGTCCATGCTGGCTTTGACTTCCAGCGGGTTGAGGGCGTCGATGCCCGTCTCGATGTAATCCTCGAAGATCGTGTTGACGTTGCCGCAGCCGTGATAGATCACATCCAACCCTTTGGCGTGGGCGTAGTCGACGATGGCCTTGACCCACGGCTTGTAATATTTTCGCCAGTAGTCGGGGTGCATGAACGTGCCGCGCTTGTAGGCCACGTCGCCCCAGATGACAAAGCCGTCAAGCCACGGCGCGGCGGCGTCGATGGCCGCCTTGGTGCAGTCGAGATAGAACTGGCCCACGCGATTGAGCACCGCGCCCATCCGCTCCGGCTCCATGGCAATCCACAGCATGTGGTTTTGCGGACCGATCAGCCGGGTCATGCACTCGGAACACTCGCCCATGCTGCCGTAGACGGGAAAATCGGGCCAGAGCGACCTCACCGTGTCGACCCAGGGGGGCGAATTGCGTTCGAAGCCGTCGCCCACGCCGGCAATCTGGTTGTCGCCCGCCACGAAGAATCGCCGCCGGTCGTCGGGGGCGTCGAATTCGGCCGCTTCGAGCTTTTCCAACGTGTCGATGTCCCAAGCGATGAACTCGGGCATGGGACAGTGGAACACTTTTCGCAGCACGGCGCCGTAGCCCGTCTTCACCACCACCTCGTCGGGCGTCTCCTTCACGGTTTCGAAGGAGCGGATCCACGGGTCCATGTTCGGCACGGTGCAGATCCAGTCGAGATCGTAGTGGTAATACGGATTGGCATCGTCGGCCAGACCCAGTTCGGTCCGCCAGCGGCGGATAAAGCCGCCCCAGAAAAAATCGCTGATCGGCACGCGATCGGGCTCCTGGTGATGGAGCGCCTTTTTCAGCCGTTCGAGCTTCGCGAGCGTGCTCGGTTTCCGCTTTTCCGCGGCAGACGCAGTTCCGACGGTCTCAAACATTCCCATGAAACAATCCCTCTTAGGGCGAAAAAATCAGGACAGGTGGCACGTTACATTCAAATGCCCGCACTTTTGCGCAAGCGCATCAGCGCGGCCACTTCTTCCTGGGGAATCAGGCCGTGCTTGTTGGGCGGAACGTTCAGCACGAAGTTCACGCCGCGGGCGCGGGCGCCTTGGAATTCCCTGAGCAGGTCCTCGTCCGACCGCTGCGTATCGCCGTCGACCCAAAACCATCGCGTACCCTTCGCATATTTTCGGATCGAATCGCAAAGCTCGCCGGGCAAATAATACTTCTTCCCTTCGATTTCTCGCCACTTCTGGTGCCCGCCGCTGGGCGGCAGCTTCGTCTCCAGCGCGATCAGATCGGAGGGCCAGGCATAAGCCACGTCATACTTGCCCTGGTCGCTGATGCCGCTGTTCATGATGATGACTGTTTGCGGCTGCAAGCGGGCCATGTGGCGGTAGTGAAACTGACGATAGCCGCGGCCCAAAACGCCGGGAATGTCGATAAACATCTCGGCGATCGGCCCGAATTGGGTCAACAGTTCGGTGATCTGCGCGGTCTGAAAACTCTGATAGAGCGACGTGGTAAAGGGGGGCAGCTTGCCCTGCGACTTGGGAAAGCTGTTCATTCCCTCCCAGGAAGAGATCGGATCGGAAGGCGTCAGGCTGCCGAAGCGATTGTGGTTGTCCCACGAGCAATAATAGAAGCCGGGGAGCACGCCCCGTTTCTCGCAGGCCCGACAAAACTTCTCGACCACGTTGGTCTTGTTGCCGCTGTTGGCCACGGTGTAATCCGTGTGCTTGCTCGGCCAGAGGCAATGGCCGGCCACGTGCTTGGTGGTCAGCAGGATGTACTTCATGCCCGCGTCGCGAGCTACGGATACCCACTGGTCGACATCCAGCCGATCGGGAGCATACGCGGTGGCGGGGGTCTTGCCGTCGGCGAACTCGTCCCGGACGAACGTGCTCATGCCGAAGTGGATGAACATCCCGTAGCGGCGTGTTTCCCACTGGTGCAACTGGTCGAGCGACAGCCGCTGGCTGCCCGTTTCGGCAGCCGCAGCCATGGCGCTGCCCGCCGACAAGGTGGGGGCGGCGCAGGTGGTCAAAACGGCGGATGCCGTGCCGGCCAAGAGGTCTCGTCGGGTGAATGAGCGTCGGAGCATGGGGGCGGTCTCCCTAGAAGGCGGTGTTTGGCAGGGGCCAAGGGCTAGGCGTCGTGCTGGTAGCATACCACCCCGGCGCGGGCTCGCCAAGCAACCGATTGGCAGCGGTGGGGACGGGCTCCGCTTGCCGCAGAGCGGCCCGACGGGTGCGTTGCCCAAATGGTGCCTGTCCCCTGTGCCGCCCGCCGTATCAGCCCGCCTCGCGGTACAAGAGTGCTTCCTCTTCTGCCGGCTGTTCCAGGGCACCGTCGTCGCGAATGATTTGCTGCACCTGGCCGCCGGGCATGACGTGGTAGCCGATACCGCGCCAGTTGACGTGCCGGCCGACCGCCGCACTGGCCACGCCGATCCAGTGGGCCAGTTCCACCAACGGGTTGGCCCAGATGTCGAAGCCGCGGATGCGGCGTGACGCCCGCTCCCAATGCGGAAAATAAGTCTTCACCAGGTCCTGCCGCACCGCGCCACGGTACACCGTCACCAAATAGAGCATGAGGCTGACGACGATGGGAATCCAAGGTGACGGCGTGCCGGTCACCAGCCCGCAGAGCAACACGCCCAAGTTGCCCAGCCAGATGGCATTCGAAAATGTTGCGCCCAGCAAGGAGAAGAGCCACCAGTCGAAGGTGTACAGTCGGGCGACGAGATACTGGCGGCGGATGAAGCCGAGCGCCTCGCTTAACGATACGTCCAACGGCGAAGCCACGACGCAGGCCGGCTCGAAGCGGACCTCCAGTCGCGCTTTCCGCATCAGCCGGCTGGCCACCAGATCGTCGCTGAGCGTTCCCTTCCAGGCGGCACGCAGGCCGATCGAATCGAACACCTCGCGGCGAATCGCCCACGAGCCGCCCCAAATCAGATGATGGCTGCTGCGCGTCAGCAGCGACATGACGTCGCAATTCATGCTGTAGACCAAGGCGTTGGCCACCGTGGGCCGAATGGGCGTGAACCAGCGATAGCCGGTAACCGCACCCAGCCCTGGCCGTTCCAACCGCGAAACGAGCGTCCGCAACCACTCGGGCCGGGGCCGCGCATCGGAATCCACGAACGCCAAATACTTCACGCGGTGCGAGAGGTGCTCGGTCGCCACCAGCAGATTGTGGACTTTCTGGCCGCTATCGGTGGCGGGGCCGGCGGCCACAACGCGGGCCGGCGTCCAGGGGTGTTCGGCCATGGCGCGGCGGATGGCCGGATAGGCGGGGTCGTCGGTGTTCTCGACGATAAACGTTATTTCGTAATTGTCATAGTCTTGCCGCAGCAAGGCGCGAAGGTTCGCCTCGAAATCGAGATCGAGACCCTTGCAAGGTGCGAACAGAGCCACCCGGCCCGTCGCCTGGTGCGGCCCTAAGCCGCGCATGCAACTCTGGGCATAGCGCCGGTGTTCCCAGGTCAAAAGCGCCAGCAACAGAGACTGGACGATCACCAGTCCTGCCAGGATCAGATAGGCCGACACCCAATACGCATCCATGCGTTCACCGTCGTCCGGCGTCAAGTCGTAGGCGACGATCCTCTCCCCGCCGCACCGCTACGCGCCCACTACCGTGGCCTGGAAGCCAGCGATACGGCAGTCAGCGAGCAGCAGGATACTGACTGGGCCAAAAGGGGTCAAGGTCAATAGACTCGGAAGAATGGGGTCGTGGGGCCGGCGGGAGCTGCGATGGGAGCCTGCACGATAACGATTATCAGGCGTATCGTAGGGAGGCAACCCCGGTGTGGCGACGGCCGACCGGCGATCACATCGATGCCCCCAAGTTTCGTTTGGTCGAGATGGGGAACTTTTTGCTGGCGGGCTTGCCCGCCGCCAAAACGTATTCCCTTGTGATCTCTAGATTACCCCCCCGGTCGTCATCTCATTGACAAACGCCCTTCCTTGGTTATACTAATGGTATGAAGACTGCTGTATCCATCCCCGACGAAGTGTACGCGGAAACGGAGCGGCTGGTCCGCCATTTGAACAAATCGCGGAGCGAAGTCTACAGCCTTGCCTTGGCGGAGTATGTTGCGCGT
>Ga0181529_10007752_pt1 | contig 10633 bp, 6 predicted proteins | sample PEATcosm2014_Bin_36_FD_119763 | JGI IMG/M metagenome (GOLD analysis project Ga0181529, IMG submission 119763) | Peatland microbial communities from MTU Mesocosm Facility, Houghton, MI, USA - PEATcosm2014_Bin10_30_metaG | ecosystem: Environmental > Terrestrial > Soil > Wetlands > Peat | place... | reverse complement strand
TGTGGCTGGATTCAATGTGGTGGTGTTCAGATCGCCCAGCATCTTGTTGCTCGCTTCAGAAGGTGGTCCCTGCAGATCCCAGCGGGCGCCGAGATTGACGGTCAGCTTGTGGGTTACCTTCCAATCGTCCTGGACAAAGGGAGCAAAGTAGGGGTAACTGAAATAGGAGTCGGCATTGATGCTGATGTAGCCGCTGTCCATGCTGCCAAGCAACATCGAAGCCAGGCCCAGGCCTTGCGTGTTTTCAGTTGTGTTGTCATTGAGGGCCTGCATTTTGGTCCACCCATTACCCACCGAGAAGGAGCCGGAAGAGGCGCCCTGGGTGAAGTTGCTGGCGCGCATCCAGCGGTAGTCCATGCCCGCCTTGATCGTATGCGTGCCATGGATGTAGGTCCAGATGGGCATGGCGGCAACGGTGTTGGAGATAGAAATCTTGTTGCCGCCATTGCTGGCCCAATTGCCGAACCCGGTGACACCCGAGACGGAGATCTGCGGGAAAACGGACGGCGAGCCGGCGATGGCCAGGCTGCTCAGGCCAACCTTGGAGAGGTCGAATGGCGTAAGCCCCTCTTTTTCCGCATCGATATACCGCGTGTAGGAGAAGTGCAAGTCGAGGACTGAGTTGGAGTTGAATGTATGTATCCAGTCGCCGGTAAAGAAATGGTTTTGCCGGATCAGCGGGAAGACACCTGTCTCCGCGGCGCCGGGAAGGCCATTTGCATCGCCGTTGTTCTGGAAGCGCTTGTTCCAGGCAAAGCGGAGATAGGCTTTGTCATTGGGGCCGAAGTTCTGGTCAAGGCGCGCCACCACATTCTTGAATTTGTCCGTCTCGGTAAGTTGCCATTTGTAGTTGTCGATGCCCCACGATTGATTGGAGGGTGTGGCAACGTTGGGCAGAGGCAGATAGCTCAGCAATTTCTGTGCGGTTGTATTCCACCGGCCGCTTTGAATCGAGTTGCCGGAAAATTGCGAGCGGATACCGTTGGCGCCGGTCGCCGTCAAGGGATCGTAGACGTTGATCTGATCGGCGGCCTTTCCATCCCAATAATATGCCTGGCTGAAATCGCCGGTTTGGGTCACGTTCTGGGTGGTCGATCCGGGGCTAAGCGCCGGAACATCGTCGATTCCGGACTGCGGAGTGTTTTGTGAATAGTTTTCGAATTGTCCCTCGAAGAAAGTCTTGTCGCGGCCATTGTAGAGATGGGGAATGGCGACCGGACCATCAACTTCGAATCCATACTGGTCGCGCTGATCGCTGGTTTTCGGCAGGTTGATGATCGGGTTGTCGTTGTAGTGCGAGTTGGCGTCAAGCCACGTGCGGCGGGCATTCTCATATACCTGCCCATGCAGCTTGTTGGTGCCGTACTTGGTGACAACGTCAAAGATGCCGCCGCCGGTGTGGCCGTACTGCGCATCATAGGGATTGGAGACGAACTTCATCTCCTGGATACTGGCGGTAGGAGGCACGTAACCGATATTGCGGCTGCCATATGTATTGGCGTCATTCGGCGAGCCGTCCATCTGGAAGTCGTTCGTGTCCGATCCCTGGCCGTTGGCCGAGAACAGGTTGATTGAGTTGTTATCGAAGGGACGCACCCATCCGCAGCTCGCGCAGCCATTGAAGTAAACACCCGGTTCTGCGTTGGCCAGCATCAAGGGGTTCCCGCTGTCGAAGGGAGACTGCTCCAATTCGTCCGTTGAATAGGTCACACCGCGATCGGCGTGGGTCTGGTCGATTTGCGCCTCCTCAGCACGAACGGAGACGCTTTCTATGGCGGCGCCGGGCTTGAGCGTCAGCTTCACGGTGACGGTGGCTTCCAGTTGCAGATGGATGCCTGTTTCGCGAGCGGTATCAAAACCGGGCGCGGTGGCCGAAATGTCGTAAAGGCCTGGTTTGAGGCTTGTGAAGGTAAAGTCGCCTGACGAGCTTGTGACCGTCTTGATGTCCTCGTTCGTCAGCTCGTTATGGGCTGTGACTGCAGCCTTGGGGATGACGGCGCCGGTTGTATCGGCGACGCGGCCGGTAACGCCTGTGGAGAATTGCGCCCAGGCGACGTAAGGCACTGCGATTGCCAGGAAGAGGACGACGCAGCGTGCCAGAAATACAGTGTGTTTCATCTGAAATGCCTCCGAGAATAGTGGCTTCGGGTTTTTGGGTATGCGTTTACTCAGGTTTTCGAGATGCCTCTTTCCCAAAGAAGCTCCGATGGGACCCCTGATTTCGGACCGCCTCGTCCCAAGTGATGTTCGTTGATCCATACTGCTTCACTGCTTGTTTCGCATTGCTTACCGGGTCTCGGCGCGTTTGCCGGGACAGCGCCATTTCGTGCTGCCTTTTGCAAACTGCCAGAAAACCGTCTGCCGCGAAACTGCCCTCCACTAGGCAACCGCAACCAGTGGAGACGCAAGGTCTATACGGTGTTTCACATGTCAAGCATATTGATAAATAAGCACATAGCCGACTTTCTTGGGCTGCAGATTCAGTTGGCGCGCAACTTGTTTTCCGGGCTGACATACGCTTGGTAGCGGGCTGTTTCAGGGAAAACGACGATACGCAGGGACCAAGAACCCCAGAATGACCGATGAGGAAGCGCGTGCGATCCACGAAACGGGCTTGAGTGCCAGTCCCACCATCGCGGCATCGAAGGGCTGCACACCGCATCCGACCGACCAATGCTGGGCCATTGCTTGGTCTCGTAATGACGGCCGGGCGAGAATCTGCGACACAGCGGCGCATTCGCGACGTTACGCCGCAAAGCGACAGTAGTTTTTCGTCAGATTTTGTGAGCCGGTAGCAGCGCATCGCCGATGATGGGGATTGGAAGAATTCGGTGGGGGGGAGCAGTCGCCTGCTCTACCCCCACACCACCGGACAAGCGGGTCGGCATCCGGCGGTTCGAGAGGTTGAGGTATGCCCTGTGTTCGTTGCTTGCAGGCGCGGGCGGCCGCTCGCACGAAACGCCTCTATCGCGATGAACTCACCTTTCCTGCCGCTCTTCGCCAGACGTGACACACGGGCCGAGCGACTGGCAAGGACTTGTACCTACCGGTTGTCTTCGACTTTCAAGAGAATTGTGGCGTGCGCAGCCAGACTAACGTCCAAAGCCCGGGAATCGCGCAGAACCTTGCCAGTCCACAATTCATGGATGCCTGCAGGAGCTGCTTCTATTCCAAGCTGGCTCCAGGGCATATGCGCATGTGCAGGAAGATCGGAAAAATTGAATATAGACACATACACGACACCAGGCGCCTTCCCCTCCGAAGTCCAAATATGCAAATCGTCTTTTGAGTAGACGATCTTCGTGCTCGAACTATGTTGATCGATCGCGATAACCTCGCGATTTGTCAGCAGAGTTCGCGTGAAGGTGTCCAGCGAGGGCAGATCGCCGCCAAAGATCAGCGGAGACCGCAGCATGGACCAGAGAGTCATGAGCGTGCGCTGCTCATCGGGAGATAATCTTGAGCTACGGTCGTCTCCTCGCTCCGCGCGAATTCCAATGCGGCCCAACGGCAGCATGTCAGCGTCGGGCCAATGTCCCTGCGTGACCAGGGGAACCCATGATGCAGCATCCTTATACATGGCTTTGACTGATCCCCACGTATCCCACAGGTCATCCTCGATGCGCCACATTTCCGCATTCGACCGCAGGTTCTCAACTCGACTGAGTGGCGCTGGACCAGGGGAAAGACTCAGCACAATCGGCCGCCTGCTCTTGAGGATCGCTTTGTGCAGTGCTTCGATCTCATCCTGATGATAGGGACTGGCCATGTCATCGGCTTTGATAAAGTCCACACCCCAGGATGCATAGAGCGCAACGATAGAGTCATAGTATTCCTGCGCTCCCGGCTTGGACATATCAACGCCATACATGTCGCTATTCCACTTGCACGTGCTCGTCGTATTGGCAATCTGGGATGCGCGGATCTTCGTTCCGAAAACCGGCAGGTCCTTTGCAACGGCTTGACGCGGGATTCCGCGGAGGATGTGAATGCCGAACTTTAGCCCCTTCTGATGCACATAGTCGGCCAACGGCTTGAATCCCTCTTCTTTCGCAGAGGATGGAAATCGATTGACTGCAGGGATAAGCCTCCCATGTTCGTCCATGGAAAGATCTGCTCCCGCCCGGTATCCATGCGCCTTCGCCTTCGGTTCATACCACTGGATATCCACCACAATGTATTGCCAGCCGTAATCCCTCAGCGAAGACGCCATCACATCGGCATTGGCCTTCACTTCTGCTTCGTGAATGGTTGTGCCATATGCATCCCAACTATTCCATCCCATAGGAGGAACTGGCGCACGCAAGATGGACTGCGCCTGAGCGGAAGAGGCCCAAAGCGCGATCAAAAGGAAAAGACAGAAGTCAAAGTAAGGTTGGATGGTCCGCAGTTTCCGGGTGCCAGCGCTGACGTCCAAGCGAGTGGTGGGTTTCTTCCTCATGAATTCTCCAAAGCAAATCATCAAAGGGTGAGCCGGCATCAACAAAAGTCCTTTTCGCTCCGATCGTGAGGAGACGCGACAGGCTGGCACTCGGCATGAAAAGCTCTACGACACAGAACCGGTATGTCCTCGCCCGTGGGGCGAGTGCTGGTTCTGCCCAGCGTGGTTGACGAGGGTCGATGGTCAGGTAGTCGATCCTGGCGCGGATCGGCACGCAGCGAATTCGCTGATCTGAGCAGACAAGGTTATATTGCGGATTCCAAAGTGCAGGTTCGTCGGATCTCCCAGTTTTCGCCTTTCCAAACCGGTGACGCAAATCGTTGTTGCAGTCATACCGAGAGCTAATTCCAGTTCTCCCCACGTTGGGAAGACCTTGTCCAGGCTGATGCCGCACCAGTGCGACTTCGGCCGGCCTGGTTCGGTGCACGACTCGCTTCTGCCCGGCCAATTGGCAGCGCCATCGTCCAGCCGATAGTCCCAACAGTGCCGTGGCAAGTCGCTGGCTGAACGAATCCAGCGCCGAGAAGATCCTCCCCCTCGGTGGCCGCTGCCTGTGGCCATCGGCTGGCTGTCTGGAGACGGCCTCCAGCTGAGTCGCCTCCAACTAGGCCATCTTAGCCAGAGAAGTGGCAAGGTTCTAACGGTTTTTCACACGTCAAAGACACTAAAAACAAACACGTTACACCCTGCTTGGGCGCTCTTTTTGCACTTCGCGCTACAATAGTTCGCATACCCGTTCTACTGTTCGCTGGTGAGTTTTTCAGCAACGCTTTGTCCGGACGGGAGCGGAGAAGGCGGGAAATGGACGTGGACGGTATTCAGAATTCACGAACCGGTGGGGAGGAAGAAGAGCCTCCTGCCCAAGGCGACGACAGAGATTCTCCGCTCGCCCAATTCACAGAGGATGCAGAACCTCTACCGGAACCGTCTCTGGTTGCCCACGCTCTCAAACAAATCTTCGAAAGTGAATACTTTCGCACGAGTACACGCGGAAGGCAGTTTCTAAGCTTCGTGGTGCAATACAGGCTTGAGAACCACCCTGAGCCACTGAAGGAGCGCACGATTGGCGTTGCGCTTTTCAACCGCCGACTTGACTACGCCACTGGAGATGATTCCGTAGTGCGAGCCCAGGCTCGCGAAGTTCGGCGTCGGCTGGAAAAGTACTACCTTGCGCACACGCAGGAAAGCCCGCTGCGGATCGAACTGCCAGTTGGTTCCTATACGGCTGTATTCAAGACAGAAACAACGCACAATGAGGAGCCTGGCGAGGCTTCAGCATCCGCCCACCTGGCCGTTCGGCCCGCAATCGATGCACTTCCTGCCAGCGAAATAGAGGGCGTGCTTGTCTCCCCCAAGAAGCGATTTCCCATCTCTATCTATGCACTTTCAGCTTCGCTGATCTGCATTCTCGTCCTTTCGTTTTTCCTCTACCACAATTCTGCCAAGCGCTTTAGAAGCCCGCTCACGGAGTTTTGGGCTCCAGCAATGACCTCCTCCCGACCGCTGCTAATCTGCCTCCCCAAGCCGATCCTCTATCGTCCTTCTGTCGCGCTGTACAACCGCAGTGCAAAAACTCCTGGGGAGTTCTCTAGCGAAGTCTATCGTATGAACCACCCACCTAATCTCCAGCCCGGCGATGCGCTCACTTGGGGAGAAATGGTCCAATATTACGAGTACGGGGTGAGTAAAGGAGATGTACAAGCAGCCGTCCGATTCTCCAACTTTCTCGGTCATCAGGGCAAGGATAGCGAAGTCAGAATTGGCGATGGCTATTCGTATGAAGATCTGCGCAATTCACCAGCAGTCGTGATTGGCGCTTTCAGCAACCCTTGGACGATCGAAATGACCTCCGGTTTGCATTTCTCCTTCATCGACGACGAAAAAGGACGTCGTATTCAAGAGCAAGGTCCATCGGGCCGATCCTGGCAAACAGTGCATGCCTCTCCAGTCGAGGATTTTGGCCTGGTGACTCGTCTGCTGGATTCCAATACTGGGCAGTTTGTGGTCCTGGTTGCCGGACTTGAGGCAAGTGGCTCCGACGCAGCAGCCGATCTGATCGTCAACCGGAATAGTTTGGAGAAGGCTCTTCGCGACGCGCCAAAAGACTGGCCGCAAATGAATGTTCAGATCGTCGTCAGCACAACGGTCAAGGATTCTTCTGCAGGTCCAGCTAAAGTAGTGGCCGTCTACGTCTGGTAGAAATCTGATCGCTGCGCTCCCACATGGCGGGGCGAGCTGGAGCTGGAAGTGTGACTCGCGCTGCCAACAAGGTCCGGCGAGACCCAAGCTTCGGCATGGGTCATGCAGATCGGAGCCCCGGCAGATCACTCCGAAGCTCCGCATCTCGCTTCGCTATCGCGCCTCAGAAGTTGAATGAGGTCTGAGGGTCGATGCTTCGGTCCGCAGCGGGTGAGGAGAAGAATCCTCCTGCCAGCGCGTTGGACTGGCCGAGCAGAGGCGATTCGAGCACTGAATCCTGGCTCTCTCCCTTGCGCAGACACGATATCAGCTGGGGCTGAGCTCAATCGTCGAATTGAGTCAGGCCCAATATCAGCAGACCGATGCCGCCATCGGTTACACGAATGCTCGATACCAATACCGCCTTGCTCTTGCAACCATCTCCTATCAGACCGGAGCGACTCCATGATCGAGAGCTTCAAGTCGGACGCTGCACGGAGCTGGATCGGCTTGCCGCCAATTCTCCGCTGCTGCAAGAGGTGGCTCACGGCAGAAGCGAATGACCCAGATTAGCATTGGTGGGCCTCGAAGCGCTATCGTATCTTCGTTCGCAAAACACGCCACCCGCGGCGTGGAAGGAAAGGCAATCGGCACTGTTGCATGAAGCCGCCGAGCCCCGGGGCATTCTTGGACTTCGCCATCCTCGCGTCTTTGGAAAAGCTGGTCGCGGCAACGAGCGCACCAAGGAAGGACCAGGCAGGCTGCCGATTTTGCAACACCAGGAATCTGCTGCGATTGCAGCCTTTGTGGAACCCAAAGATGCGCTTAACATGTGGAACGGACGCTCTTCCACGGCGAAGTTTGAGAAATTGGAGGATGAACAATGAAAGCACTGGTGAAGAGTCGGGCAGAACAGGGACTTTGGTTGGAGGATGTGCCCGAGCCGTCTATCGGAATAAACGACGTGCTGATTCGCGTGCGCAAGACAGGCATCTGCGGGACCGACGTTCACATTTATGCCTGGGACGAGTGGGCGCAGAATACGATTGTTGTGCCCACGGTCATCGGGCACGAATTCGTGGGTGAGATCGTGGCCGTCGGATCGAACGTAAACGACTTCCATCCCGGCGACATCGTGAGTGGAGAAGGACATGTCGTGTGCGGGCGCTGCCGGAACTGCCTGGCGGGACGCCGGCATCTGTGTGCTTCGATCCGTGGTGTTGGAGTGAACCGCGCCGGCGCATTCGCGCAATACATTGCGCTTCCCATGACGAATATCTGGCGTCACGACCCGGGAATCGATCAGGAAGTCGCAGCCATTTTCGATCCTTTCGGGAATGCGGTCCACACCGCTCTCGCTTTCCCGGTGCTCGGCGAGGACGTGCTGATTACCGGCGCCGGTCCCATCGGAATGATGGCCATTCCGGTGGTGCGCCATGCGGGCGCGCGGCATGTGGTCGTGACCGACGTCAATCCGTTCCGGCTTGAGCTGGCGAAGAAGATGGGCGCCACGCGAGCCGTCAATACTTCTGAAACCTCCCTTGCAGAGGTGCAAAAGGAACTGGGGATGCGCGAAGGTTTCGATGTTGGCCTGGAAATGTCGGGCAGCCCTCTGGCATTGCGCGAAATGATCGCCAATATGAGCCATGGCGGAAAGATCGCCATCCTCGGAATTCCGTCGAAAGAGATGCAGTTGGACATGCGGGAGGTGATCAACAAACTGCTGACCCTCCGCGGCATTTACGGACGAGAGATGTATGAGACCTGGTACAGGATGACGGTGCTGCTCGAATCGGGTGTCAATATCAAGCCCTTGATCACTCATCGCTTTGCCTCGAGCGACTTCCAGCTTGGATTCGACGCAATGATCTCCGGCAAGGCGGCCAAGGTTGTTTTGGACTGGACGAGCCTCGCATAGAAACGCTGTTTGTTAGGGGATGATCCCCAACAGAATCATGCCCGGAAAGGAATTCTCATGTACGGCACGATCGAACATCATTTGCAGAGCAGAATCGCCGAAATCCGAAGTGCGGGCCTGTACAAGCAGGAACGCTTGATCGCGGGACCGCAGCAGTCCCAGGTCCTGGTGGATCACGGCGCCACCGTCCTGAACCTGTGCGCGAACAACTACCTGGGACTGGCCAATCATCCCGCATTGATCGAGGCGGCGCAGGAGGCTTTGAAAAAATGGGGTTATGGGCTGGCGAGCGTTCGCTTCATCTGCGGCACGCAACTGATCCACAAACAGCTCGAAGATCGGCTCAGCGCATTTCTGGGGACCGAGGACACGATCCTCTACGGATCATGCTTCGATGCCAATGGCGGGCTGTTTGAAACCCTGCTGGATGCGGAAGACGCCGTCATCTCGGACGAGCTGAATCACGCCAGCATCATCGACGGCATTCGACTTTCAAAAGCAGCGCGATTTCGCTATCGCAACGGAGATATGAACGATCTTGAAGAGAAGCTGAAGGAGGCGCAGAAGGCGCGATTTCGCCTGATTGCGACCGACGGCGTTTTCTCGATGGACGGCTACATCGCCAAACTCGGGCAGATCTGCGACCTTGCGGACAAGTATGACGCGCTGGTGATGGTGGACGATTCGCACGCGGTTGGCTTTATCGGAGAGAACGGACGCGGAACGCCGGAACTCTGCGGCGTCGAGGGCAGAATCGACATTATTACCGGCACACTCGGCAAGGCGCTCGGCGGAGCGAATGGCGGGTATGCCAGCGGACGGAAAGAGATCATCGAGTTGCTGCGGCAACGGTCGCGGCCGTACCTGTTTTCGAATTCCGTAGCTCCAGCGGTTGTGGCCGGCTCTTTGAAAGCCCTGGAACTGCTCACGGAATCCTCGGCGCTACGGCAGCAGTTGCGCGAGAATACCCTCTATTTCCGCCAGGAGATGACAAAGGCCGGCTTTAACGTGCTCCCCGGAGATCATCCCATCGCGCCCATCATGTTCGGCGACGCGGTGCTTGCGGCCCGCATGGCGGAGTTGCTGCTGAGCAAAGGGATTTATGTTGTCGCATTTTCTTATCCGGTGGTCCCGATTGGCAAGGCGCGCATTCGGACGCAGATTTCAGCGGCGCACACGCGGGCAGAACTCGAATTCGCCGTCGCCAAGTTCATCGAGGCGAGAGCTGAATGTGGCTGTTAAGACGTGCGGATGGCCGGATGGAGGACTTGCACCTCCAAGCTGTCAATCGGCACGGCGTACGCAGAGAAAAGGCCCGGCTTGCGCCGGGCCTTTTTCGTCATCGTATTCCAGGCTATTAAAATGTCGCCTGGACAGCCAGTCCCTTACTCGGCCGCCATCTCCTCGGCCTCGCCCTCCTGGCGCATCAGCTCCAGTTCGCGCTCGGCCGCCTCGATCTCGGCATGAACCTCCTGCTGCACGCGGGCCGCCGCTTCCTCTAGCTCCGGAGAGAGCTGAACGTTGCGGTAGTACTCCAGGCCCGTACCGGCGGGAATCAGCCGTCCGACGATCACGTTCTCCTTCAGGCCGCGCAGGTTGTCGATGGCCCCGTTGATGCTGGCCTCGGTCAGCACGCGGGTGGTCTCCTGGAAGCTGGCCGCGGAGATGAAGCTGTCGGTCGAAAGCGATGCCTTGGTAATGCCCAGCAGCAGCGGACGCCCGGTTGCCGGACGGCCTCCGGTCGCAATCACCCGATCGTTCTCCTCGCGGAAGCGGAACCGGTCTACCTGCTGTTCCAGCAGGAAGTTGGTGTCGCCCACATCGTCGATCCGCACCCAGCGCAGCATCTGCCGGACAATGACCTCGATGTGCTTGTCGCTGATGGCCACGCCCTGCAGACGATAGACTTCCTGAATCTCATTCACCAGGTAAGCCTGCAGAGCCTTTTCGCCCAGCACATCCAGAATGTCGTGCGGGTTCAAAGGTCCGTCCATGAGTGGGTCGCCGGCGCTCAAGCGCTCGCCTTCCTGCACGTTCACGTGGATGCCGCGCGGCACCGAGTATTCCTTCTCGTCGCCGTTGTCCGCGGTCACGTA
>Ga0181529_10007751_pt1 | contig 10634 bp, 6 predicted proteins | sample PEATcosm2014_Bin_36_FD_119763 | JGI IMG/M metagenome (GOLD analysis project Ga0181529, IMG submission 119763) | Peatland microbial communities from MTU Mesocosm Facility, Houghton, MI, USA - PEATcosm2014_Bin10_30_metaG | ecosystem: Environmental > Terrestrial > Soil > Wetlands > Peat | place... | reverse complement strand
GGCTGCGCTCCTGGCGAGTCAGGCGCTCGCAGCGGCCACGACCTACTACCTCGACGCGGACAAAGGCTCGGATGAGAACAAGGGGACGAGTCCCCAGTCGGCCTGGAAAAGCCTCGACAAGGCGAATGCGCGCTCCCTTGCGCCCGGAGACTCGCTCCTCCTCAAGAGGGGCTGCGTCTTCAGGGGGAATCTCGCCCCCAAGGGCTCGGGCAGGGAAGGCGCCCCGATCATCCTCGGCGCCTACGGCGAGGGGGCCAGGCCCGTCGTCTCCGCCCCGGCCGCGGACAATCCCAAGAAACTCGCGGCGATCACTCTCTTCAACCAGGAGTACTGGACCCTCCGCGACCTCGAGACGGTCGGCGGCAACACTCGCGGCATCTTCGTGTCGGGCAACGTGGCGAACGGCCTCATCCGGGGCATCAGCATCCTCGACTGCTACGCCCACGGGGTCGGGGGAGAGAGCACGGTCGAGAACGACAAGGACAACGGCTGCATCATCCTCTCGACGGGATTCTCGAACAACACCCAGTTCGAGGGCGCGCTGATCGAGGGCTGCGAGGCCGCGGACACCAAGCGCTGGGCGGGGATCATGATATTCGGCGCCTACGACAAGACGGGCCGCAGCGCGCTCTGCGCCATCCGGAGCTGCGTCGCCCACGACGTCTACGGCGACGGGATCGTGATGTTCGAGTGCTCGGACGGCGTGATCGAGGATTGCGTCGCCTACGAGTGCGGCAAGGCGCCCGTGAAGAAGGTGGGCACCGCCAACGGCATTTGGTGCTGGAGCTCCGACCGGGTCGTCATCCAGCGCTGCGAGGCCTATCGCATCCACTCGCCCGACATCGACGGGGGCGGATTCGACATCGACTACTCGTGCCACGATTGCGTGATCCAGCACTGCTACGCGCACGACAACGACGGCTACGGGGCCTCGATCTTCGGCGCGATGGACGATTACTTCGGGGACGCTGCCCTCGGCGTCACGAGCGGCGCGATCCTGCGGTACAACGTGCTGGCGAACAATTGCCGCTCGGGCGGCAAGGCCACGATGGGCGACTTCTACCTCGGCACCTGGAACAAGGGCGCGATAGCCGGGGCTAGGATCTACGGCAACGTTTCGTTCTGGAACCCCAACGGCAGCGCCCCCGCCCTGGCCGCGGCGGGAGTCACCTTCGCCCCAGGCACGACGAGCCTATTCAGGGACAACATCGTCTATTCGAACTCGCGCTCCCTCGTGCAGGTGCCCGAGAAGGGCATCGAGCTCGACGGCAACTGCTACTACTACGCGGGCACCGGCATGCCCATCTGGAAGGTCGGCGAGACCGCCTACGGGAGCTTCGCCATCTACACAAGGACCACGGGACAGGACCAGGACAGCCTCGTCGACGACCCGAGGCTCGCCGCGCCTACCTACCACGGCGTCGGCGACAGGCCCTCCGCCTACGCCCTCGTCTCGACCTCGCCCTGCCTCGGAGCCGGCCTGCCTGTCGAGGGCGAGGCGCCTTCCGCCACGGCGGACATCGGCGCCTATCAGGGCTCCGGCGTGGCCGCGGCCGAGCCGCCCGTTCCGGCCGCCTCGGTGGGCCTCGACAAGTCCTCGCTCCAGCTCAAGGCCGGAGACGCCGTCCCACTGCGGGCCTTCGTCCGCCCGGACGAGGCGAGCGACGTGAAGGTGGCCTGGGACTCATCCGACGAGTCCATAGCCAAGGTGAGCATCAACGGCACGGTGACGGCCAGGAAGGAAGGCAAGGCGACGATCACCGCGGTCACGGAGGACGGCGGCTTCCAGGCCTCCTGCGAGGTAAGCGTGGCCGTCGTGACGCGTGTCGTCGATGAACTCGGCGACTTCGGCCAGATGGAGTCCCACAGCTCGGGCTGGTACGCTGACGGGAAGGACTCGGACAAGTGGCAGAACCGCGACACCACGCGCATCTGCCCCTTCTTCGGCATCGGCACAGATCAGGACATCGTCTACCACCTGGGCGACATCGGCAGCTTCGAGATGGTGGTGGGCTATTGCGTCGCCGACATCGTCCACGACCCGGCGAAGTACCGCTTCACAGCCTTGGCCTCGCCAGACGGCTCGACCTGGACTCCCGTTCCGGTCAAGAGCGGCGTGGACGACAACAAGAAATGGCTGCTCACGACCTACTCGCCCGCGGGGTCCCTGCCGGCGGGGACCAACTATCTGAAATTCGTGTTCTACGACAACGAGAAGGGCTGGACGACGGAGCTCTCCAAGGTGACCATCCTCACGAGGGGCGATCCGGAGTTCCGCGACTGATGAGGCGATCGCCGGCGCGCGCGGATGCGAGGCTCTCTAGGCTTCCCCGAAATTGTCGCAGAGCTCGAGTATCCGCGCGGCGTCCGCGCCCCGCGGATCGAGGCCGCAGACGGTCTCGATGACCGCAGAGGGGCCGCCTCGCGCGATGAGATCGGCTATCGCGCCCGAGGCGGGATCCTTGAAGAGCAGGGCGGCCGCCAAGGCCTCGAGGATGCCCTCGCGGGGCAGACCGTGCTTCTCGCAGAGCCTCAGGGCCCCGACGAGGCGGTCGCCCGGCGCGAGCTTGCGCGGCAGGTCGCGTCCGACCCGCTCGATAGTGTCGCCGAGCTTGCGGTTGGCGAAGCGCTCGAGGAGTTCGTCGGCGTGCTCGAGGAGGGGCCCGAGCGGGACGCCCTGGTCGGCCGCGATGGCCGCGGCCGACTCGCCCATGGCGCGCCGCGCGGCGGCCGCGATTCCGGCGTCGCCGACGGCCTCCCAGATGAGGCGGAAGCCCGCGAGGGCCCCGCGATAGGCGACGGCCGCGTGGCCCATGTTGTGGATGTAGAGCTTACGCTGGATATAGGGCTCGAAGGGCGAGACCCGCTCCATGTTGAAGACCTTGGGAGGCGTTCCCGCGAAGGCCTCGGCGTCGACCGGAAGGTGGTCGTAGGGCTCCACCCAGATGCGCAAGGGGTTGCCCTCGCGCATCGCCTCGGTCATCACAGGCACCATGCGGCCGACGGAGGCTCGGACGAAGCCGACGAGAGAGTCGAGCTTCCGCGCGCCCTCCGCGTCAAGATACGATGCGACCATGGCGCGGAAGGCCTCGTCGGCCCCGGCGAGGTTCTCGCAGAGGATCACGTTGAGGGGTTCGAGATTGCCGGATCGCCATCTGCGCTCGAGGCCGAGTGCGAGATTGGGCGCGATGCGAGGCAGGATGCCGGCGCCGACCGCGGTGCCGACCACTGCGGCGTCGACGATCTCGCCCGCGACGAGGTCCCGGTCGCGTCCGTCTACGGCCCGGACGCCCTCGACGAGGCTCTCCGAGTCCCCGGCCTCCGAGACGACGCGCACCGGATATCCGCGCTCGGCGTTCATCGCCGCGACGATAGCCGGATCGACTTCGACGAAAGCCACCTCGTAGCCGGACTTCGAGAAGAGCTGTCCTATGAAGCCCCGGCCGATGTTCCCGGCCCCGAACTGCACTGCCTTTCGCACGATCGATCCGATCCTTTCATTCGCGGCCGAGGATGCCCCTGACGGCCGGATACAGTTTCTTGTAGGCATCGAAGCGCTCCTGGAAGCGCGAATGCGCCGCCGGGTCGGGCTCGAAGACCCTGCCCCTCCGCACGGTCCTCGCGACGGCGGTCGAGAGGTCGGGATAGAGGCCCGAGGCGAGTCCTGCCAGCATGGCCACCCCGAGCGTGCCCGCTTCCGCCGACTCGAGGGTCCCGATGGGCCGTCCCATCATGTCCGCCTTGAGCTGCAGGTAGGCCTCGGACTTGGCCATGCCGCCCACCGCCCTGAGCTCCTGAACCTCGATGCCGGCCTCGGCCAGGCGCTCGACATTGACCATGATCTCGTACGTGACTCCCTCTAGTATAGCCCTCACGATGTCTCGGCCCGTCGTCTCGAGCCCGAGCCCGACCAAGGCGCCTCGGGAGAGGGAGTCCATGTAGGGCGTCGCCGCCCCGGCGAGATGGGGCAGGAAGAGGAGATCCGTCCCCTCGCCCGCGGCCTCGTCGATCAGGAGGTCGAAGAGGTCCTGGCCTCTCGCCGAGGCCTCGCCCTCGCGCCATGGCGCGAGGCGGTCGCGGAACCACTTGAGCGCCGCGCCGCAGGTGAAGGTGAAGGCGTAGCTGACGTAGAGCCCCGGCACGACGTGAGGCACGCAGGCGAAGCCAGAGGCGGCCATCGCCGCGTTGATCACCGGCCGATCGAAGGCGGGAGTGACGCACTCTGTGCTGCCCAGCCCGTCGACCGCAGCGCCCGGCCCGACGACTCCGGCTCCGAGGGCCGCGCAGGGCTGGTCGTGCCCCCCTGCCACGAGGAGAGCGCCCCGCTCGAGGCCGAGCTCCTCTGCGAGCTCGCCGCCGAGCTCGCCGACGACCGCTCCGGACTGGACCGGCTCGCCGAGCTTCTCGCCGTCGACCTCGGCGGCGCCGAGTATCTCCGTAGACCAGGCCTTGGCCGTCACGTCGAAGGCCTGGGTCCGCGCCGCGAGGCTGTAGTCCGTGTGGAATCTGGCCCCGAGCCGCGCCAGCGCGAATTCGGCGAGGGGCAGGAAGGCGGCCGCGTCGCGGTATACCTCGGGCTCGTGGTCCTTGATCCAGCCGATCTTGTGGACCGAATACATAGAGTGCAGGCTCGCCCCGGAGATCTCGTGCACGCGCTCCGGGCCGAGCCGCTCGCCGAGGGAGCGGGCCTCCACGGTCCCGCGCGGGTCGATGTAGAGGATCGCGTTGCGCAGCGGAGCGCCGTCGGCCCGGACCGGAACCACGGCCTCGCCGAACGAGGATACGCTGATCGCGCGGGGGGACGAGGCCCCGGCCTGGGAGGCCGCATGGGCCGCGCGTCCCACCACTTCCCGGACCGAGTCCCATACCGACGCGGGGTCGATCTCCTCCATGCCTTTCGCGGGCGAGGAGAGCGAGTACCCGCGGCAGGCCTGCCCGATCACTCGGCCCGCCTCGTCCACCACGCTCGCCTTGCATCCCGAGGTCCCTATGTCAATGCCGAGGACGCTCATGCTCCCCTCCGGGTGCTAGCGATACCAAAGGTCGAGGTAGCGCTCAACCATCGCGACCATCTCGCGATGGACGATGGCCTGGCGATAGGTCGTGGTGAAGTAGCCGATCGCCGCCTTGGACGAGAGGTCGGCCTTCTCGCCGAGAATCCCCGCCTCCTTGAGCTCGGCCGCGAGCGCCGGCCCGCCCACCTTCGCCGCGTTGGAGGCCATGTCCTTCAGGAGGGCCGGGCTCGAGTCGCGCTCGAGAGCGGTCCAGAGGTTCACCTTGCAGACTCCGTCGCCGAAGAGGCCGGCGAGCTGGTCTCCGGGTACAGAAGAGGCCCCGTGGAGCACGATTTTGTCCCCGATGCGCGCGCGGATCTCCCTCGCGGCGTCCGCATGATAATGCAGCTCGGCGCCGCTCGCGCGGTGCTCGGTTCCCAGGTTGGCCACGATGAGGTCCGCCTTCGTGCGCTCCACGAAGCGGGCCGCCTTTTCGCCGTCGGTGATGTCGCTCCGCTTGTCGCCGGTCGCGTCCACGATCTCGTCGCAGGCGCCTTCCACCACGATCTCTCGCCCGCGCAGGCGCACGAACTCCGCGGTGAGATCCAGGTTCTCCTCGAAGGGCAGCTTGGACGCGTCGAACATGATCGAGGAGAAGCGCCCCAGGTCCCAGTCCAGGAGCTCGACGTCGTCGTCGAACTGGATGTGGTCCAGGTGGACCATCACTCGCAGGTCCGCGTAGGGGCTGCCCGTGCCGGCCAGGACCTCGAGGTCGGCGAGGAATAGCTTGAGGCCCAGGTCCCAGCGACGCGTGCTCGTGTAGAACTCCGCCTGGGTTCGGTGATCGTAGCGGCAGGTGATGGCGACGATGATCGGCAGGTCCGGCACGCCGAGGCACCCGCCCTTCCTCCGCGCCGCCTCGAGCACGGCCTCGGTCGTCGTCAGGTTCTCGCTGCAGAAGCAGGGCAGCACCCAGCTCCTCCTCGCGGCCTCCTCGTAGATCCCCTTCACGGCCGCGCGGCCAGTCACGATCGGCATGGACTACCCCCTATTCCAGCGCCGCGATCTCCGCGGCGACCCTCTCGATGCCCTCGCGGTCCGTCAGGAACTCGGCCTCGATGCCGAATGTCCGCTCCTCGCCCGCGGCGAGGCGCTCGAGCATCCCGGCCTCGCGTGTCCGCGCCCTGCCCTCGGCGAGGCAATTACAGGGCTCGAGGCCCATCACGTATTCGCCCTCGCCCATCATCTTCCACTGAGTGAAGTTGGGGAGCTCGCGCAGGTCGAACCTGAGCGCCACGCCGAGACCCTGGGCCTCGTTGACGAGGGCGACGCAGGTCCCGCCCTCCGGCCCGCCGCGGAGCTCATGGTAGAAGACCTCCTCCGCCCATCCCGGAGTCGGCGGCTCCGCCCGCGACCAGCGGCCGAGGCCGGGCCGCATCGACTCGTCACGGGGCCGCTGCTCGGCCGACGGGGCGAGGACGCGCGAGCTCGCGTCGAGCAGGGGATAGCCCAGGTTGAAATGGTAGAGAATGTCGAAGGCTTCCTCGCGGAAGCCCAGGTTCGTCAGCCGGTCCTCGATGCGCACGAGATTCCGGCCCACGGGAACGGTCAGCGACCGCTTGAGCTCGAGGTTCTCGCCGAAGAATCGCGCCTCGCGCATGCGTCCCTTGGCCGTGATCGCCGGCTCGTCCCGGTCCCAATCGACCGAGAAGGACAGCTCCTCGGCCGGCGCGTTGGACTCGCGCCCGTGCAGGCCGAAATCCTCGCCGTCCTCAGAGCAGGGCCCCCCGACGTTGCGCAGTCCGCAGGTGGTGAGGAAGCCCGCGCCGAAGCTCCGAAGCCAGCCGAGGCCGCGATCGTCGTAGAAGGAGGGCGCGACCGCTCCGGGCGAGCCCATGTAGGAGAAATTCCGGCCGCCGCAGGAGAGCCAGGCGATGTCCATGCCGCGGTCCGCGAGGACGGTGAGCTCGAGACCCGCCCCGGAGCGGAGGTCCGCCGCCCGGAGCCCCTGCGCGCGGCCGCCCTCGAGCCGGTATTCCCTCGCGCCGAGCAGCTGGGAGACGTCGCCGCAGCGCCGGAGGAGGGCCCGTCGACCGTAGTCCATACGCTCCATGGCGGCCTCAGAAGTCGGCGAGCTCGTAGCCCAGGTAGGTCTCGAAGGCATCGCGAAGGGCCGCGGCGTAGCTGCCGAAGGTCACGCTGACGTGATGGCGGAAGCCGCCCTTGCCGATGCCGAGGAGCTTGGCCTGAAGGCCGGGGATCTCGGCGACGCCTCCGCAGCCGAAGAAGCCTTCCTCGATCGGCTCCCCCGTGAAGCGGCCCTCGCCGAGGTAGAGGACGAGCCGACCAGAGTCCGTCTTGGCGGAGGCGTAGGTCATCGGCGAGGCGGCGATCCGGCCGACGTTGCAGCCCCATCCGCAGCCGGCCCCGTAGCTTTTCGCAAACATGGCGTGCTCGACCACCCTGCCCTTGTCGGCCATGAGGCGCTGGGGCACGGGCCCGCAGTGGAAGAGTATGCACTTGTCGGGGTCCGACCCGTAGTTATTGTTCCAGTCGAGGCAGGTCGCGGGCAGCCGCGAGGCCGCGGCGAGCGCGAGCATGGGCACGGCGTTGCAGACATCGAGCTCGCAGGCCGCCACGATCCCGCGGTCGTTCAGCTCGGAGAGGAGGACGCAGGGCGAGACGGCCAGCTCCTGCTCGATCTCGTTCCAGCAGCGCAGGGCTATGGCGTCGAGGCGGTAGTCCTCGATGATGTCGTCGATGGCCGCGCCCACCTTGGCGAGCAGGTCGGTCTTGGCCTCGGGCACGCTCGAGAAATTCGCGTAGCCCACGAGCCGCTCGCGCTTGGCCTTGAACTTCGCGCCCGAGGTCTCGATGCCCCGCACGCGCGCGAAGAGCTCGGAGAGGTCGAGGGCCTCGACGGTGAGGCCCTTACGCTGGAGGGCGAGCTCGTCGAAGCGCACGGTCTTGAAGAGGGTGGTCCGCGCGCCGATGGCGCCGATCGAGGCCCGCCTCATGCGCTTCGCGATGCGGCAGGTCGCCGCGAAGACCTCGAGCTGCCGCGCGAACTCGGGCGAGCTCGGGTGGGCGACGTGGGGCTCCAAGGCGGTGAACGGAAGGCCGTACTGGCAGAAGACGTCCATGATCGAAAACTTGCCGCAATAGGCGTCGCGGCGGCGCTGGAAGTCCATCTTTCCCGCCTCGTCGGGGTAGGCCTGGATGAGGATGGGCACGCCGCAGTCTCGGAGCGCGGCGATGGCCCCGTTCTCGTCGCCGAAGTTCGGAAGGGAGATGATGACGCCGTCGTACTTCCCAGCGTGGTCCTCGAGGAAGCCCGCATATCGCCGCCCCTCCTCGGCGCCCTCGACGGCGCCGAAGCGCGTGGCCTTCTCGTCGAGGACGATGCTGGCGTGACCGGCCCTGGCGACCGCCTCGGCGACCTCGCTCCGAGCGGACGCGATGAGCGATTCGGGGAAGAAGCCCCGGTTCCCGAAATACAAGGCGAAAGTCAGCTTATCCATGGCCGTTCCTCCGAATGACGCGAGCGGTATTCCGTTGATGCCGCCATGCTAGACCGAGACCGCCGTCCCTGGAATGGATCGAGACGGCCTGTTTATGCACAAATCGAGCACCGCCGGCCCGCGCCGCTCAGGACGCGAAGACCGCTCCCATGATCCTTTCCTGAGTGATGCCTTCTTTGCCGATCACGGCCTTTATCCTGCCCTCGTGCATCACGGCCACGCGGTCCGAGAGCGCGATTATCTCGGGCAATTCGGAGGAGATCAGGATTATGGAGTTGCCCTCGTCCGCGAGCCGGGCGATGATGCGATGCACCTCGGCCTTCGCCTTGACGTCGATGCCCCGCGTCGGCTCGTCCAGTATCAGGATTGAGGGCTTCGTCGCGAGCCACTTGGCCAGCACGACCTTCTGCTGGTTCCCGCCGGAGAGGTTGGCCGCGAGCTGCTCGGGCCCGCTCATCTTGATCTCGAGCATGCGGGAATACTCGTCGACGACGGCGAGCTCCTTTTTCCGCGAGAGCGTCCCGAGGAACGTCTTGACGAGGCGATGGATGCCCATCGTCATGTTCATGCGCACGCTCATGCCGAGCACGAGGGACTTGGACTTGCGGTCCTCGGACAGGTAGGCGATGCCGCGGCTCACGGCCTGGCCGGGAGAGTCGATCCGCACGGCCGTGCCGCCGATCCGGACGGTGCCCTTCCGCTTGCGCGCCGCCCCTATCAGGAGCAGCGCGACCTCGGTCCGGCCGGCCCCGATCAGGCCCGCGAACCCGAGTATCTCGCCCTTGCGGAGCTCGAATCCGACGTCCTCGACGTAGGGCGGCCCGCAGAGCCCCTCGACGCTGAGGACGACCTCGGCCGACGGGCTCGAGGCCCTTTCGGAGAAGAACGACCCGATCTCGCGCCCGACCATGAGGGACACGAGCTGGTCCTGCGTCGAGGCGGCCGTCTCGAGGGCGCCGACGTTCCTCCCGTCCCTGAGCACGACGATGCGGTCGGTGATCTCGAAGACCTCGTCCAGCTTGTGCGAGATGAAGACGATGGCGATGCCCCGCGACTTGAGGTCCCGCACGACCTTGAAGAGCGTCTGGATCTCGCGGTCAGTGAGGGAGGAGGTGGGCTCGTCCATGATGATCAGCCGGGCGTTGGAGAGGAGGGCCTTCGCAATCTCCACCATCTGCTGCAGGGCCACGGAGAGCCGGCCGATCGGGACGTCGAGCCGGACCTCGACGCCGAGATAGGCGAACAGCTCCTCGGCCTTCTTCCGCATGGCCTTGAAGTCCACCGTCCCGAGCCTCGTGCGCGGCTCGCGCCCGAGGAACAGGTTCTCGAGGGCGCTCAGGTTCGGGCAGTTGTTCAGCTCCTGGAAGATGATCCTGATGCCGCTTTCCTGGGCTTCGTCGATATTCCTGAAGGCCGTCATCCGCCCGTTCCATTCCATGCAGCCCGCGTCGCTCGCGTAGACCCCGGCGATGATCTTCATGAGCGTGGACTTTCCGGCGCCGTTCTCCCCGAGCAGGCCCACGACCTCGCCCTCGCTCACCGCGAAGTCCACATCGTCGAGCGCGTTCACTCCGGGGAAGGACTTGCAGACTCCCTTCAATTCCAGGATGGTTCTCGACATTGGGGCCTCACTTGTTCTTGACGCGATCGAGCACCGCGGCGAGCACGATGACTACGCCGATGATGGCCTGCTGCCAGTAGGCGGAGATCTTCATCAGCACGAGCCCGTTGCGGATGACGCCCATTATCGCGCCTCCGATGACCGCGCCGAGGATGCTGCCGGTGCCGCCCGCGAGCGAGGTCCCGCCTATCACCGCGGCGGCCACCGCGTCCATCTCGGAACCGAGCCCGGTATCCGCCTGGGCCGAGTTGAACCGAGCCACCAAGATGACGCCGACGATAGCGGCGCAGATGCCGGATATCACATAAACAAGGACCTTGTGCCTCTTGACGTTGATGCCCGAGAGGAAGGTCGCCTGCTCGTTGCCTCCCATGGCGTAGACGCGGCGGCCGAAGGCGGTCTGCGTCAGGACGAATCCCCCGATCAGCATCGCCGCGACCATGATCCAGAGCGGGACGGGCAGCCCCAGCAGGTCTCCCTGGCCGATGAAGAGCAAGG
>Ga0181529_10007750_pt1 | contig 10634 bp, 9 predicted proteins | sample PEATcosm2014_Bin_36_FD_119763 | JGI IMG/M metagenome (GOLD analysis project Ga0181529, IMG submission 119763) | Peatland microbial communities from MTU Mesocosm Facility, Houghton, MI, USA - PEATcosm2014_Bin10_30_metaG | ecosystem: Environmental > Terrestrial > Soil > Wetlands > Peat | place... | reverse complement strand
GCCCGCGCCGCGCGAGGCGGATTCCCAGCCGCCGAAAACGAGCAGCTTGGATTTGTCGAGGCCCGGAATCGCGGCGATGGCGTCGGCGAGCGCCGCCGCAGTTTCGGTGGCGTCGGTGAAACCGCTGGCCGAACCGTCGAGCGCGACGAGTTCAAACGGCACCTTTTGCGCGACGGTCATCATCACCTGCTGGAGCTTGGCTTTCGGGCCGAGGCTGACGAGCCAGACTTTGCTGCCGGGCGAGTTTTTTGCGAGGTTCGCCGCCTCAAACAGCGCGTGGCCCGCCCACGGATCGAGGACGGCGGGCAGCATCATTTCATTTTTCAACGCCGGCCCGGTGGGCGAGGCGACGGGTTCAAGCGTCTGCAGCGGATCGGGAACAATGCTGCCGCAAACAACAATTTGATAGGCTGTGCTCATAAATTTTTAACCACGGATTAACACGGATTACTTTAATAAAATGCTTTCGATGGTTATGCGACGCCTTCAATTGAAACTTCAATGCTGTCAGGCGGAAAATCGCTGCCGTCGGGCAACGTCAACCGTGCGAAAAGTTTTTTAAGTCGTTCAACCTTTTCCGTCCTCTGTGATTGCGGGCAAAAGAAAAGATCGGTGCCAGGCACTTGAATTGAACTGTAAGCTGTTCCTCTGGCACGGTTCAGAAAATCAGTCGCAGGAGTTTTTGATAGCGGGTAGCGAATCACGGGAAACTCGGTCAACTGTTTCTTCATGTGCTCGCCGAACGTGCTGATGAGTTCAGTAAGCAGTTTGATTATTGAATCCGAATCTACAGCAGATGCGATAGTCTGGGGCTTGCGATCCACATCTAAAGCACCCCAGTCAATCACGATTTTCAATCTTCCGCCTGTTGCGCGAGCACCTGTTTCTTCAACGTCGTTGTCTCCGTTCGGCAAACCATCACTGATGGCAACTTCGCTGGCAGTTTGAAAATTGGGATTTGCATATAATCGCTGGAGATATTCTTGGAAGTGAGAAGTCAGCCGCTGCATTTCGGCTCGGTTTGCATGACATTCGGGACAAATCAAGACACCATTTTGAAGCAGTGTGCGGCCTCCGACTGTATGCTCAATGACATGGTGAATTGCTGCTTCTCTAAATGGAACACGCCGTCCCGGACGTGCGCAGTTTGGGTTCTGGCATTGCCCTCGATCTCGATTCCAAATTACTTCTCTTTCAAGACCGCCAAAAAGACGGTTCGGATCAAGCGGTGTGATTTGGATTTTGGAATACAATTCGGACAGCAGGAATGAATGTCTCATGCGAATTACTTCCGCAGTGTCAGATCCAGACCCACCCAATAATCTGCCAAACCTTTCGTGATGAGGAAGCAATTCATGGGTCTGATTGTATTGAAGTTTGGCTTGTGCTACGTCTTGCCTAAACTCAATAAACGCTGGTATGACACGTTGACGCCAAATTGGGGTATAGAGACCCTCTTCAAGCGAGTCCACAAGCAAAGCCAGATGAAAAGCCCATTGAAACTTTGTTCGAGGACCTTCAAGCAGACTCTCGAATCCGGGAAGTTGAGCAACAAGGTCAAGCACATGAATAACACGCAATACAGCCGGGTCGCTCTCATTCAACTCAAGGTTGTCCATGTAGAAATCGTTAATTGTTTTCCCCTTTAGATCAACGAAGTCCAATTCTAACCGTTCACGTTGCATGATAGTCATAGCAAGTCCGGCAAAAAACTTTCTGACTTCAGCTAGACCATCAACATAGTGGTCGCCATCATCCACAGTGACGCGGCGTGGGTGAGATGGGAACAGGTCAAAGAAACGCTTGGGCTGCGAAAGCGGATGTCCCGGTTTCCCAGCGTGCTTAATTACGAAGTTGGTAAAATTCCCAGGCCATGCGTCTCGCTTTTGCTGTGCTGTCAGCGGCGTGCCTGCCTGAAGGCGAATAAATAGGTTGCGAACCTCGTTAGGCTCTGCCGTCATTTCTATCACCAGCAGTTCGCGCTTCAAAAGACGTTCTTTGTCATCAGATGAAAGTTCGTCAAATTTTTTCCCGGCCCATGATGGCAAACTGTCTCCGCCAGCAAAGGCAACAGTCTGCGGATTAGGCAATGCAAACACATTCTGGCGATAATCAAGGATGGCCGCGAGCCGCTGCTGTCCATCAACAATCCAAGCGGTCTTTTCAACTTCACGCGTGTATTCGTTCATCCTTGATTCCAGATGAACATAAAAAAGAGGAATCTGGTAGTCGCGCAAAAGCGAATCAATGAGTCCCTGTTTTTGAGGCAACTTCCAAACCGTTCCACGCTGGTATTCTTCTTTAATACGCAATTTCTTGCTCGAATATGCTTCGGCTAGATTTTCGAGCGGACGGGTTTTTAGTTCGGATTTCATAGGCAAACGCTAATCGAAACATCATTCTTTCACCAGATTGATTCTTACTTTCATGTTTTGAATCCGTGTTTATCCGTGTCCATCCGTGGTTGAATTCAATTCTCCGCCGAGTGCAGGCCGCCGGTGCCGGCGCGGAAGGCGATGTTCATGCGTTCAGGATTTTCCGGGTTCGCCTGCGAGCAGTTCCACAGGCACGCGCCGCAGTGGACTTGATTGTTCATGCCGTTTTCAATTTCAGATCAATGCGCAGGCTTGCGCCCAAGGCCCGGGCCACTTTTTCCAGCGTGCCGAGCGTCAGGTTGGCGTCGAACCGTTCCAGCCGGCTGACGTTGGCCTGCCGGGTGCCGATGGCTTTGGCTAGGTCCGCCTGCGTCATGCCGCGTTGCTGCCGCAGCTTGATGATTTGCAGCACCAGTTCGATGCGCTTGTCCTCGGCTTCGTAGGCGGCGCGGAAGTCTGGATTTTGCAGCTTGCGCTTCAGGCTGTCGTCCAGGCCGGCGTGCGCGCGGTTATGGGAGGCCGGCGTGCGGCGGCGGTTCGCAGTTTTCATAGTATTCTCGCATTCGTTTGGCCCGGACGATTTCCGCGGGCGATGTCTTGTCGGTCTTTTTCAAATAGCCGTGCGTGAAGATCAAACGATCCCCCCGGCAATAGAAAAAGAACGAGCGATGCTCTCCCGCCCGCAGGGAAAGCCGCAGTTCAAAATGCCGTCGTCAAGATGCTTCGCATACGGCGGGCGGCGCAATTCGTCGTGCGCGGCCAGTCGTTTGGCCCTGGCCAGAACCTTGGCCTGATCCGTGACCGGCAGTTCTTCCAAGCCGTCCAGAAACGGGCAACGTCCGTTTTCCAACCGGACACAGCCAAGCGACAGATTCATATTATATCTTTTATGATATGTTGTCAATTCACCAACCGAATTGGCCGCGAAAAGGCACAGAAGGCACAAGAAGAATTTTCTTTTGCGCCTTTTGAGCTTTTTTGCGGCAAAGGTTTTTCACGCTTTCAATTCTCCGCCGAGTGCAATCCGCCGGTGCCGGCGCGGAAGGCGATGTTCATGCGCTCGGGATTTTCCGGGTTCGCCTGCGAACAATTCCACAGGCACGCGCCGCAGTGGACGCATTTCTCGCGGTCGAACGCCGGCACGCCTGTTTCGCCGGGAGTAATCGCCTGGCCGCTGCACGCCTCGATGCAAATCCGCGCGCCGCATTTCTCGCAGAGTTCGGGATGCAGGAAAACCACGTGGTCCGCGTAGCCGTGCGGCGCCTGCACCTTGCCGCCCATCAGCAGCGCGTCCTGATGCGAGACGAGCAATTGGCCGTCGAACGGAATCGCGGGCCAGCCGGCTTTGTCCATCAGCGCGCCGTGGAGCGAGGCGTTTTTCATTTTGCACTCGTCACGGAGCTTTGCGATTTCGTCGCGTGAGATTTTTCCGGTGAAATAATCTTCCACCGTCGGAATGCGTTTCCACGGCTGGACCGGCGCGCTGCCGAGCGACAATTTTCCGTTTGTCAATCCGGCGAGCGCCATGCCGATCATGCCGGTGGCGACGCCTTTTTGAAAACCGTCGCGGGAGTTTTCGGCGATGCGGCCTTCGGCTTCCACCCAGCTCGCGCGACGGCGTTTGACGTAGGTTTCATCGAGGTTTTGCTTGGTGAACGGCTTTTTCGCCTTGAGCAATTCGATGACGGCCTCGGCGAGTTGCGTGCCGGTGGCCCAGGCTTCATCCACGCCGCTGCCGGTGAGGACGTTCGTGGTGCCGCTGCCTTCGCCGATACGCGCGTAGCCGTCGCCGGTGAGGTGCGGCTCCCCGTGCTTGCCGGATTCGCCGAGCGTCTTGGCGCCCCACGAGCGGAGCTTGCCGCCCTTGAGATAACGCCAGAGATACGGGTGCAACATCCAATGCTGGAGATAGCGATAGGCCGTGCGCGTGGGACTGTCGAACCACGACGGCACAAAAATGCCGAGCGACGCGACGCGGTCGGGATGGACGTAGAGAAATCCAAAAATCTCCGGCTCGGGGTAACCGAACGTGTGCAGCACGGTGCCGGGTTTGAGCGGCGTGTCCTCGGGCAAATCCACGACGAACTTCATGCCGACGGCCCAATCGCGGAGGTGTTTTCCTTCGGGCAAACCAAATTGCTCATCGAGCTGGCGGCCGATGGGGCCGACCGGTCCGTCGCCGATCACAGTGAGCGCGGCATGGACATCCATGCCGGGCGTGAAGCCGTCGGATGGATTGCCTTTTTTGTCCACGCCTTGATCGAGCAGGCGGACGCCGACGACTTTTTTCTCCTCGACCAGCGCTTGCGCGACCGGCGTGCCGGGCCAGATTTGCACCGTGCCTGTGCTTTGCACCTGCGCGCCGGCCCATTGCATGAACTGGCCCATCGAGAGAATCATGCCGTCGTGTTTTTGCAAAAATGCCGGCGTCCACGGCAGGTTCAACGCGTGCTGCTCGAATGGCAGCGCAAATTTCGTCGCGCGAATTAATGAATCTGCGAGGTGCAGCGCCAGCGAGCGCCGGCTCGCGCCGTGCGGGTCGAGCAGATACAAAACCTTTTCCTCGCCGACCGGCGCGGCCATTGGAATGCCGGCGGTTTTGATTTCTGGAAAGCTCGCGCGCAACGCCCGCGCTTTGGTCACGACGCCGGAGACACCGAAGCCGATGTCATCGGCGCGTTCGTAGCACAAAACTTGCGGCGGCATTCCCGGCATGACGGTGCTTTCGACGGCTAGCGTGCCGTCGGCATTGACGAGTTGTTTGGAGAGTGTGGTGAGAAAGCCCGCCGTGGCCGGGCCAAAGCCGACGCAGACGATGTCCACGTCCATGCGCTGACGGTCAATCGTGGTTTGCTCTGACATTTTCTTTCAATTTGAGCCTCGTTACCTCGGCTCCTACAAAAATCAAACCGGATAATCCAGCGTCTCGCGCGTCATCACTTTTGTCAGCGCCTCGGCGGCGCGATCCTTGGCGAGCCGGCAGCCGGTGAGACAGCCGTCCAGCTTGGCGCGCAGGCGGACGAAATCCTCGAGACCGGCAAAGCGCACGCAAAGACCGGCTTTCACAGGATGCGGTTCGCCGGCTTCATATACGTCGGAGTTGGCGCGGGCCGAACCGTCAATGCCGGGAATCAAACCTTCGAGCGATTGCAATTCGTCGGCGCAATAGCACGCGTGGCAGCTCGCCTCGTCCCAAGCCGGATGGCGGTTGTAACCGTGGACGATTTCAGCGCAGACGCGGCCAGCTTCACCCGCGGCCCGCGCGGATTGCACGTGGCAAAGATCGGTGAAAAACGCCACGGTGCCCGTCAGGCCCTCGGCGAGCGACGGATTTTCCGCGCCCTTGGTTTCCAGTTCCATCACGTCGAGGATGAATTGCCGGGCCGCCAGCAGCCAGCTAAGCGCGTCCGCGAGCGTGAACGTCACGCCCTGCCGCGTTTTGTGATACAGCTTCACGCCGTCGGCGTCGGTTGCGTTTTGGATGTGGTTGAGCGACCAAAGCCAGAGCTGCATGGCGGCGGCGAGCGTGCAGGCGCCGGTGCCGGGTCGGTCGGACGCGATGCGGCGCATTTCCGCGATCCATTGCTGGAATTGCGCGAGGAACAATTCATTGGTCATGGTGATGGAAAGCTGCAAACGCTGCACGGCTTCCGGCCCTTCGTAAGTCGCTTCGAGCTGGGCGTCCATCCATTTCTGACCGAGAAAACCGGGACAATCCTCGGTGATGCCGTAACCGCCCATGAGGCTGACGGCTTCGCGCATCATGTTCGCGCCGTGGCCGGTGTTCCAGAGCTTGCACGCGGGGCAAAGGACGTTTGCGATCGAGTCGAGAATGGAAAAATTCACGAGCGGGTCGGATTCCAATTCCTCGGCGCGTTTCAGGTCGCGCTGGCCGACGGGTTTGGAATTCAATCGGACCAGTTCCAAGGCTTCCTGTTGCTTCTTCGACAATTCCTTGAACGCGGCGCGTCCGGTCAACTGTTTCGCCGCGAGCCATTGATCTTTTTGTTTTTCCAGCGGATCGAGTTCGTCAAACAACCGCGCGGCAGCGAAGCCCAGCGACGCGCTCGCCTCACCGGTGGCCCAAATGTCCACAAGCCGGTGCAATGCGTCTTCTTTTTGCTGGATGCCGAGTTCGTAACGCGGGGTGCCGGGCGCGCCCTGGCCGCCGCGAAACCGGCGGCGCTGGTAAAGAATCACCGGCTCGACGGCGGAAAGCAGTTTCGCGGCGGTCATCAGTCCAACCGTCACGCGCGTGCGGCGGAAGACGGCCTCAATGATTTCGCCGTGCGAATAATTCGGGATGATGACGCCTTCCTTGATCGTGTAACCGCCGACGATGCGGCTGGCAGGAACCTTCAAATTGAAGACCGGATCATTCGTCGAGGAAAGCTGATGAACGAGTTTTTTCGTCGGCGTGCCGCGATCAAAAACGCCGGGATCGCCTTCCTCCAAAATGACCATGCAACTGCCCTTGATTTTCGGATCGTCAGAATCCACAGCGACGGTGACGACGTTGGCGAAGCCCATGTTCGTGATGAAGCGCCCGCGCTTGTCCACCTGCAACAGCGGCTCCAATCCGTCCTTCCATTCCGCAACGCTCACTTTGCCGGCCAACATGCCGGTTTCGACACCGACAAACGGCAGCGGCTCGGTGAGCGCAAACGCGGCGCGCACCTGTTTGCGGGTTTCGCCCGGCTTCAATGGCGCGGCGGCGGCGATGTATTTCGCGCGCTGCTCCGGCGTGCCGCGCTCGTGAATCGGCGCGAGCCCCAGGTTGCCCGCGAGGCTGCCGGTGGCCGCGCCGGCGTCCACCCACGCCAGCTCAAACGCGATGAGCGCCAGCACCAGATTTTTCGGCCCGGCAACGAACCCGCCCTGTTCCGGATCCAAAAACGCGGCGGTGATGCCGCTTTCGTCGTAGTGCTGGAGCAGGCTGTTTTTCTCCGGCGTCCACTCGTGCGAATTGCGCCCGCCGGCGGCGACGAGCCGGGCGACAGGCCCGCGCGCCACGCCGCGCGCCGCCTGCACCAGCATGTGGAGTTCGTAGCGGTCGGCGAAGCGCCACATCATCTGGCGGACGTCGTCACCGGGGAGGGTGGTCAGCACCGACGAAGTTTTTTCCACGGCCATTGTTTCCATAAAACATCTTTCTGCGGCGGAAGGTTTCACGGCCATCGAACATATCCGCCAATTTCGACAACCTGAACAGACATCGGATGTTAGGCGGAAATTTTTCTGTTTTCCAGAAGAAAAAAACCAATTGCATTAAGTTGCAATTATTTTTTCCTGTTTATTTTCTTATCCATCCGCCAGCCGGACCCGGCGAACCCGGCTTAATTTCTGGCGTTGAGGCGGACGCGGCGGCCGGCCCGATGGGCAATCAGCCGCCGGCCGCCGGCTAATTGATGCGTTCCGCGATTTTGTATTTGAACATCCGCCGCTTCATCCAGCGCACGGCCAGCAAATCGTAGAACGACGCAAACAGCCGGTTCCACACCCCGTAATGGGTCTGCCCGCTCGCGCGCGGGTTGTGGCCGACGGGAATTTCCGTGACGGTGAATCCTTCAATCTTAAAAAGCGTCGGCAGGAAACGATGCATGCCTTTGAAAAATTTCAAGTCCCCGACGCACTCGCGTTTGAACGCGCGGAAGCAACAGCCCGCGTCGGAAATGGTCTCGCCGGAAAGCCGGTTGCGCACCCAGTTCGCGATGCGCGACGATGCGATGCGGATGAAATTGTCGCCGTGGCTGCGCGCTTCAATCCGCGTGCCGCACGCGCAATCGAACCGATCCAGCGCGGCCAGCAGTTTTGGCGCGTCCTGCGGATCATTTTGCAGATCCGCGTCGAGCGTGACGATGTATTTGCCGCGCGCCGCCTTCATGCCCGCCCACAGCGCGGCGGATTGCCCACAGTTGAAAGCAAACCGCTGTGCGCGAATTCTGGAATCCGCCGCCGCCATTTCTTTCAACACCGCCCACGAATCGTCCGTGCTGCAATCGTCCGTGATGACGATTTCATAATCTTTTTGGAGCGGCCCGATTCCCGCGACAATCGCCGCGACAAGCGGCTTCAAATTCGCCGCCTCATTGTGGCAGGGAATGACAAAACTGATTTCCGTCGTCCCGCTCATTTTGCCTCGCCTGCTTTCACGCGCAAAAAAACCTCGCGGCCTTTCCAGGTTTTGACGCCGACATGATTCAGCAAACCAAGATGATAACGCCACGACATTCCGTAAAACGGATTGTGCGTCGGCCAGAATGAAATGATGTCCACGCCGATTTCCTTCGCCATTTCAATCGCGCGCGAAATCGTCCTGGGGCTGTCATTCCAGTTGAACAAAAGATATTTCCATTCGAGAAACGGCTTTTTCAAACCGCGCGCGTCCCGATAGGCGACCATTTGCCTCATCGCGTCGGACGCCTTTTCAAAGCTGCCGCGCATCATGTATTTTTCGCACATCGCGTCGCTGATGCCGTGGACGGAAAACTGGATGTCGCTCAAATTCAGCGCCGCCTCGCGCTTGGCGTCCGTGTTCAGCAAAATGCCGTTCGTCGAAACGCGGATGTAGGCGTCGGGATTTTTCGCGCGCAACAGCGGCAATTCCTGGCAGATCGCCGGTGACAAAAACGGCTCGCCGAGGTTTAGGTAAAAAATCCGCTGCATTCCGAGCCGGGCTGCGAGATCGGCCATCTGGCTTAATTCCGCCAGCGGCATCGTCTTGCCCGCGCGCACGTTCGCCGCGCCCTCGCGAGCGCAGCCGATGCAGTCTACGTTGCAGATCACGGTGTTTTCCAAAAGCATTCCGCGGTAGGGCAAACGCGCTTTCGGCGGCGTCTCGTTTATCTTCAAACGGTGCAAATCACCACAACGCGAACAGGTGAGAATCGGCATTTTTCCCTTCGCAAGATCGTCGCGGAATTTTTGCGCGACCGGCCCAAAGAAAATTTCCTCGAACGAATTATTCCGCAAATCACCGAGATGCCCGCTGCCGTCGTAATCCTGGCAGTTGCAGGAGACCGTCAGGTCGGAATTGATGGTGATGTTGTATTCCGACTCGCCGTCGAGCGCGATGCAACGATATTTGCGCCCGGTGAATTTCGCCTTCAGTTCGAGCCAGCGCGACTTCGTCCACCGAAAGCAATCGCTCACGCGCCAGTTGAAGCGCGTCTTCGGATTCTTGATCGCCCGCGATGTCGGCGAAATGGCCATGGGAAAAGAATGGCGGCGCGGAGTTAATTCAGCAAGCGATACCAGTTGTCGCGCTGATGCGGCTCGTAGCCCAGATCGGAAATCAATCGTTTCATGTCGTCAACGGTCATGCGGAAAGTCGTGCCCGCCTGCGAGACGACATTTTCCTCAATCATGATGCTGCCGAGGTCGTTCGCGCCAAATTTCAACGCGACCTGGCCGATTTCCTGGCCCTGCGTCACCCACGAACTTTGAACGTTGGTAAAATTGTCCAAATAAATCCGGCCCAGCGCCTGCGTCCGCAAATATTCGTGCGCGCCAACCGTCGGCGCCTTAAGGTTGGTGTGCTCCGCCTGGAACGTCCAGCAGATGAACGCGGTGAAGCCCTTTGATTTGTCCTGCTGCGCGCGCAACCGCTCCAGATGCTCGATGCGGTCTTCAACCGTCTCGACGTGGCCAAACATCATCGTCGCGCTCGAATTCAAACCAAGCCGGTGCGCCACGTCCATCACTTCCAGCCAGTCGCTGCTCATGGCTTTCAGCGGTGAAATTTTCTGGCGCACGCGGTCCACCAAAATTTCCCCGCCGCCGCCGGGAATTGAGCCGAGGCCGGCGGCTTTGAAATCGCCGATGATTTTCTCCAGCGGCTCGTTGAACACTTCGCGGAAATGAATGAATTCGCTGGGGCTAAAACCGTGGATGTTGAAGCCGGGGAATTTATTTTTGACGTGCGCCAGCAAATCCAGATACCACTGCTTCGACAGCTTCGGGTGATGGCCGCCCTGCATCAGCATTTGCGAACCGCCAAGCGCGATGGTTTCCTCGATCTTTTTGTCCATCTCGTCGAACGTGATGACATAGGAATCGTCGTCCTTTTCCACGCGGTAAAACGCGCAGAATTTGCAATAAACGTTGCAGACGTTGGTGTAATTGACATTGCGGTCAACGATGTAGGTGACGATGTCGTTGCCGCGGCCGGCGAAATCCTTACCTTTGGCAAGCTGGCGGCGGCGGTCGGCGAGCGCGCCGAGTTCTTCGAGCGGCAGATGCCAAAGCCGCAGCGCCTCG
>Ga0181529_10007747_pt1 | contig 10636 bp, 5 predicted proteins | sample PEATcosm2014_Bin_36_FD_119763 | JGI IMG/M metagenome (GOLD analysis project Ga0181529, IMG submission 119763) | Peatland microbial communities from MTU Mesocosm Facility, Houghton, MI, USA - PEATcosm2014_Bin10_30_metaG | ecosystem: Environmental > Terrestrial > Soil > Wetlands > Peat | place... | reverse complement strand
GCTGGCCGCCGATGCGCACCAGCGACACGCCGGAGATCTGGCTGATCTGTTGGGCGAGGATGTTCTCGGCGACGTCGTCGACCTCGGTGATCGGCGCCGTGTCAGAGGTCAGCGAGAGAATGAGGATGGGAGCGTCGGCTGGATTGACTTTCCGGTAGGTCGGGGCGCTCGGCAGAATCTTCGGCAATTGCCCCGACGCGGCGTTGATTGCCCCCTGGATGTCGCCGGCCGCCGCGTCGATGTTGCGGTCGAGGTCGAACTGAACCGTGATCGCCGTCGCCCCGAGCGAACTCGTCGAGGTCATTTGCGACACGCCGGGGATCTGCGCGATCTGCCGCTCGAGCGGCTGCGCCACCGACGAGGCCATCGTGTCGGGCGAGGCGCCGGGCAGGGAGGCGCTGACGACGATGGTCGGAAAATCGATCTGCGGCAGCGGCGCCACCGGCAGCAGCGGATAGGCGACGAGGCCGACGAGAAGGATCGCCACCATCAAGAGCGTGGTGGCGACGGGATGGCGGATGAAGGGGCCGGAGACGCCTTCCCTGATTGACTTGGTTCCCGTCGTCGATTCGGTCGCCGTCATCGGCTCAGCTCCCGCCGCCGGCGCCGGCTTCGATGGCGATGCGCGCGCCCGGCTGCAAGCCGAACTGGCCGACTGTCACCACCTTCTCGCCTTCGCTGAGCCCCTTGGCGACGACCGCGACGGCGCCGTCCTCGTGCGCGAGGGTGACCGGCCGCACGACCGCGCGGTTGTCCGCGCCGACGATGTAAACGAATAGGCCGTCAGGCCCACGCTGGACCGCTCGGTCGGGAATGGTCAGCGCGTCCTTCTCGACCTCGACCCGCAGGCGTGTCGCCACGGCCAAGCCTGGCCACAACGCATGGTCCTTGTTGTCGAATTCGCCCTTGAGATGGATTGTGCCGGTCGTGACGTCGACCTGATTGTCGATGACGGTCAGCTTGCCGGTCGCCAGCAACGTCAAACCGTCGGAGGCGCACGCTTCGACCAACGGCTTGCCGGCGGCGAGCGCGGCGGAAATGCGCGGCAGGTCGTCCTGCGGCGCCGTGAAGTTGACCGAGATTGGTTCGATCTGGGCGATGGTGACGATGCCGGTCTGTTGCGCAGCGTTAACCATATTGCCTTCGTCGATCAGGCGGAAGCCCACCCGGCCGGTGAGCGGGGCGACGATGGTGGCGTAGTCGAGCTGCACCTGAGCGGCGTCGATCGCCGCGGCGTCGGCCGCCTCCTGGGCGATAAGCTGGTTGACCAGCGCATTTTGGGTGTCGAGCTGTTGCTGGGTGGCGAAGCTCTGCTTGGCGAGGGTCGAATAGCGCGCGAGGTCGAGCCGGGCGTTGGCGAGGGTCGCCTGATCCTGGGCCTGTTTCGCCTTCGCCTGGTCTAGAGCGGCCTGGAACGGACGCGGATCAATCTGCGCCAGCAGATCGCCGGCCTTGACCATCTGGCCTTCCGCGAAGGCGATCTTGACGATCTGGCCGTCGACGCGGGTGCGGACCGTCACCGTGTTCTCGGCCTGGACCTGGCCGAGTCCGTCGATGAAGACGGGATAGTCGGACGGCGTCGCCGTGGCCACCGATACGACGGCGGGCTTCGACGCGCTGGCGGCCGGGCTGGCCGCGGGCGCTGGCGCGGGCTTGGCGGCGAACAGGGCGTCGTGAGCGCGCCGCGCCGCCGGTTCGGCGGAGGGAAACAGGCGGCCGGCGAAGTCGGGCGCGTAGACGCTATAGGCGACAGCTACGGCGACGATCGCGAGCGCCGCGCCGGCCAATCCTCGAGGTCTCATAACTTAGTTGTTCCTTCGGCGGAGACGGCGCCGGGCGGGTCCGCCCCGTTCCGTCCGGACCGGCGCACGCGAAAATACGCTCCACGCGCGCCAACCGTCGTGCGGGAACATGGCTGACCAAGCCGTAAATATCGAGGTGAACCCGATCAATCCTGTGTGAGGACGGTCAACAAGCGCGTGTATACGCCGCCGCGCCGGCGCTCAAGCGCCGACGCGCGGCTCGTACTCAGGCAGGCGGGAGACGGGGCGGCGCGGCGGCGCCGGGCCGAACAGCGCTTCGCGCTCGGCGACGGTCGAGCGGTAGAAGGGATAGCGCGCTTCGAATTCTTCCTTTCCGATGTGCATGTTTGCGCGCATGCAGACGATTTTTGCGTAGACGTTCGGGTAGTCGCGCGGTTCGCACAGAGGAACATAGTTGAATACGCGGCGATAGAAGGTGACGTGTTCGGCGCGCACCGTCGCGATGGCGAAATCGGCCTGAAAGTGCTGGGCGGCGAGATAGGCCGGCCGCATCGCGGCGTAGGGCAACTCCGAATGCTGCTTCGAAACCTCCAGTCGAGCGGCGGCGCGGGTGAAGTCGACGACGACCAGACCAGCGCGAAGCTGCGGAGCGATCAGATCCGAGAAGACGCTGAGCGAAGGAAGCGGCGTGTGTTCGTCGACCGCCAAATTGATCCGGACTGTCGCGGCGAACTCGTCGTCGACGAACGTCGACGTGACCCAAGCGTTCGGCGCGTCGTCGTAAAAGGGATCGTAAAGTCGGCCGTCGTGGCGTGGCTCGATCAGCCCGTTGCGAACGTACGCCTCGTATCTGAGCCGGTAGACAGCCTCTTTTTCTATCGGGGTCTTCGCGGTCCGATGCTCGACCCTCTCCATGAACCCAAGAACCCGATCCGAAAATCGGGTTCGGGACTCGGCGGTTTCCGCGTGCATCGAAACCCTCGCTTAACCCTGTTGGCGAAACAAGGTTAGCGAATGGTAAAGAGGTGTAAAGGGGAATTAACCGAATTCGATTAAACGTAGTTAACGATGCTGTGTCCTTAAACCGTCATATGACAATTTTGTCCCCACCGTTCGCCGGACTCCACGAGATACTCGAGCAACAGCGCTGCGTAATTGTCGAGCGCCGCTTCGGAACTGGACTCGCTTACGCAGGCGCACCATTCGACGAACTTTCCGACTCGCACGGGTTGTTCGACAACGCGAAGCCCGGCCGCGACGGCTCGTTCGCGAATTCGACGGCGTCGCTCGGACCACGCGTCGTAGTCGCACGGACCGTCGAAAGCGGCGAGCCGGCCACAATGCGCCGCGAATTGCCGCGAGTCGATTCGCGCGACGACCGCCGCCGGCGGCGCGCGTCGCAGCGTTTCGACGAAGGCTGCGAAGGCGTCCAGGCTGCGCAGGCTGGGGGAGCGCCCGGTCAGATCGCACCAAAGCGCGAAGCCGGCGAGCCGAACGCGAATAAGCGCCGCCTCGACGCCGGCGAGCGACAAGCCGATTTGCAGACCTTCCCGACAGTCGAGCCAGTCCGAGAAGCTCGGATACGCGTCCAGTCCGGCGACTACGCTTCGCGCCTCGTCGAATTCATCTGGTCCAATCAGGCCAATTGTCACGCTTTCGCCCGTCGACGCAGCGTCGACAGTGGGAAATAGCTTCTGGTTCGGTTCGAGAACGCTCATTTGACGGGCCTGCAATCTGGAGGCGGTTCGACACTACTCTTCGATCAACTTCGCTTCGGATCGCCTCGCGTAGCTTGTCGCAACTCTTGAAACGAGTTCTTAAGCGCCCGTGTGGGAAGGTACGGTCGCCGCTCCTAACAAGCCGGTAATTTCTTATGGTGCGTTTGAGGTCTCCAGCCAGCTTGCCGACCGGGACGAAAATTCCGGACGACATGTACATGGGATTCGTCGACAACCATCTTGTCGACCTACGCGCGCTCGTCTTCGCCAGCCTCGTCGTCGTCGCCGCGCAGTCGGCGGTGGCGCTGGTGAACGACAGCGCATGGCTGTGGGGCTGCATCGGCTTGACGGCGGCGGTCAGCGGGATGCGGCTCTACTTCATGCTCGATCACGCGCGAAGTCGGCCGAGCCGCGACATGAAGGCGGCGCGCCGGCGTGAGATCGAATACGCGTTCGGCGTGATGGCTTACATCGGCGCACTCGGTTCGTGGGCGCTCGTCACGTTCTGCGTCACGGAAGACGGGTTCTCGCGTCTTTTGGCGACGACCTTGGCGATCTCATACACGTTCGGAATGTGGACACGCAGCTTCGCCATCAGCAGAGGCAACAATCTGCAGATCCTCGCCGCTTTCGTGCCCCTCAGCGCGGCGATGCTGGTGGCGGGCGGAAACTATCCCGGGGCGATCCTGTTCGGACTTGTCCCTCTCAGCATCTACGTGAAAGGATCTTCGGATCGCCTGCGGTCGAATTTCTTGTCCGTCGTGGCCGCTCAGAGCCAGTCGGCCTTGCTCGCCAAGCGCCTCGACATGGCGCTCAACAACATGTCGCACGGGCTGCTGATGATCAACGCCGAAGGGCGCGTCGCGGTCGTCAACCGCCAGCTCCTCAACCTGTTCCACCTCGGCGTGGACAGCGTTCAATCGGGCTCGAGCCTACACGCCGTCGCGCGCACGCTGCTGCGTCGCAAGATTGTCGCCCAGAGCGAGATCGAGCGGGTGTGGAAGACGCTGGCGCGGGCCGCCGCCGGGATCGACGTGGTCGCGCCGTTCGAGACCCGCGACGACCGCGCGATCGAAATCACCGTCCATCGCATGACGGGGGAGGGCGAGGGCGCGGTCATCGTCGTCCAGGACGTCACCGAACGGCGCAACGCCGCCCGCGCGATCGATCGCATGGCGCGCGTCGATTCCGTGACCGATCTGCCAAACCGCCGTCGCTTCGAAGAGGAGCTGGTCGAGACCCTGCGCTGGCGTGGCGAAGATATCGAGAGCGCCAACGTCCTGTTCCTCGATCTCGACGATTTCAAGCAGGTCAACGACAGCCTCGGACACGCGCGCGGCGACAAGCTGCTGACGGCGGTCGCCCGCCGGCTGCAGGGACTCGTGCGCGACACCGACATCGTCGCGCGCTGGGGCGGCGACGAATTCGCCATCCTGCAGCGACCGGTCGCTGACGCCGGCCAGGCCGGCGAACTCGCAGGGCAGATCCTGCGCGAAATCCGTCGGCCGGTGTTCATCGACGGCTATGAAGTCATCGTCGGCGCCAGCGTCGGCTCGGCAAGCGCGCCGAAGGACGGCGAGACGCCCGAAGCGATCCTCTCCAACGCCGACATGGCGCTCTACGCCGCCAAGGCGGAAGGGCGCGGCAACTGGCGCGCGTTCGAGAAGTCGATGGACGCCAAGATTCAGATTCGCCGTCTGGTCGAACTCGATCTGCGCGCCGCGGTCGCCAACGACGCGATCGAGGTCCATTTCCAGCCGATCGTCGCAGTCGCGACCCGCCAGATCTCCGGCTTCGAGGCGCTGGCGCGCTGGAATCATCCGGTGCGCGGCAGCGTCTCGCCGGCCGAATTCATCCCGATCGTCGAAGAGCTCGGCCTGATGAACGAGTTCGGCGCTAGCGTGCTGCGCCGCGCGTGCGTCGCTTGCGCCGCGTGGCCGGGCGAAGTCAGCGTCTCGGTCAATCTTTCGCCGGCCCAGTTCCGCGGCGGCCGCGTCGTCGAGACGGTGCGCGAGGCGCTCGCCGCGGCGAATCTCCCGGCCAGCCGGCTCGACCTCGAGATCACCGAATCCACTCTGCTCGACGACCGCGGCTCGACCCGCGAAACATTGGCGGCGCTGCGCGAGCTTGGCGTTCGCATCTCGCTCGACGATTTCGGCACCGGCTACTCGAGCTTGAGCTACGTGCTCGCCTTCCCGCTCGACCGGATCAAGATCGACCGCTCCTTCACCATCGGCCTCGGCTTGCAGGAGCGCGCCTCGATCCTGGTCGAGAGCGTCGCGCAGATGTGCGGCAAGCTCGGGATGACGGTGCTGGTCGAAGGCGTCGAGACCGATCTGCAGCTGCGCTTCATCGAACGGCTCGGCACGATCTCCGAGGTGCAGGGCTTCTATTTCAGCCCGGCTGTGCCCGAGGTCGAGGCTCGCCGCCTCGTCGCCGAGAAGAAGCGCCTCGTCGCCTGAGGCGCAGTCATTCCAGCCTGACGAGGACCGAGTCCGACGCGCCCTTGGCGTCGATCACCGAAACGCGGGCGAAGCCGGCGCCGTCCGGTCGCCAGGCCGACTGTCGGCGCAGGCCGGGTTCGCCGATCGGCTGGCCGTTGACGAACCAGGTCAGCGGCAACGCCCCGCCCAGCGCCTTGAGCGCGAGCGTCTCGTCGCCGTCGCGCTCGGCGAGGCCGAGATCGACGCGGGCGCCGTCGGGCGGATAGGCGATCTTCAGCGGCGTCACGCCGGCGGCGGCGATGGTCTTGGGCGCGTCGCGGCGCAAATGCCGCAACGGCGGCGGCAGGTCGGCGCTCGCGGCGACGCGCAGCACGCCCTTGGGCGCGCGGATCGGCTCGACGTCGCGGCCGAGGCGGGCGAAGGCGTCGAACAGCAGCGGCGCGGCGGCCTGGCGGCCGATCAGGCCGGGCGTCGGACCGTTGTCGGGCCGGCCGACCCAGACTGCGATCGTCGTCAGCTTGTCGTAGCCGATCGCCAACGCGTCGCGGAAGCCGTAGGAGGTGCCGGTCTTGAAGGCGATGCGGCCGGAAATCGCGCTCGAGGGCGGCGGCGCGCCGCGCAGAATGTCCTCGACGTAATACGCGGCGACGGGATCGGTGACGCGCTTCGCGCCGATGATCGGCGGTGCGCCGTCGAGCCGCTCGATCAGCGCCGGCGCTTCGCCGCCGCGCGCCAAGCTGGCGTAGAGTCGGGCGAGGTCGGTCAAGGATATGCCGAGGCCGCCAAGGCCGATCGCCAGACCGGCTGGGGCGTCCTTGGGCATCTCGACTTCCGCGCCGGCGCCGTGCAGCCGGGCGAGAAAGGTCGTTGGGCCGACGTCGGCGAGCAGCTCGATCGCCGGCAGGTTGAGCGACATCTGCAACGCCTTGCGCGCCGTCACCGTGCCCTGGTAGCCGAGATCGAAATTCTGCGGCGCGTAGGCGCCGTATCGCGCCGGCCGGTCGAACAGCACCGTCTCGGGGTGGGCGAGCCCTTGCTCGAAAGCGAGCGCGTAGATGAACGGCTTCAACGCCGAACCGGGCGAGCGCGGCGCTCGCGACATGTCGAGCGCGCCGCCGCGCGCGGCGTCGAGATAGTCAGCGGCGCCGACGCGCGCGCGCACCTCGCCGGTGGAATTGTCGATGACGACGATCGCCGCCGACAGGTTCGGGCCGAGGCGCGTCGCAGCGTCGCGGGCGAGCGTTTCGAGCTTCTCCTGCAGCCTTGCGTCGATCGACAATTTGAGGACGTGCGCGTTCGGATCGGCGGCGACCGCCTCCTCGGCGGCGTGAGCGGCGAGGATCGGCAGCGGCTTGCGGGCGTCGGGGATTGGCTCGCCCTTGGCCGCCTCCGCTTCGTCGCGGCTGATGATTCCGCGCGCCGCGACGCGGTCGAGCACGCGCGCGCGGGCGATGCGCGCCGCGTCGGGGAAGCGCTCCGGCCGGCGCGTCTCCGGCGATTGCGGCAACGCCACCAGCAGCGCCGCCTCGCCGATCGTGAGCTTGTTCGGCTCCTTACCGAAGTAGGAGAGCGAAGCGGCGCGCACGCCTTCGAGGTTGCCGCCAAACGGCGCCAGCGTCAGGTAGCGGTCGAGCGCGCCCGCTTTTCCGACGCGGCCTTCGATCTGCCAGGCGCGCGCGATCTGCCTGAGCTTGGCGGAGAGGTTGCGGTCGTCGCGCGGCTCGATCAGCCGCGCGACCTGCATCGTCAGCGTCGAGCCGCCCGAGACAATGTGGCCGCGGGTTGCGAACTGGCCGGCGGCGCGCGCCATCGCCCGCCAATCGACACCGTGGTGGGCGTAGAAGCGGCCGTCCTCGTAGCCGAGCAGCATCGCCAGATAGCGCGGGTCGACCTCCCCGGCGGTCGTCGGCAGCCGCCAGCGGCCGTCGGGCAGGGTGAAGGCGCGCAGCAGCCGCCCGTCGCGGTCGACGACGATCGTCGAGCCGAGCCGCGCCGAGGCGAGGTCGAGCGGGCCGAGGCTTTCGACATAGCCGTTCCAAACCGCCGGCCCGCCAAGGCCGAGAACACAGACGAGCGCGCCGACGATGGCGAACAGGCGGCGTTCGCGGGCGCGCGACTTGCCCTCACCCCGGCCCTCTCCCGCAGGCGGGAGAGGGGGATGCCCTTCTCCCGCTTGCGGGAGAAGGTGGCCGCGAAGCGGCCGGATGAGGGCGCGCCAAAGCCTCACTTCGCCGTCACCTCGATCGCGCCGAACGCGGTGCGGCCGAAGCGGTCGGGGCGGTACATGTCTTCCGCCGTCGCCGGCGGATAGACGTACAGTCCCGGCGCCACCGCCCGCACGACGTAGGCGACGCTGAAGAAGGCCGACTGGCCGGGCTCGCGGTCGAAAGCGGCGACAAAGCGGTCGTCGCGATACTCCGCGTGCACCGGGTCGATGTCCTTCTTCAGCCACGAGAAGGCGTCGATCGAGCCGCTGTCGAATAACGTCGGGTTGTCGATCTCTAGGCCGGCGGGCAGGCGGTCGACCACCAGCAGCTTGGCGTAGCGCGCCTCGCTCTCGGTGATCTTGAGCACCACCACCACGCGCTCGTTCTGCGCGACAGCCTTCAGGTCGGTCTTGGTCCCGTCGAGCTTGTAGAACGTGCGTTCGAGCGCGTAACCCTCGGAGGCGGCCGGGTCATGCGCGATCGGCACGCCGGAGGCGGTCGTCACCAGCTCAGCCGCCGCCTTGCCGGCGTTGGCGATCGTGATCAGCTTCTGGCCGAGCGCGAAGCCGCTCCATTTGCGATAGATCGCGCCTTCGACCGGTTGTCCGTCGACGGCGAACTGGCTTAGCGCCTTCTGGCTGGCGAGCGCCTCGGCGGCGATCACCATCCAGTCGTTCTCCTGCGTGCTGGTCGAAACGCGCGCCGCGCGGGCGCGTTCGAGCACGGCGCCGGCGCGGGCGATCGGGTCGCCGGGCAGTTCGGCCGAGGTCATGTCGGCTTCGACGACCAGCGCCAGCGTCGCCGCCGCGTCGCGCAGCGTCGAGCCGTAGTCGGGACGCGACAGCCCGTCGTCCTGCTCGGCTTCGAGCGCGTCGAGCGCCGCGGCGAAGCCCTTGCCGGCGCGCGCGCGGTCGCCGAGCATCGCCAAGGCCGCGGCGATCTGCGCCTTGGCGAGCGGGGTCTTGAACACCGCCTGTTTGGTGTCGGCGAGATAACGCAGGTCGCCGATCACCGGCCTGCCGTTGCGCGCCAGCACGTAGAGCGCATAGGCGAGCGGCTCGCCAGCGCCTTCGCCGGGGTCGGCGGCGTTGAGTGCCGAATTGCGCAGATGATCGAGCGCGAGGTCGAAGCCGGCCTGCGGCACGGCGAAAGACTTCTCTCGCGCGCGGGTGAGGAAGTCGGCGACGAAGGCGTCGAGCCATAAATCGTCGCTGTCCGAATCGGCCGTCCATAGGCCGAACGCGCCGCTGGCGCTCTGCCGCGTCATTTCGCGGTCGACCGCCTGCTTGACGCGCGCGTCGACGTCGCCGTCGCCGGCAAGATGCTCGAGCGCGGCGATCTGGTTGATATAGAGCAGCGGCATGGCGCGGCTGACGACCTGCTCCGAGCAGCCGTACGGATAGCGATCGAGCGCCTGCAGCAGCGCCGGCGCATCGAGCGCGCCGAAGGGCGAAGCGGCGACCGAGACCGATCCGGTGCCGGGAACGAAATCGGCGACCAGGTCGTCGGCGATGGTCGCGCTCTCTCCCGCCGCGAGCGGCTTGACGACGCGGCGATAGACGTCGGGCGCGCCGGCGGAGACGCCGAGCGGGAAGCGCTGAGTCAGCGACAGTCCGGGACCGGTCAGCTTGAGATCGACGGTCGCGGTTCCGACGCCGGCGGCGGATATGGGAACGGCGAGGCTCGCGCGCTGATGTGCGGCGAGCTTCACCGTCCGGCTCAAAGCGTCGGCGTCGGCGGTCAGCGGGCCGTGGATGTCGAGGTCGAGCCGGTAGTCGCCCGCTTCGCCTTCGACGTTGTCGAAGTCGACATGGACCTGCGGCCGATCGCCGAGATCGAGGAAGCGCGGCAAGGTCGCCGTGACGACGACGGGATCGCGCACGATCACGTCGGCCTCGGCTGAGCCGACTTTCGACTTCGACCACGCGACCGCCATCATCCGGACCGAGCCGTTGAAGGCCGGCAGGTCGAAGGCGACGCGCGCCGCGCCGTCGGCGCCGACCTTGACCACGCCGGAGAACAGCGCCAGCGGCGGCTGGGTCGGCAAATTGCCTTCGAGGCTGCCGGAATTGTCGCCGCCGGTCTGCAGCGCGCCGGCCGCGCCCTGCATGCCGTCGATCAGCATGCCGTAGAGGTCGCGGATGTCGACGGCGAGCTTGCGCTGGCCGAAGAAATAGCTGCGCGGGTCGGGCGTCTTGTAGCCGGTGAGATTGAGGATGCCGACGTCGACCGCGGCGACCGCCACCTCCGCCTCCTCGCCCGGCGCGAGTCCGCCGATCTGGATCGGCACGGTCAGCGGCTCGCGCGGCCGGGTCTTGTCCGGCGCCTGGATCGCCACGTTGAGCTTATGGGCGGCTTCGTCGATCGAGAACCAGGCCAGGCCGAGCGCGCGGCCCGGCATGCGCTTGGCTTTGACGTCGAGCGGCCGATGGGTCAGCGCGACGGCGTAGGCGCCGGGGCCCCAGTCGGCGCCGACGTCGAACGGCACGACATTGTCGCCCTCG
>Ga0181529_10007743_pt1 | contig 10638 bp, 9 predicted proteins | sample PEATcosm2014_Bin_36_FD_119763 | JGI IMG/M metagenome (GOLD analysis project Ga0181529, IMG submission 119763) | Peatland microbial communities from MTU Mesocosm Facility, Houghton, MI, USA - PEATcosm2014_Bin10_30_metaG | ecosystem: Environmental > Terrestrial > Soil > Wetlands > Peat | place... | reverse complement strand
CTTCCGCGACCTCAACGCGGCCTTCGGGGCCCAGGGAGGCGACGCGGCCATAGCGGCCCTGGCGACGGCCTTCTCGCCCCTGCTGCGGGAAGGGGAGATATGCTCCAGGCTCTCGGGCGACGAGTTCGCCGTATTCATGCCGAGCGGGGCCTTGGATCGGGCCCTCGAGCTCGCCGAGTCGATGCGCGTCGCCGCGGAGGAGCTCTATCTGGAATTCCGGCGAGGCATGGGGGCGGTGCCCGAGCGAGCCTCGATCACCGTGAGCGTGGGGGCGGCCTCGAGCCCTGAGCATGCGGGAGGCCCCGAGGAGCTCGTCACGGCCGCGGACAAGGCCCTATATATGGCCAAGGAAGGCGGGCGCAACCGCGTTGAGCTCTTCGCGACACCGCTTAGGAGCTGAACGGAGTATCGGTCGCGGGCAGGCGGTCGAGGTCGTAGGGAGTCGCCTGGTAGACGTAATAATTGAGCCAGTTTGAGTAAAGCAGGTGCGCATGGGAACGCCATGTCATGACCGGCGCCGCCGATGGGTCGTCCGCGGGAAAGTAGTTTGCGGGGACCGAGATAGGCAGCCCCTTGGCGCGGTCCCGATCGTACTCCGCCTTCAGGGTCAGCTTGTCGTACTCGGGATGCCCGGTCACGTAGACCTCGCGGCCGTCCCGAGAGGCCGCCAGGTAGGCTCCCGCCTCATCCGAGGATGCGAGCAGCTTGAGAGCGCCGACGGACTCGATGTCCTCGCCTCGGACCTCGGTATGCCGCGAGTGGGGAGCCAGGAAGACCTCGTCGAAGCCGCGGAGCAGCGGGTCCGTCAGGTCCAGGGCTCGATGGTGGAAGAGTCCGAACATCTTGGCCGGGAGCGGATGCTTCTCGATCCCGTAACGATAATATAATCCCGCCTGCGCGCCCCAGCAGATGTGCATGGTGGACCAGACGTGCTCCCGAGACCACTCGAGCAGGGAGCAGAGCTCGTTCCAGTAGTCGACGTCCGGGAACGGAATCGTCTCCACGGGAGCGCCGGTCACGACGAGCCCGTCGAAGCGCTCGTCGAGGACGCGCTCGAGGGGCTCGTAGAATGTCTCCAGATGCTCGATCGGCGTGTTTTTGGACTCGTGCGATCCCATGCGCACGAAGGTGATGTCCACTTGAAGGGCCGTGTTGCCGAGGAGCCGGAGCAGCTGGGTCTCCGTAACCAGTTTCGTGGGCATGAGGTTGACCACGGCGATCCTCAAGGGACGGATGTCCTGCTGGGCCGCCCTGCCCTCGGTCATCACGAAAATGTTCTCGGCCTCGAGCTCGGCTCGCGCCGGCAGGTCGTCGTGGATCTTTACCGGCATCCCGCTGTTCCTCCCTCTTCGATACGCTGAAGCATGCTGGCGAAGACTTCGCAGCCTCGGCAGCCTTCCAGGCCCGGCCCGGCGTCGGCGCAAAGCCTGCCCGTAAAGAACCAGCAAAATCGCCCCTCGTCGGAGACGTAGGCGACGCAGGCCGAGCGCTTCGCTTCCGGACATCCCTTGGCGTCCCAGCAGGGCTTGCCGTCCCTTCCGCCATCGGAGCTCAGCTTGAGCGACAGGAAGTACATCATGCGCTCGACGTGGAAGGGAACCTGGCGCCAGCCCTGCTCGTAGCTCTCGACCGCCTTCAGCGAGAGGCCGAGGAGTTCGGCCAGCTCGCGCTGGCTCTTGCCGAGCGAAGAGCGCAGGCGGGCGAATCCGTGGCCGTCCAGCCTTCCGGCCTTCCCGGCGCCGGAGTCAAGGACCTTGCTCTTCGCGGACATCTTGACAAAGTTCTCCCGAATACCACAATGTGGTACTACCACAATGTGGTATATTTTCCTGGAATACGCAATACCCCGCGCAAGCGGGCTCCTGCGGGATTCCGGTTTCGGGGGCCCAAAAATGAGCACTCGTCTGACTCGAGAGCGCGTATGCGGCATGCTCGTGCCCCGCCGACCTAGGGCGAGGCGGGGCAGACTGGGCAACGGCGCTGCGTACGCGGACGCCTGAGACGATTGCACACGGAGGGATACATCATGGCCAACGAAAATAACCGCGGTTTCGAGACCGAGGCTGTCCATGGCGGACAGGTACCCGACCCGACAACGACCTCGAGAGGAGTGCCAGTCTACAGGACGAGCTCCTTCGTTTTCAAGAGCGCCGAGAATGCCGCGAACCTCTTCGGCCTCAAGGAATTCGGCTACATTTACTCGCGGCTGGGGAACCCGACGAACGCCGTCCTCGAAGATCGCGTGACAGCCCTCGAGGGCGGGGCCGCTTCGGTCGCGGCCGCCTCCGGCACGGCGGCCATCTTCAATACGATCGTCACGATCGCCCGAGTAGGCGACGAGATCGTCTCGGCCTCCAACCTCTACGGCGGAACCTATACGCTTTTCGACGCGATCCTGCCCGACCTCGGCATCACGACCAAGTTCGTCGACGTCCACGACCCGAAGAACTTCGAGAAGGCCATCACCGACAAGACCCGCCTGCTCTATGTTGAGAGCATCGGGAATCCCGTCCTCGACGTCGCGGACATTCCCGCCATAGCCGAGATCGCCAAGAAACACCACCTGCCCCTCGTCGTCGACGCGACATTCACGACGCCTTATCTCCTCAAATCGATCGAGCTCGGAGCCAACATCGTCGTCAACTCGCTGACCAAGTGGCTGGGCGGCCATGGGTCCGCGATCGGCGGCGTCGTGACGGATGGCGGGAACTTCGACTGGTCCGACCCCAAGTTCAAGCTCTTCAACGAGCCCGACAAGAACTACCACGGTCTGCGCTGGGCGAAGGATCTCGGTCCCGACCTAGGCAAGATAGCCTTTGCCCTGCGAAACCGCACCGTGCCCCTGCGCAACATCGGCGCGAGCCTCTCGCCCGACAACGCGTGGATCTTCCTTCAGGGCATCGAGAGCCTCCACGTGCGCATGCCGCTCCACTCCTCCAACGCCCAGGCCGTCGCCGAGCACCTGGAAAAGCACGCCAAGGTCGCCTGGATCCGCTACCCGGGCCTCAAAAAGGACCCGACCTACCCGATAGCCGCCAAGTACCTCAAGAAGGGCTTCGGCGGGATGGTAGTGTTCGGGGTCAAGGGCGGGAAGCCGGCGGGCGAGAAGCTCATCGAGAGCCTCAAGCTCTTTTCCCACCTCGCCAACGTCGGCGACGCGAAGTCCCTCTCGCTCCACCCGGCGAGCACCTCGCACTCCCAGCTGACCGAAGAGCAGCAGAGGGAAGCGGGCCTGACGCCGGATTTGGTGAGGCTCTCCATCGGCCTCGAGAGCATAGAGGATATCATCGCGGACCTCGACCAGGGACTCGCGAAGGTCTAGCCGAGTTCTCTGATATCGAATGGCTCGCCTGCGGGGGCGGCCGCCCCCGCAGGTCGTCCCCGCAGTGTTACGAGCGGGATCCGAAGATGCCCTCGAGGACTGCCCTTGTCGCCTCGCCCGAGCCCATCGTGAAGAAGTGCAGGCAGGGCGCGCCGAGGTCCTGAAGCTCTCGGGCCAGTCCGACCGCCCACTCGACGCCGGCCTTGCGCTCCTCGGCGGGGCTTCGCGCCTCGCTTAAGGCCGAGACGAGGCCCTGAGGCAGGTCGATGAAGAAGGTCTTCGGGATCGTGGCGAGGGACTTGGCGCGGAGCACCGGCTTGATGCCGGGGATGACGGGCACGCGGACGCCGAGGTCGCCTAGCCGCCGAACGAGGTCGGCGTAGAAACGCGCCTCGAAGATCATCTGGGTCACGACGAAGCTCGCCCCGGCCTCGATCTTTTCCTTCAGGTGGAGGACGTCCGTCTCGAAGTTGGGCGCCTCGAAGTGCTTTTGCGGGTAGCCGGCCACGCCGATCGTGAACGCGGTGGGCCTTCCCTCGGAAGGGGGAGTGTAGCGGCCCGCGTTGAGCGACGCGATGTGCGAAACCAGATCGACCGCCCGCGCGTAGCCCTCGGGAGGATCGGCGGCCTTGTCCTCGACTCCCTTTGCGCGCAATCCAGGCGGGACGTAGCGCTCATCTCCGCGGACTGCGAAGACATCCCTGAAGCCCGCGTAGTGCAGGTCGATGAGGAGATCCTCCATCGCCAACCGGTCGGCTCCCGAGGCGACGAGATGCGGGACGGCGGGGACGCGGAACTCGTCGCGGATCGCCACCGCCGTGCCGAGCGTGCCCGGCTTGGTCCTCAAGGCGACGCGAGCGCGGCCCTGTCCGTTCTCGGCCCAGGCCGCGCCGGCGGGATGGTCGGTCACGCTGACGAAGGCGGGCTCGTAGGGCATCAGCAGGCCGACAGCCGACTTGATGTCCTCGATGTCGCCGCCCCTCGCCGGGGGCACGACCTCGATGGAGACGCGGCCGCGTTTGGCCAGCGACTCGATGACTCGTTCCATAGGGCGATACTACGATAAAGATCGCCGTCGTGGCGAGGCCTCGCCGCTCCGTTGACCTGGCCTCGGGGACCGTCATAGAGTGCATCCATGCGCAAGTACCTCATCGAGGGCGGAATACCGGTCAAGGGCAAGATCAGGGCGAGCGGGAACAAGAACGCGGCCCTGCCCTGCATCGCGGCCGCGACGCTCGCCCGTACGCCCGTCATACTCCGCAACGTTCCCGAGATCGAGGACGTCCAGGTCATGCTCGATGTGCTCAGGCACCTCGGAGCCTCTGTCGAGAGCGCCGGCCCCAACGCCTGGCGGATCGACTCGGGCCCGGTGAACCGCTCCGACGTGCCCGCCGAGCAGGCGCGCAAGGTCAGGGCCTCCATCCTCTTCGCCGGCCCGCTGCTCGCGCGCTTCGGCAAGGTCGAGCTGCCTCCTCCGGGAGGGGACGTCATCGGCCGGCGGCGCATCGACACGCACGTCCTCGCCCTCGAGGAGCTCGGGGCGCGCATAGAGATCGACGGGGCCTTCCGCTTCGTCGCCAACAAGCTCGTCGGCGCCGATATCTTCCTCGACGAGGCCTCGGTCACCGGCACGGAGAACGCCCTGATGGCGGCGGTCCTCGCGGAGGGACGAACAACCATCCGCAACGCTGCGAGCGAGCCTCACGTACAGGACCTCTGCCGGTTCCTCGTGGCGATGGGCGGCTCGGTCCGGGGCATCGGCTCCAATGTCCTCGAGATAGAGGGCGTCAAGGAGCTCGCGGGAGCGGAGTTCTCCATCGGCCCGGACTATATGGAGATCGGGTCCTTCATCGGCCTCACGGCCGTGACGCGGGGCGAGCTCGAGATCGAGGGCGTTTCCGCCGACGATCTGCGCCCGCTCAAGCTGGCCTTCTCTCGGCTGGGCATCAGCTGGGTGGTCAAGGGCGAGAGCATCCTCGTGCCGGCGGGGCAGACGATGCGAGTCGTGGCGGACATCGGCGGGCAGATCCCCAAGATCGACGACGCGCCCTGGCCCGGCTTCCCGCCCGACCTGACCTCGATCATGACGGTGGTGGCCACCCAGACCGAGGGCACCGTCCTCATCCACGAGAAGATGTTCGAGTCGAGGATGTTCTGGGTCGACAAGCTCATCGGCATGGGCGCCAAGATCGTGCTCTGCGACCCGCACCGCGCCGTGGTCGTCGGGCCATCCCGGCTCCGCGGCGATTCCCTCACCTCGCCCGATGTTCGCGCGGGCATGGCCATGGTGATCGCGGCCCTTTGCGCGGAGGGCACGAGCGCGATCCACAACGTCTACCAGATCGAGCGCGGCTACGAGAGGATCTGCGAGCGCCTGCGCGGCATCGGGGCAAGGATCAGGGACACCGAGGACTGAAGCTCATGCCATTCACGAGCGCGGGCCCTTCCCGACCAGCTGGGCGTAGGCGGCGCTGAGCTCGCGGAAGCGCTCGCCATCGTCCGCGGGCGATGTGTCCGGGTGGAATATCCGCGAGAGCCGGCGAAACGCCGCTTTGACCTCGGACCGCGAGGAGCCGGGGCTGAGGCCGAGGACCGTCCAGGGATCGCGATCCCCGGGAAAGGCGCGCGCGCGCGCCGAGATCAGGTCGGCCTCGGCGATGCCGCAGTCCGCGAGGGCCGCGCGCAGGGCCAGCTCGATGCCGGGATCGAGGCGGGTCCCGCCCAGGGCCGCCAGGGAATAGACCCAAAGGACGAGCAGGCGACGGGCTCGGCCCTCGCCCGCCGATGCCAGGCGCCTCGCGAGCGTAGGAAGGTCGGCGCGCGAGGCTCGCATCGCCGCGTCGACGATGCGCTCGGCCGCGCGGCGAGAGCGCTGATCGAGGCCGAGCTCGCCCTGGGCGAGGGTCTCGAAGAGGGCGCGCCGCGCCTCGAGCTCGGCCGGGCCCTGCCAGGAGCCCCGCAGCGCGAGGCATGCCGCGGCCGCGAAGCCCTCGACCGGCTCGCAGGGCGCCGCGCCGCCCGGCTTCTCGAGGAAGGCCACGACGGCTCGACGCTCTCTCGCCTCGACCCGCGCCATGTCGAGCATTATTCCCAGCACGAGAGCCGCGCCCAGAGCGAAAGCGCCGCCGACCGCGCCGAGGCAGGCGCCGGCGATCGCGCAGGCCCAATCGGAGGCGAAGGACCGGACGCGCGAGGCCAGCGCCCCCGCCCTACTCGGCCGCGCCGCCATCGACGTCCCTCGTCCCCGCCATCAGGAGGACGGCGAGAAAGAGGACGCAGGTCCGTATGCCTGCGGCGAGGACGAGCGAGGAGAGGCCGGGCAGGATCTTGGCCGACAAGGCCGATATCAGGTCATCGAGTCTAGCGGCGAAAAGGGCGAGGGGCACGAGAGCCGCGGCCATGACGGGGACCATGAGGTAGAGGCGAGCGGCGAACGCTCCCCGCTTGCGGAAGCGTCCTCCGACGAGAGCGCCGAGGGCGGCGGCGGTAAAGAGGGCGAAGGGCAGGGCGCTGCGCGCCAGGAGGTCGTCGATGATCGGCTTCTGGTCGATGCCGTAGGACTTGGCCTCGCCCTCGGCCTTCCAGGCTTGGGCCAGCGAGAGCGACGAGGGGTCGACCCCGGCCGAGAAGACCTGGAACGCCGACTCCGGCAACAGGGGGAGCTCGACGAGGCTCGCCGGTCCCGAGAGAGGGCCGACGCTCCAGATCGGCTTGTACACCTGGGCCGGGTGGTCCCTCTCTACGCAGACAAGGAAGGCCTTGCCGTCGGTCAGCTTCGCGAAGGGACTCCTGACGAAGGCCCGCAGCCTGCCGGAACTGGTCTCGAGGTACTCGAATTCGCGCATATACAGCGCGTCGCCGGCCCAGGCCGCGTACTTGGCGGCGATGAAGCGCATCGGCGCGCTCTTGTCCGCCCCCTTAGGCTCCGCCGCGGCCGAAGGCACGCGGAAAAATATGTTCGACACGATAGTAGTGGCGAGGGCGGCGTCGACTTCGTCCTTGAAGAAAGCGGCCTTCTCCGTCTGAGCGAGACTCTCGGCCAGATAGCGCCTGACGTCGGGATCGTCGGCGTGCTTGTCGTCCGAGAGCTCCTTGAACACGCGATAGGCGTCGACGGGATCGCCCGAGTTGAGGAGTCCGTAGCCTTCGAGCTTGCGCATATAGAACTCGGCCAGGGCCTGGTCGGTCGGGTCGGCGCCGCGCTTGTGGAGCTCCTCCCAGGACGTGGCCGCGAGGCGCCGGGCATCGGTGTAGGACGGATCGAGCCTCGCGGCGGTCGACGCGTACCAGTTGGCGCTGAAGTAATCGTGCTTCGCCGCAAAATCGAGGGCCTTGAGATAGTAGTCCTTGGCCGCGACGGGATCCTTGGGCTGGCTCTTGCTTGCGGGGGCCTGCGGGATGGCGTCGCGCCTGACCTTGAGTTCGGCCGCGACGAGCCTGGACTCGACCTCATCGAGCCGAGGATCCTTTCGCGAGATGGCTTGGCAGACGCCGAACTCGGCCCGCGCCTGCGCGAGGTCCCCCGAGGCCAGGGCCGAGCGCGCCGCGTCAAGCGACGAGCCGAAGGTCGCGCTCGCCGAGAGGATGCCCGATCTCGTCGCGGCTATCTGCGGCCCCGCGATCAGGGCGAAGGCCGCCAGGAGGGCGGTCAAGAGCACGATCGGGAAGATCGCGACCTGGATCAGCTCTTCCGTCCTGCCCTTCGAGGAGCCGAGCGCCACCGCCAGTCCCAGGAACTGAAGGCCGGCCAGGGCCTTCATGAAGCCGCTCAACGCGTCGATGGCCTCCCAGCGCAGCGCGAAGGCCGGCACGATCTTCGTGGCGGAGTAGCTCGCGAGGGCGTACCCGAAGAAGCAGGCGTAGGCGATGAGGTCGATCAGGAAGGCGACCCCAAAGATCCTGGGGCCGCTATTCATCGAGTCTCCTCCGGGGCTTGAGGGCGAGGTCGACGGCGGACAGGACGAGACCGATCGCCCCCTCGAGCCCGGCCAAGGCGAGCCGCGGCTCAATCCGGGCTCCGAGGCGCGAGGCGAGGCCGCCGAGCCTGTCCGAGACCGCGTGGCCGGAGAGGAGGGCATCGAGGACGATCAAGCCCGCGAGACCAGCCGCGGCCATGAGGGCATTGGCGAGAGGCCAGGAGCTCAGAGCGCACAAAAAGCGGAAGCCCATAGCGAAGAGGAGGAAGCCTCCGGCCAGGATGAGGACGATCCAGATGGGCTCGCCGTCTGCGGCCGAGAGGCGGTCCCAGATCCACGAGCCGGAGAAGAGCCCCAGCTCGGGGGCGAGGTCCTGCGGCCGCTGCGAGGCCCTGGCTGCCGAGTAGACCTTGCCTTGGATCTCGACGGTCTGCCGCGACGGATCGATCTCCGCGCGGGGCGCGTATACCATCCGAGGGGAATCCGAGCCGAAATCGACTCCAATCGCCTCGATCGCCGCGCCCTTTTCGAACGATCCGATCCACAGCGTCTCATCGCCTACGCGCGCGGCCTTGCCCGTATCGATCAGGCTCGCGGCATTCCCAGCCTCGCCTCGGGGTCTGGCCGCGAGGTCCTCAATGAAGGGGATTCGTCGGGAGACGATGCCTAACGAGAAGAGAAGCATTCCCAGGGCGAGCAAGCCGAGCCATCCCGCGCCCCTGCTCTTTACCTTCGTCTCGAATGAGAAGAACGCGAGAAAAAGCGTCAACAGCGCCGCGAGGGGGATCAAGTCGAGCGCGGAGCCGGCGGCATCGTGGGTTATTGCGCTCCAATTGACATCCGTCGGCTGGTCGACTAATGCCGCGGCTGCCGCGGCGAAGGTGACGAGGACGAGGATTATGAGGAATTCGATACAGGCGCGGCCGATGACTCCGAGCCATACTTTCATCGAGGTACTGTAGCACGTGGGAAACTCACCTGCAAGCTTTTCGTCGTGGTACGAACCTTTGATTCGGAAGAGGGTCGTCGCGAAGCGGCGCAGCCGCTTCACGATACCCCGCAACTCTGCCGTGGTTTTCTATACCAAACTGTGGGGTATGCGATACCTCATACAATCAATTTCATTGCCGAACGAACGATACCGCGGAGCTCCGCTCCGCGGTCGTTCATGCTCCTCGAGCGCGAGGGCAGAGCGAGTGCACAATATCGGCCTTTAGGCACAAGTTATCCACAGGAACCCCCTAGACCGAATCTGAAGGAAAGATTTGTAGGGAACGTAATTATTTATCGGGAAATTTCTCCATATTTCATCGCAACCAAGGTTGTAGCTTATTAATTCCTTTTGATAAAACAAATAATTAGTGATAATATAATATAACAACTGGTTTTAATATATACGTTTTTCTCTCTCGTCTACTTTTCGATACGGCTGATTTTTTTAATTGAAATATCCCCCATGAATCCCACAGCTTATCCACAGTTTGAGACATCTAGACGATATCCGTAGTTTTTGACCGTGACGAGCTTGGCGCCGAACTGAGGAGCGAGTGTACTCATCTTTCGCCTTATTGATGCCACTCGATAGTCCAAGGCAGTTGTCTCTTTGGTCGATCGGCCAAAAATAGAGGCCAATGCGGCCTTCGGGACGAGAGCCGCCGTGTTTGCGAGGAGCATACGGAAAATGGCGGCTTCATCCTCGGTCAGCATCACGGCGCTTTTCCCGCTGCGTAGTTCCCTGGATTCGAACACGAACGAGGCCGAGTCGGTGCTGAACCGTCGCTTGAGGAACCGGCGGCTCCTGGCGCGCAGCTCCGGCAAGGACCAGGGATCTCGAAGGTAATCCGCGCAGCCTAGGGCGAAGGCTTTCTCCATCGATGATACTGGTCCATAAGGAATGAAGGCGATTCGCGCGCCCGGGGCCGAAGGGCTGCGCTCGCCATGGCATTGGGCCTCGCGAAGGAGGAAGAAAGTATCGGCAGGGAGGACGAGGACATCCGGATCCGGGTCGTCGAGCGCGGACGGACCGTTGACGAGGACGAGAGCGTCCGGGTATGAGCCCTCCCCTTCGGAGCAGGATTCCTCGGCGTAGGAGGTGTACGGCTCGCGGTCGGCGAGAAGCCGTATCGTCACTTCTCGCCGCCTAGCCGGTCCCTAGGGCGTGGCCTGCCCGGTTCCGTTGCCGCCGGAGGCGCCGCCGCCGGCGCCGGCGTCCTGGGTGAGCATCTTGCGCTTTAGGTCCTCGAGCATGGCATCGGTCCCGACGCCGGAGGACTCGAGCTGGGCGAACTGTTTCTCGAGCGTTGCGCCGCTCGTCGCGTCGTCGAGCTCCTTCTGCGCTTCCGTCCTGGCCTCGAGCTCGTCGACCTTCTTGGACATGCGCTCGAAGGTATCGAAGGCGCT
>Ga0181529_10007742_pt1 | contig 10640 bp, 8 predicted proteins | sample PEATcosm2014_Bin_36_FD_119763 | JGI IMG/M metagenome (GOLD analysis project Ga0181529, IMG submission 119763) | Peatland microbial communities from MTU Mesocosm Facility, Houghton, MI, USA - PEATcosm2014_Bin10_30_metaG | ecosystem: Environmental > Terrestrial > Soil > Wetlands > Peat | place... | reverse complement strand
TGGAAGAAGAGGTGGTATTCGCCCTTGTAGTAGACGAGGCCGTTGGGATCGTTGGTCCAGTTCTTCTGCGGCGTGAAGTGGAATTGCGGGCGGTAGGTCTCGTCGTAAAGGACGTCGGTGCGGATCGGCTGTTCGGCCTTTTCGTCGCTTTCGGTTATATCGTCCACGTTGATGTGCCCCCACCCTCCCGTGGCGCGGTCGACTATCTCAATCGTTGCCGTCTTGCCCTCGAGACCTATGACGTCCCAGGTCTTCCACGTAAGCGCCTCCGATCCGCCGGGCTTATCGTTCGGGCCGGTCGCCGTTCGGGCGACTTTGCCGTCGACGAGCAGGTTCATGCAGGTTTCGCCGGGATGCATGCCGCCGCCGATGAGGAAGTTGACGTACCGTCGCTCGATGCGGAACGGAGGCGAGGCGAGCGTGCCGGTAGAGGCGTCCCCGCCGTAGTAGGAGTTGACGAGCCCGTGGCCGCGGTAGCCGTTGACGGGCATCTGGCCGGGCAGCGTTCCCTGCGCGGGCCCGGGGCCGAAAGCGGTTCCCGTAACCGTCCAGGCGCCGTAGTCGGGTCCTTCGAAGTCTGCGATCACGATATCCGGCCGTCCCTGCCCGAGAGCCGCCACCTGGGTCATCATCGCCAACGCGACGGCCAACGCGGCGGCCGAACATACCGATTTGATCCGTGCGCCCAAGTTCACTCCATTCACCGCGTCGTAGCACGCGCGGGGTCCCTGACTATTATTTCGCACCCGCGGCCCTGAGGGCCGCAACGATCTCGGTCTTGTCTCCCGCCTCACGGAGCGCCGTCCGCCCATTGTAATCCGCGTTGACATCTGCGCCCGCTGCTATGAGGGCCCTGACGCTTTCCAGGTCGCCCTTATCAGCGGCCGCCATGAGAGGCGTCCTGCCCCGGCAATTTACTCGGGCGCCCGCGACGATGAGGGCCCTAACGCAGGCTGGCTCGCCCGATCGTGCGGCCTCGAACAGCGGAGTCAAACCGTCACCCGACGCGAGGTTCACATCCGCGCCGGAGGAGATGAGGGCTTTGACGCATTCCGCGTCCCCAGCCCTGCACGTCATTACCAGGGTCCCTACGTGTCAACACAGAGTGGGGCAGCTCAGTACGGTTACAATTCATCGATCCTGGGCGGGTCTGGAGCTCACTCGTGTCCGATTCGACTGACAACAACGGCGCTCACAACCGCGCGCCTCCAGACGTCCGTCTCAAGCTTGCACCAGCCTTCGGCACGGCGTCACACGACCCTCGCCGCCTACCCGCCGCGAACAGGCGAGTTGCGAAGACTGGCTACATCGTACGGTACGTCGCAGAGCCGCGCGTGATCGTATGTCGCCGCGCACATGAACGATCGGCCATCCAGGAAACCGTCGCAATGGATTGGCTCCCGCGGGCAAGCGAACCGCTCCGGCGCAGACTTTAGACGCATGACGGTCGTCGCGCCCGAGGGTTGGTCGTGTTCCTGGCAGCGCGCCCCGGGGCGCGCTGGCGCATCAGGGACGCGGTTCGGCGGATCGTGGCCGCGCACCGCGCGCTACGACGACCCATCGCAGCGGATCCCTCTTTGCGGCGTACCGAGCCGCCGCGACCACCCACCAGCGGTGTTTCCGGTAGTGCCGCGCCATCGCGGCGTACGCGGCGCGAGCCCCCGCGCGATTGCCACAGGCCGCGGCTGCGGTCGCGCCGTACCACGCGGCCATAATTCCTACCGGTGGCGTGCCGCCGTAATCCAGCTCCAGGGCTCGGCATTTCTGGTACACGCTGCGAAGATCGTTGCACCAGTTCAAGCGCAAGACGCATGCGTAGAGCCGCGCGTACCCCGCCAAAAGATCTCCGCACGGCTGATGCGCCGCGTATGCTTCCATATCGGCCGCAACGGCGAGCGCATGCGAGCGAGCGCCCGCGGCAGATCCCCATATCGGGAAAAACGTCGAACCGTCCCCCGACCCGTACGCTAGCCTCGTGCCCGACCTGGCGAACCGCGAGTTCGTCGCGGGGATGACGGTCAACTCCTCATCTACCCGAGCAAGCTGCCGTCTCCACTCCGCCGCGCCGGCTCTCGGCCCCACCGCAGCCTGGCCGTTCCGGCCCGTTCGGAGACGAAATTCCGGGATCTGGCCGAGACCGCTCGCCGCGACGAACGCGCGCACCGCATCGCGGACGTCGCGCGACGAGCAAGTGATCAAAAACCCCTTTTCGTTCGCAGTTACCCGCCACGCCCGAGTGCAGTCGAAAAGATCGCTGCCCCACACTGACCACCGATCGTCGGTCGGTAACGGACAGACCTCACTCAAGACCGCCAGGAACCCCGGCGGCACAAGGGTAGCAAAGTCTATGCCCGGTCTGGCCGTTCCGGTCACCGCCCTCAGATCGAGGCGCGTTCGCAGTCCCCTACGTCGGCGATTTAACTCTGGCGCCCCTGCCCGGTATGATGCCCAAGATAACCGGGAAACGTGACGGTCTCTTTGCGGGAACCGACGGGCCCGCTATCCTTGTCATAGCGTTGCCAGGAGATGTCGAACGGCTCGAAGTTGATCGGAACGGTCACGACGTGTTTGTGCGGCACGCCGTTGAAGAGCCCGTCTGAAGATGTCGGCGGGGTTGCCCTCCGCCTGCGGGCGGGAGGAGTCCTGGGCAACATCGGGCGGTTTGTCAAACGGTCGTTCCATGTATCGCCTCCGATCCAATCTTATGCTAAACAACGCGGGCACAATTTGCCAGGCGTCCTGCCGGTTCAACGCGAGCCGGCAGGGCGCTCGTGGGACCTTTCCGACCCCCGCGTGCTGTGGCGCTTGCGGGCCGCCTGCGCTTCCGCCACGCGCAGAGCAGCGGCGGCCATCCGGAAATCACCATAATTGCGCTCTTCGGCGTACGACCGCGGCCTACGGCCCTCGCTGTCGGCTGCCAACGGGTTTGCTCCGTGGCCGAGGAGCCAATTCACGGCGCGCACGCTGCCCGCGCGGGCGGCGAAGTGGAGCGGTGACCGGCCAAACTTGTTCCGTGCGTACGGATTCGCGCCGTGGGCGAACAGCGCATCCATGGACGTGACGGCATCCTCCGCTGCGGCGTCATGGAGCGGCGTGTTGCCATACATGTCACCGTGGTTGACGTCCGTCACCCGCGTCAGCAAGAATGCAAGCGCCCGGGTGCGGCGTCTGCCCGCGGCGAATTGGAGCGGCGTTTGGCCCCACTTATTCGATGCATTAAGATCCGCGCCTGCACGCGCCAGGTCCGCCAGGCAGGAAGCGCAATCGGACATGGCGGCTTCGTGCGCTGCCGTGCACGCGAATCTGTCCCTGGCGTTGACGTTCGCGCCGGAGCGTATGAGCCGGGCGTAACACGGCTCGTCGGCTGAGACGCACGCCTCCATGAGTTCAGTCGCGGGATTCCCGGACGCTATAGGCTGCGCACGCCGGTGCCGACACCCGGCTAACAGGATTACGGCGGCAAGAACCGCGAGCAACACTACCCCTGCGCCGCCGTTCAGCCGCGCCGATTGGCCGCGAGAGCCCCGGCCGGAACCGGATGAACCGGCAACATCAGATCTGCCGGACTCGTCGTCTTCTCCTTGTTCCATGATTCACCTCGGGTGACGCGGCATGACGTGTCATAGACAAGCGGCGCGGAGACGGAAGTCAAGCGCCTCCGCTTATTGGGTGAGCCGCCAGATGTACACCTTCTTGTCCGACGTCCCGCCCGCCGCGAGCCACCTGCCGTCCGGCGAAACGTCCATCGCCCATATCGCAGAGCAGGGCGCCTTGAGTGTGCGCTCCACCGATCCTGTATTGACGTTCCACAGCCGAACGTACTGGCCGCCGGCGCCGGCGATCGTCCGGTCGCCAGGCACGAACCTGACTGCCACAATCTCGGACCCGCTGCCGGTCAGCCTACGAAGCGCCTTACCCTTCTCAACATCCCACACCTTAACTGAGCCGTCGGATCCTCCGCTCGCCAGCGTGCCTCCGTCTCGGGTGAACGATAGCGTATAGATTATGTTACTCGGATCGGCAGGCAGGACGCCCAGCCTGGTCAAATCGCGTTCACGCCACAGCTTGATGTCCATGTCGTAATCCGCGGTAGCGGCGACTCCGCGCGCCGGCGAGTACGCGACCGCCTTTATCGGGGTGCCGAGCTGGCGGCGCGCGATCCGTTTGCCGTCTGGCACGTCTATTTCAGATAGGTCGCCCTCCACATTAACCGCGAGCAGGCGCCGCCTATCGGGAACGGCCGCCACGGACTGCACACAATCAGCCGTGGTTACGTCACGCGTTCGCCCGGTCAGAGGCGACCACACCTTCAGGCCGTGCCCGCAGGTGCCAATCGCGACGGATCCGATTGAGGCCATTACAGCGATCCCTCGGGCGTCGGCGACCGCGGCGCGGTATTTGACCGACCACGTGTGAACCTCCCAAAGGGAGACGCCGGCCTCGTCACCGATGGCGAGGTATTTTCCATCCGGCGAGAATGCCATGGCTGTGATGTCCGCGCTGAATCCAGCGAGCACGTGTTGGTATGCCATTGCGCCGCCATATGACTGGGTCGGCCGGCGGCTTTGTCCGGAGTGGTGGAGAAGTATGACAATGTACGCCAGGGACACCACGGCGCCCAACTGCAAAGATATCCGCCGAAGAGGTCTAGACATGGATCTGGAACGGTCCCATAATCGGCGACGCTGGCACCGGGCCGCCCAGACGCCGTAGTCGGGTCCTTCGAAGTCTGCGATCACGATATCCGGCCGGGACTGCCCGGTCGCCGTTGCGGCGGCAATCAGGAGGAGCAGACCGATCGCGACGGTCGTTTGCCTCGCCAAACCCGATAACGGATCGGCAGTCGCCCCGCTCGCCATACGGCCCCTGCCCGGTCTGCGCCCGCCTATCATTTGAGGATCAATGCCTTCGCGAGTACGTTCTCGTAAGACTGGAATTGACGCTCGGAGTCGCGCGAATCCACCAACAACACCAACAGGAGGACATATTTCTGACCGAGCGCGACGATGGCCTTCGCCTTGACGTTCGGCATATTCGTGGCAGCGATGCCCTCATAGGCCATCATGCCTCCAAACGTCCTGAAGCGTTCCGACTCGATCCCTTTGCCGATGTTCAGAAGGCCGCCCCTCCCGCTTGAGGAAAGGTAGCTCTTTTTCATAGCCTCGGAGGCCTTGTCGCCGAGCAGTTGGTCTGCATGGTAGCCGTATGCAACCAGTGGGTCGAGCACCATGATCAGGATGCCGTTCGGATCGACGCTTGTCTTGCTCTCGAGCATCATCATGACCGGCCCGCCGGTGACCTGCACTTCGCTCTTCCACGCGTCGGCATCCGGATTCGTCACGGAGACGCCGTAGCTGTCATACCGCATCACACCGCCAGCTTCGACAGGCTTGGGGATGCGCCCGGCAATGGTTAGCCTGAGTTTGCCAAGTTCGGCCGAAGCATCGCCGAACTCTCCGTGCAGCGCCAACTCCCGGACGCAATCCAGTTCTTGCCGCACGTCGTTCGGGTCCTTGACTTTCGCGCGGATCGATGCGACGTCCGCTGCGGCGGGTTTGTAATGAAATCCGACGGATTTCACGATGGAAAGCAGTTTTGCCTTGATTTCCGCCTGTTCCGAGTCCTGGCAAACCGTCATGAATACGTAGACGCGCCCGCCGTTCCAGAGCAGATACAACTCGACCGGATCGCCGGATTGCGCGGTCGAGTCGACGACGAGCGCTTTGCGGTCCCCGATATCCAGGAACGATCTTTTCTTTTCGGTACCCAACGACTGAGTCAGCATCGTGGCCATCAAATTGAGGTTTTGATCGGTCACGGTTTCCTCCGGCGTCGCCATCCCTCGCAGGATCGAGGCCAGATCCAGGGACATTACGACGAACCTGTCGCTCTTGTTCGTTAACGTGAGGGTGATGTCTACGCCGAGCGCCGGCAGCCAGTCCGGCGCTCCGAGGTCCTTATCCGCGAGCCTCGTCCAGCCGTCGAACGGGCAGGAGAAGCTCATGTGGTCGGCTTCGGATCGGACAAGTCCGCTTGCGAACGTTGGCGCGGGGTAACGTTTGCGTACGGCCTCATCATATTGCGACACGGCCGATATCGCGTCACGAATCCGTCCGCTTTCCAGGCTGCCGAGGATCTTCGTTTCGTACTGGCGGCACACGTCCGACAAGGCTGGGGCTTGCCGCCGTGCGGACTGGGCGGGAGCAGCAGCGAGGAGCGAGAGTAGAACAAATGGCAACGATCTCCGAAAGAATGTCGACATTGCGTTGCTCCCTATTCTGCCGATGGAGACAGGCATCACAAAGAAAACCGGCCGGTTGAAACCGGCGGCTGGCCGTGCGAAGTCCCGAAGGGACTGGCGGCGCGGCGGCTTGCCGGGTAGCGAACTCCTCGGCTGGGGGCGTTCCGCCAAGTCTCGACCTGCGTCGAGACGCCCCCAGCGGCGTCGGCAACGATTCGATCATTTCCTGGCTAATACTCAGGCAAGCCCGGTAGCCGAGATCAACAGGCGTTGCGCATCAGGTGGCGAAGGGCGCGGTTCACCTCTTCGTCAGTCGGAAACGCGGCCCGGACATCGGGTTCCAACCGCGCGAGGTTCGTGCCGGCACGGTATCGGTCAAGATATTTTGCGCGCACGCCGTTTGCCAGAGCGGCGTCGGAATAGTCCGGTCGCAGATCGTCCGCTCCGGGATCTTCGTTACTCATACAATCTCCTCTCGCGGCGCGTGGCTTCGCGGGCGCTAACGATTCGGGTGACCGAACCACGTTCCGCGTGGGCAACGACGAGAAAGCGGTTGCCGTCGGAGTAGCCGAAGGTAACGAACCGCGCCTCTTCAGTCGAATGGTCCGGGTCGCCGAACGTGATCGCCATTGGATCGCCGAAGACCGTCGCGGCTTCGTGGAACGTCACGCCGTGCTTGACGCGGTTTATCTCGGCCTTGCGTTCGTCCCACTCGAATTCCATCGCCGGCGAACCCTCTTCTGCCACTTTCCGCCCGATCCGTCCGTCGCCGGCCGGTAGAAACCGGCGGCTGGCCGTGCGAGGTCCCGCAGAGACCGGCGCTGTGGCTTACGCGACCGGGAACCAATGGGCACCCGGCGACCCGAACGCCGTCCTCGTCCCTATCCTGCGTCACACTTGACTTCATGCCAGGAGACCTCCTGCGCTATTGTGGCGAGTCGTCCAAGCTCATGCGGGACACAACCGGATCGGCGCGTCCATCCATCCAAGTATACTACCGATCCGGCGCGACGCGCGATGCCGCCGGTAACAGAAGAGGAATTGACGGCCGAGCATGGAAAAGTGCCTTATCAGCTTGTTAAGCGTGTGCAATCGCGGACATGCCTCGCCGGCCGACCGAACCGAGCGGCGAGGCGCCGGAGTAAAGTCCTGCGCTAGTCGGCCTGCGGACGGAACACCGATCCGCAACGATCAACCGGGTGGAACGCCGATCCGCGGCGATTCCGTGCGGTTTTTCAACACAGTCCCGGTCTGCCCCTGGATTGGCGGGCGGCGATCGTTTGTCGGAGATCGCGATTGGTTAGCCGTGACCCGGTTCCGGCGTGCGGGATTCCGTGGCGCCGATGTTTAGCGTGGGGGCTTCGGGGAGTGAAGGATCGGCGCGGTTCCACCGATGTTGCCGGAGTCGATGGTCTCGAGGCGGCGTCGCAGGCGCTGGATGTATTGCGCGGGAGGCTCCGGCAGAGGTATCGGCGGATTCGCTCGCGGTGTGACTTTCGCCAGCGTATCGAGCGCGACGCGGGCGGAGATTATGTCGCCGCACGGGAGCAGCTTCAGCCTGTATTGCGGCGGAAGGCTGTTGTCCCAGTTGCTGTGGTTCTCGATGAAGCGCAGAACCCGGGCGAGCGATCGCTTTGTTGGGTCGTCGGCGATGATGCCGGCGAACTCGTCGAGAAGGGCCTCCGGAGTGATGTGTGGATCGCGAGACATCCGGCCGAACGCGTAGATATTGAGCGATTCGGCGGCGACGAAGGATGCGTTCGCAACCATTCCGTCGAGGCCGATGGCGCGGCCCTGATCGAGGGTGGCGCGAATGTAGCGCGTCTCCGCGCCGGCCTGTCCGCCTGTCGCCACGTTGTTCGGCCTGATGAAGCCGTCGTCCACCTCGTCCACGAGAAAGTAGGGCCAGCCGAGGATCGAGCGCGCGCCGCGAGCGCGCATTTGCCTCACGTCCGAAGCCTTCGGATAGGGATCGGGCCGGAGGCCGGCGTCGGCATAGCAGGCGAGCGTGAGCGAGCGATAGTAGCTGTCGAGCGAGAAGACGACTCCGCAATCCGGGCCTAGGAGCTGAGGATCTTCGGCGACCTCTCTTGACAGGAGCGCCTGTTTGCGCCAGAAGTCGAGCCCGAACGGCGATGGGAAGCCGTCCCACTCTGCAACGGCCCAGAGGTTGACGGCGAAGCGCGCGCCGGGGGCGTTGGCGTGGACGATGTCTCGAACGTGCCGGGCGAAGGCGATGCAGTCGCGGACGGTGGAGCGGCCCTCCGGGTCTCCGCCGGGATCGCCCGCAAAGAACTCGAAGCCGTCGGCGTGAGGCAGGCTCCGGACGGCTTCGGCGATAAAGGCGAGCCTCTCTTTGAGCAGATCCTCGCGCAGAGCGCTGAAGGTTCCCGGGTACTCCGATTCCGCGGGTCCTTTCCACTGCTTCATGGCGGCGAGCAGCAGAATCCAGACCTGGAAGCCCTTGCGGTGCGCCGCCTCTACTGCGCTCTCCATGGCGGCGTAGTAGGCGGGAAGGCGGTCGGGGCGGCAGGAGAAGCCGCCGTCACAGAACTCGAGGTAGTTGTAGCCGCAGGCCCTGTAGAAGCCGTAGGGATCGGGCTGATCGCTGTTCGAAGGCGCGATGTAGATTCCGACGGTCGCGAAGCCCGATCTGCGGCTCGCTCGCGGCGCTCCGGAGGGGACGTTGGGGCCCTTCCCGGCGCGTTCCGCTACTCGGCAAGCGCCGGGCGCGCAGGCCAGGAGGATGAGCGCGGCCGCAAGCCCGGACACCGATCGCCGCATTGCGCTCGCCATGATTCCTCGCTCCTGTTTGTGGAAGTGCCCGATCGGGTCTGTCCGGCTCGTTATTTGCCGATCCGGGATGGGACTGTCGGGGCGGCGTGGGCGTTGACCGATCGGCGCCAAATCTTTCCGCCGCCGAAGGCGTAGAGCGTATTGCCCTCAGGTCCGCCGAAGCAGAGGGCGGTGACGTGCACGCGACCGGGGAGCGGAACGATCGCCTCGGTATGGCCGTCCTCGTTGCAGATCTGGATTCCCATGCGCGTGGCCACGAAGAGCAGCCCCTCACGCGAGTAACAGAGCGACTCGGCCCCGCAGTCGTCGTCTCCGTCCGCCACGTGCAGCCAGTAGAACCGCTCCTTGTCGGCCAGCGAGCCGTCCGGCGCGATCCGGTAGCTGAAGACCACGTTCGAGCCTCCGTCTGCGATGGCGAGCAGCCATCCGTCCGGATGCACGGCGATGCCCGTTGCGCGCTTGGGATCCTTATCGACGAGCCGCTGCTTGCCATCCCGAACGATCAGGACCCTGCTCCGCTCTCCCGGCCGACTTCCGGCCCCGGTTACGTAGAGGCCGCCTGAGGGCGCAGCCGCGAGGTGCCGTCCCCACACGCCGGAAACCGCTGAGCGCGGACGCCCGGTTGCGTCGTACCGCGTGAGCTTCCCGTTGAGAGAGAGCGCGTAGAGATCGCCGTCCGCACCTACCGCCAGCCCCTTGTTATGGCCGCCCTTGTGCAGGAGCGTGACCGCATCGCCGTCGATACGGTATATACCGTCTGCTCCGCTATCGACGAAGTAAACCTTGCCTCCCGATCCGCTCGCGGCTTCGCGCACATCGCGTACGGCCGCGGCCAGCGGCTGCCAGCCCTGGCCGGGAATGAGGAGATCGTGAAGCCGCGGCGATCCGTGACCGGCGGGCACCGGCGCCGGCCAGCCCTTCCAGATGAAGCGCATCGCGTCCGGAAACCGCTCGTTCCACCCGGCGACGTGCGGCCCTTCGATGACGTGGAACTCGAACTCGTAGCCGGAGAACTCGAGCGCCTTTGCGATCTCCTGGTCGAGCAGGATCCACTCGCCGGCGTAGTTGACGACGTCGTGCGTGGCCGTCGTCATGTAGGAGCGGATCGGACGCGGCTCGAACTTGCGGATGAGGGTCGGAAACTCGTGGCCGCCGCGGTATGCGGCGAAGCTTCCGCTGTTGCAATAGACGCGAGTGAAGGCGTCCGGACGCTCCCAGGCGGCGTTGAAGGCGCAGATCCCTCCGCTGCTGGCGCCTGCGATGCACCGGTCGTTGCCGCTTGTGGAGAGGTTGAGCCCGAACTTGCGCGTGACGAACGGGAGGATCTCCTCTGTGATGAAGCGGACGAAGGTGTCCCCCATCCCATCGTATTCGAGCGAGCGGTTTCGCCTGCCGTTGCGATGGCCCTCCGGGGCGGGCAACTGACCGGGCGAGACGAAGACGCCGACGGTGACGGGCATATCTCCGGCGGCGATCAACTGCTCCAGCATGCCCTTTTCGGCGGGATTGTAGCCGTCCTGGCGGACGTAGACGCAGGCGGGTTTCGAAGCGTCGTACTCGGCGGGAATGAAGACTGCGCCATTGCGCACCGTGCCTGGGTAGA
>Ga0181529_10007739_pt1 | contig 10644 bp, 7 predicted proteins | sample PEATcosm2014_Bin_36_FD_119763 | JGI IMG/M metagenome (GOLD analysis project Ga0181529, IMG submission 119763) | Peatland microbial communities from MTU Mesocosm Facility, Houghton, MI, USA - PEATcosm2014_Bin10_30_metaG | ecosystem: Environmental > Terrestrial > Soil > Wetlands > Peat | place... | reverse complement strand
GGGCTTACTGGCGCGCCATTTCGAAGCGAACGGCGTGCCGCGCATCGACGAGATGATGCGCATGTGGGTCTCAGGCTACGAGTGGAATGAGATCGCGGATCACGTTGGGAAGAAACCCAAGGCTGCAACCCAGGACTTTTGGCGGTGGGTCAGGCGCGGGCTGCGCGATTTGAACTTACGGTAGCAGCGTGCGTCTTTTTGAGGCCGAAATCGAGCACATTCTTTCGAATGGGATACACCCGCCGACCCGTTGCCTTGGTCTGGTCCTGCTTTCGGCCCCCGCAGCTTGTCGGTTATCCCACGGCTGATTCGATCCTGGGCGGCGAAGCCCTCTACGGCGCTTGTAAACGCCACATAGTGGCCGGCCCGGTTGTAGAGGCAGCCTCTGAGGATAGCCCGAGGCCGCGACTGGTCGCTATTGATGGCAGGGGGAATTGCGGGAGACCCCAACGCACCACCATACTCTGATATGCTCATCTCTAGCCCGAACATTGTTCCTTGATTGTGTTTGGACAGCAGCATGCATTCCATTGCTGCCGCGCGAGATGGCGTGAATACTGCCAAACTGTCCAGCAATTCGAGAAAGCTAAGACCCGGCGACGCGCAGACGCAGATCGGGTCGGGCATGAATTATCCTGTCGCGAAGCTGATCGAGATTCTCGAACCCAATCAGTGGGAGGACTTCACCGAGGAATGGGCCGTTTCGCTCGAGCCCGGGTATAAGGAAGTGTTCCGTTGGTCCGGGGCCGGCGATCTGGGCCTCGACGTGATCGGATTCAAGACCGACCAGAAATTCGATGGTCCGTGGGACAACTACCAGTGCAAGCGGTACGCCACTAAGCTGCAGCCCTCCAACATCTGGGTCGAGCTTGGGAAGATCATCTACTACTCCCACCTTGGCGAGTACACCGCCCCGCAGAACTGTTACTTCGCAGCATCCAAAGGCATCGGCCTGAAGCTGAAGAAACTGCTCGCCAAGCCCACCGAGCTGAAGAAGGGCCTTATCGCGAACTGGGATGGATACTGTAAGACAAACATCACCGAGACGACGATCATCCCCCTCGATGGCAAGTTGCTGGACTACCTAAACAGATTCGATTTCCGCATCTTTAAGATGAAGTCCGTGACAGAGATGATCAAAGGTCACGCGAACACGGTTTATTACCAGCGCAGGTTCGGAACGGCGAGCTTCCCGGAACGACCTCCCATCGAACTTCCGCCGACCGAGATTCATCAGCGAGAGAGCCGCTATGTCCAACAACTTTTTGAGGTCTATTCCGAAAAGCTGGCCGTGCAACTTAAGGACCCAGCCCAACTCGCGAAGCACCCCGAGTTGGAGCAACATTTTAACCGCTCGCGCGAAATCTTCTATCATGCGGAGTCGCTACGCAACTTCCCGCGCGACAGTGTCGACCCCGGTGCCTTCGATGCAATCCGCGAGGAAATCTATCACGGCGTCGTCGATACTTATGAAATGGAATATGCGGACGGCCTTGCGCGCATCAGATCCACGCTCAAGCACGCAGGCACGATAACCCCAAACTGCAATGCGCTGTGCATTCGCGTTCAGACGCAGGACAAGCAGGGGCTTTGCCATCACCTCGCCAACGAGGACCGCTTTACCTGGGTGAAGAGCAATGCCTGAGACGACGCACGCCATTCGGACATTCAACAGCCCGATCGAGACGGGAATTCGCGCCCTCATTCTCTTGGCCGAATCCTATCCCAACCAGCTCGACCTGCAGCGCATCCTAGAATTCGATTACATCATAGTGCACAGCGGCGATGTGGACGGCCCACCAAGCATCCACCCGGCGCTCCCGCTTCGCTCCGGTGAACTGCTGGTCCGCCGACAGTTGATCGAACGTGGCCTATTATTAATGACCAGCCGCGGACTTGTCAGCCGCCGCGCGACACCAACCGGGTTCGCGTATCAAGCTGAAGACGACGCCGCTCCCTTCCTTGATGCCTTAACCGCCGAATATCTCGAGGACCTCAAGGACCGAGCCGTTTGGGCTGTCGATCGCTTTAGCGAAATGAGCGATCACGAAATCCGCGTCATGCTCAGCCATGTCTACGATCAATGGTCGCGCGAGTTTCAAATGCCAGAACAACCGAGGCTCTTCTGATGGCGTTCAACGGGCTCCATCTCCGCTTCATCCGTTTTCTTGGTACCAACAAGAAACCGGCCGAGTTTACGTTCACGCCTGGCCTTAACATCCTGTGGGGTTCAAGCGATACCGGAAAGACCTTCCTCGCCGAAGCCATCGATTTCATGCTTGGCGCCGGGACCAAACTCAAGGACATCCCCGAGCGGGTGGGGTACGACAGTGTCCTTCTCGGCCTCACGACTGCGGGGGGCAAAGACTACACGATCCATAGAAGCATCAATGGCGGCGGTTTTCGTCGCTATGACGGTCTTCTGACTGCTATTCCAGACGACCAGAAGGCCGGAAAGGCGCTATCGGCGGCCCACACGACCAAGAATTACAATAACCTTTCTCACTGGCTATTGCAGGAAATCGGGCTCGACAACAAACAAATCCTCTGGAGCAAGAAGAGCGGCGAACTCAAATCGCTCGGTTTTCGAGCGCTCGCCCATCTTTGCGTCATCATCTATCCCAAAATCACGAAAGTGACCTCGCCGTTGTACGATGGGCAATATCAAGATGAGACGCGAGAGTACGGCGTTTTCAAGCTACTTCTCACAGGTAACGATGATTCAGCCGTCACTCCCGAGGGCGCCGTCGAGGCAGATCCCCCGCGGCTTCCCGAAAGACGGCCGCTTCGTCCCGAAGCCCTTGAACACCTCATCTCAACTTACGAAGACGAACTCGCGAGCGTTACTGAGAACCCGGATGGCCTAGACGCCGAGGAGACTGCGGTTGAGGAACAGTTGGAGAAGTTGCAGATCTCGATCCGCCACATGGAAGGCCAGATTTCGCAAACGACGGAACAGCGCAAGGGTGTTTACGCTGTGTACGTCCGTCTGACAGCCCGTCGCGATGAGATAGCAGAACTTCAGTCACGCTTTCATCTGCTCGACCAGCAATACACCAACGACATGAAGCGCCTCATCGCCATCGAGGAATCCGGCCGATTCTTCGTTCTTCGTGACCCAATGCCGTGCCCGCTTTGCGGAGCGCTGCCTGAAGGCCAGCGCCACGACGACGCCTGCGACGGCAACGTCGCGGCCGTCTCCCAAGCCGCCTCGGCCGAAATCGCCAAGATCAAGCTCCTGCAAACGGAACTTCAGGACACCGTCGCCAATTTGACGAAGGAGAACACCGACATCATCGCCGAGCGACGCAAGCTTGAAGGCCAACTGCGCGGATATCAGCAGCAGATTGACGCCGCGCTCTCGCCGGAGTTTGGCGATGCGCGCAAGACATACGAGGGCTTGGTTGAGAAGCGTGCCAATATACGCCAAGCCATCATTCTTTGTAAACGGCTCCAAGCCGCGCGCAGGCTGCTTGACGAGCCGGCAGCACCACCAGAAAAGCCCGAGGTTCCAGAGGCGGGTGGTGAAGTCGAGCAATACATATCAAAGACAGTCTTGCGCACATTCTCGAAGACAGTCGAAAAGATTTTGCAGGAGTGGCACTTCCCAAGTGCAATCGACGTTTACTTCGATGAAGTCGGCCGGGATATCGTGATCGACGGGCGCCCGCGCGGAAGTCGCGGTGCGGGACTCTGTGCCATCACGTATTCGGCTTTTATCGTCGGACTTCTTGAGTATTGTCGCTCGCGCAAGATGCCACATCCGGGCTTCGTCCTCCTGGACTCTCCTTTGCTCGCCTATAAGGAGCCGAAAGGCGAAGACGAGGGTATCGCTGGCACTGATCTCAAGCTCCGCTTTTACGAGCACCTGGAACGGTTTGCCGGTAAGCAACAGATATTCATCGTGGATAACACACAGCCGCCCGACGACTTCGTCGAGAAGGCGCTCCAGTTCACTCACAATCCCGAGATCGGCCGATACGGCCTGTTTCCGCACGGCGAGAAATCTGGGATCTGATTGGTCGCACGGTCTTCTCAGTCCAGTTCCCCTCGCGCACCTTGCGGGGCATCCGATGGGCGGGAAGGCTGTTCCATGCCTAAGCAATGCGCGATTCACGAATGGCCAGGCTCCATTCAGCCAGATCTGGCCGGTGAGGCCAATCGCTCAACTTCGACCGCAAATCGTTGAGTGAAGTACCGTCGCCAACCGTGGCTCGGTGATGCCATAATGACTTGAGTCGATGTCCGAATCGCCAGAACAGATCTCAAACGAAATCCAGGACCTGCTGCAGCAGTCGGTCCTGGACAGCTTTCCCAATCCCGACAGGCGGGGGTGCCTGGGCGAACAGGCGGTTCGGGAAATCGCCGCGCGTCCGCTGCCAGTGCAAGACGCCGCCTGGGAGCACATCACGCATTGCTCGCCGTGCTTTCGGGAGTTCCTTGGCTTCCGGCGCGAACTGACCGACGCCCGGAAGCGGCTTGTCCGGCGTAACCGGATTGTGCTGGCTTCGGCGCTGGCTGCGGCCGGGATTGCGTGCGTGGCGATCTGGACGGGCGGGCTCCACGGCACCCGAACGCCAACGACGGTCGCGGCGGTTGTCAGAGTGGACCTCCGGCCTTTCGCACTCGTGCGCAGCGAGTTCCAGAACCCGCCGCAGGGCACGCAGATTGCCGCCACGCTGAGCCGGCAAGCCATCCGTCTGGAAATCTCGTTGCCGGTCGGCTCGGATGAGGGCAAGTACGACGTGCGGCTCATGGACAGCGAACTGCGTCCCCTCATGTCGAGCAGCGCGGCGACTGCGTTCACGGACCACGTCGTGAGCATCTCCGTGGCCTTTGACCTGTCCCGACTGGCGCCCGGAGCGTATGTGCTGGGGGTCCACGGGCCGGACGGCAACTGGCGCACCTACCCCGTCGCCATCCGGTAGTTCTCGCGAACTGACAGGGCGGCCACCGCGGCCTTCAACTGTTCGTCTACGTCGTTGCGCAGGGCTTCTGGGTCGAATGGCACGGGGACGTGCGGGTAAGCGCCTCTTCCCTCCAAACGCGTGTCTCTCCAGGTCCGATACTCGACCACCGGGATCGCCAGGCGATAGCCATGACCGACGCCGAAAGAGTCGCTCCCGAGAAGCCTTCCGGCGGTGCGAGTGCCGACGACCGTGGCCAAGCCATTCTCGGCGGCGAAGGCGGTGACCATTTCGCTGGAGCTGGCAGTGTGTTCATTCACCAGCAGCACGACGTTGCCGTGGAATCGCTGTGGACCCTTGCGCTCCGTGAACACCGCCACCGACCGGCCGCGAATCGCGAACCGAAACAGCAGCGGGATCAGCCCGATCTTCCAGTCCGGGATACGATTGAACCGCGGCAGGCGCGCCTTGTCGAAATCGGGGCGATCCAGATCCTTCCGGGTTACGCTGTAACCTACTGGCAGGCCGCCGGGCGTCAGATAGCTCATCAAGCGGAGGCTCCCCATCCCGCCGCCCGCATTGCCGCGCAGATCGACAATCAGCCGATCGCAATTCAAATCGTGGACCGCCAGATCAACGTCGTGCGCCAGGTCGATGCCGACAATGCCCGGAAACATGGCGATTTTGAGGTAGCCGATGCCATCCTGCATTCGGTTCCAACTGGGAGGGTCGAGTTTGACGATGGGGTGTTTTTTCTTCTTCGAAACCGGAATGTGGATATGAATGCGCTCGCGTGTGCGGTTCCGCCGCTCGATATCCAGTGCCACTGACTCGCCCAGCGCGAACGACGGCATCTCCGGCGGAAGCGACTCCTTGCCGGCGACGGCGAGGAGCGTGTCGCCGGGTTGTATGCCTGCCGCGTGAGCCGGGCCGCCGGCATGGACGTCCTGGAAAACCCACTGGCCCGCGTGGGCGTGGAAGGTGGCACCGATGGCAATCTTTGCGGCAGCGCGGGGCCGCTCCTCGGAGAAAAAACCAGCGTGGCTGACGTGCAGTTCACGAATCAGCTCGTTCATTCGCGCTTCGAACTCCGCCGGGGTGTCGCTCATGATGATGGCGTTCCGGCGTTCGTCGGCGATCCGATTCCAATCGACACCGTTCAGCGCGGGATCATACAGCTTCCCCGCCACCGTCTCCACCACTTTGGTGAAAACCTTCTCGCGAACCTCCTGGTTGAATGTTCTAGTCGTCATGGAAAGATTTGTCCGTTCAGTCCTGTAAGAGTGAATCCTGCCCACATTTGGGGCGGCGCTTGGGAACCGTACCGCTCCTGCATTTCGAGCTTCGCGCGGCGGAGCGCCTCCGCGGCCGGAAGTGTCTGGGCGAGGTGTTTGTAGAAGCTTCCCATCAAGGCCCGCGTGAATGTGTCATCCGAGTCCCAGAGATTGGCCACCACGGATTTGGCGCCGGCCGCGAGGAATGCCGTCGTCAGGTTGGCAACTCCGGCGGTTCCGATCACCTTGCCGCTTCCGGCGCGACACGCCGACAATGTCACCAGGTCGGCCTGAAGCTTGCTTCGCGCGATGTCACGGAGCTGCCACAGGCCATCCTGGTTGGCGGAATCGTCGGGGAAGAAAACCAAGCCTGCCCTTTCAGGCCGCTCTGGACTCGTCAATCCGTGAACGGCGAAATGCAGCACGCGGTAGTTCGCGAGCGGTTGTTTCCTTACGGCAGTCCCGGTAGCGGCGGGGCCGGTGATGACCACGCTGGCCGGCCCCATGATCTCGCCCACGAGCCGCGCCTCACTGTTGGCCGCGGGCAGCGAAGGGAGACTGCTGCCGCCGATGTCGAACATATTCCGTCGCACCGGAACGCCGGGCTGCTCGATGCCGTCAACGCCAGCGGCGACCGCCAGCAGTGGGAGCGTCGGAGGCGATGTGGTTTGCCGGTGTGCGAGCAGATGAAGCACGGTGCCCGATGGCGCGTACCAGACGGTGTGCGTCGCGATCAGCATTCTGCCACTTTCATCCACGACCGTATCGAAGGGCAGTCGATGAAGCGGACCATCGGGCACAACGATCAGGTTGGGAGCGGCTGTGGCGCCCGGTGGCAGGAGGGCGTCAAAGAGCTTTCGGCCAGGTTGGCTGAGGTCCGCGCCGTGCTCAATCGCGCTGAGGTGAGCATCCACCGCCTTCGAGATCTCGGCCTTTCCTGGAATCTCAATGATCGCTGAGCGGTCGCGCGTCACGAACAGGCAGTAGGATCGCGGCTCCGCGAGGAAGTACTCCAGGACTGCGCGCCCCGCCGGCAGATCGCGCTGAAGTTCGGCAAGGGTGACGGGCTGGCTTGGCTTCGCGGTGGCTTTGCCGTCACGCGCCACGAGGGCCGGGAACACCTCCTCTTCCGATCGTTCCAGGGCCGCGAGCAAGCGCTGCCTCTCGGCTTTGTCATGGGAGCGCATCAACTGGAACTGGAGCTGCGCAATCCGCTTTTCCGGCTCTGTCATCCGCGCGGTTAGTGGCCGCAGCCCGGATCCACCCCTCCGCAACGCGTCCGCCACAACTCGTCCTCTCGCCTGTTCCAGAACGCGGAAGGCACCAGCGGTGTCGCGCAGTCTAGTGTGCAGCCGGAAGTGGTCCAGATAGAGCCCGTCGAGGGAGGCGATGAACTCATCCTTGGCGGTCATCGTCGGAACCGATGCAATGATGCCGCTGGCGATGTCCGTTGCTTCCTCGAAGAACTGATCGGCGCCGGCAAGCCTGCCCATCGCAACGTTGATCCTCCCAGCCTCCGCCAGAGCGGCTGGCAACAACAGCCGGTCGCCAGCAAGACGCGCGTTGTCGATGCTGCGAAGGATGGCTTGCTGCGCGCCGGGAAGATCGCCGCCGGCTTCAAGGCATTGTGCCAGCGTGAGCGCCCCCCGCCCGGAGATTCGCTGTGCGTCAACCGAATCCGCGAGCCGGATGGCCTCTCGCAGCTCGTCGATGGCCAGTGACCGCGCCCCGCGTTTGGATTCCAGGAGTCCGTAGCGGAGGTGAAGTTCAGCCTGGTAGCCGATGGCTGACTGGGCCTTCGCTTCGGCCAGCGCGAGATCGAGAAGTCTCTTCGACTCTCCGGTTCGACCGAGAGAGATCAAGGCTTCGATCTTTCCCGAATATACGAGCAGGGGCTGTTGGATGTCCGGGCGCTTGCTGGCGATGCTGAGCGCGTCATCGAAGAACTTGAGCGCGCGCTCGTACTGCTTCCATTGCAACAGCCCGTCCCCGGCGAGGGCTTCGTACCGGACGAGCGAGCCGATATCATCCAGCTCGCGCGCTTTCTGCACCGCGCTGACCATACCCGCTACAGCGGCCGTGAAATCTCCCGAGAGATACGAGACGATGGATAGCTCTGCGTCGGCCCGGTTCACCCACGCTTTCTCGCCGAGCTTCTCGGCGACCGACCGCGCCTCGGACCAGTCGCGGCGTGCCAGGTCGGTGTCGCGTTCGAGATCCAGGTCACCCTTTACGACAAGGCAGCGCAATCTGAGGGCGAGATCAGTTTGGACGAGTGGATCATCCAGCAGCGCGGCCAGGTCCTGCGAGGTTTCGAGATACGGGTGAGAGTCAGCTTCGGCACGGAGACGGCTGATCCGGACAAAGAGGACATTTCGCTTGTCACCGGCGGCCTCGAACTGGCGCTCGGCTTTGACGTAGTAGGGCAGCGCAGCCGTCCAGTTCCGTAGCCACGCAAGTCGTTCCGCCGATTCGAGCGCGGTCGCACCTCGCGAATCGCCGCTGCCGGAGCAGCACCCAACGCACAGGACAACCACCAGATAACGTAAGTTAAAATACATGAGCAATTTGTCGGCCTCCCCTGGTGTGGGAACCGAGGCAAAAGCACATTCTACACAAAAAGTACCGATACTCTCAGTACCATAACTAGTCTCCATCCGGGTTCCCGGCGCCCTTCTGTGTGGAATGATCCCTTCAAACGGTAAACGCTTCCCTTCATCATTGGAAATCACTACACAAGCGGTGCGAACGCAGATCGCGGCGATGGGTGCCGATGTCTTCGAGCTCGGACTGTTCAAGCTGGAGCCGGATGAACCCAACGGCGAGCCACCGATGCTGCCACGAACGTGGGACGTCTCCGGGCTCATGCGGTCAATCCCGTGGTTGCGGCTTCAGAATTCACAAGGCCGGAACATCTACGTCCGACCGCAGGGTGAGCACAGCCTCAGCCTGGTTGACGACCTGACTCGCGACGCTGTCGAACAGATGAAACGTGCTGGCTTCCAGCCGGCCGCCGTTATCGAGACGTCGCCGGGAAACTACCAAACGTGGCTGAAGCACCCGGAGCGACTGCCAAGAGAGCTTGGCACCGCTGTCGCCCGAGCCCTGGCGCGCCAGTTCGGCGGCGATATGGGCGCCGCTGACTGGCGCCACTTCGGGCGGCTAGCCGGCTTCACGAATCGGAAGCCGAAGTATCAGGGGCCGGACGGTTTGTTTCCGTTTGTGCGGGTCATCGAGGCGACCGGAGCCACGTATCCCGAGGCAGAGCGATTCCTCGCCGGCGCCAGGCGAGAGATGGAACAAGCAGCGCGGTTGAAGGTCGGAAGATCGCGGTCGGCGTTCTTCGCGCCGCGGACCAATTCGCCGCCGAAGTCCATCGACGCGTTTCGAGACAACCCCGTCTATGGCGGCGACGGCACGAGAGTGGACCTCGCGTATGCCCTATATGCTCTTTCGCAAGGGGTGTCCGAGGCAGACCTCAGGGCTGCCCTGGCCAGTCGAGATCTCTCGCACAAGGGCAACGAGCGCAGGCAGGAGGACTACATCGAGCGGACCGTCAGGAAGGCCACCCTGCTTGTCGGAAGGCAGTACCGTCGCGGGCTTAGCCGCTAGCGCGGGCAATCTCCTAGCGCGACACGCAGTAGAAGAGGAAAGCCCCAGCGAGCACGAGGTACAGGCAGAACCGCCTGAAGTACTTCGGGCCCATCATTGCCGCGATTAGGAATATCGTTCGCATCCTCCGCCTTTCCCCCTCAGCGGCGCGCGCGCCGCATTTCGTTCCACGCTTGCATCAACTCCTGGATTGCCTCTGCCCATGGCCAACTGGCGTTCCGCTCAAGACCACCGCGAACCCATGCAGCGTGGTAGAAGTCTCGCACGGCCGTCACGCTCATCTGGGAGAGCCTGCCGCGAAGATCTGCCAGTTGCTAGTTGGACAGCGGGCGATCTGGCGTTATATCGGGACGCCTGGCCATATTCGCCTTATCTTCGCCTATCATACCGCCGAGTAGTCGCAGGTGCAAGTTCGGATTAGGACCGACAAGGCAGTATTGCTCTCCCAACTTCAGGATCCGCGCGATCCGCCCGCTCACTGCCCCGCGGCGGGCGCCACCACGTAGACGTATTCAAGAGTGCCGGCCCCGGTGTTTGTCACATTGTGTTTCGTAACTGGAGGAATGTAGACAGCGCGCGGAGCGGCGAAGCTGTGTTTGGGCTGCCCCTCGATCAGGGCATCGCCAGCCCCCCGCAAAATAATCAGACACTCCTCGTTGTGTCCCGTCGTATGCCAACCAACCGACTGGCCCGGCTTCAGCCGCACGAAGCCGCTGCGCATCCCCGCAGTCTGAGGGGCTCCCGTCAGCAAGGGACAGTCGCCGCCAGGGCAGTCGAGCGCGAAGGTCAGCGGTTGACGCGCCGGCGCCTGGGAGGCCAGCGGCGTCAGCGCGCAGAGGAGGGCGGCGGCC
>Ga0181529_10007737_pt1 | contig 10645 bp, 5 predicted proteins | sample PEATcosm2014_Bin_36_FD_119763 | JGI IMG/M metagenome (GOLD analysis project Ga0181529, IMG submission 119763) | Peatland microbial communities from MTU Mesocosm Facility, Houghton, MI, USA - PEATcosm2014_Bin10_30_metaG | ecosystem: Environmental > Terrestrial > Soil > Wetlands > Peat | place... | reverse complement strand
GCACGATCACCGGCGCCAGCCCTTCGGTGGGTTCGTCCAGCAGCAGCAGGCGCGAGCCGGTGCGCAGGATGCGCGCGATCGCCAGCATCTGCTGCTCGCCGCCGGACAGCCTGGTTCCCGGGCCGCCCGCCCGTTCCAGCAGGTTGGGAAACAGCGCGTAGATGGTCGGCAGATCGAGGCCGCCGGGCGCCACGACTTTCGGCAGCATCAGGTTTTCGGTCACGTTCAGCCCGGCGAAGATGCCGCGCTCCTCGGGGCAGAAGCCGATGCCGGCGCGCGCGATCAGGTCCGGCCGCAAGGCGATGGTCTCGCTGCCCCTATAGCGAATGCTGCCGGTGCGCCGCCCCACCAGTCCCATGATGCTTTTCATCGTGGTGGTCTTGCCGGCGCCATTGCGGCCGAGCAGCGTCACCACCTCGCCCTCGCGCACGCCGAATTCGACCCCATGCAGGATGTGGCTCTCGCCGTACCAGGCGTTCAGGCCGCTCACCTCAAGCATCGGCGCTGCCAAGGTAGGCCGCGATGACATCGGCATCGGCCGCCACCGCGGCATAGTCGCCCTCTGCCAGCACCCGCCCGCGGGTCAGCACGGTGATGGTGTCGCACAGCCCTTCCACCACCGAGAGGTTGTGCTCGACCATCAGAATGGTGCGGCCCTGGCGCACGCGGCGGATCAGCGCCACCACGCGGTCCACGTCCGCGTGGGTCATACCCGCGGTCGGTTCGTCCAGCAGCATCATTTCCGGCTCGAGCGCCAGCGTGGTGGCGATCTCGAGCGCCCGTTTGCGGCCATAGGAAAGGTTGACCGCCGGCGTCGCGGCATCATCGCCCAGGCCGACGTCATCGAGCAGTTCGCGCGCCCGCCGGTCGTGGCAATGCAGCACCTCGTCGTTGCGCCAGAAATCGAAGCTGCCGCCGCGCGCGCGTTGCAGCGCCACCCGCACGTTCTCGAGCGTGGTCAGATGGGCGAACACCGCCGAGATCTGGAAGCTGCGGGCCAGCCCGAGCCGCGCCACCTGGGCCGGCTTATGGCGCGTGATGTCCTTCCCCTGGAAGCGGATCGCGCCGCGCGTCGGCTGCAGGAATTTGGTCAGCAGGTTGAAACAGGTGGTCTTGCCGGCGCCGTTCGGACCGATCAGCGCATGGATCGTCCCGCGACGCACGCGCAGGCTCACATCGTTCACCGCGACAAAGCCGCGGAACTCCTTGGTCAGACCCACCGTTTCCAGGATGGTGTCGGACACCTCCCAGACGTCCCCCCTCGTTGCCGTCAACCCTGACTTGCATATAGTGCGGTCGGCCGCAAGATTGTTTCAAGGGGAACGAGCGGAAAAATGACAGCGGCCGCCGCCGGGGAATGAAACGAGTGTCCGGCTTCAAGACGTTTGCCGCTTGCCCCACCATCGACACCGTCCCGTGAGAGGATCATTGAGAGCCGCGCCAACCCGGATGACCGCCCTGTTGCGACCCGTTCTTGTCCTGCTGGCCGTGCTGCCGGCGCTCGCCGCCTGCGGCCTCGGGCCCGACACCCAGCCCCCGGACACCGCCGGCGTGCTCGCCACCGCCTGGCGCGCCGATGCGCCGCGGGGCGCGCCCGTGTGGCCGTCGGAGGCCTGGTGGACCGGCTTTGACTCGCCGGAACTGAACGCCCTGATCGCCCGCGCCCGCACTGAAAACTTCGACATCCTCGCCGCCGCCGCCCGCATCCGCCAGGCCGACGCCGCGCTCATCGGCGCGGGCGCCGCGCTGCTGCCCACCGTCGGCGTCACCGGCGAGGACCAATGGACGCGCGAGTCGCTCTCCCGTGCCTCCATCGCGCACGGCAGCCGCTACACCGACGTCCGGTCGTACAGCCTGACCCCGAGCGCCTCGTATCAGATCGACCTGTGGGGCCGGCTGCGCGCCACCCGCGACGCCGCGCTGGCGAGCGCGCTGGCCAGCCGCTTCGACCAGCAGACCGTGGCCCTGACCGCCGTCACCAGCGTCGCCACCACCTGGTTCGAGGCCCTGGCCACCCAGGACCGGCTGGACGTGGCGCAACGCAACCTGCACGATTCCGAGGAGATTCTGCGCGCCATCCAGGCCCGGCTCGATGCCGGCACCGCCTCGCAACTGGACGTGGCGCAGCAGGCGGCGCTGGTGGCGGGCATCCGTGCCGGCATTCCCGCGCTGCGCAGCCAGTTGCAGCAGCTCGTCAACGGCCTCGGCATCCTGACCGGCCAGCCGCCGGAGGCGATCACCGTGCGCCCGGGAACGCTGAACGCGCTGTCGCTGCCCGAGGTGGCGCCCGGGCTGCCCAGCGACCTGCTGGCCCGCCGCCCGGATGTCGCCTTCGCCGAGGCCAGCCTGCAATCGGCCAACGCCAATATCCGCGCCGCCCGCGCCGCCTTCTTCCCCACCGTGGAGCTGACCGCCTCCGGCGGCTGGCAGGCCTTTGCCCTCGGCACGCTGTTCGGCCCCGGCTCGCTGTTCGTCCAGGCGGCCGCCAGCGCCAGCCAGACCATCTTCGACAACGGCGCCTTGCAGGCCAACCTCGGCCAGGCGCGCGGCCGCTCCGACGAATTGCTCGCCGACTACCGCAAATCGATCGTGCAGGCCTTCACCGATGTCGAGAACGCGCTGACCGCCTACCGCTACGCCACCGAGCAGGAGATCCTGGAGCGCGACGCGGTCGCCACCGCCCAGCTCGCCGCCGACATCGCCCGCGCCCAGGTGATCGCCGGCACCAGCGACATGGTGACCGCCTTGCAGGCGCAGACCACCCTGTTCACCGACCTCGATACCCTGGCCCAGGTGCGGGAATCGCGCTTCGTCGCGCTGGTCAGCCTCTATAACGCGTTGGGCGGGGGTTGGACGCGGTCCGATACCGTCCCACCTGAGACCCATCTGTTCCAGGGTGTGCTGTGACCGCCCGCCGGTCCGCTCGGGAGGTGTTATGCGCCGCGTCCTGACCCTGCTGGTGTGTCTGCTGGTGGCCGGCGGCGGCGCCACCTGGTGGCTGTACCTGCGCCCGCCCACCGACGCCAAGGCCGCCGCATCCGGCGCGGCCGTGCCCATCCCGGTGCTGGTCGCGCCCGCCGAGACGCGCGACGTGCCGGTCTATCTGGAGGGGCTCGGCACGGTGCAGGCCTCCGCCACCGTCACCGTCAAGCCGATGGTCGACGGCCCGCTACTGGAAGTGCGGTTCAAGGAAGGCCAGGACGTGCGCGCCGGCGACGTGCTGGCGCGCATCGACCCGCGCATCTATCAGGCCGCGCTCGATGCGGCGGTCGCCAAGAAGAAGCAGGACGAGGCCAGCCTCGCCAACGCCCGGCTGGATGTCGTGCGCTACGCCAAGCTCGCCGCCACCGCCTACACCTCGGCGCAGCAGTACGACACCGCGCGCTCCCAGGTGGCGCAACTGGAAGCGCAGGTGCAGTCCGACCAGGCGCAGATCGACACCGCCCGCACCCAGCTTTCCTACACCACCATCACCGCCCCGATCGACGGAAGGGTGGGTTTCCGCCAGATCGACAGCGGCAACATCGTGCATGCCGCGGATGTGACCGGGCTCGTCGTCATCACCACGCTGCGGCCGATCACCGTGCAGTTCACCCTGCCGCAGCAGGACCTTCCCGCCGTCGCCGCCGCCATGGCGGCCGGTCCGCCGGAAGTGCTGTCGTTGCCGCAGGACAACGGCGCCGGCCCGCGGCGCCCGGTGCTGGATGCCGGCACGCTGACGGTGCTCGACAATCAGGTCGATCCGACCACCGGCACCATCCGCCTGCGGGCCAGCTTCCCCAACGAGCGCCTGACGCTCTGGCCGGGTGCCTTCGTCACCGTGCGGCTGCGGGTGCGGACCCTGCATGACGCCGTCGTGGTGCCGCCGGTGGCGGTGCAGCGCGGCCCGCGGGGGCCCTATGCCTATGTGGTGGGCGACGGGCTCGCCGCCGGGCGCCGCCCGGTGACGGTGGGCTACGAGGACCCGCTCGCCTCGGTCATCACCGACGGACTGGCGCCCGGCGAGCGGGTGGTGATCGACGGCGCCGCGCGCCTGACCGACGGCGCCAAGGTCACCATCGTCCAGTCCCCCGAGCCCGCCGGCCCGCCGGAGACCGCCAGCCGGCCCGTGCCGGGCGCCACCTGACGCAGCCCGCGTGAGCATCTCCGCCCCGTTCATCGCGCGGCCCATCGCCACCTCGCTGCTGGCCATCGCGGTGCTGCTGGGCGGCGTCATGGGCTACCGGGCGCTGCCCGTCTCCGCCCTGCCGCAGGTCGACTTTCCCACCATCCTGGTCACCACCCAACTGCCAGGCGCCAACCCGGACACCGTCGCCACCCTGATCACCGCCTCGCTGGAGCGCCAGTTCGGCCAGATCCAGGGGCTGACCACGATGACCTCGACCAGTTCCGAGGGCACCAGCCAGATCACCCTGCAATTCTCGCTCTCGCGCAGCATCGACAGCGCCTCGCAGGACGTGCAGGCCGCCATCAACGCCGCCGCCGGCACGCTGCCGACGACGCTGCCGTACCCGCCGGTCTACGCCAAGGTGAACCCGGCCGACGCCCCCATCCTCACGCTCGCGCTGGAATCCGACGCCATCACCATCGACCGCGTCAGCGATGCCGCCGACACGCTGTTGCAGCCCAAGCTCAGTCAGATCGACGGCGTCGGGCGCGTCACCGTGCAGGGCAACATGCGCCCGGCCGTGCGGGTGCGCGTCGATCCGGCGCGGCTGGCCGCCTACGGGCTGGCGATGGAGGACGTGCGCAGCGCGGTCGCGGCGGCCAACGTCAACGGGGCGAAGGGCGGCTTCGACGGCCCGCGCCAGGCATTCGCGCTCGGCGCCAACGACCAGTTGGTTTCCGCGGACGCCTACACCAACCTCGTCATCGCCTTCCGCAACGGCGCCCCGGTGCGCCTGTCCGACGTCGGCAGCGTGATCGGCGGGGTGGAGAACGACCGCGTTGGCGCCTGGTACTATCCGCCGGACGGCAGCCCCGGCCACCCGGCCGTGCTACTCGACATCCAGCGCCAGCCCGGCGCCAACATCGTGCAGACCGTGGACCGGCTGAAGGCCGCCCTGCCCGCCCTGCAACGCGCCATGCCAGCCGCCATCCGTACTGTCATCGTCACCGACCGCACCGAAACCATCCGCGCCAGCGTCGCCGACGTGCAGGCCACGCTGATCCTGGCGATCGTGCTGGTGGTGGGGGTCATCTATCTTTTTCTGCGCTCCTGGCGCGCCACCGTCATCCCCGCCGTCGCGCTGCCGCTGTCGCTGATCGGCACCTTCGGCGTCATGGCGCTGCTGGGCTACGGGCTCGACAACCTGTCGCTGATGGCGCTGACCGTCGCCACCGGCTTCGTCGTCGATGACGCCATCGTCATGATCGAGAACGTCGTCCGCTACGTCGAGCAGGGCGAGCGCCCGCTTGCCGCCGCCTACAAGGGCGCCGCGCAGATCGGCTTCACCATCGTGTCGCTGACGGTGTCGCTGATCGCGGTGTTCATCCCGCTGCTGTTCATGACCGGCGTGGTCGGCCGCCTGTTCGGCGAGTTCGCCGTCACGCTGTCGGTTTCCGTGGTGGTGTCGGCGGTGGTGTCGCTGACGCTCACGCCGATGATGTGCGGCCGGCTGCTGCGACCCGCGCGTGAGGAAAAACCCTGGCTGGTGGCGCGACTGGCCGAGGCGGGCTTCAAGCGCCTGCTCGCGGCCTATGCGTACACGCTGCGGATATCGCTGCGTCACCAGGGCCTGATGCTGCTGCTGGCCGCCGCCACCCTGGCCGGCACCATCTTTCTTTACGTTGTCGTGCCGAAAGGCTTCCTGCCGTTGCAGGATACCGGCGTGGTGGTCGCGGTGACGCAAGCGACGCAGAGCGTCTCGATTCCGCGCATGAGCGCGTTGCAGGCCGAGGCCGCCGACATCGTACGCACCGACCCCGCGGTGGCGGCGGTCGCCAGCTTCGTCGGCGCCGGCGCCATCAACGCCACACCCAACACCGGCCGCCTGACCATTGCACTGAAGCCGAAGCGCGAACGCGACGCCGATGCCGGCACCATCGCCGCGCGGTTGCAGCAGCGTCTGGCCGGCATCCCCGGGCTCAGCGTGTTCATGCAGCCCGTGCAGGACATCCAGATCGGCACCCGCATCAGCCGCACCCAGTTCCAGTACACCCTGATCGACACCGATCCGCTGGAGCTGTCGAAATGGGCGGCGCTGCTGCTCGACCGGCTGCGCACCGAGCCGGTGCTGCGCGAAGTCGCCACCGACCAGCAGGACGACGGGTTCCGCACCTTCATCCGGGTCGACCGCGATGCGGCGATGCGGCTGGGGGTTTCCATGCAGGCCGTGCAGGACACGCTGTACGACGCCTTCGGCCAGCGCCAGATCTCCACCATCTTCGCCCAGGCCAACCAGTACCGCGTGGTGCTGGAGGCCAACCCGTCGTGGCAGGCCGATCCCGGTTCGCTGACGCGGCTCTATGTGCCCGGCGCCAACGACGCCCAGGTGCCGCTGACCGCGTTCGCCGGTATCGAGCGCGTCACCGCCCCGCTCGCCGTCACCCGGCAGGCGCAGTTCCCCTCGGTCACGCTTTCCTTCAACCTCGCCCCGGGCGCCTCGCTCGGCAACGCGGTTGACGCGGTGGCCGCCGCCGAACGGGAAATCAGCCTGCCCGCCACCATCTCGGGCAGCTATTCAGGCGATGCCGCCGAGTTCCAGAAGTCGCTGGTCAGCGAACCCTGGCTGATCCTGGCCGCCGTCGTGGTGATCTACATCGTGCTCGGCGTGCTCTACGAAAGCGTCATCCATCCGGTGACCATTCTGTCCACGCTGCCCTCGGCGGGCATCGGGGCGTTGCTGGCGCTGATGGCGGTGGGGTCGGATCTGTCGCTGGTGGCGCTGGTCGGCCTCGTTCTGCTCATGGGCATCGTCAAGAAGAACGCCATCATGATGGTGGACTTCGCCATCGAGGCCGAGCGCGAGCGCGGCACCGCCCCGCTGGCGGCGATCGAGGAGGCCTGCCTGCTGCGCTTCCGACCCATCATGATGACCACGATGGCGGCCCTGCTGGGCGCGCTGCCGCTGGTGATCGAGCGCGGCACCGGCAGCGAGTTGCGGTTTCCGCTCGGCGTCACCATCGTCGGCGGCCTGCTGCTGAGCCAGTTGCTCACGCTCTACACGACGCCTTCCATCTATCTCGCTTTCGAGCGGTTGCGGCTGCGGCTGGTCGGGCCGCGGACGGCGGCGGCGGAATGAGCACCCGCCCGTGAACTTCTCCGCCGCCTTCATCCGCCGGCCCGTCGCCACTTTCCTGCTGGCGGCGGGCCTGCTGCTTTCCGGCGCCGTCGCCTACCGGTTCCTGCCGGTCGCCGCGCTGCCCAGCGTCGATATCCCGACCGTCGTGGTGTTCGCCAGCCGCCCGGGCGCCGACCCCGAGACCATGGCCACTTCCATCGCCGCCCCGCTGGAACGCCGCCTCGGCGAGATCGCCGGGGTCACCGAGATCACCTCCACCTCGGCCTCGGGGGCCACCAGCATCGTCGTGCAGTTCGACCTCGGCCGCGACATCGACGGCGCCGCCCACGACGTGCAGGCCGCCATTAACGCCGCCACCCCCGACCTGCCCACCGACCTGCCCACCCGCCCCTATTTCCGCAAGTTCAACCCGGCCGAAGCGCCGATCATGACCATCGCGCTGACCTCCGACACGCTGTCGGCGGGGCAGGTCTATGACGTGGCCGACAGCATCCTCGCCCAGCGCCTGTCGCAGGTGGACGGGGTGGCGCAGGTCGCGGTGAACGGCGCCGAGAAGCCGGCGGTGCGCATCCGGCTCGACCCGGCGGCGCTGGCGGCGGCGGGGCTGGCCGGCCAGGACGTCTACACGGCGGTCCGCCAGGCCAATGTCACCGGTCCCGTCGGTGGCTTCGAGGGCGACGACCGGGCGGAGACCATCGGCACCAACGGCCAGTTGCGTCGGGCGGCCGACTACCGCCCGCTGATATTGAAATCATCCAACGGCGCCACGGTGCGGCTCGGCGACGTCGCCAGCGTCGTCGACGGCGTCGCCAACACCATGCTGGCGGCGTGGTTCGGCAAGCAGCCAGCCATCCTGCTGACCATCACCAAGACGGCCGACGCCAACGTCATCGACACGGTCGACCGCATCAATGCGGTGCTGCCGCTGTTGCGGTCCTGGATGCCACCGGACATCCGGCTCACCATCCTGTCGGACCGCACCCAGACCATCCGCGCCAGCGTCGACGAAGTGCAGATCAACTTGCTGATCTCGGTCGTCCTGGTGCTGCTGGTGGTGACGCTGTTCATGCGCCGGCTGGTGCCCACCGTCGCGGCGGGCGTCACCGTGCCGCTGTCGATCGCCGGCACGCTGGCGGCCATGTGGTTCGAGGGCTTCGCGCTCGACAATTTCTCCCTGCTCGCGCTGACCATTTCGGTGGGCTTCGTGGTCGACGACGCGATCGTGATGATCGAGAACATCGTCCGCCACATGGAGCACGGCAAGACGCCGATGCAGGCCGCCTTCGACGGGGCGCGGCAGATCGGCTTCACCGTGATGTCGATCAGCGTCTCGCTGGTGGCGGTGTTCATTCCGGTGCTGTTCATGGGCGGCATCCTGGGCCGGCTGTTTCACGAATTCGCCGCGACCCTGACGCTCGCCATCGCGATTTCCGCCGTCGTCTCGCTGACCCTGACGCCGATGCTGTGCGGACGCTTCATGCACCGCGATCCGCCGACCCGCCGGCGCGGCATGTTCGCCTGGCTGGACGGCGCGGTGGAGCGCTGCTTTCAGGCGGTGCTGCGGTTCTACGCCGCCAGCCTGGACGTGGCGCTGCGCTGGCGGAGGCTGATGCTGTTTTTCATCGTCGCCACGCTCGGCTTGACGGTCTGGCTCTACACCGTCGTGCCGAAGAGTTTCTTCCCCGACGAGGACAACGGCCTGATCCAGGGCGTCACCGTCGCCGGGCCGGAGATCTCCTTCGCCGCCATGGCCGAGCGCCAGCGCGCGGTGGTCGATGTGCTGCTGGGCGATCCGGCGGTGGCTGCCGTGGGCTCCACTATCGGCGTCGCGTCGGGCTGGAGCGCGATGAACCGCGGCTGGCTCACGGTGAGCCTCAAGCCGCTCGCCGAACGCGGCGGGTTGACGCCCGAGCAGGTGATCGACCGCTTGCGGCCGCGGATGGCGCGGATCGGCGCGACGCAGGTGTTTCTGTGGTCGGCGCAGAACCTGCGCTCCGGCGGCCGTGCCGGCTCGTCCAATCAGTTCGTGCTGCTGGGCCAGGATTTGTCCGAGTTGCGGGGCTGGACGGAACAGCTCGCCGAGAAGTTGCGCAGCGTTCCCGGCGCCACCGATGTTACTTCCGATCAGGACCGGGCCGGCCCGCAGGCCAACGTGGTGATCGATCGCACCGCGGCGGCGCGGCTCGGGGTCTCGGTGTCGGCGATCGACGCGGCGCTGAACAACGCGTTCGCACAACGGCAGATCTCCATCATCTACACGTCCCGCAACCAGTACCGCGTGGTGCTGGAGGTCGATCCGCGGTTGCAGGCCGACCCGTCCGGCCTCGACCGCATTTACGTCGGCGCCGCCGACGGGACGCAGGTACCGCTGCTCAGCGTGGTGCGGCTGGAGCGCGGCACGGCGCCGCTGGCGGTGCGCCACCAGGGCCAGTTCCCGGCCGCCACGATCAGCTTCAATACCGCTCCCGGGGTCGCCCAGGGCGACGCGATGGCGGCGGTCGAGCAGGCCGCGCGCGATCTGCGCATGCCGGAGACGATCCGCACCCAGTTCGCCGGCAATGCGCGGTGGCTGAGGGAAAGCCTGGCCTCGCAGCCCTTCCTGATCGCCGCCGCCGTGCTGGCGATCTACATCGTGCTCGGCGTGCTGTATGAGAGCCTGACGCAGCCCATCACGATTATTTCGACGCTGCCGTCGGCGGGGCTGGGGGCGCTGCTGGCGCTGCTGGTGACCGGGACCGACCTGTCCATCATGGCGATCATCGGCATTCTGCTGCTGATGGGCATCGTGAAGAAGAACGCCATCATGATGGTGGATTTCGCGTTGGAGCAGGAACGCCGGCACGGGCAGGCGCCGCTGGAGGCCATTCACGCGGCGTGCCTGGTGCGGTTCCGGCCGATCATGATGACCACGATGGCGGCGCTGCTGGGGGCGGTGCCGTTGGCGGTGGGATACGGGGCGGGCGGGGAACTGCGCCGGCCGCTCGGGATTGCCATCATCGGCGGGCTGATCGTCAGCCAGGCGCTGACACTTTACACGACGCCGGTGGTTTATCTGGCGCTGCAACGGCGGCGGCGCGCGGTGGCGGTGGCGGCGGCGGCGGAGTGAGCGTAGCCCGCATCGTGATGCGGGTCTCGTCGCCACGGCGGGACCATCGCAAGGCCCCGCATCGCGATGCGGGCTACGCTCGCTTGGCCGTACACGAGCGATCAGGCGCTACCACCGTAGCGTCTGCTCAGAGCAATCGTCCTGTTGAAAAAATCGTTGGCGACGAGGTCGATTCCAGCGTCATTAGAGCATTTTCCGATCACTCGGCATCGTATCCGGCTGCGGCGAAGTAGTTGTGGCATTCGGACGGGGTGAAGGTATCGATGAGCGCGCCGATGGTGTTCCACAAGCCTTC
>Ga0181529_10007736_pt1 | contig 10645 bp, 8 predicted proteins | sample PEATcosm2014_Bin_36_FD_119763 | JGI IMG/M metagenome (GOLD analysis project Ga0181529, IMG submission 119763) | Peatland microbial communities from MTU Mesocosm Facility, Houghton, MI, USA - PEATcosm2014_Bin10_30_metaG | ecosystem: Environmental > Terrestrial > Soil > Wetlands > Peat | place... | reverse complement strand
TCGCAATGCTCCGGCGCCAGCCGGTTCGCCAGCGCCATGCCGTCGTCGAGCGTTTTCACCTGAATCAGCCAGGCGTTGTTGGTGAGAACACGCCGGATAAATTCCCGCCGCGCGAGCCTGGGCAACTGCCGGGCAATTTCCTTTTCGACAGCCTTCAAAATGTTTTCCGAGGTCGTCACGAGCCAGACGCGCTCGTGGCCGGAGCCGTGCTCGGCCTGCGCGAGCAAATCGGCGGCGGCGAATTTTGGATTGGCCGTCTCGTCCGCGAGCACGAGCACTTCGCTCGGGCCCGGCAGCAAATCAATCGCGACCTGGCCGACGAGCAATCGCTTGGCGGTGACGACGTAGGCGTTGCCCGGGCCGAAAATCTTTTGCACGCGGCGGATCGTCTTTGTGCCATAGGCCATCGCCGCAATCGCCTGCGCGCCGCCGACACGGTAAATCTCCGTCGCGCCCGCCGCCCGCGCCGCGAAGAGCAACGCGGAATTGATGCCGCCATCACGTCCGCAAGGCGTGCAGACGACAATCTCCCGGCAGCCCGCCACTTTTGCCAGCGTGACGGTCATCAGCGCCGTCGAAACGAGCGGCGCGGTTCCGCCGGGAATATAAACACCGACGCGCTGGAACGGATCGAATTTTTCGCCGACGCTTGCGCCGTGCGAATTTTTTGTCTGCCAGCTTTTGCGCAGTGATTTTTTGGCGAAGCTGGCGATGTTTTTTTCCGCCCCGGCGACGGCGGCGCGGAGCGATTCATCGGCGGCGAGCGAGGCGTTGAACAATTCGGCCTGCGTCACGGCCAGGCGCTCGGCGGCGATTTTTGCCCCGTCGAAATTTTCCGTGAATTCCAGCAGCGCGGCGTCGCCCCGGACCTGGACGGCTTCAAGGATGGCGCGGGTGCGTTGCTCGATGACCGGATCAAAAAGGCTGGAAGCCGCGGCGGTTTCGCGGAGCCGGGCGGCAAAGCTGGCATCGGTGTAACGAATCACTTTCATGCGGACAGCGTAGGCAAAATATGTTGCGGAAGAAAGAATGAAGAATTTCGGACCGCGCAGGTCGAACGCGGCGCGGATAAACTTTTCTTTGCTTCGCATCCGTGTTTAGCTTTGCGCATCTGTGGTTGAACAAATGCGAAATCCAATCATCGCCGCGCTCGACGTGCCGTCGGCGGAACAAGCTTTGAAACTCGCGGAGCAAGTCGCGCCACTGGTCGGCGCGTTCAAGATCGGCAGCGAGTTGTTCACGGGCGCGGGACCGGACATCGTTAAAAAAATCCGCGCGACCGGCGCTTCGGTTTTTCTCGATCTCAAATTTCACGACATTCCGAACACGGTTGCGAAGGCCGTGGCCTCGGCCACGCGCCTCGATGTGCAGATGCTCACGATCCACACGAGCGGCGGGCTGGAAATGATGCGCGCGGCGGAATTGTCGGCGCAGCAGACGGCGAATCAGGCCGGGCGGCACGCGCCGCTGGTGCTCGGCGTGACGGTGCTGACGAGTTCCGACGGCCGCACGCTGGCGGAAATCGGCTGCGCGGAAAATGTTGGCGCGCAGGTCGAGCGGCTGGCGAGCCTCGCGATGAAGGCGGGCTTGCGCGGGCTGGTATGTTCGCCGTTGGAAATCGCGGACTTGCGGAAAGTTCTGCCCGCGGACATCCAATTGGTGACGCCCGGCATCCGCACCGGCGCGGAAAAGGCCGATGACCAGAAACGCACGCTCACGCCGCGCGAGGCGATTCAAGCCGGCGCAAACTGGCTGGTGATTGGCCGGCCGATTTACGCGGCGGAAAATCCGCGCGCGGCGGCGGAGAAAATTTTGGAATCCATTTTATAACCACGCACCACACCCAACACACGAAATGAAAACCATCACCGTCGTCGCCACGTTTCAGGCCAGGCCGGGCAAGGAAACGGAGTTGAAGGAAGCCTTGACCGGCCTCGTTGCGCCGACGCGCCGGGAAGCGGGCTGCATCAATTACGACCTGCACTCATCGCCCGAGGACCCGGCGATATTTCTCTTTCACGAAAACTGGACCGGCAAGGCGGCGCTCGACACGCACATGCGGTCGCCACACATCCAAAAACTGTTGCCGCGGGTGAATGAATTGTGCGTCGCGTTTCCCGAAATCAAAATCTGGGAGAAAATCGGATAGAACCAGCGTCGAGTCAAAAACGAGTTTTTACATGCCCTGAAAATGTGGCGCTTGTTTTGCCTTTCAGGGCTTCGGCTCCTCCGTGGTGTTGGCGACGAGTTTTTTGATCTTTGCCTCGGCGGCGGCGTCGCGCAACTTCACGATTTTTCCCCACGGCGCGTTTTTGTCGGCGTTGATGTCAAGGACGACATCGGGATTTTTCAAAACCTCCGCCTTTAATTTGCTTTCCAGCTGGTCAATCAACACCGGGTCTTTGTTTTCGCCAATGTAATAAATGCGGTTGGTGGGATTGGCATCAATGGTCACGGTGAACGGCGGATTTTCGTTCGCGCCGGTTTTTTTTGCCTGGGATGACTCGGGCAGCGCCAGCTTGAGCACGGATTGCTGTTTGAACGTCGTCGTCACCAGCAAAAAAATCACGAGCACGATGAGCACGTCAATCAGCGCGACGATGATGACGGCGGGCGTGGTGCGGCGTTTGCGGACGTAGAAGCGCATGGTTAACCGGGGAAACATTCAACATTCAACATCCAACATCGAACCCTCAACGAAGGCGCGTTCGCCGGACAACTGGATGTGGGGCGTTGAATGTTGAATGTTGAATGTTTTTTCATTTGTTCTCCGCGTATTGCCGCCGGACAAATTCGCCGCAGAGCGCCTCCATTTCGACGGCGAACACCTCGACTTTTTTGCTGAAATAACTCCACGCGATGAGCGAGGGAATGGCGATGAGCAGGCCGATGAGCGTCGCGCGCAAAATCAACGCGATGCCGGCGGCCAGTTTCCCGGCGTCGTTCAAGCCGGTTTGCCCGACATCGCCGAACACGGTCATCATGCCCGCGATGGTGCCGACGAGCCCGAGCAGCGGCGCGATGCCGACGATGATTTCGAGCACGACGAGGCCGCGTTCCAGCCGGACAATTTCGTGGCGCGCGGCGGACTGGAGCGCGTCCACGTTGTCGGCGTGCGGCTGGTCGAGACGGTCGGCGGCAAGCAGCAGGAGTCGGCCGAGCGGCGACGGTTTCAGTTTGCAGACGTGGCAGAGGGTTTTCACGTCGTCGCGTGTCTGGCACGCCGCGAGCGAACGGGCGATTTCCCTGGGCACGACCTTGTTCCAGCGCAATACGAGGCCGCGTTCCACGATGAACGCCAGCCCGACGACCGAGGTCAGCCCCAGCAAAATGTAGATGAGTTCGCCCATAAACTTTTAATAATAATAAAATGTGAAGGTAATATCACGGTAATTCTTGCCGACCAGCCGCCGCATGTCTTCCGGCCACGGCTTGAACGGGGCGGGATCGTTGATGGCTTTCTGGCAGACGTAACCGAGCAGGTCGCCGACGGTGTTTTCCGGGACGGTCATTTCGGTGATGGTTCCGTCGTAATTCAAGTGGAACTGCACCGTGACCTTGCCCGTCCGATCCAGCGCGAATTGCTGGCTGTCCAGCAGGGAATACCAGCGATACGTCACCGCGTCCACAAAGTCGCTGTCATACTGGCCGAACTGCGTCGCCTTCACGTCGAATGACGCGGAAAGTTTCACGTTCGGAACGCCGCCGTCCTGCCTCATCTCCACGCCCGGCGAACGGCGCGGCTGCGATTGCGCGAGCGCCTGATTCAGCGTGCGCGGGCGCGGCGGCGTTTGCTCCTGCGCCGGCGGCAAAATCTGCGGCTTGCCCAGGATCAAATCGCCCGGTTGGACGACCGGCGTCGGCGGTGTCGGCTCGACGGCCGGAGCTGGTTTCGCCGGCTCGGGGTTCATGGGTTTGGGCGCGGGCTGGAGCTTGTTGAAATCCGGCTTCGGCACGGTTTCGGTTTTGGGCACGTCGGTCTGGGTGCCGTTTAATTTCGGGACGTTGGCATCGCGGTTGGCGTCCGGATTCGCCGCGCGGGAATTTTGGCTGGAATAAAACTTCGCGTTTTGGGGCGCCTCCGTCGAGGGCTGGTCAACCATCACAAATTCCAGCGGCGACTCCGGCTTTTGGACCGGCGGAAGCATTTTGGGCGCGGGCTGCAACCACGTCAGTCGCGGCAACCGCTGCCACACGTGAAATTGCTTGCCGGTTTCATACGCGCCCCAGACCAGCAGATGCAGCGCGAGCGACAACGCCAGCGCCAGCGCCAGCCGTCCGGTTTCCCGGCGGCTGAATTGCAGCGATTCAAGTCTGTTGGCGGTTTGAGCCATGTCCACCCAATCTGCCCTAGAAACGCGAACCGGGCAATGTCTTTAACCGAAGCTGCCATTCTGCTTGTTGTTTTTGCCGCGCTTGGACAAGCTTTGCCGTATGCAATCATTTTTAACGCACCGTTTCGCGCTCGCATTTTTATTTGCAACGACAGCTCCTTCCCTGCTTGCGCAAACCAACGATCCGCCCATCGCGCCGGCGCGACATGTCGAGTTGTTCGACGGCAAGAGCCTTTCCGGCTGGACGTTTGTTTCCAAAGACACCAACGCTCCCGCCGCATCCATCTGGTCGGTGACAAATGGCGTCATCGTGTGCCAGGGCAAGCCCAATGGCTACGCGCGCACGCTCCAGACTTATCGCGATTACCGGCTCCACGTGGAATGGCGCTGGCCGGATGGTCTGGGCAACAGCGGCGTCTTTCTGCACATCAATCCGCCGGACCAGGTGTGGCCCATGTGTTACGAGGCGCAATTGCAGGCGGGCAGCGCGGGCGAAATCCGCTGCAACGGCGGCTCGAAGGCAGACGGACTGACGGCGGCAAATCCCAAAAGCTTTCCGCGCCGGCAGCCGAGTTCGGAAAAGGCCGCCGGCGAATGGAATTCCTACGACATCCTTTGCCGCAGCAACACCATCAGCGTCCGCGTCAACGGGGTTTTGCAAAATGAAATCACCGGGACTTCGGTGAGTTCCGGCATGATCGGATTGCAGGCCGAAGGAAAGCTGGTCGAGTTCCGCAACTTTTTTCTGGAACCGCTGTCCGGGACGGCAAACTGATTTTCACCGGAACCGGGTTCGTTGCAATTCCGAGATGATTTACACTGCCGACAACAGCTTCCACACGCGCAGCGTTTCCGTGACTCCCCAAGCCTGCGCGTCGCAGCCGCGTTGCGCGTGCGGCGCGTCACCGTCTAGAATTTCCGGAATCTGGCCGAGGCAGCCTTCGTTCAACAATGTTTCCGCGCTGCCCAGATAGCTTTTCGCCGCCGCGACCGCTGCCGGCGAAAATTCCCACGCGCGGGCGAACGCCTCGCAAAACACCGGAAACGTCCACGTCCACGCCGTGCCGTTGTGATACGCGGGCTTGCGGCGCGTGTCCTCGTCCCCTTCATATCGCGGCCAATACGGTTCGACGGGATTGTTGAGCAACTGGCCGTCGCGATAAATCGGCAACGGAACGGAAACCGGCAGCGGCGCGAGCGACCGCAACCCCCCGGGCACGACGAGAAATTTTGCAGCGGCCTCGACGCAGCGTTTGGCGCGTTCGCCGGAAACAAGTCCAAGGCTGACGGCGAACAAACCATTGCTGCGAAGCGCATCGTCGGGCGTGGCATCGCGCGCAATGACACGCGGCCCGCCAAGCAGCACATCGGCGAACCAGCCTTTGTCTTCGAGCCAGAACAATTTATTGAACGAAGCGGTCGCGTGTCCGGCGAGTTCTTGCCATTTTTTTTCGTCGGAGTTGCCGCTGATTTTTTCGAGCAGCCGCAACAGTCGAATCCACAAAACCTGAATTTCGACCGGATAACCCTCGCGTGGCGTGCCGGCGGGATAATTCGTGTCCATCCAGGTGAAATGGCTTGGACTCCAGATGAGCGCCGAATCCGCGTCCATGCGGATGCCGTTCGGCGTGCCCTTGGAATAATTTTCCGCGATGCTCGCCAGCACGTCGCGGAGGGTGCGGGTGGAGTCAACGCGAGTATCAAAAAACCTTTTGTCCGCCAATTCCTCGCACGCGACCGCAAACCACAGCGACGCGTCGGAGGTGTCGCGGTTGGAAACATCGCTGCCGTGAATGGTGTTCGGCAGCGTGCCGTCCTTCTCAAATTTTGCGAAAGTGAGCAGGAGCTGCCCCACCTCGTCAACCAGTCCCGCCGCCAGCAACCCGCGCGCGCAAATCAGCGAGTCGCGCCCCCAATCCAAAAACCACGGATAACCAGCGATGACCGTTTTGCCCTCACCGCGGCGGACGACGAATTGTTTTGCGGCGCACTCAAGCTGTGTTTCAAAATTCTTTTCGGAATTTCCGCTTTCCGCTTTCCGCTTTCCGCTTTGTATTTCTTCCGTTTCCGCCGTTGCGACCAGCGTTGCGTTCGCGCCTTTGGCCAGCGGAATTTCAAACCAGCCGGGGCTGTAGGCATCCCCGCTGCCAACCTGGCCGCGTGATTGCTCGACCGGATGCGGAATATTCTCGCACCATTCCGGTTGCGGATGATATGCGCCGGCATCGGAAAAGACGCGCAATTGGCGGTCGGGCGCGGGCGTGAAGGCAAAGCCGGCGTGATGCGTGATGCGTGATGCGTGATGCGGCAAATCGTGCGTGTTGGATGCAAAATGAAAATCCGCGCCGCCGTTGCGTTTGGTTTCCCAATGGAAATTCCGATCCTCGATGTCGAAGCGCACCGTCAGGCGCACATCGGCGTCGGCGGGCAGTTGCTTGCCGGTCGCGCGCCCGGCACTGGGGCGGCTGAAATGAAACACCGTCGTGTTTTTTTCCTCGACCATTCCGGCGCGCAATTCGATTTCCACCGTGCGGCCGTCGCCGGCGCTGGCGACAAAATTCCAGACGGCCGGCGGCCCGATTTCAAACGAGGCGAGGCTTTTGAAATCCAGCGGCGAGAGAAAGCCGTCGGCATTGACCCAGGCGCGGAGGCGCTTGACGAAAACATGGCGATCCACGGGAAAGTCCGGATTCAAATTGGCGCCGAGCACGCAATCGTATTTGGAATTCACGCGGCCCAAATCCACGCAGATGCGCGCCATGCCGCCGCGACCGTTGGTCAGCAAAACCACGTCGTCGGAGTGCGGAGTGTGGATTGCGGATTGCGGATTGGCCGGAAGAAAGCGGATTGCAGCGGTGATTTTTGTCGAAGTCGCTGCGTATCGCTCCAAAGACAACTGAAAATCGGAGGCTTCACGCGGAGCGAAGCAGGCGATGAAACCATTGCCGGACGGAATGGATCGAACGTGAATTGCGCCCGGATTGTCATTCCGCACTCCGCATTCCGCACTCTGCATTTGCAACGTGGCGCGGAACGGCGCGGTGTCCTGGATCAGCAGCCAGTGACCCGGCGGAACCAGCGTGACGCGGCGGCGGTCAATCAGCGTCCATTCCACCACGCGCGGAAAGATGTTTCCGGCTTCAACCTCTTGCAGTAAACCGGCGATCGGGGTTTTGGCGTCGCGCGCGGCAAATTCGGCGGCGGCGGCGAGGAAATTTTTTGGCGAACGGACGGCTTGTTCCGCCAGCCAGCGCCAATCGAGGCCGTCAATGGTTTCGGCGGGAATGATTTTGTTCAGCGACTCCAGCGCCCAGGCGGCCTGCGCGCGGGCGCGGCGGTAATCGTCGCCGCTCAAGCCGGCGGGCTGTTCGGTCGGTGCCAGGCAAAAGGCCGCGCCGGGCGCGAGGGTAAAAGTGGTTTCGCCTTTGGCGGCGGAAATTTTTGGCGGCGGCTGGCCGAGCAATTCAATTGCGGATTGCGGATTGCGGATTGCGGATTGCGCAAGCGTGATTGGATTTTCTTTTTCGATGTCGGTGTTGACGAGAACGAGGACGGAATCTTTGCCCTCGGCGGATTCGCGGAGCAGGGCGTAGACCGGCGAATCGGGCGCGCTCAACCGCGTGAGTTTCGCGCCGTCAAAAAAACACGGATGGTCGGAGATGAGCCGGTTGAGTTGCGCGAGTTCGGGAACAATGTTGTCGGCGCTGTCCCAGTTCAGTCCGGTGCAGCCGTGGACAAGGATTTTTTCGGTCGCCAGCCATTCGACGCCGCAGGTGAAGCCGAAGCCGCCGCTTGGACTTGTCAGCGCGCAGAGCCGGTTCCGCAGCAGCGACCACGCGCGGCCGTTTTTGGCGAGCCGGTCGTTGTCGTGCGTTTCGGAATAGTGGACGTAGGTGCCGGCGCGTTCGCTCTGGCGGTTGGCGTAATCCAAATACCACGCAACGTCGCGGCCGGAATAATTTTGGAACAGCTCGGAGTAAGCCCATTGCATGCCGCCCTCGGTGAGGAGCGCCTCGGTGGCCTCCCACGAACCGCCGAGGCCTTCGAGCAGGAAAATGGTTTCGGGAAATTCGTCCTGGACGCGGGCGATGATGTATTGCCAGGCGGGCACGGGGATTTTGTAACCGGCGTCGCAACGGAAACCGTCCACGCCACGCCGGCACCAGACCAGCAGCGAGTCGGCGATGATGTCCCAGAGCGCGACGTCATGTTGTTCCAATTCCACCAAATCCTCCCAGACGGTGCCCCAAGCGCCAGGGCTGGCGAATTCGCCGTCCGTTTTTTTGAGGAAAAATTCCGGATGATTTTCCTGCAAGGTTGAGCCCCAGCCGGTGTGGTTGATGACAATGTCAATGAAGACGCGCGCGCCGAGCGAGTGCGCGGCGTTGGTGAGTTCGCAAAACTGGTCAATGCCGGTTGCGCGCTTGTCGAATTCAACCAGCGCCGGATCCACGGCGGTCAAATCGAGCGCGGCGTAGGGACTGCCAAAACGTCCGAAACGCGCGTAAGTCGTCGGCGTCGGATGCACCGGCAGCAAATGAAGGATGCGGCAGCCGAGCGTCTGGACGATGTGCGGCAACTGGCGTGTCAGATCGCGAAGTTTGCCGGACGGCGGAATGACGGTGAATTTTTTCCCGTCGAGCGCCTTGATTTGCGCCTCGAGTGTTTCGTCGCGCGTGGACGGCAGATTTTTCGCGGAACCGAAGAGCCGCGGAAAGGCGCAGTAAATGGTGTTGGCGGTGCGGGTAAAATTCGGGTGGACGGAAATTCCAACGTCCGCGCCGTCCGGCCAGTGCTGCCAGTTTGTTTCGTCGAGCAGATAAGCCTTGGCCTTGAAGCAGCCGGTTTCGGCGAGGGGCAATTCGATTTCCCATACATCGCCGTTTTTTTGCATCGGCACATCGCGCCACGAGGCTCCGGCGGCGGCGGCACCGCCGGCGTGGGCGGTGATGATTTCGCGGCGGCGGGCGGCGGCGCGGCCGAGATTGGTGCGGAGCAGCGCGCGCCAGCCGCTGTGCTTCGCGCCGTCGCGAAGTGTGAAGCGGACGCGGTCGCCCACGAAACGCAGGAAGCGTTCGCCGGGCGGCGGCGTCATGGCTGGCATCGGTTGTCCCACTTGGGATTTCTTATCACGAAAACAGGCCGGGCGAAAAGCAAAAGCGCCATTTCTTGGGGTTGCTTTAACGAAAACGGTATTTTACTCTGGCAAGGAAATTGCTAAGAATGCCCTTTGAAGAACGACCATGACAATAGCGACGTTGAATCCGGCGGAAGAAGCTCAATTGAAGCAGACAGTTGAGATGTTTGAAGTCATTGTCCAGTCGCAGCCGAACGACTGCCAGTCGCTGGAAATTCTCAAGGAGGCCTACACCCGGCTGGGCCGGGAACCGGATGTCATTCGGATCTCGAAACGCATCGCCGAGGCTTACACGGAAATGGGACAGCTTTCGTCGGCGATTTTAGAATACGAAACCGTGCTGCAACGGCGGCCCGACGACACCGATGTGCAGACGGCGCTCCAGAAGATCGAGGACAAGGCCGGCAACGCGGCGGCGCGCTCCGCATCGTCCGAGCCGGCGGCGCTGGCGCCGCAGGTTGAAACGAGCATCTTCCGCAAAAAGACGCGCGAGGAGGAGGAAATTGACGACGGGCGCAAGACGATGCGCAAGGTTTTTGTGGAGAGCAAGGTCATCAGCGCCGGCGATTTTGATTTGTGCTGGCACACACCGGACTTGGGCGGGGCACAGCCCGACGTGGCCGAGCCGTTCATCCAAGTGCTGGGTGACAAGGGGCTTTTTCCCCTGGACAAATCGCTCAGGCTGCTCACCGACAAATCGCGCACGGCCTTCCTGCCCTTCGACCGTTACGACGCGGACATGGATTTGTTGCGCGGCTTCCCGGCGGAGGTGTGCCGGCGCTGGTGCGTGGCGCCCTTCGACCGGATGAGCAAATCCATTTTGGTGGCGACGGCCAATCCGTTCAACCGGCAGGCGGCGAAGGAACTGGCTGCGGCCACCTCCCACCGGCTGCTGTGGTATTTGACATCGCCCGCGGAACTGGTCACAACAATCCGCAAAGCCTTCCGTTGAGCCATGGCCAAAGTCAAATCATTCGGAGAACGCATCGCCGACGCGCTCGTCGAGGACGGCCTGTTGAGCGCCGGGCAGGTGGAGGAATTGCTCGAACAGCAAAAAAAGGAAGGCGCGCGCCTCGTCAAGCTCATCGTGGACAAGGCCTACGTCAGCGAGCAGGACCTGGCCGTGTGCATGGGCCGCGTGCTCAACGTCCCGCCCGTCAACCTCGCACGCCTC
>Ga0181529_10007734_pt1 | contig 10646 bp, 10 predicted proteins | sample PEATcosm2014_Bin_36_FD_119763 | JGI IMG/M metagenome (GOLD analysis project Ga0181529, IMG submission 119763) | Peatland microbial communities from MTU Mesocosm Facility, Houghton, MI, USA - PEATcosm2014_Bin10_30_metaG | ecosystem: Environmental > Terrestrial > Soil > Wetlands > Peat | place... | reverse complement strand
GTCGGCGGATGGTCAAGCGCTCCTGAGAAGGCTTCGGCTTTTCCCTGGTCCATCCATATATCCTGCTCAAAGCTCAGTCCTTCTCGATAAGGAAAAAGCATCGACTCTGAAAGCAGCAGCGGAGCGCGCGCCATCACTGGCGAATTGTCCGCGCCGTTCATCTGCCCCTTCACAATGTCCATCACTTCGGGGTCTTTCACCAGGCTCTTGCCCGCTGGCTTCAGGATGTAGTCCATCATCACCGCTGTGGCCTGCCCCTCCGCGACGGCGTCGCGCGCCGTATCCATCTCATCTCTTGCCAGGTGGTCGTTGTCGCTCGCCGAGTCGGTCGAAACGTCGTCGGGCGTCTGGTCGTCCCACTTCTCCAGGTCCGCGTGCTGGTCCTGCAGGGCATGGGTCAGTTCGTGCGCCAGCACCGGCTTCTGCTCCTCCACGTCAACCCAGTCCAGCATGTTCACCGTCTTGGTTTTCGAGTCGTAGTAGGCCTCGATCTGTTCCTTCAGCAGCGCCAGAAGAAACGGCTTCAACTGAAAGTCGCGGTCCAGCAGGCCAAATTTCTTCAAAACGATCTCGTCCCGTTGCAGCCGCTTGGCGTCCTGGTCGTCATTGAACTTCTCTTCCAGGTAGCTCTGCACCGCCGCGCGCGTCGTCATCTGCCGCTTCACCGTGCTCTTGATCGGCAGCCCCGTCTCATCTGACGAGAACTTGATCAGCTCGTCCACCAGCGAAAAAAGCTGCTTTGCCTGTTCCGGAGTGATGTGGGTCGACGACTTCCCGTTATCCTGCTTCGCGCTCATGCTGGCGAAACTCGTCTCCGGGCTCGGAGAAACGGTTTCAAGGCCCACCGGAACCGCCTGCTGAGCTACGGCGGTCGCCGCCGCCAGGCAGATCGCGGCCACAACTTCCCGTCCGTGATCAAGCCAATGGGGCTTGGCTCCCCTTGCTGCGCGACCCAGTGTCCTCAGTTCGTCCAATTCGTCTCCCTTTATTCCTCATCCCACTCTAGAGCCAGTTTTACCAGCATTCCCTGTTCAAAAACACAACTTCTTCCCGGTTTCCGCTCAAACCGCGCTTTACCCTTCCAAGGCTATAATCAGGATGCGGTCCGGCGCCGGAAATCACCGGAAAACTGTGCCGAACAGCGGAGAAGTACTCCCCATGACTGACAGCGGTCTTTCCGTAACGATACAGCCTACAGCGCTTGCCGCCATGCTGGAATCGTCACGCACGCCTCACCAACTGGTTGCTTGCCACGGCGTGCTCACGCCACAAGTATTGGACGCGCCCGAAAGCGAAATAGCCGCCCTGGTTCAGGGCGCCGCACTCCACGATCTGGGCTGGATGCGCCGCGTCGCCGTTCGTGGTGAGGACCGATTCCGCTGGCTAAGCGGCATGGTCACCAACACCGTCAACGACTTATTCCCCAACAGCGGCGCATGGAACCTGGTGTTGAACGCTCAGGGACGCATTCAGGGCGACCTCACCGTCTGGCGCGGCAGCGAGGAAGCTTCGCCGGTACGGCGCGCCCCCGTCGCTGCCGGTCAGGGAAAGCTCGATCCCATGCTGGGAACGCCCTTTGCCGGGGAATCGGGCCTTGAACTCGAGATTGCCGCCGATCAGTTCGAAAAACTGATGGCCCACTTCGATCGCTTCATCATCATGGACGACGTCGAGTTGCTTCCTCTCGACGGCGAACAGGTTGGAGAGCCGGGCTCGCTTACCGCCATCGGCCTCACCGGTCCCCGCGCCGACGACGTGCTCGGGCGCATGGGCCTGCCCCTGTTTCCCCACCCCATGACGGCCAAAGACGTGGAGTGGAACGGTATCGAACTCAGAATCTTCCGCGCCTATGGCGTCGTTGCGCCGCACTACGAGCTTTGGGTTCCCTCCGTTCGCCTGGCCGTATTTTGGAGAGCCTTGCGTACCGCCGGCGCAACCCAGGTTGGCTGCGACTCGCTTGAGAAATTTCGCATCGCTGAAGGAATTCCCTCCTACGGCGTCGACATCGTCGAGCGCGATCTGCCCCAGGAAACCGCCCAGATGCGCGCGCTCCACTTCGCCAAAGGCTGCTACCTGGGCCAGGAGATTGTGGAGCGCATTCGTTCGCGCGGAAACGTCCATCGTCACCTGCGGCCGCTCGAGCTCACCGGGCCGGTGCCCGCCTCGGGAACGGAGTTGTTTCTTCCTGGCGGCGCTCCTGCCGGCCACATCACCAGTGCTGCAGAGTTGCCGCTCGCAAACGCACCCCGGGTCTTCGCGCACGCTGTTGTGCGCGCTGAGGCCGAGGCGCAGAACCAGCCCTTCAACTACACCGACGGGCGAGCCCCGGGTACGGCCAGCATTCTGGCTGAACCGCCAACATTTTAGGACCAGCCTTCGCGCCAGTCCCAGAAAAAACAAATCGTTGAAATGAGTCACCCGTCCCAACCCCCGGCGTGACCGATTGGAATCGACAAGCCATGAGCGATACACCGAAGTTTGAAGTCATTGACCGCCGCAAGATGAAGGCGGAGGAAGAACAATCCCACCAGTCTGACGCGCCGGCTCCTGCTGAAGCGCCCACCCCGGCCGCCGAGCCTGGTGCGGGCCCACGACTGGTGGTCAATGAGGCCTCCACACGCGAGGCCGAGCCGCGGCAGGCCGCCCCGCCGGCCGGCGAAGATCAGGAGCTGCCTCCCCCGCCCACTGCCGATGAGACGCGCGAGCAGAAGTTCGCTTACGATGCCTCCGCACAGCGGCTTGAAGATCTCGTCCGGGCGCAAAATCCCGCCGCTGGTCCGCAACCGCCCGTCACCTTTGACAACCTGGTGCAGCAGCTCTACGTCTCTGCCATGATCCAGATGGGCGCCGGAACCCAGGAGGGCCAGCGTCCCCGCGTCGATATTCTCGGCGCGCGCACCACCATCGAACTCATCGGCGTACTGGCCGAGAAGACCAAAGGCAATCTGACCCCGGCCGAAGACCGCACACTCCAGACCGTGCTCTTTGAGGCGCGCATGGCCTTCCTCGAACTCACCAGCATGATCAACACCCAAGCCATGCAGCAGCCCGTCCCACCACCGCCGGGCAAGAAATAAAACGCGACAGCCCGAAGCTGCAGCTAGGAGCTAAAAGCTAGCAGCTGGAAGCTGTAAGCCGAAGGCTTACAAATGGATGGCCTGCTGACATTTCTGGGCACGGGAACTTCAATGGGAGTTCCAACGCTGGGTTGCGCGTGCCCCATTTGCACCTCAGATGACCCCCGCGACCGCCGCCTGCGCCCATCCGCGCTGTTGCGCTGGAACGAGCCCGGGATCGGCGGACCTCATCGCGTCGTCGTCATCGACACCGGCCCCGACTTCCGCGAGCAGGCCCTCCGCACGGGACTAAGCCGCGTTGATGCCGTGTTCTACACACACTGTCATGCCGACCACATTCTCGGAATGGACGACCTGCGCCCGCTCAGCTTCGCCATGTTCAAGGAGGGTGGCCCCATCCCCCTCTACGCAACTGAAGAGACTGCCGAAACCCTGCGTCGCACATTCGACTACACCTTCGCGCCCGATGCCACCTATATGAACCGCGCCCGCGTCGAGCTCAACCCGCTCGGCGAGTGCACCCAGGTTCATGGTGTCGACTTTGTGCGCGTTCCGCTCTTCCACGGCGATATGGCGATCTCCGGCTTCCGCTTCGGCAATGCAGCTTATCTCACTGACGTCAGCGCCATTCCTGAGTCCAGCTTCAGCCTGCTTGAAGGTCTCGAGCACCTGGTCCTCTCCGCCTTGCGCCACAAGCCCCATCCCAGCCACGCCACGGTTGAACAGGCATTGGCATGGTCGCGGCGCACCGGCGCGCGCCACACCTGGCTCACCCACATCGCCCATGAGCTCGGCCACGAACAGACCAACCGCACCTTGCCTGAGGGTGTAAAGCTCGCCTACGATGGCCTCACCCTTCCCGTTTCCCTGGCCACGTGAATCTATGACCGAGAACCCCCTCAGCCTGCTGGCCGAAGTCCCCGATATTCCAGTCTTCCGCTCTGCTGCGGAGATTCCTTCCGGCTTTGGCCCCACCGTCGCATCGGTCGGCAACTTTGACGGCGTCCATTGCGGTCATCGCGAAATCCTCTCCGCCGTGGTTGGCGAAGCGCGCCAGACCGGCGCGCGCGCCGTCGCCATCACCTTCGATCCCCACCCCGAGCAGTTTCTGCGTCCCCAGCAGGCGCCGCGCCTGCTCACGCCCATCGCCGAGCGCCTCCGCCTGCTTGCCGGCGCCGGCATTGACGCGGTCGTGCTTCTGCCCTTCGATGCGGCGCTCGCCAATCTCCCCGCCGCCGATTTTGTGCGCCAGGTTCTAGCCGCAAGGCTGGGCGTGCGCGCCTTGCACGAGGGCAGCAACTTTCGCTTCGGCCGCGGCGCTGAAGCCGGCATCGTGGAGCTCGAAGCCCTCGGCGCGGAACTCGGTTTTGCTGTTCGCATTCACTCCGCCGTCCACGCCCACGGCCTTGAAGTCTCCAGTTCCGCCATCCGCGCCCTGGTTGCCGCGGGAGATGTGCGCCGCGCCCGCTGGATGCTGGGCCGTCCGTTTTCGGTTGTCTCCACGCAGGCCCGCGGCCGCGGCATCGGCACACGCCTGCTGGTGCCCACTGTCAACCTCGCGCCCTACCACGATCTGCTTCCCGGCTTCGGAGTCTACATCACGCGCCTCAAGGTGGCCTTGCCCACGGGCGTGCGCATCTTTCAGTCGGTCACAAACATCGGCAACCGGCCCACATTCGGCGAGGCATCCTTCGCCGTCGAGTCCCACATCCTCGACTTCGAGCCCATCGACCTCACCCTAAACACCCCCATCGAACTCGAGTTCCTTCTCCGCCTGCGCGGGGAAATGACCTGGCCCTCGCCCGAAGCTCTCAAAGCGCAAATCTTCAAGGATGTCGCGCGGGCGAAGAGGTATTTTCGGTTGGCGCACTGAATCGGCGATCTATGATCTCAGCATGAGGAATCGTTCTGTTCCCGTTGACACCCTGCTTCCGCACATCGGCTACCAGAACGTGGCGGAGGCCTGCGAATGGCTTGGGCGCGTGTTTGGCTTCAAAGTGGCCTACCGCTATGGCGAGCCTGTGGCCGGGGCCCAGATGTACCTGGGACAGGCATTCATCATGCTGCGCAACACCCGTCAAGGGTGCATGGGTCCGGCGCGGCTTGGCTACGGAACCCAGAATTTGACCGTCTTTTTAGACAACGTGGACGCGCACTACGCCAATGCCAGGGCCGCGGGCGCCAGGATCGTGGAAGAGCTGCATGAAACCGAGTATGGAGAACGGCAGTACGGCGTTGAGGACCTCGACGGTCACCTTTGGCTCTTCTCACAGCACGCGCGCGATGTGAGCCCGGAAGAGTGGGGAGCAACGACCAATCCGAGTCGTTGAATCGTAGTTTGTTCCGGGAACATTTACGCGATTGCGCAGTTCACTCAACACGGAAGCACAAGGGCTAGGAGCTAGAAGCTGCTCTTCAGCTCTTCCGCCGTAGCGCCAGCTCCACCACCCGCATCATCTCGGCTTCCGGCGCCGGCTTTCCCGTCCATATCTCGAACTGCCGCGCCCCCTGCTGGACAAACATTTCCATCCCGCTCACCACGGCCAGCCCTCGCGAGTGCGCAAGCTTCAATAACGGAGTGTCCAGCGGGTTGTAGACCATGTCAAACACCAGCGATGCATTCAGCTCGTTTTCCTTGATCGGCATGGCCTGCTTGATTCCCGCCATCCCGCACGGGGTCGTGTTGATGAGCGCGTCAAACTTGTTTTTCGCCAGCTGATCCTGCTTCAGGCTCTTCGCATGTGCCTTCCGCGCCAGCGCCACAGCCTTCTCGTGTGTCCGGTTGATCACGAACACTTCTGCACCCTGCGCCACCAGCCCGAATACGGCCGCCCGCGCCGCGCCTCCAGCTCCCAGCACCGCGATCCGCGCGCCCTTCAGCCGCATCCGTTTTTCCAGCGGCCTCACTACGCCGGCCACGTCCGTGTTGAATCCGTAAATTTTTCCATCCGCGCCCGTGCGCAGCGTGTTGCATGCCCCAATCTTCGCCGTCAGTGGATCCATATTTGCCAGGTGCGGCAGCACTTCCTGCTTCAGCGGCATGGTCACGGCCACGCCGCCTAGCGGCAGTTCCCGCACAAGCGTCAACAGATCGTCCAGCGTCTTCGTCTTCAGGGGCAGCATCACTGCGTTCACGCTCTCGCGCTTGAACGCCATGTTGTGCATCAGCGGCGAAAGCGAGTGCCCGATCGGGTTGCCCGCCACGCCAAAAATCCGGGTCGCCTGGTCCAGTTGGTCCAGCCGGTACAGGTCCACCATGGTCCGCGCCGTTACCTGTCCCGGAGCGGTCTCCGCCCCATCGTCAGGCGAGGCAAAGGTGAACGCCCCCCCGGCTCGTGGTCCCAGCACCCGGCTCACCAGACCCTCTTCGCCCATGGCAATGCCCACCACCTGCGACGCAAGCGACCGGTCCTCGATCATCTTCAGCACCGCCAGGTTGTCTGACAGCGTTCGCGCCGTCGATACCACCTTCACGAAGTCCGGCTCAAAAGCCTCAATCCGTTTTGCCGCCTGTTCCAGGCCCTTGGTCCGTGAGAAATCGTGGTAGCTCACCAGCAGCGCCGTTCCCACCGCCCGCAACCCAGCCTTGAACCGCGCCAGTTGCGCCGCCTTGGCTTCTTCGGCCGATTCCACCTCAAGGTCCACCAGCGCGCAGCCCGCTTCGGCCGCCTTTGTCAGCATCTCCAGTTCGGCCGTCACCGAACCCGTAAAGTGCCCGCCGAACTCCTTCCTCCGGCATGTTCCAATCGCCGTTACATCCCGATGAGCGGCCAAAAACTCCTTCAGCGCCGGCAGTGCAGCCGCCGGTTTGGCCAGCGAATCCAACCGGAACTCCACAAACCGGGTCTCCGGCGCAACCGCCTCCGCCCTCCTCCAAAGTTCCTCCGGCGTCCCTCCCTGGATTGCCACGCAAAGCTTCCCCAGCCGCATCCGGGGAACCGCCGGCGCGGGGGGCGTTTCAACCGTGTTCACTGCAACTCGAGCCATAGCCGTCAATTGACGCATCTTAAGCGGGAATCGTCCCCGATGCAACTGTTGATTGCATCCCTGGATTTTGTTGAATACTCGCGACTTCTTTCCGCCCCGCAAACCTGCCGCACCCGGCCCAGCTGTGGCAATCTGGAGTCTAGAGGATTTTCCCCGACATGGCCGCTCAGAACCCGCCCGCTCCCGCCTCAATCGACTCCATTCACGCCTGGGAAGCAGGCGGCGCAGCCTCCGCTGAAGCCCTTTCCGCATGGGTCTCCGCCCGCCTCGCCGCCCACGAGGCCGCACTTGCAGCGCTTTTGGCGGTTTCGGGCCCCCGCACCACTGAAAACTCCCTCAGCCTCTACGACCAGGCCATTGAGCACCTCAGCCTCGCGGGCGCCCAGGCCGGCGTCCTCAACTCCGTCGCGGCAGACAATGCGGTCCGCGACCAGGCCCAGCAGGAAGCCCAGCGCGTCTCCATGGCCGGCAGCGCCCTCAGCCTCAACCGCCAGGTTTATGAGGCACTTGCCGCCATTGACCTGACCGGCGCATCGCCCGCCACCCTCCACTACGTTGAGCGCACCCTCCTTAGCTATCGCCTGGCCGGCGTTGACAAGGACCAGGCCACTCGCGACCACATTCAGGCCCTCCACGAGAAATCCACCCGCCTTTCCCTCGAATTCAGCCGCAACATCCAGGAAGGCGGCAAAACCATCCAGACCACCGTGGAAGAGCTCGCCGGCCTGCCCCCCGACTACATCGCCCGCCACGAGCCCGACGCCGAAGGCCGCGTCACCCTCACCACTGACCCGCACGAGATGCAGCCGGTCATGACCTTCGCCTCCAATCCCGAGCTTCGCCGCCGCATGTTCCTCGCCTACAACACTCGCGCCTATCCAAAGAACCAGCAGATCCTCCTCGACCTGCTCGCCACGCGCCAGGAGATCGCCACCGTCCTCGGCTTCCGCAGCTGGGCCGATCTGGCCACTGCGGACCAGATGATGGGCTCGGCTGCCAACGTTCGCACCTTCCTCGCCAAGCTCAACCAAGCCAGCACCGAGGGCGCCCGCCGCGAGCTCGAGCTCATTCTCGACTTCACCCGCAAGCGCGATTCGCAAGCTGTTCCCATCGATATCACCAGCCGCGGCTACTGGTATGAACAGTTCCGCCGCTCCGCCTTCGCCTTCGACTCCCAGTCCGTGCGCCCTTACTTCCCCTACGCGCAAGTCCAGGCCGGCGTCCTCGAAACAGCAGCCCGCCTCTTCAAAGTCGAATTCCGTCCCTCCAGCGCGCCCGCCTGGCATCCCGCCGTATCCGTATTTGACGTCGTAGAGGTCGGCAAGCCCGTCGGCCGTTTCTATCTCGACATGCACCCGCGCGACGGCAAGGACAAGTGGTTCTCCGCCGCGCCCATTGTCACCGGAGTCCGTGGCCGCGCCATGCCGGAGGCCGCGCTCATCTGCAACTTCCCCGCAGGCAATGCCACCGATCCCGGCCTGCTCCAGTACTCCGACGTCGTGACTTTTTTCCATGAATTCGGCCACCTCATGCACGCAATCCTCGGCGGTCAAACCGAGTGGGCGGGCCTCTCCGGCTTCGCCACCGAAGGCGACTTCATTGAGGTGCCCTCGCAAATGCTTGAAGAGTTTTTCCGCGACGAAAAGCTTTTGCAGACCTTCGCACGGCACTATCAAACCGGCGAAGTCCTCCCGTCAGAAACCATCAAGAAAATGAAGCTCGCCGGTGCCTTTGGCCGAGCAGACTGGATCCGTTCGCAGCTCTACTACACAACCCTCTCGCTCGATCTTCACGATCAGGATCCCGCCGCGCTCGACCTCGACGAAATCACGAAGCGACTTTACCAGAGCCTGCAGCCGTGGACGTGGATGGAAGGCAATCGCATGTACGCAAGCTTCGGCCACCTCACCGGGTATTCGTCCAACTACTACACCTACGCTTTCGACAAGGTCATTGCTCTCGACTTCTTCGCGCAATTCGATCCCAGCGACCTGCTTGGCTGCGAAGCCGGAACACGCTATCGCAAAGCCGTCCTCGAGCAGGGTGGATCCAAGCCCGGCCGGCAGATGGTCCGTGACTTCCTTGGCCGCGACGAAGAATTCTCGGCCTTCTCCAACTGGCTCAATGAGGAGTTCGAAGGGGAACTGCTGGCAACTAATGCACAGTGATCACGCATCGTGCTATACTTGTATAGCAAAATCAAAGGAGGTCTGATATGCTGGCAATCCGCCTACCGGAGGACATCGAAAAGCGTCTAGACGCCCTGGCCAAGGCCACCGGCCGGACCAAAACCTTCTACGCTCGCGAAGCCATCCTTGAACACTTGGAAGACCTCGAGGACATCTATCTCGCCGAACAGGAACTGGCCGACATTCACGCAGGCCGTGTCAAGACTGTTCCTCTTGAGGAAGTGATGAAGGAACATGGCCTGTTCGATTGAGCTTGGTCCCAAGGCCCAGCGCCAGTTGAAAGAACTCGATCATCAGATAGCTCGACGATTATCCCGTTTCCTCTACGAGCGGATCGCTTCCCTTGAGAACCCGCGCAGCATTGGCGAGGCCCTCAAGGGAACCGAGTTCGGCGATCTTTGGAAATATCCGGTTGGTGACTACCGCATCATTGCCAGTATTGAAGACAAGCTGGTCCGCATCCTCGTCGTGCGTATCGGCAACCGGCCTGAAGTTTACCGCTAGTTCAATCCGAAATAATCTTCGGCCCCCTTTTCGCTGGTAACACCATAATAAGAACTGCTGGTTGCAAAATGACTCCATCCGACTTTCGCCGCATCGCTATCTCGCTTGAAGGCGCAGCGGAAGGCTCGCACATGGGCGCAGCCGACTTCCGCGTCGGCGGCCACATTTTCGCCACACTCGCCCATGTAAATCAAGGCTACGGCAACCTGATGCTCACGCCTGAGCAGCAGGCAGCATTCATCGCTGATGCCCCTGAAGTCTTCCTCCCAGTGCATGGCGGTTGGGGCAAGAGCGGCGCGACGCACATTCGCCTTGCCGCTGCCAGCGAAGATACGCTTGCCGGCGCGCTGCACACCGCGTGGAAGCTCCGCGTTGAGAAAAACGAAAAGTCCGTGTAAAAAACCCGCACAGCCACCGGAAGTTCGGCCATCCGTCCCGCCCCTCAAAAGCCCCGCTCAACAAAATCCCGTTAATCCGCATCGAATCTCTCGAAACCCACATCTATGCAGACAGTGGGCGCTTCGCGCTCGCACGAGCGTTTTTGGGCAAAGGAGACAGCAATGAAGGTTGGAGTTCTTGGATCGGGAAGTGTGGCGACAACGTTGGCAAGCGGTTTTCTCAAGCACGGCCACGAAGTGATGATTGGCTCGAGGACTCCCGCAAAGCTGGCCGACTGGGCAGCGAAAAATCCCAAGGGCGCGGCACGTTTGCTGCCGCGGCAGCCTTTGGTCAGGTGCTGGTTCTCGCAGTCAAAGGCACGGCGGCTGTTGATGTTTTGAATCTCGCTGGCGCCGAAAATCTCAAGGGCAAAATCGTGATGGACGCAGTGAATCCGATTGCCGATGCGCCACCCGATCACGGCGTGCTGCGCCTCTTCACCACGCACGAT
>Ga0181529_10007728_pt1 | contig 10649 bp, 5 predicted proteins | sample PEATcosm2014_Bin_36_FD_119763 | JGI IMG/M metagenome (GOLD analysis project Ga0181529, IMG submission 119763) | Peatland microbial communities from MTU Mesocosm Facility, Houghton, MI, USA - PEATcosm2014_Bin10_30_metaG | ecosystem: Environmental > Terrestrial > Soil > Wetlands > Peat | place... | reverse complement strand
CGAAGAGACCACCATGGGCGACATTGTGGCCGTGGCCGGCATCGAGGGCATCACCATCGGCGAGACCATCACCTCGGTCGAGAACCCCTCGCCGCTTCCGCTGATCGTCATCGACGAGCCCACCATCGCCATCCAGTTCAGCGTGAACAACTCGCCCTTCGCCGGACGCGAAGGCACCTACGTGACCAGCCGCAATCTGCGCGAGCGCCTGGAGAAGGAACTGCTGACCAACGTCAGCATTCGCGTGGAAGACACCGGCTCGCCGGACACCTTCAAGGTGCTGGGCCGCGGCGAATTGCAGCTCGCCATTCTCATCGAAATGATGCGCCGCGAGGGCTTCGAGCTCTCTGCCGGGCGGCCAGAGATCGTCACCAAGATGGTGGACGACGTGCGCATGGAGCCGGTCGAGCACCTCACCATCGACGTGCCCGAGGCCTATACCGGCGTGGTGATCGAAAAGCTCGGCCCGCGCAAGGGCGAGATGAACAAGATGCACAATCACGGCTCGGGCCGCGTGCGCATGGAGTTCCGCGTGCCCAGCCGCGGCCTCATCGGCCTGCGCAGCGAGATGCTGACGGAAACCCGCGGCACCATCGTGATGAACACCTTGTTCGACGGCTACATTCCCTACCAGGGCGAGATTCCCCAGCGGCCCACAGGCGCCTTGATCGCCGACCGGCAGGGAATCACCACCACCTACTCGCTGAACGGATTGCAGGAACGAGGCATTCTGTTCATGGGAGCGGGCGTCGAGGTCTACGAAGGCATGATTATCGGCGAGCACTCGCGCGATAACGACCTGGACGTGAACGTGGTGCGGGAAAAGAAGATGACCAACATGCGCGCCTCGAGCGCGGACGAGGCCATCCGCCTGGTGCCCTACCGCAGCCTCAACCTGGAACAGGCCATCGAATTCATCGCCGAGGACGAGGTGGTGGAAGTCACCCCCAAGTCGCTGCGCCTGCGCAAGCGCATTCTGCAGCAGAACAAGCGCCCCAAGCGCTGGGAAAAAGGCCAGCAGTAAGCGCTGCTGACGGTGATCGCCTGGGGTTGGGCGCCGATCGCTCCTGCTGGCAGCAAAACAGCATAGATCGGCTCCGCTGTGCCAAAGGCGAGATCGGCGCGCAGGCTAGGGCTTCGCGCAGGGCAAACGCACCATCTCAAAGGAACGGCTTTGAAAGGGCACGGCTGAAGCCGTGCCCTTTCAAAGATCATGTCCCTACGCTTTCCATTGCATGATGCGTTTGCCCTGGGGCTTCGCGGGGCGCTCATCTTGCCTGGCCTCCCGCGCTGCTAAACTTGAATAGAGCCAATGTTCAAAAAGAGATACGCAACCTGGATGTATGAGTGGGAAACGCGCCTGACCACGCGCGACGAAAACCGCGTGGTGCGCCCGCTGGAGTGGGGTTTCGAGTGGATTGCCCCGTTCCTTGAGTCGCACGGCCTGGGGGACGCCGTGCCCAGCCCGGATGCAGCCCTCGACGATGCGGCGGCTGAAGCCGCCATGGTGCGCATCAACCAGTTGCTTATCCGCCACAGCGACACCTTCTTCGGCTATAAGCGCCCCACGGATTTCCGGCTGGAAGAGCGGCACCCGCACCTTTATCCGACCAATGTGCGCCCGGAGACCCTGGCCAAAGATGCCGCCATCAAGCGGCGGGCAGCCGAGGGCAAGATCAAGCCGGCGCAGTTTCTGCGCTTCACCTCGCCAGAGCGGACGCCTTATCCGGAAAACGATCTGGTCTGCGCCCGCTGGTTTCCCGCCCCGGCGCACAAGGACCCCAAGCGCCCCAAGCAGGCCGTTGTGGTTCTGCCCCAGTGGAACGGCGACGGCTTCGCCCACAACTCACTCTGCACCATCTTCAACCAGATGGGCATCTCGGCGCTGCGGCTTTCCATGCCCTACCACGACATTCGCCGCCCGGCTGAACTGGAGCGCTCCGACTACTCGGTCAGCGCCAACATCGGCCGGACCCTCTCGGCCTGCCGCCAGGCCGTGGTGGATATTCGCTGCTGCATCGACTGGCTGGAGGAGCAGGGCTACGAGCATTTCGGCGTGCTGGGAACCAGCCTGGGCTCCTGCTACACCTTTCTGGCCTCGACCCACGACAAGCGCATTCGCGTGAACGCCTTCAACCACGCGTCCACGGCATTTGGCGATGTGGCCTGGGCGGGCCAGAGCACGCGCCACGTCCGCCAGGGTCTTGCGGAGGCCGGACTTGACCAGGATCGTTTGCGCGAGCTGTGGTCGGCCATCAGCCCGATCAGCTATTTCGACAAGATCGGGAGCGTTGCATCCGGCGGGCCGGACAAGCGGGTACTGATGGTCTACGCCGAGTACGATCTGACCTTTCCCAAGGAGTACTCGCTGAAGGCGCTGGAGGGGTTCAAACGCAGCGGAATCAACTTCGAGGCGCGGGTGCTGCCCTGCGGCCACTACACCACCGGGGAAACACCCTATAAGTTCATCGACGGATGGTACTTGGGGTCGTTTGTCTACCGCGCGTTCAAGGCGCTGCGGGAAGAGACGGCGGCGGGCGGAGCGGTTGCGGCTTTGGAACCGGCCGAGACGGAAGAGGAAGCGGTTTCCCGCTAATCTCCCATTCGGTCCCGATCGGGGACTCAGCGACCCTGCGTCGCTGAAGGGTCCAACCGGTCCCTATTGCGTCTTTCGGGGTGAGCCGGTGGCTGGGAAGGGTTCATTCGCTGGCCCGTACCACATTGTGGGTGCGCTTTGCCCCCCCCCCAGGGCAATCGCATGAAGACTGCTTTGAAAGGGCACGGCTTCAGCCGTGCCGCGTTCGCGGCTCAAAATGCATCGGCTTTAGCCGCCGAGGGATGTTTTTAGGCGGCTAGAACCATCCCTCAGGGGCTGAAGCCCCGAATTCTTCCAGTGCATTAGCGGCACGGCTGAAGCCGTGCCCTTTCAATGCGAGCACCACCCGAATCTTCACGTTGATGCAATTGCCCTGCCCCCCATATTTTGGAAATAAAATCCTTGGTTTCAATGGGATACGGCTAGGGTATCGCGCTAAATTCCTCTTGCCATTGAAGTTATCCGCAAAATCTTCTCAGCAAAGGGGTTACGGGCGCATGGGAGGCATTTGCGGGGGCTGACGCCGATCCCGGAGGCCAAGGCGCACGGGAATTTGGCCCGGCGCTTGGACCTGGGACCATTGTGCGCCAAAGGACGGAAATCATCCGCAAAGCGCCGAGTGGCTTCCGGAGGGCAGCGGTCGAGGCGCGGCCTCAGACCGGACCCTGCGGCATTTTTCAGGAGTAATCCGGGCTGGGAGGGGTTTGTGCTAGCCCCGGTCCCCAAATGCGAGGGACCGGGGGCACCCTCATCTTGGTTTTGGGAAGATCACCGAGACCGGGCCCACCCGCCTCCTTTTCCCGCCACCAGGATTTGAGGTAAAGTGTGAACGATCCGTCGGCTGCCTGGAAGGTGGCGATTTAAAATGAGTTGTAAGATCACGCAGTAAACGTGGGCCCAGTTTTGGGTGTGGCCGTCGGCGGACCGCTCCTGGCCCAAGCGGTCTTGAACTTTCGGGAGGACTGGAATGCGCGCCTTTCTGAGTCACTCGTCAATCGACAAGCCGTTAGTTGAGGGCGTCTATAAAGCCCTTGAAAAGGATGCTGCGTGGCTGGATCGGGCCGAAATCGAGTGGGGCGAGCTTTTTCTGGAGAGGATGGCCAAAGGGCTCGAGAATTCAACTGACTTCGTGCTCTTTTGGAGCGCTTCTGCGGCAAAAAGCGAGTGGGTGAGGCTAGAAATCAATATGGCTTTCATCCTCGCTCTGCGCGAGAGATCGATTCGACTCCGTGTTGTCGTCCTGGACCACACCCGGCTCCCCATCTACCTCCGCCCCTACCAATTCCTCTCGGTAATAGACTCCCGGGACCCCGTGAACGATGTTCTCGGCAAGCTTCTTCCGGCTTTGAAGGAGCCGATTTCTTTCACGAGGGCGAAGTTTGTCAACAGACACGACGAATTCGAAAGGATAGAGGCGGCCGTAGACGACCCCGAGGTCCGCTGCGTGCTCCTGTTTGGGTTTACGGGGATCGGCAAGAGGTCAATAGCCACGGAAGCGGTAGGGCGAATTTTCGTCGGCGTCGACTACGTGCGTATCGATGTTACTGAGGGCACAGGGCTCGTCGAGTTCGCGCTCTCGCTCGCAGCGTCGTCTAGGGGCGAAAAGCTGCCCGTGTCCCTCCCTCCAGAAGAGGTAAAGCGCGATATCGAGCTCTCGCTTGAGACGCTCGCGGCAAATAGACGGTTACTCGTGATTACGAATGTTCAGCATTGGCTGGATGAGGACGGCGAACCAATTGGGCCGCTCGAACTCGTCATGGAGACGGTCAGACGGTTAGACGCTCTCGCCAGACACCCGTTATTCCTGACCTCGACTCGGCGGGTCGAGATCGGCCCCGCGACCATAGCGAGAGTCGCACCAATCCATGTGAGGGGGCTAGCGCCTGACCATTTGGCAGCGCTGATCCGGAACTGGCACTTCTTCATCTATGGCGACGTGTTAGGGGTCGAGGATTCAAAGTTGATCGCAGCTAAGCTGTATGGTCACCCGGTTGCAGCAAGGATGGCCGCAGGGATGCTGGGCACTCGGTCCGCCGAATACTTCGAAAAGTATCCCTTCGAGCTCGTAACCCTCCGCCGCGATCTGGCACGGATGATGGTGCGTGACCTAAGCCTTGGGCCACTAGCCGAGCGAGTCATGGAGACGCTCGCCCTCGCTGGAGTCCCCTTGCTAGCATCGGATATTGCTGCCACTGGATTCTCAGACGAGGAGTTTCAGCAGGCAATAGGGCAATGCGCAGCCGCCGGCTTGGTCACAGCGAGCACTAAGATCGAAGCGCACCCCATGTTCCAGGAGTTCTTCTGGCACCGGCTTCATCGTAGTGATTATCAGGAGCAAGCCATCAGGCTGGCTGAGGCGCTGAAAATGCGGCTGGCTTGGCTTTCGATGGATAACCCGGAGTACGCCGAGCTCTTGCCCGTGATTTTCAGGCTTTTCGCTATGGGCGGCAAACTGGGCGAGGCAACTCGGCTCCGGGCTGATTTGATGGGCGAGTTGCAGGCTGCCGCGATCAACCTCTATAACCGCCGGAACTATGAATTGGCGGACTCCTATATCAGTCTTGTTTTGGATTCTGACCCGAAGAACTGGACGATGCGACTGTACCAGGCACGGATTCGCGTGCGTCAGGACGATTGGGCCGAGTCAGATAGGATTTTCGCGGAACTATCTAAGGAGCGTCCGCGTGACGTTGGGCTGCTGCATGCGAAAGGTTGGCGCCTCCTGCGTCAGGGGAAACCGGAGGAGGCACTTGAAAAGTTCACCGACGTTCTTTCTCGGCGGCCCAATCATGTCGCGTCATTGCGCGATGCTGCCGACTCCCTGCATCAGCTCGGACGCGACGAGGAGGCTCTGCAGTTCTTGGCCAAGGCGAAGAACCTCGAGTCTGAAGACGCATACGTTTTCGATCTTGAGTCTCGCATCCTAGAGAGCATGGGGAAGCTCGACGAGGCGTACGGAGCCGCTGAACGCGCAATGGCCCGTGACCCCTATAAGGCGGTGATGCACCATCGGCTGGGTCAGATACTTGTGAAGCTCGAACGGGTTCGCGATGCAATCCCGTATTTCCAGATGGCCGTTGAGCTGGATTCAGATGCCTTTCCGCAGGTCAACTCGTTGGTTTCGGCATTTCTTGACATTGGCGAGGTGGACCAAGCAGAAGCCTTGATCGACGTGCTGCGCGCAGTGGCTCGAACACCAATAAACAGGAGCCTAGTCGAACATGCGCTCGCTCGACTTGCGAAGGTTCGGCGGGACTACGACGGCGCGATAAGGATACTGAAACGTGAGATTTCCTTTTCCCGGAATCTGCTACCGAACTTAGGACTACTCGCATGGGTACAGATCGCGATCTTCGATGAAAGGCGATTTCAGTTTCCGGCAATAGCAGATGTGGCCCTTAAGGAAGCTGATGAGGTACTGCAACGCATGGTTTCGCTCAAGGCAAGGGATGAATTCGTTGGCCCGATCCGGAAGGCGATTTCCGAACGAAGAAATTCGATTGAATAAGTCGCGATGCGCCGATGGATGGCAGATCGGTTTCCTACCCTGAAGTCGGCTTGTGTTCGATAACACGTGGGCAATGGGAACAGACTCAGTTACAAGCTGAACCGGTGAGAATGGCCTAGAACCTATCTCACAAACACGTTTTTAGCCCAGCAATACGTCCCTCAGGGGCTAAAGCCCTCGGATTTGTTGGGCGTTTTACGGCACGGCTAAAGCCGTGCCCTTTCAAAGCAGGTTTATGAGATGGCTTCTGGTGTCCTGAGTCAGAAAGTCATTCCAGTAATTTGCATCGAGAACCGCAGGTCCTTCGACTGCGCTTGGCGCAAAAGACGCGCCACACTTCGCTCAGGATGACAGCGTTTTTGTTTAACGAGCTTTAGACTCAGGACACTGGCACAGAGAGGCCTACCGGACGGTGCTCAAATCCAGCCGCAGCAGTTTGGCGGGGTCGAGGTAGGCGCCTTGCCAGCGGACGGCCCAGTGCAGATGCGGGCCGGTGACGCGACCGGTTGCGCCGCTGAGGCCTAGCCGGTCGCCCGTGGCCACCTGCTGCCCCTCGCGCACGTCGATGCGGCTCAGGTGCATGGAGAGCGTGAACAGGCCCAGTCCGTGGTCGACGACCACGCAGTTGCCCTCGTAGTAGAGCGGCCGGGCCAGCACTACCGTGCCGCTGTTGCCTGCCCGCACCGGGGTTCCGCTGGGAGCGCGAAAATCCATCCCTTTGTGAATGCTGGCCAGCTTGCCGTTGAACATGCGGCGGGTGCCGAAGCTGTCGGTGGGTGGAGCGGCGACCGGGGCGCGAAAATCGGCCGCCCAGAGCGGCTCCGGCGCGCTCGTGCCAAAGACCTTTCCCTTGAGCTCGGTCTCGGCCTTGATCTCTTCGAGCGCCTCCGGGCTGGGCGCGACGAACTTGGGCGCGACGGTGAGCTTCCCGGTGCGATAGTGCGCGGGATGAATCGGGACCGTACGGCTCAGGTCGTCATGGGCGCCTTTCGCGCTTTGGACCGATATTCTCAATTCCGAAGGCCCCGCGGCGGCTTCAACGTCCACCCCGGCCAGCGCATACCAGCCATGTCCGCCGCGCGCCGGGAAGAACTGAATCTGGCGGCCCAGCCACTCGCCCTGGAGGCTCGCTCCGGCTGGCGCCTCCACATGAATCAACACCGGCGAGCCGGCCTCGACCACTGCGGGAGTGAGCGTAACAGCGGGGCGTTGTGCCTTGCCGCTGGCTGGAGTCAGGGCAATGGCCATCAGGCAGAAGAGCGAGCCGAGCGGCGAGAGGATTGAAGAGAAACTGAGGGGTCGCATTGTGTGAAAGCATACCGGTTCGTTCAGGGAGACTCCGAACAAATCTCACTTCTTGAATTCACATTCGGACCGATGGCCTTAACCAGGCCATGAACGATGTGAGCACGCACTGACTACCTGAAGTGGCAACCGAGCGATCGCAGGGTGCAATGGAGTACCGGAATCGAATCCCGATGGGTGACGCCTATGGAGTCGCGGCGTTCTTTCGGGGCGCTTTCCCTGTCTACGACCACAGATTCAGAGTGCTGCCGATGCAGAGGGGCATTCCCCCCTTCAAAGATCAGTATGCACTGCCTGGGGAATTTGTGCTCCCCGGTGAGACCCTGGATGCCGCAGCATTCCGCGAACTGTGCGAAGGGACGGGCACTGCGGATGTCTAGCTGGAGCAGCTTTGTATCTTCGGTGACCCGGCGGGCTGCCCTCGCGGGCGAGTGGTGACCCATGGCACGGTTCCTGCCGGGAAATCTCCCTTGCTGGCTGGCACGGATGCGGCATCTGCCGGCTGGTTTCCGGTCGCGGCGCTGCCTGCGCTGCCGTTCGACACTCTGAAAAACCCTGCCACCGGGCGACTTCCCCTTGCAAATCCAGACCTGATCCAGATGATCGTCTCACGGGACTTACGATCCATCCCTGAGACGCCAAGGGGCCACACCTCTCATCGGGGCATGCCTTCAAAACGCGGCAAGGAAAACCGAGGGGGAGTTGGGCACAATCCAGGCACGAACGATTTCGCGTTCTTCTAAGCCATTGATTCTATGAATGCTTGCATATGGTGCCGGGAGGGGGGGTCGAACCCCCATGACCGCAAGGGTCGGCGGATTTTGAGTCCGCTGCGTCTGCCAGTTCCGCCATCCCGGCACTTCTTCTAAGTCTTTATCCTGCTTTTACTTGCAGTGACTTCTGCGTTTGCTCCTATCCCTGCTAAAGTGGTGGTCACCCGTTCAGTGACTACCTCTTCCTGCAGCGATACCTGCTCTTCGACTGCCGGCTGGCTGTGTTCTGGAGCCAGATGGGCACACCGCATCGTCATTTGTATTGTACGATGTCCCGTCCATTCTGCAACACCAGCCGGGAAGGGAATGCGTGCCGATTGACCTTGCCCTGTTCCATTACGCTCCACGTTTCTCGAATACGCGTGCGCCAGCTGGCATAGGAAACGGCGGTCGAGGAGTCCGACTCGCTCTTCCGTAGCGCGCGGGAAACGGGGCGCGTTCAAATGTCGCTGTTTGACCGTCGCACGCTTCTTCATCGTTCCGTGCAGCAGGTTCTCATTTCCCAAGCTCCAAGAGCATCCGTAAGGAATCCGGCCGCGGCGTCCGTTGTGTTCGCCGCGCTGGTACTGCGTCTGCCCGCGGTTCGAAGAGCAGGCGTGGGTGCAGAGTCCGCATCGTCTTCGCCATGGACTCTTCCTTGCATGGGCCGCAGCTGCTCAATTATTCTCGGGACGGGGAATCATGGGTCTTAAAGCTTCGAGGAGATCAGTCGACAACGTTTCCCCGCTTCCAATGCGCGCGAGGGATGGGCTTGTCCTTGCAGCCTGCCTAGGGGCAGTCCTGAGCTTGTGCGCGGAGACTTGCTCCGGCCCACCTCCATTAGAAGCCCGGATTCGCGCCCATCCCAATGGCGCAGATGCTTACGCTGTTTTAGGCAGTTGGTTCAACGACAACCACCAGACAAATTGTGCGATGGAAGCCTTTCAGGCCGCGCTCAAGCTCGACCCCGGATCGAAAAAGGCGCTCGATGGGTTGGCGAAGGGCTCACTTGCGGCTGGGGATTACGGCACGGTCATCCGGCGTCTTCGCTCTTTGCCGCTCGACGAAAACCTGACTCTCGACCTGGCCATCGCCTACCGTATGGCGGACATGTTCGATGAGGCTGAAAAGGTGCTGACCGAAGGATTGAAGACCTATCCCAACTCCGACGGGCTCACCGGAGCGCTGGTCTCTCTCGACATTCATATCGCGCATAACCAGGCAGCGCAGGCACTGGCCGAAAAGCAGGCGCGGCGGAAGCCCAGCGACATCGAGGCGCAGCGCATCTATTTGCGCACTTCGATCATCAACGGAGAGAACCAAACCGCGGCGCCGCTAGCCCGCAAATTGCTGGCCCTCGCTCCCCACGATGCCGATTTTCTTTTTCTGAATGGGATGCTGGAGCGCGGGGCGGGTGAGTTTGCCGCTGCCCGCAAGCACCTGGAAGAATCGATCGCTCTGAATCCAGGCTTCTATAACTCCCACTACAACCTGGGTGTTGTGCTGGAGCAGCTTCAGGACGCCGCCGGGGCCAGGGCGCAGTTCTTGAAGGCCATCGAACTCGGCGCCAATGAGCCGGAAGTCCGCTTCGAACTGGCCAAGGTTCTGCGCACGCTGGGAGAAACTGAAGAGGCGCAGAAGCAACTCACGCTCTACCGGCAGAGGCTGAAGGAAGAATCGGATAAATCCCTGGCGATCTTGAAATCGACGCAGGCCGAAGAGGCTGTCAAGGCGGGAGACAACCGCAGAGCGGCAGATCTGTTTCGCGAAGCCAGCGCCGCGCTGCCGGGCAATCCCGCGCTGGCCTGCCGGCTGGCCGTCGTTCTGGGCGAACTGGGCGACGCGGCGGGCGAGCGCAGTGCGTTGCAGCAGGCCATCAAGGCGGATCCGGAATTTGCCCTCGCGCATTACCAGCTTGGCTACCTGGCAACCCGCGAGGGCGACAATGTCGCAGCGGAAGAGCAATTCAGGCAGGCGTTAAAGACTGCTCCCAACTACATTCAGGCATGGGTCGGCCTGGCCGCGACCCTGGGTATGGAAACCCGCTTCCAGGAAGCGCAGGATGCCGTGGCCAGCGCGCTCAAGATCGATCCAGAGAATAAACCTGCTCTCGAACTCAGCCGCAAGTTGGCTGAAGCGCAGGGCAAACAGTAGAGAGGTGTCTGACGAATCGGTCTGGCACTCAGCAAGGTGGAAAACAGTCCGCAGCGGCTGTCGTACTGAGTCTGAAAGTTGCATCGGAATTCAGGCTGGAGAAAAGCAGATTCTTCGCTTACCACCCCGAACTCCACCCCAAAGAGCAAAGACCGCTCTTTGGGGACCCCCCCGGGCAAACGCATCATGCAATGGAAAGCGTAGGGACATGATCTTTGAAAGGGCACGGCTTCAGCCGTGCCGCCCAAAGCCGCATCGAATGGCGGCCTTTAGGCCCTGAGGGACGGTTTTCTCCGTGATAAATCTTCCCTCGGGGGCTGAAGCCCACCCGATT